>Ga0209366_1000048_pt1 | contig 59804 bp, 56 predicted proteins | sample WorMetmaBAHAMAS2_FD_187391 | JGI IMG/M metagenome (GOLD analysis project Ga0209366, IMG submission 187391) | Marine gutless worms symbiont microbial communities from Max Planck institute for Marine Microbiology, Germany - Inanidrilus... | ecosystem: Host-associated > Annelida > Digestive system...
CAGCCGGTCGATGGTTTTCTTCACCTGGGACGGCTTCGACGAAATGGACGAGACCACCCTCAAAGCCGAGCGGGCGACTTCTTCAACAGCCTGCTAGCCAAGGTTGTTGAAGAACTATTTTCGGGCTCGCCTTGCGCAGATTTTGATTCGCACGGAGCCGTGTCAGCGCAAGGATGATTTGCCAGCGCTTGGCCTTCGGTTCGAGAGTTTCGTGACGACGGTTGCGCGCCGGGTTTTTCAACAGCGTCAGACAAAAGAAGACATTCGCTGACATTTAACGTGGCTAAAAGGACCGACCCTCGCTAGCTGTCTGTGACACAATCTAAGCGAAATTGCGGCACCGCCAGCCTTTGAGCAAGGCCGACGAGGCCGCTCAGCGGCAGAGGTGACGCAGAATCCGAGGGCTTGGATGTGGCGTTTACTCCCTACATCCGAAGTCGTTCAAAACGCCTGCAGCGAATCTGCATAGCCGATTATGGCTTCTCGCCTAAAGGGCGTTCACTCGGGTCAGTAAGAAAGCTGTAGGAATAGGAGGGCCGAAGTGTCTCGATCCAGCTGTATGGCATGGCTGGCTTCCGTCATTGTCTTAGGACTCGTTTCGGCGTGCCAGACGATGGGCAGCGGATCAGGTGTGCCCGGAATGAACCGCGATCCAGGTGAGCCATCGACGGTGCAGGGCGGGCCGTTTCGCCTGTATGCGCGTGCCTTTCGCAACGAGAAAACGAGCGATATGCCGGTACTCGTGGTTGTCATTCATGGCGACGCACCGCTCAACCCGCCGGAGTACCACTACGTCTTTGCCGCCATAGTGGCGGAAACTTTCACAGATGTGGTCGCCGTCGGGTTGCTGCGGCCGGGCTACGTCGACCCGCAAGGAAATACCTCGGAAGGCGAGCGCGGCGAGGCCGTCGGCGACAGCTTCCACGCCATCAACACCGATACCATCGCGGAGGCGATCGCAGAACTAAAAAAACGCTGGAACGCCCGTCGCGTAGTCGTTGCCGCGCATTCCGGCGGCGGCGTGCTGACCGCCAACGTGCTTGGCCGGCATCCCGATTTGGTCGATGGAGCTCTGCTGGTTTCGTCGATTTACGATGTCCCGGCGTGGCGCGCCCACATGTTCGAGCGAACCGGTAAGCCGATTTTCCAGGGCAACATCGAAACCCTCTCGCCCATCGAAGGAGTCGCCGGAATCTCCGATCAGGTCGACATCGTGCTGATGGTGGGCAGCGACGATGAGATCGCGCCGCCCCGCTTTAGCGAACAGTTCGACAAGGCCGCGCGCGAACACGGCAAGAAGGTGAAGCTGATTGTTTTGGAGGGCGAGGGCCACGAAACTTTCATTCGCAAAGCGGTGGGAGATGCGCTCGGAGAGATGCTGAAATAACGGCATTGCGCGACACCCATTGCCGACAAGGACTGAAATACCCGCTGTCGACGAGGGCGACCGGATCCAAGAAAAGTCCGCCTTGGGCCACGAGGGGTTCCGATGACACGTGATTGCGTCCGCCGTCTCAGCGACCCTTAGCGGTCGAAGCAACGTACATTGTCGGGCGGGGTGTCAGCCGGGCAGATAACACTGCAGCGCAGCGCGGATCAGCCCCTCTACATATGATCCCGCCCGCCGTGGGCGGCGGACCAGGTAACGGGGTCGGTGAGAAACTTGCGGACTTCGGCGATGCTCTCGGGCGGGAAGTCGCCGCCCTCTTCGGCGGCGGCGAGCACGTCCCACCAGGTGGCGAGGTAGTGGAGGCGGACGCCCTCGGCGGCGAGGCCATCGAGGGCGCCCGGGAAGATGCCGTAGAAGAAGACGACGAAGGAATCGGTGACCGTCGCGCCGGCGGTGCGCAGTGCGCCGACGAAATTGAGCTTGCTGGCGCCGTCGGTCGCCAGGTCCTCGACCAGCAGCACCCGGGCGCCGTCGGCGAACTCGCCCTCGATCTGCGCGTCGCGGCCGAAGCCCTTGGGTTTCTTGCGCACATACAGCATTGGCTTGGATGCCGCCTCGGCCATCCAGGCGGCGTAGGGGATGCCCGCCGTCTCGCCGCCGGCGACCACGTCGACGGCATCGAGGCCGATCTTCCCGTCGATCAGTTCCGTCGCCTGTTCAATGATGTGCCGGCGCTCGCTGGTGAACGAGATGATCTTCCGGCAATCGATGTAGACCGGGCTCGCCCAGCCCGAGGTGAAGGTGTAGGGCTGCTCGGGGCGGAAATTGACGGCCTTGATGTCGAGGAGGATGCGCGCCGTCGCGGGGTCGGCGCCGCGGGGGGCATCGGGCTCGGGTGACTGTGGCATGGGCTGGCTCGCGCCGGTATGGTTCGGAGGCGGGGGGTGGCGCCTGTTTAGGCCGCATTCCCGCCGATGGCAATCCGCTCGGGCGAGGCAGCGTGAACCGCAAGGAACGGCGCAGGCTGAAAAAGCAGGGTGTCCGCGTCGCCGCGGCGGATACGCCGTCGATCCTGCGTCAGGCGGCGCTGCACCATCGGCTCGGCCGGTTCGCCGACGCCGAAGTGTTGTACCGCCGTGCGCTGGCGGGCGATCCCAACAACCCGGACGCTCTTCATCTGCTTGGCTTGACACGCCGTGAACAGGGCGCGGCCGGCGAGGCGGTCGAGCTGATCCGCCGCGCCATCGATGCCTGCGGCGGCGGCAATGCGCTTTATTTCAAGAGCTTGGCGGCTACCCTTCTGGTCGCCGATCAGCCCGCCGACGCCGAGGCCGCGGCCCGGCGTGCGCTCGAGTTCGAGGCCGACTTCGCCGAAGCGCTCGCCGTCCTCGGTAGCGCGCTCCGCGCCCTTGGCCGCCGCGACGAGGCCGAGACGACGCTCCGCCGCGCCATCGATCTGGAGGCCGACAAGCCCGATGCGTGGACAGCCCTCGGCAACGTCCAGGTCGCGCGCGGCGACGAAGCGGCAGCGGTCGAGACGTTCCGTGCCGCGCTCGAACGGGCGCCGACGGACGAGGTCGCGGTGACCAACCTGGCCGGTGCGCTCCGCCGGCTCGACCGGACCGCCGAGGCCGAAACGGTGCTGCGTGCGGGGATCGAGGCCCGGCCGAACAGTGCCCGGCTTTACGACACGCTCGCCCTGGTGATGCTTGAGGACGGCCAGGTCGACGAGGCGGCGGACACCTATGCCAAAGCGCTGGACGCCGATCCCGGCGATCCCGAGGCGCTGGCCATGCTGGCCGGGTCCGGACGGTGCGCCGACGACCCGGCTCTCCTTCGCCGGATCGAGCACCGGCTGGAAACGGGCGCCGAGGGTGCTGACGCCATCAAGCTCCGCTTCGCCCTCGCCGATGCGCTCCGCGACCAAGGCGACACGAACCGCGCGTTCCGCCGCTATGCCGAGGCCAACGCGGCGCGGCGCGGCGAGCTTGTCGCGCGGGGACACGGGTTCGACGCCGAAGAACACGACGCCTTCGTCTCCCGGATCGTCGAGGTATTCGACCGCGCGTTCATCGCGGACCGGTCGGAAGCCGGCCTCCCCTCGGAGGTGCCGGTGTTCGTCGTCGGCATGCCTCGGTCGGGAACGACTCTCGTCGAGCACATCGCCGCCAGCCACCCCGACGTACACGGTGCAGGCGAGTTGACGGCGTTCGCCGGCTTGCGCGAGGGGCTGGCTGCCGCGGTCGGCGCGCCCGAGGGCGAGGCCTTTCCCGAGTGCACCCGGCGCCTGGATGCCAACGCGGCCCGCCAAGTCGCCGAAGCCCATCTCGCGCGGTTGGCCGACATCGGCGGCGGCGCCGCCCGGGTCATCGACAAATCGCCGCTCAACGTGTTCACCATGGGGCTTGCGGCGGTGCTGTTCCCCAACGCCAGCATCGTCCATTGCCGGCGCGACGCACGCGACATCGGCCTCTCGTGCTTCATGACGAACTTCGTCGCCCCGTTCGCCTGGGCCACCGACCTCGGCGACATTGGACGCTATCACCGGGCGTTCGAGACCCTGATGGCGCACTGGCGGGCGACCGTGCCCAACCCGGTCCTGGAGATGGTCTACGAGGACCTTGTTGCCGACGCCGAGGGCCAGAGCCGGCGGCTGATCGACTTCCTCGGGCTCGCCTGGGACGACCGCTGCCTCTCCGCCCACGACAGCCGGCGCACCGTGCGCACGGCGTCGCTGTGGCAGGTCCGCCGGCCGATCGGTGTCGATGCGGTCGGCCGATGGCATACTTACGCCGATGAGCTCGCGCCGCTGGAGGCGGGGCTGGAGGGGCGATGATCAAGTCCGAACGCGTGTGCGCGTTTCTGTGCGGTGCGCGGCGCCTGTGGTCCGAGGCGCACACCGACCCGGTGACACAGCTCGGGTTCGCCCTCTCGGTCACCGGGATCGTCTTCGGGCTGGCGTTCCTGGCCGGCAGCCTGGTGACGGGTCAGAGGACCGTCCAGGCGTCGCTGCAGAGGCTGGGCTACGATCTGACCGAGGTGCGCGGCGGCGAGCCGGTGGCGCCGGTGTTCCTGGCCCGCCTTCCCGGAGACCTCGAAGAGATCCAGTCGGTGGACACGCGCAAGGACGTGTTCTTCCGCATCATGCTGCCCGTCGTGCTCCGTGAGAATGCCCGCGTATGGACGCTGCGCCAGCAGATCCGCAAAGATCCCGGGTCGATCGAGGCCGAGGTGTACGAGCGCTACGGCGTCGACGAGGGCGACGCCAAAAAGCTGCTGCTTCGGGTCGACACGGTGCCGCCGTCACTTGTGCTGGCGCAGGCGGCGATCGAGAGCGGCTGGGGCACGTCTAGGTTCGTCAAGGTCGCCAACAACCTGTTCGGCCACCGTACTTACGACGACGAGGTCGCCGGGGTGGCGCCGAAGGGCGTCGACGATCCCGACTTCAAGGTCCGCGAGTTCAACGGCATCGCTGCATCGGTCCGCGCGTACATCGACAACCTCAACACCCATCCGGCTTACGCCGGGCTGCGCCGCGCGCGGGCCGCCCTTCGGCGTACGGGCAAGCGCCCCGACGGTGTCTCGCTGGCCCGCGAGCTGGGCCGCTATTCCGAGCGCGGCGGGGAATACGTCCAGCAGGTGATCCGCGTCATCCGCCAGAACAACCTTCTGGATTTCGACGAGGCGCGCCTGGGGTCGTAAAGGGTCGAACTGGCCTCCAACAGGCAATCGCGCGTATCTTGACGCCGACCGGGAGCACAGAATTCATGACTGGCTGGGAAATGTGACATGACGACGAGGCTGTTCGTTGTTCTGATGACGGTTCTCCTTTGTGCGTTCCCCGGCGGGCTGCGGGCCGAGGCGCTGAAGACGGCGGTCTTCGCCGGCGGGTGCTTCTGGTGCGTGGAGTCCGATTTCGATCGCGTCCCCGGCGTGGTCAAGACGATCTCGGGCTACACCGGCGGCACCGTCGCCAACCCCACCTACAGGCAGGTCACCGCGGGAGGGACGGGACACTACGAGGCCGTCGAGATCACCTACGATCCCGGCCAGGTCAGCTACGTCGAATTGCTCACCGCCTTCTGGCGCTCGGTCGATCCAACCGACCCCGGCGGCCAGTTCTGCGACCGGGGCCACTCGTACAAGACGGCGGTGTTCGTCGCCGACGACACCGAGCGGCGCCTGGCGGAGGCCACCAAGCAGGCGGCGGAGGACGCTCTCGGCAAGCCCGTCGCGACGGTGGTCCTCGATGCCGGCCCGTTCTACCCGGCCGAGGACTATCATCAGGACTTCTACGAGAAGAATCCGGTGCGCTACCGCTACTACCGCTGGTCCTGCGGACGGAACCAGCGGGTCGAGGCGCTGTGGGGTGAGCAGGCCTACAGGGGTATCCCGCAGCACAAGTGACAAACCAGGGCCGGCGCTGCTGCTCCCTTAGTTACCCCGTTCGCGGGGAATGTAAGTGCCGTCTTCGAAGCGGACGAAGTACTGCTCGATGTCGGGGTGGGCGATGGGCTCGCCCGAGTCGTCCGGCTCGAGGTTGCGCTCGGCGACGTAAGTGATGTTGCCGGTGCCGTGCTGCAGGACGTGATACCACGGCTTGTTTCGGGGCGGGCGGCTCAACGCCACCTTGTCGTACCACTCCTCCGAGCCGCGAAACTCCGGATCGACGTCGAAGATCACGCCGCGGTAGTCGAACATTCGGTGGTGGATGATCTGACCGACGGCGAACTTGGCGAAGGCGGTATCCACGGCGCTGCTCCTCCCTCACCCGTGCTCTAACACCCTAGCAGCGATGTATCCAGAGCGAGTTTATGGCCGAGGACACGGTTTCTCGGCTTTGCCGGGTTCGGATACAATCTCTAGGCGCATAGCGTGCCGAAGGGGCGAAACCCGATGATCCGAGCTAGCAAAACCTTGGGGATGGTCATGGGCGTTTCGCTGGCTTTCGGCGGGTCGGTGGCGAACCCACAGACACTGGAGTTTTCGCCGGTCGATTTGATCCCGGAAGATGCGGACAAGAGGGCCGTCCAGGCGACGGCAGACGTCGGGATCGGGGGCGCACGCCACCCTCTCGGCTATCACGTCATCGCCTGCAGCGGCGACCGTATCGGTTCGGGCGTGTTCGGTCGCCTGCACGGGGCGGATGGCAGACCGCTCGTTTCCGCCGACGGTTCGCCCCGGAGTCCGGCCGACAGCTGTTTCAGTTCGCTGATCGCCGTCGGTGGCGCCCTCTACAACATTACCCACTTCGAGTCCTTCCCCGGCGCCATGTACCTGACCGAGCTGGCGCGGGACGGCGAAACCGGCCATCTGACACCGGTCAGCACAGTCAACATGGATTTCTCGTCGGTCGGCGGCGTGTGGTCGCCGTGTGCCGGTGTGGTTACGCCATGGAACACTCATCTCGGCTCGGAGGAATATCCGCCCGATGCCCGCGGTTTCCCCGATGCCAAGATCATCGGCGAACTGCCCGGCGACGTCCGCGACATGGGCCGCTATTTCGGCGTCGACGTCTCCAACGCCAGCCGCCCGGCCTTCGACCTGCGCCGCGCAGTCAACCCGTACCGGTACGGCTATCCGGTGGAGCTCGAGGTGAAGATCGGCGGCACATACGCCGTGGCCAAGCACTACGCCATGGGCCGGCACTCCCTCGCACTCGCCTACGTGATGCCGGACCAAAGGACGGTCTACCTGTCGCAAGACGGCGTTCGTGTCGGGCTCTTCATGTTCGTCGCCGACCGCGCGGGAGACCTCTCGGCAGGCACCATCCATGCCGCGATCTGGCGTCAGGAAAGTGCCGAGAACGCCGGCCGCGCCCGACTGGACTGGGTGGGCCTCGGCCATGCCACCGACGACGAAATCAGCACCCTCATCGAGAACGGCATCCAGTTCTCCGATATCTTTGAGACGGCTCCCATGAGAGAGCATGGCCAGTGCCCCATCGGATTCGAGGCGATCAATACCGAGAATGGGCCGGAATGCCTTCGGCTGCGAGTCGGGATGGAGACCGCGGCGTCGCGGTTGGAACCCCTGCGTCACGCGGCGATGTTGGGGGCGACGACCGAATTCCAGCGGGGCGAAGGTATCGCCTACGACGCCGATTCAGGCACCCTCTATCTCGCGCTCACCGAGATTCGAGATGGCATGGAGGACGGCGGAAACGACGATCGCGGCAGCCTCAACGACATCCGGCTTCCCGCCAATCCGTGCGGCGCCGTTTACGCGTTGGGCACCGAGTTCGACTTCCTGATCGAAAGCCAGTACGTCGCCACGACGATGGATGCGGTGGTCGTCGGCCAGCCAAGGGCGTACCCCCAAGGCAACCCGCTGGCCGCCAACGGGTGCGACGTCGATGCCATCGCCAACCCCGGCAACCTGACGTTCGTTTCCGGTTACGACACGCTGATCATCGCCGAGCAGTCGGGGAACGGCCATCGGAACGACGCTGTTTGGGCGTGGGACGTCAAGACCCGGACATTGACGCGCATCCTGGCGGCTCCCCGTGGTTCGGAAGCGGCCTCTCCCAATTGGTACGGTGACATCGGCGGCAGCGGCTATCTGATGACCGTCGTTCAGCACCCGCATTGGGAGTTGGATGGCGAGCAACGCCGCGGGACCGAGGAAGCGCGGTCCTATGTCGGCTACATCGGTCCGTTCCCGCCGATGGTTGCCGAAACCGGCGCGCGTTGAGCGGACACCGATCCAACACGAGGCGACCCGCGCCGACGATATCGCCACGCTGCGGACGCCGTCGCCCGAACGCGCGTCGGCGGCTCTGACCCCTGGCGGCAGCCGTTGCCGCCGGAGTATCATTCGGGAAAATCGCAAGGTCGGAAGGGGGGACCTCCATGAACATCGGCTCGTTGCTGCCCCGTCACGCCCGCTTTCGGGGCGATCACACGGCGCTGGTCGTTGGCGGCCATCGGCTGACCTACCGCCAGCTCGACGCCTACGTGAACCGCTTGGCCAACGCATTGTTGGCGGCGGGACTGAAGAAGGGAGACAAGTTCACCACCGTGCTGCCCAACTGCCTGGAACTGATGGCGTCCTACTGGGCATCGGCCAAGACCGGCATCGTCATCGTGCCGTCGAGCACACTGCTGCAGGCCAGCGGCCTGGCGACACTGTTGAATGATTCCGACACGGCGCTGGTCATAGCCGATGCCCAGTTCACCGACACCCTCGCCGGCATCCGGGGCGAGCTGCCGCTGATCGCCGACGGCCGCTTCGTCATCATCGGCGGCGACGGGGGCGGACACCCCGGCTTCCGCAGCTACGAGGACTTCCTCGCCGGCGCCTCCGAAGCCGCGCCGCCGGACGCCGGACTCGACGACGGCGACATGTACAACATCATGTATTCCAGCGGCACCACCGGGCTGCCCAAGGGCATCGTGCACTCCCACTATGTCCGCGCCATGTATTGCATGATCTTCGCCCAGTCCTTCCGCATCATCCCCGAGAGCGTCGTCCTGCATGCCGGTGCCATCGTTTTCAACGGTTCCATGGTCGACCTGATGCCATGGATGTTCGCCGGTGCCACCTACATCCTCCACGAGGCTTTCGATGCCGAACGGGTGATCGAGACCATCGCCACGGAGAAGGTGACCCACATCGTCATGGTGCCGGCGCAGATCATCGCCGTTCTCAACCACCCGTCGTTCACGCCGGAGAAGCTGGCGTCGCTGGAGATGCTGCAGAACATCGGCGCGCCCCTGCCGCTGCCCTACAAGCAGCGCATCAACGCCGAGATACCGGGGTGCTTCTACGAGCTCTATGGCCTGACAGAGGGGCTGATGACCATCCTCGACAAGCACGACGCCGTCCGCAAGGAGGGATCGGTCGGCTGCGCGCCCATGTTCATGGAGCTGAAGATCCTGCGCGACGACGGCACCGACGCCGACCCCGGCGAAGTGGGCGAGATCTGCGGTCGCAGCCCCTGCCTGATGCCCGGCTACTACAAGCGCCCCGAACTGACCGCCGAGACCATCGTCGACGGCTGGCTGCATTCGGGCGATGCCGGCTACCTCGACGAGGACGGCTACCTGTTCCTCGTCGACCGGATGAAGGACATGATCATCTCCGGCGGCGTCAACGTCTATCCCAAGGACATCGAAGAGATCGTCATCCAGCACCCGGCGGTGCTGGAGGTGGCGGTGTTCGGCGCGCCCGACGAGAAGTGGGGCGAGGTGCCGGTGGCGGCGGTGGTCCTGCAGCCGGGCGAGAGCGTCGAAGCCGCCGATTTGGTGGCCTATGTCAACGAGCGGGTCGGCGCCAAGTTCCAGCGCATCGCCGACGCGGTGTTCTACGACGAGTTCCCGCGCAACGTTGCCGGCAAGACCCTCAAACGCGAGATGCGCGACGCCTGCGGCGGCGGGTAGGGGTGGCGGCGCGTCAATCGGATATCCTGACCGTCATCACCCATGCGGGCGGGTTTGAAACCCGCCCCTACCGATGATTTCAGGGCGCACGCAAAGGTGTTTCATCTAATCATGTAGGGGCGGGTTTCAAACCCGCCCTTTCGTCGTTCGGTCTGGCCTCGTCGCTGCGCGACCATTCACCGGTCTTCTACCCCTGACCCTCACCGGTCCATGGCGTGGTATTCGGGGTTGGGGATCATGTCGAGGCCGTGGGCCATGCGGTTGGTGTAGTTGAAGAACGCCGCGGTGTCGCAGATGTCGAAGATGTCGGCATCGGTGAAGCCGGCATCCCTGAGCGCCTGGCGGTCGTCGTCGCCGATGGCGTGGGGCTCGGTGGTCAGCTTCCAGGCGAAGTCCAGCATCGCCCGTTGGCGCGGCGGCAGTTCGGCGATGCGGTGGTTGAACGCCATCATCTCGCCGAGCTGCGGGTCGCCCGAGTACTGGCGTACCGCCTGGCCGTGGGCGACGAGGCAGTAGTAGCAGCGGTTCGCCGACGATACCGTTACCGCGATCATCTCGCGTTCGAGCTTGGTCAGCCCGCAGGTCTCCTCGTCCAACATGAGCTGGTTGTAGAACGCCGTGAACGTGCGGAACTTCGCCGGATTGCCCGTGTAAGCCTTGAGCACGTTGGGGATCATCCCGAGCTTCTCGATGCATATGGAGAAGTACTTCTGGATGTCCTCGTCGAGGCTGTCCTCAGAGGGAAGGGCGACTTTGACGACGTGGTCGGGCTGCGGCATGGCGTGCTCTCCAAGATGGGCGGTGGACGTGGAGTCATATATTAGCAACCCGTGATATGACGAGCGAGCCCGATATTTGCCGGCGCGGGATTATGCAAAGCGGCGGCTGGTCTGATCGCCGGCGCGCTGGTATGAGAGGGCCATGACCTGGACGCGGCGATCCTTCATCGGCGGAACCGCCGGAGTGGCGGCGGCGATGGCCACGCTGGGCGGTTGGCCGGTGCGGGCGGCCGAGCCGATGCCGTTCCCGCGCTCGAAGCTGACCATCTCGTCGGACCGCGGCAACTTCGTGTTCACCGTCGAGGTCGCCAACACCTGGATGCAGCGGCGCCAGGGCTTGCAGAACCGCCGCACGCTGCCCCGCGACGCCGGCATGCTGTTCGATTTCCGCAAGCCCCAGCTTGTTTCCATGTGGATGAAGGACACGTTCCTGTCCCTCGACATGATCTTCATCGATGCCGACGGGATCATCTTCTCCATCGCCGAGAACACCGAGCCGATGTCGCTGGATGCCATCGGCTCCGGCGCGCCGGTGCTCGCCGTACTCGAGGTCAACGCCGGCACCGTCGCCCGGCTTGGCATCCGCCCCGGCGACCGTGTCCATCACCCCATATTCAAGGTCGGCAAGTAGCGCCGTCTTGCGGCTCGGACACGGCGTGAGGCGGCTTCAGTGGCGCGTGCAGGTGCGAAGACGTCTCAACCTCCACGCACATGGAGGTCGCCGATTTTCGCTGATTTAACTTGAACCTCGCGTTCGGAGGGTTTACGTATACGCCGTTGCTGCACTGCAGCAAATCCCGGGCGGTTGGCCCGGCAAATCGGCGGACCGGCGGATCAACGCGGGCCGCGGCTCGGAGGAGCGTCGTTCGATGGGACTTGTAAAGGAGCTTCCCATGCCTGCAACAATGTTCGAACCCGAAGAGATCGCAGACTTCCTCGAGCGCTTCGAGAACACGCCGCAGTGGACCCAATGGGGCCGGCGCGACGGGAGCCGAGGCGAGGACGTGATCGAGATCGCCCTCGCCGGCGAGGGCAAGCGCAACCCGGTGATCAAGATCGCCAAGACGGGGCCGTCGCGCTACGTCGCCACGGGGATCAGCGATTGGGGCCTCGCCGTCGCCGAATCCTTCTCGTCTTTGCTCGACACCCTTCAAGGCATGGCCGGCCGGCGCAGCGTGCCGAGCGGACCGCGGCGCGCCGCCTATTGAGACAACGAGGCCTGGGCGCCGTCCGTTCAACGGCGCCCGCCAGCGCCCTTCCTAAGACGGTCCTACTTTACCGTGATCGTGATCTTCGGGCTGGCGACCGGCGAATCATGCGGCACGTGCGCGTGGTCGCCGAGCAGCAGCTGCAGGGTGTGCGTGCCCGGCGCCAGCTCGACAACCGCTTCCGTCTGGCCGCCGCCGAAGTGGCGGTAGTGCTCGTCCTTGGGGATCGGGTCGTTCATCGCCGGCAGCGGCGCGTCGATGATCAGGTGGTGGTGTCCGGTCTTCGGGTGCTCCACCGTTGCCGGCGCGACGCCCATGCCGTGGAGACCGAACACGACTTTCACAGGACTGGAAACGACGGCGCCGTCGGCGGGCGAGACGATGTAGACCTTGGCCCCGTCCGGAGCCATCGTGCGGTGGCCATCGGCGGCTGCGGGCGCCGCCGCGAAGGCGAGCAGAGCGGCCCCGGCAAGCGCGAATGCTTTCGTGCTGATCACGGTCATCCTCCCTGTTTGTTTTCATTCGGGGCCCGGACTTGGTGTCGGGTTTCGGATCATCATCCTATCACAAGGCCCGTTTGGCCGACAGGTTCGGCGGCGGTCGTTCCCGACAACTCAGTGAGACAGCAAACGCCGCATTACGAATTGGCAGAATGACGGACATGCTGGAGCCGCCGACACTCCCGGCGCGCGCCGCGGCCCAGGAGCGCATGTGCCTAGCGCCGGGATTGCCGCGCCATCAGCTCGTGGAAGAACTCGATGTACTCGCGGTCGGCGTCGCGGATGTGGCCAATCAGCTTGCGTCCGAGCTCGGAGAGCGTGCCGAGGCACAGCTCCGGCGCCCCGGCGGACAGGAACCGGCGCTCCAGGTCTTCGAGGTCGCCGACGAACTCCTCATGCTCCCGGCGGTGGGATTCGATCTCCGCGTAGTCGGTCATCAACACTTCTTCGCGGGTGAAGTGGACCTACGTCAACCCGGTCAGCTCGTTGACGATCAGCGTCGCCTCGATGGGGCCCCGGGCGTCGGCACAGGCTTCGACCAGCCGGTTGTAGATCTCCAGCATCTGGCGGTGATCGAAATCGATCTCGCCGACGCCGAGTTCGAAGCTATCGTCCCAGTTGATCTTCATCGCCGCCTTCTAGCCGAAGCCCCTGCTCGCGTTACCATCCGCCGGCACGCCGGTGAGTGCCGCGGCGTGGCAACCGGCAGCTTTCGAACTGCCGGGTGTGTGTCAATCTTCGGAGATCCTGGCCGGAACCTGGGGTCGGCCGTTCCCGGATTCATCCCCGCCGTGAAGCTGTCCCTCGAGCGCACGGATATTGGCCTCCAGAACGGCGAGGGCCAGTTCGGACGCGGAGCCAAGCACGGTCCGCGGCGGCTCGGGGTCGGAGCCGTTGCGCAACGCCCTGGCGCCCTGCAAGCCGTATAGCGGATTCTCGAAAACGTCGCTCTGCAGGGTGGCCAGCAGGTGGCGGATCTGCTTCTGGTTGATGACGAAGGCGTTCATGCTGGCGTCGAGTTAGAGGCGCAGCGTCGCCGACGACATCTCGCCGTAGAACCGAATCACGTCGCCCAGGAAGCCCACGGGCATAAGAGGGCGATATCGCTGTTCCTCGCTGACGACGATCTGCAGCAGGGTTTGTTCGGTGACATCTTCGCCGGTCTCGACATCCTCGACGATGAATGGCGTCTGCTGGACCACCATTCGCCGAAGCTCGTCGAGAGTAACGTAGCAACGCTGTCGGGTATCGTAGATGCGGCGGTTCTTGTACCTCCGAACGACAATAGGTTCGGTGTCGACCGATTCGTCGAAACTTCCGTCCATTTTCCACCGCCCCCCTGTAGTGGTTGCTCCGGTATCCCAGGTCCATTTCGGACTTCTTATCCCACAAAATTACTCGGGTAAATTTCCGCCGCTGTCAAGTCCCCGGGCAAATGTCCCCGCGGGTCCATCAATCGCAAAGAAATCGACCGGGTGTGACAGGCGTCACAGCCCGCGCCGGCTCGTGGAGGTATAACACAACGAATCAGGGGCTCCTCCCCCCGGTCCCTGGTAATCCTACGGGAATAGCCGGGCCGCAACGGCCCGGCTTTTCCTTTGTCTTTTTCTGGTCTTGCCGTGACGGCGCATCGGACCAGCCCTCAAAGATACGGTGACAGCAGCCAGGCGACGCCGTCGCGCAGCTTGACCGCCAAAGGCCGGCCGGCGACCTCGTCGTGGACGAGCGGGCGGGCCGCAGCGATCTTGCTGTCGATGACGGCATCGACCTCGGCGGTGAAGTCGGCGTCGTAGCACTCGACGTCGAGCTCGAAGTTGAGCCGCAGGCTGCGTTGGTCCCAGTTGGCCGAGCCCATCAGCGTCCAGTGGCCGTCGACGGTCATCAGCTTGGAATGGTCGAACGGTGGTGGCGTGGTCCATACGCGGACGCCTTGGGCGAGCACCTGTCCGATCTGCGCCCGCGACGCCCATTGCACGAGCAGGAGGTTGGAGCGCCCCGGCGTGACGATCTCGACCTCGACTCCACGGAGCGAGGCGACGGCGAGGGCGGTGATCAGCCCCTGGTCGGGAACGAAATAGGGGGTGACGATGCGGGCCCGGCGGCGGGCCTGGGAGAGCGCGCCGAGAATGGTCAGGCGGATGCGCTCGACCTTCTCGTCGGGGCCGCCGGGGATGGCCCGGGCGATGGCGGTACCGGCCGTCGTGACGCCGGGAAACCAGCCCTCACCGCGAAGCCCCTCGCCGGTGACGAAGGCCCAGTCCTCGGCGAACACGTCGGCAAGCTGGGCAACCACCGGTCCGGCGATGCGGAAATGCACGTCGTTGAGCGAGCCGCCGCCCCGGCCGAGGGGCGAGAGATATCCCTGGCGGACATTCATGCCGCCGGTGAACGCGACGGTGCCGTCGACGACCATGCATTTGCGGTGGTTGCGCAGGTTGGCGTACGGCGCGTAAAGGGGCACGAAGGTGGGCAGGAACTCGGCGACGCGGAGGCCCATGCGGCGCAGCCTCGGGGTGATGCGCGGCCATGAATAGCGGGCGCCGACGCCGTCGACGAGCACGCGGACCTCGACACCCCGCGCCGCCGCCCGCTCCAGGGCCGCGGCGAACAACTGTCCCGCCCGGTCGTCGTCGAAGATGAAGGTGGTCATGCCGACGGTGCGCTCTGAGGCATCGATGGCGGCGACCATCTCGCCGTAGGCGTGCTCGCCGCCGGTCAGCGGCGTAATCGTATTTCCCGCCGCCAGCGGCGCCGGCACGATGGCGCCGACCAGCTCGGCCAGGGCACTCAGGTGCCGGCCCCCAGCGGGAAGCGATTCGGCAAGGGCCGGCGGGATCGGCGAGTCCGTGGGCGCCGGCGGCTCGGGCAGGAGGCGTTGCGGGCGCAGCTCGCTGGCGCGGCGGCGGATGCGATTGATACCGAACAATCCGTAGAACGCGGCGCCGGCGAACGGCACGAGCCAGATCAGCGCCACCCAACCGATGGCGGCGCGGACCTCGCGCTTGTTGAGGAGGACGTGCGCGGAGGCGGCCGTGGTGATGGCGGCGTCGATCACCGCCGCGACCGTCAACCCATAGGGGCCCAGGATCTCCGTCATCGTTTCCGCACCACGTGCACCATCCGGAGGCTCTACTGCGTTGCCGATTGTTCCAGGCCAGGCGCGTCCCGGCAACGCATGGCGCACCGCTCGGACCGGCCCTTTCCTCGATAACTGAAGGTGCGCTATCCTCCGCCCGGGCCCGGCATGGGGACCGGCGACAAGACGTGAGGAGCGGCGATGACCGCGGTGCGTATCTTTCAACCAACCAAGACTGCAATGCAATCCGGACGCGCCAACACGCGGTTTTGGGTGCTCGAATTCGAGCCCGGCGCTCCGAAGGTGAACGACCCGCTGATGGGATGGGTCGGCTCGGCCGATGTCCGCGGGCAGGTGCGGCTGCGGTTTCCCAGTCGCGACAAGGCGATCGCCTTCGCCGAGCGCAACGGGCTTGCCTACCGGGTGCACGAACCGAAGGCCCGGCGCCCCAAGCCGAAGAGCTACGCCGAAAACTTCGCGTTCAGAAGAGTCTCTTAAGACGGAGTCTCTCGAACAGGGACTCTCAAATGCCCGGGCGCCCGTAGCTCAGCTGGATAGAGCACGTGCCTTCTAAGCATGGGGTCGCAGGTTCGAGTCCTGCCGGGCGCGCCAAGTCCTCAAGCAGCGAAGCGGTCGGAGGAACAAAAGAAAAGGCAGACGCTCCAGCGACCGATTGGTTCGAACTTTCTACGCTCACGCGCGCTAAGTCTTCTAGACGGGCGCTTTGCCGCCAAACCGCTAGCCGACCGCGCTCCTCACGACCGCCGCCTCGCGCACCAGGACGCCGAAGGCGTCGGCGATGAGGGGGCGGCTGAACAGGTAACCCTGGGCCAGCTCGCACTGCTGGGCGCGGAGGAAGGCGAGCTGATCCGAGGTCTCGACGCCCTCGGCGATGACCTGGAGGTTGAGGCGCCGGGCCATGGCGATGATCGCCTCGACCAGGGTGACGTCGTCGGGGTCGTTGGCGACGTCGCGGATGAACGCCTTGTCGATCTTCAGGGTGTCGACGGGAAACCGCTTCAAGTAGCTCAGCGACGAATAGCCGGTGCCGAAGTCGTCCACCGCCAGGCGGATGCCGCGGCGGTCGAGTTCGTGCAGGGTCGCGTGGGTCTCGGGGATGTCGTCTATCAGCAGACCCTCGGTGATCTCCAGCTCCAGGCTGTCGGCCGGCAGGCCATTGTCCGTGAGTGCCTCGGCCACCGCCTCGACCAGTGCCGAGCCGCGGAACTGGCGGGCAGAGACGTTGACCGTCAGGCGCAGGTGGTCGAGGCCTTCGGCGTGCCACGCGCGCATCTGCTTGCACGCCGTGTCCAGCACCCAGCGGCCGAGAGGAACGATGAGGCCGCTGTCTTCGGCCAGCGGTACAAACTTCTCCGGACTGACCGCGCCCAGCTCGGGATCGTTCCACCGGACCAGCGCCTCGGCGCCGATGATAAGCCCCGAGCGCATCTCGACCAGCGGCTGGTAGTGGATCTCGAAAGCGTCGGCGTCGAGGCCGCGGCGCATCCGCGCCTCGATGCGGACCCGCTCGACGGCGCGCTCGTTCAGCTCCCGGGTGAAATAGCGGAACGTGTGGCGGCCCTGTTCCTTGGCCTCGTACATGGCGGCGTCGGCGTTGCGCAGCAATAGCTCGGGGTCGTCGCCGTCGTCCGGCCCGAGCGCGATGCCGATGCTGGACCCGACGAAGGCCTCCTGCCCGTCGAGAATGAACGGCCGTGAAAACGCGTCGAGGATCTTGTGGGCGACCGGCTCGGTGTCGCGGGCGCTGCGGATGTAGGGAAGCACCACGGCGAACTCGTCGCCGCTGAGCCGGGCGACGTTATCCTCCTCGCGCACGCACTCGACGATGCGCTCGGCGGCCTGGGCAAGGAACCGGTCGCCGGTGGCGTGGCCGTGGGTGTCGTTGATCTTCTTGAAATGGTCGATGTCCATGAACAGGAGCCCGACCTTGTGGCCGTGGCGCCGGGCGCTGGACAGCGCGCCCTTGAGCTGGTCGAGGGCGAGCACGCGGTTGGTCAGGTCGGTGATCTGGTCGAAGTTCGCCTGGTAGCGGAGCTTCTCTTCGTAGAGCTTGCGCAGCGTGATGTCGACGACGGTCGACTGCACCGCCGGCTCGCCGTTCCAGACGATGGTGCGGACGTGGGTCTGCACCCAGATCAACGAGCCGTCGCGCTTGACGCCCTGGAACTCGTACTCGGTTGGCGCATGGTCGCCGCGGGCACGCGCAACACGGTACTGCTTGACCCGCGCCAGCGACGCCGGCGCGTAGAGACCGTCGAGGGCCGGCATCGCAACGATGTCCTCGGGGTCATCGAAACCGAAGATGCTGGCGTAGGTCTTGTTGGCGAACACGGGGCGGCCCCGCTGGTCGATGACGATGCCGAGGACAGAGCTTTCGATCAGTTGGCGGAATCGCTCCTCGCTGTCGCGCAGCTTCTTCTCGGCTTCTTTCCGGTGGGTGATGTCCTCCTGCACGCCGACGAAGTGCGTAACCTCGCCCGAAGGGTTCTTGATCGGCGAGATGATGCTGCCGCACCAATAGGATGAGCCGTCATTGCGGCGGTTGCGGAACTCGCCGTTCCAGATGCCGCCGGCGTGAAGGGTCGACCACATGTTTTCGTAGAGGGTGTCGTCGGTCGCGTCCGAGCGGAGGATACGCGGCGTGCGGCCGATCGCTTCCTCGGCCGCGTAGCCGGTCATCTCCGAGAACCGCGGGTTGACGTATTCGATGATTCCGTCGGTGTCGGTGATGATCACCGCCGACGGGGCCTGCTCGATGGCCCGCGACAGCTTGCGCACGTCGTCCGCCGCCCGTTTGATCGCGGTGATGTCCTTGGTGACGGCGAAGATGTGTGGCTCGCCGTTGAGGGTCATGATCCGTCCCGAGAACAGGGCGGTCTTCTCGGTTCCCTCACGGTCGCGCAGGACAATCTCCTCGTTGACCAGGCGTCCCTCGCGCCGCAGCCGGGCGATCAGCTGCCGCCGCTTGCCGGGGTCGGTCCAGAAGCCGATGTCGAGGGCGCTGCGGCCGACGACCTCGCGGCGCGTGTAACCGGTCAGCGCGGTAAATCCCTCGTTGACATCGACGTATAGACCGTCCTCGGCGCGGCTGATGGTCATCGCGTCCGGGCTGGTTCGAAACGCCAGGCGGAACCGCTCGTTCGCCTCGTGCAGCGCCGACTCCGCCTGCTTGCGCGCGGTGATGTCCTGCATCGTGCCAGCCATGCGGAGCGGCGTGCCATCGACCGCGTAGGTCACCTCGCCCTGCTGGTGGACCAGCCGCTCGGAACCGTCGGCGCAGACGATGCGGTGATCGATGTTGAGAGTCCGGCTGTTGTGGATCGATTCGTCCAGGGCCCGGCGGACGGTCGCCCGGTCTCCCGGATGGACCATGTCGAGAAGCATGTCGTAGGTGGGCCGCGCGCCACCTCGTTCTAGCCCGCAGATCCGGTAGATCTCGTCGGACCACGCGAACTCGTTTGTTGCCACCGTCAGGTCCCAGTTGCCCAAGCTGGTGATGCGCTGGGCGTTGGCCAGGCTCTTCTGACTTTGAAGGAGCGCCAGTTCAGCCTGCCTTCGGTCGGTCACGTCGGCGCGGATCAGCGCCCGCCCGCCGTCCCGCGTGGGGTATTCGTGGACATCGATCCAGCGGCCGTCCGGCGTTTCGAAGGTCCGGGTCGTGCAGCCGGCACGGTGCTCTTCGAGGCGCGCCTCGATCCACTCGTCCATACGCCAGCCCGGAGCGCGAACGTTACCGCGCTCGACGAGGGCGCGGAAGATGGTCTCGAACGGAGTCCCGGGGACCAGAAGGTCTTCGACCACCGAGAGCGCCGCGCGGTAGTTGTCGTTGAACAGCACCAGACGGTCGTCGGCGTCGAACAAAGCGAAGCCGTCGGCGACGCTCTCGATGGCGTCGCGGAGCAACTGCTGCGCTTGTTCGACTTGCTGCTCGGCCAGGACCTGGGCGACGACGTTGGTGCCCGTTCCGCGATAGCCCATGAACGCATCGTTGTCGTCGAACACCGGGACGCCGCTGATGCGAAAATAGATGGGCGATCCGTCGGGTGTTTCCGACCGGTACCGGAAATCCCGGAACGGCCGCCGTGCGCGGAGATCGGCAAGGTGGGCTGTCCATGTCTCGTCGCTGTCATCCGGCTTGCCGAACTCTTCCCGGGTCTTGCCGATAACCATACTCGCCGGCACTCCCGAATGGGCCTCGAACTGTTCAGAGAGGTAGGTGAATCGAAGGTCCGGGCCGCACTCCCACAGCCAATCCGATGCCGACTCGGCGAAATCCCGAAAGCGCTCCTCACTTTGGCGGAGAGCCGCTTCGGTGGCCTTGAGTTCGGTGATGTCGGTGCGCACGCCGACGGTTTCACCGTCCCGCGTCTTGCGTTCGCGGACCAGCAGCCACCGGCCGTTGGCCAGCTTTTGTTCGAATGCTCCGTCAAGGTCGCGATGCCGCGTCATGCGCTCGGCGAGCCAGTCCTCTTCGCGGCCGATGGCTTCCTGGTACTCGCCCCTTTCCAGACCGTAGCGCAACAGCTCTTCAAAGGATTTTCCAGGCGTGATCGCCTCGGCGGTGGCGGAGTAGAACTCCCGGTACTTCTCGTTGCACAGCACCAGGCGGTCTTCGGCGTCGTAGAGCGCGAAGGCGTCGGGGAAGGCCTCGATGGCCTCGATTGTTCGGGAGTTGGCTCGGCGCAATGCGGACTCGGCCTGTTCGGACCGGCGATCGGCGTGCACCCGCGCGGTGACGTCCATGTACGTGGGGACGAAGCCGCCGCCGTCGAGGGGAAACCCCTCGATGTTGATGATCCGTCCGTTGGGCCGCTCCCGTTGGAGCCGGTGCGGCGCGGTGTTCCGGGCGCGGTGAACGCGCTCCTCGACAAGGATATCGACGTCGCCATCGCCGTACTCGCCGCGCTCGGCGTTGTAGCGGATCAAATCCTCGAATGGCACGCCGACGACGACCAGCCCTTCGGGGAATTCGAGCAATTCGACGAAGGCGCGGTTGAAATACGTGAGCCGCAAGTCCCCATCGAAAATCGACAGGCCTTGCTCCAGCCGGTCGAGGGCTTCGGGAATCGATGCGAGGGCCTCCGCAGGCCCTTGCCGCCCGTGTTGCGCAGGCGTGTCCGTTCGGCGATCTGTCTTCGACATCGGTGCGGGTTCGCGATCCGAATTCAGCACTTCGAGAATTTCGAGGAAAAAGCGTAGGAAATTCGACCGATCGGGTCGGTGACATTTGTCACGCTGGCGGAAAAGCCGAGAATCGGGGTTTGCGTCAGACGACGATGTTGGTGGGGCTGTCGATAGCCTGCAAGACGCCGAGGATTCTTTCGACGCGGGCGATGGTCTGGGTGTCTTCCGGATTGTGCTGACGCTCGAAGTTCAGGCGCTCTTCCCACAGGGCGACAAAGTCGCGCGGCCGGTCGGGATCAGCCCGTTCGCCGATCAGCGCGCCGGTGGTCTTGTCGAAATCGGGATGCAGTTCCGGCTGGAAAGCCAGAAGGGAGTATTCCTCGTAGCTGAGGAACCCGGCGACGTGCAGATCGAAGCTGAGGTCGGTGATTTCGCGGGGTGAGATCGCGCGAACCCGGTAGTTCTGCGCCACCTCTTGAAGCGGTGTGCGCGGTGCGGCCGCGGCGGGGACGTCGGCGGGAGCGCTGGTCGGCTCGGCGGGGGCGGGAGGCGGCGTCTCGGCGGCCGGCGGTGGCGTTGCCGCCGTCTCGGGCGTCGGCTGTGCCTGAGCGACGTCCGGCTGCCGCGGAGCGAAGACCTGCTGGTTTAAAAAGGACAGAATCTTCATCCTGCCCCCTGCCCATCAGTTCTAGATCGTCGAGCCTCGCGGCCCTGCGCCATTCTGGCACATCCCCAGCACCCAATCTTCGCCCCGATCATTCGGGGTCTCGTCACGCGCTTCTTCGGCGCGGAACACAGGAAGTCGGCGTTATTGCCAGAATGCCGGACCCGCGCAACCGTCCCCCGTCCGCGTCCAGGCCGGCTCACAGCGTTTGGGAGCGGCGTTCGTCCGCGAGACCGAGGCTGTGGCGGTCGATGGCCACCGCCTTGATCAATGCGAAGACCGGCGAGCCCGGGGCGATGCCCAGGTCGTGAACCGACTTGCGGGTGATGCGGGCGACCAGGGGCTGGCCGATGTCGAGAAGCACGTCCACCTGCGGGCCGTCTCCCGCCTCGATCTCGGCGACACGTCCTTCGATGACGTTGAGCACGCTGACATCCGATGGGCGGCCGAGGCTCAGCGCGACATCGCGGGCGCGGACCCGGACGCGGAGCGGCGTCCCTTCTGCCATCGACAACCGCGGGACGACGAGCTCGGTGCCGTCGAGGGCCAGCCGGGTCAGTTGGAACCCGTCGTCGTGGCCGGCGACGCGGACGGCGAGAACGGCGCCGGCCTCGTGGCGTCCGGTCAGCGGGCGCAGGTCGAGACGGCTCATGATCTCCTCGACCGAGCCGGCGGCGACGGTTCGGCCCTCGGACAGCAGCACCAGGGTGTCGGCGAGGCGAACCACCTCCTCGACCGCGTGGCTGACGTAGACAACGGGGATGCCGAGGTCGTCGCGAAGGCTCTCGATGTAGGGAAGGATTTCGCCGCGGTGTTGGGCGTCCAGCGACGCCAGCGGCTCGTCCATCAGCAACAGGCGCGGGCTCGCCAGCAGCGCCCGGCCGATGGCGACCCGCTGCTTCTCGCCGCCCGACAGCGTTCCCGGCCGGCGGCCGAGCAGCGATCCCAGATCGAGCAGCCAGATGACAGCGTCGAGCGTCTGGTGGCGGTCGCCGGCCGGCGCGAACCGCGTTCCGTAGCGGAGGTTGGCGCGCACGCTGAGGTGGGGGAACAGCCGCCCTTCCTGGAACACATAGCCGAGCCGCCGGCGTTCGGGCGGCAGGTCGATGCCGGCCGCCGAGTCGAACAGCACCCGGTCGCCGACGGCGATGCGTCCGGAGGCCGGGCGTTCGAGGCCGGCCAGAACGTTGACCAGCGTCGTCTTCCCCGATCCCGAACGGCCGAACAGAGCGGTCAGGCCCGAGGACGCGGCGAAACGGGCTTCGAGCTCGAAATCGCCCAGGCGATGGCGGACGTCGACATCGAGGATTGGCGCGCTGGCCATCACGAGGTTCCGATCCGCCGGGCGATCCGCCGGGCCAGCAGTTCCGAGGCGATCAGCGCGGCCAGCGCCAGCACCGCAAAGATCACCACCAGCCGCAGGGCGCCGGCGTCGCCGCCGGGCGTCTGGGTCAGCGTGAACAGCGCCAAGGGCAGGGTGCGCGTTTCGCCGGGGATGTTGGAAACGAAGGTGATGGTGGCGCCGAACTCGCCCAGGCTGCGGGCGAAGGCAAGGATGGTGCCGGTAAGGATGCCCGGCGCCATCAGCGGCACGGTGACGGTCAGGAACACCCAGGCAGGCGACGCACCGAGGGTTCGCGCCGCCGCCTCGAGCCGCCGGTCGACGGCTTCCAGGGACAGGCGGATGGCCCGCACCATCAGCGGAAAGGCCATCACCGCGGCGGCCAAGGCCGCGCCCTTCCAGGTGAAGGCGATGGTGATGCCGAACGCCTGGTCGAGCCAGGCGCCGACAGGGCCTCGCCGGCCGAACAGCACCAAAAGCAGGTAGCCGACCACCACCGGCGGCAGGACTAGGGGCAGGTGCACGAGGCCGTCGAGCAGAACCTTGCCGGGGAACGTGCGGCGCGCCAGCAGCCAGGCAACGAAGATGCCCAGCGGCAGGCTGGTCAGCACCGCGACGCCGGCCACCCGCAGGCTGAGCAGCGCGGCTTCGACCTCCAGCGGCGTTGGTGCCCACATGATGCCGGTCCGCTTCCCAGAGTCAGTGCAGCGGCGAAAAGCCGTGGCGGGCGAACACCTGCGCCGCCGCCTCCGAGCCGATGAACTCGAAGAACCGGGTGACCTCGGTCCGCGATCGGCCGGCGACGATCGCCGCCTCGTAGACAATCGTCGGATGGCTTTCGGGGGGAAACACCCCGGCGATGCGGACGCGGCTGGATATGGCGGCGTCGGTGGCGTAGACGATCCCGGCGGTGGCTTCTCCGCGCTCGACCAGGGCCAGCGCGCCGCGGACGTGTGCCGCCGGTGCGGTCCGATCGGCGACCGATGCCCAGACGCCCAGGGATTCGAGGGCCGCACGGGCATATATGCCGGCCGGCACATGGTCCGGATCGGCGATCGCCAGCCGGCCGCCGTTCAGGCTCGCCGCAAGGGGGAACCCCGGTCCGATCTCGACGTCGAGGGTCCGGTCGCGCGGGGCGATCAGCACCAGACGGTTGCCGAGCAGGGACCGCCGGCTGCCGGGCTCGATGCCGTCCTCACCGGCGAGGTGGTCCATCCAGGCGACGTTGGCGGAGACGAACACGTCGGCCGGGGCGCCCGCTTCGATCTGGCGGGTCAGCGCCGAGGTGGCGGCGAATGCCGTGCGTACGTCCTCGCCGGCCCGGTCCTGATAGAGCGAGGCAATTTCGCCGATGGCACCGGTCGTGCTGGCGGCGGCGAACACCAGGACGTCGGCACCGGCGGGCCGAATGGAGGTGATCACCGAGAGTAGCACGGCGATGACCGTCGCCCTGCGGAAGGCCGGCAGGAATGTCATGGGCGTGCAACCTCCACGCGTCGCATACCGTTATATTTCTGTATATATAACGGTATGCGACCGGATCGGCCAAGAGATTGCTCGACTCCGGTGGTGCACGGGGTGCCAACTGTTTGGCAAACATCTTTGCAAGATTGGACAAGTGTCTATACTGAGGGGCAGATTCCCTATCTGTCAGTTGGCCGCCGACGGTATTGCCGGCGGACCGGCGAACCAAGGGAACGGGACGGGGTGGCGTGATGCCAAGCGATTTTTTGGACCACGAACGGCGCCGGCACGAGCGCATCGACGTTCCCTCGATTGTTGTGTCTTTCGAAGGGCGTCACTACGATACCGAGAGCTGGAGCCTCGGCGGATTCCTCGTCGAGGGCTACGAGGGGCGCCTGTCGGCGGGCTCGCTGTTCACCGTCGACGGCATCGGTGCGCCGGACGGCGACCTGTCGTCGGTGGAGATCCGCTCGCGCGTCGTCCGCGCCGATACCAACCAGAATCGCCTGGTGGTCAGCTTCCTCGACATCGACGACCGCGCCTACACCGTGCTCCGGGAAGTGATGGCGGAGCGGATGCGGGTGTTGAGGGACAGCCACCCGTAGGGCGAATCGGCGGACTCCGTTCACCGAAATTGCATTCAGTTGTAGGGGCGGGTTTCAAACCCGCCCAAGGTTTGTGTGGCCGGGTTCGGGAACAACGAAAGAATCCAACGCCGCTCGATCCGCCATCATCCATAGAGGGCGGGTTTGAAACCCACCCCTACAGCAATGGGCTGTCGCCCCGCCTATTTTCCCTCCGCCTTCGCCGCATCCAGGAAGGCATGGAGGGTTTTTTCGACGGCTTCCTGGCCCAAGTCGCGGGTGATCATCACGAGCCGCGATCCACGCTTGCCCTCCGGCCATGCCGGCAGGGCGGCGGGGGGATGGAAGACGTGCTGGACACCGTGGACGACGACGGGGTGGTCGACGCCCTCGATGTCGAGGACGCCCTTCACCCGCAGCACGTCCTCGCCCTTTGTCGCCAGCAGCATTTCGACCCAAGAGACGAAGGCATCCCAGACGATCGGCTCATCCACGGTCAGGCAGAAGGCGCCGATGCGGTCGTCGTGTCTGTTGGTATCGTGCCGGTGGGTATCGTGGTGGCGGCCGTGATCGTGGTCATGGTCGTGCCCATGCCCGTGCCGATGATCGTCACCGTGCCCGCCGCCTTCGGCCGGCGCGTAGGCCTCGGCGGCGAGCCAGCGTTCGACGTCGGGGATCTTGTCGCGGGTGTTGAACAGCCCGGCTTCCAAGAGGGCGTCCGGCGGCACGTCGCCGTGATCGGCGACGAAGACCGGCGCCGCCGGATTGAGCTGCGCCAGCCGCGCCCGCATGCCGTCCAGCGCCGGCGCGTCGGCGATATCGGCCTTGGTCAGCACGATGCGGTCGGCGACCGCCGCCTGCTTCACCGGCTCCGGCTGGGCGTCCATCTGGTTCGCGCCATTGACGGCATCGACGGTTGTGACGATGCCGTCGAACCGGTAGCGGGCGCCGAGGATGGGATCGCTCATCAGCGTGTGGATGATCGGCGCCGGATCGGCGATCCCGGTGGTCTCGACGGCGACCCGGTTGAACGCCGGCACCTCGCCGCGCACCCGCTTGAGGAACAGGTCGCGGAGCGTATCGACGAGGTCGCCGCGCACGGTGCAGCAGAGGCAGCCGGCGTTGAGCAGCACCACGTTCTCGTCGACTTCGCGGACCAGCAAGTGATCGAGGCCGATCTCGCCGAACTCGTTGACCAGCACCGCCGTATCGGCGAGGTCCGGGTGCGCCAGCAGCCGGTTCAGCAGAGTCGTCTTGCCGCTGCCGAGGAACCCGGTGATCACGGTGACCGGGACCGGTGCGTCGGTACTCATGACGCCGCCGCCAGCCGGTCGAAGCCCTTCTCCAGGTCCTCGATCAGGTCGTCGGCGTCCTCCAGCCCGCAGTGCAGGCGCAGGTACGGACCCGTCTTCGGCCAGCGCGGGACGGTGCGCGACGCGTTTGGATCGAAGGGGATGACCAGGCTCTCGTAGCCCCCCCAGCTGTAGCCCATGGCGAAGTACTCAAAGCCGTCGAGCATGGCGTCCAGCGCCGCCTTGGGGACATCGTGGAGGGCAATCGAGACGAGCCCGTTGCACCCGGAGAAGTCCCGCTTCCACATGTCGTGACCGGGGAAGTCGGGGAGCGACGGGTGCAGCACCTCGGCGACCTCCGGCCGCTCCTGTAGCCATTCGATCACCCGATAGACGGTCTCCTGGTGACGGGCGAGACGGGCCGACAAGGTGCGCAGGCCCCGGAGCCCCAGGTAGCAGTCGTCCGGGCCGACCGAACTTCCGAGGAATGCCGTCGCCCGTTTCACCCGCAGGAACACGTCTTCGGTGGTGGTGATCAGGCCCAGCATGGCGTCGGAGTGGCCGACGATGTACTTGGTCGCCGCCTGGATCGACACGTCCACCCCGGCGGCGAACGCGTCGAACAACAGACCCGCGCCCCAGGTGTTGTCGATGGCGACCACCGCGCCCCGCTCGTGGGCCGCCTCGGCGATGGCGGCCACGTCCTGGACCTCGTAGGTGAGCGAGCCCGGCGACTCGGTGAACACGACACGGGTGTTGTCGCGGATCAGCGGGGCGACGTCGGCCAGCGGGTCGTAATACGTCGTTTCGATGCCGAAACCCTTGAGTACCGTGTCGCAAAATCGCCGCGTCGGGAAGTAGCAGCTGTCGACCATCAGCAGGTGGTCGCCGGCCTTGAGGAACGCCAACAGGCTGATGGTGATACCGGCCAGGCCCGAGGGCACGGCGACCGACCGGTAGCCGCCTTCCAGCTCGGCGACCGCGTCTTCGAGGGCGAAGGTCGTCGGCGTGCCGCGGCGGCCGTAGCGGGTGCCGTCGAAGGGCGTCTTGTCGGCGTACTCCATGTCGGCCACCGTCGGATAGACGATGGTCGAGGCGTGGTAGACGGGCGGGTTGACGACGCCGTGGTTGGCCTCCGGGTCGCGCCCGGCGGAGGCCAGCACCGTATCCTTGCGCTTCTTGCCGCTCACCGCTCGACCGGCGTGTCGCGGCGGTTGCCCCATTCGGCCCACGAGCCGTCGTAGACCGCGGCGTCGTCCTTGCCGATCAGATGGGCGGCGAAGGCGATGGCACAGGCGGTGACGCCGGAGCCGCAGGAGCCGACGATGGGCCGCGCCATGTCGACGCCGGCCTCGTCGAAGATCGTCCGGATGGCATCGGCGTCCCGCCAGGTGCCGTGCCTCTCGGGGTCCATGAAGGCCGGGAACGGCAGGTTGAGACTGCCGGGTATGTGGCCGGCCTGCAGGGCCGGGCGCGGTTCCGGATCTGTGCCGGCGAAGCGGCCGGGGCTGCGGGCGTCGATGACCTGCTCGGCGCCGGTATCGAGATTGAACATCAGGTCCTCGAGGCTGCGTACTGTCGCGCCGCTGAACCGCGCAGCGTAGCTCACCGGGGGGATGGGCGGGGGACGGTCAGTGACCAGGCGCCCTTCCGCCAGCCACTTTTCCATGCCGCCGTCGAGCACCGCGACGTCGGCGTGTCCGAAGGCGCGGAAGGTCCACCAGACGCGCGGTGCGGCGGCCGATCCGGGGGCATCGTAGGCGACGACCGTATCACCGTTGGCGATGCCGAGCGCAGCGACCCGGGCGGCGAAGATCTCCGCCGGTGGCAGCATGTGGGGAAGGTCGATCGCCGGATCGCGGATGTCGTCGATGTCGAAGAACGCGGCGCCGGGGATGTGCCGCTCGCGGTATTCGGCGCGCGGGTCGCGGCCGACGCCGGGGACGTGAAAACTGCCGTCGAGGATGCGGACGCGGGGATCGTCGAGGCGTTCGGCCAGCCATTCCGTCGAGCGGAGCGCGTCAGGGTTGGCGTAGGCCATTGCCGTCACTCCATCCAGGACGGCACCGGCAGGTCCTTCGAGCGCAGGAACTCCGGATTGAACATCTTGCTCTGGTAGCGGGTGCCGAAGTCGCAGAGCACGGTGACGATGGTGTGGCCGGGGCCCAGGTGCTTGGCCAGGCGAACGGCGCCGGCGACGTTGATGCCGCTGGAGGTGCCGACGCACAACCCCTCGTCCTTCAACAGGTCGAAGCAGTAGGGCAGGGCCTCGGCGTCGGTGATCTGGAACGGCACGTCCACCGGCGCGCCCTCCAAGTTGGCGGTGATCCGGCCCTGGCCGATGCCTTCGGTGATCGAGTCGCCCTCGGCCTTCAGCTCGCCGTGGGCGTAGTAGTTGTAGAGCGCCGCGCCCAAGGGGTCGGCAAGTCCGATGGCGATCTCGGGGTTCTGCTCCTTGAGAAACATGCCGACGCCGGCCAGCGTGCCGCCGGTGCCGACGGCGCAGACGAAGCCGTCGACGGTGCCGTCGGTCTGCTCCCAGATCTCCGGGCCGGTGGTTTCGTAATGGCCGCGGCGGTTGGCGACGTTGTCGAACTGGTTGGCCCAGATGGCGCCGTGGGGCTCGGTCTTGGCCAGCTCGTCGGCGAGCCGGCCGGAGACCTTCACGTAGTTCTCCGGGTCCTTGTAGGGCACCGCCGGCACCTCCCGCACCTCGGCGCCGCAGAGCCGCAGCATGTCCTTCTTCTCCTGGCTCTGGGTGTCGGGGATGACGATCACCGTGCTGTAGCCCCGCGCGTTGCCGACCAGTGCCAGGCCGATGCCCGTGTTGCCGGCCGTACCCTCGACGATGACGCCACCCGGTTCCAAGAGGCCCCGCTCCTCGGCGTCCTTGACGATGTAGAGCGCGGCGCGGTCCTTGACCGAGCTGCCGGGATTCAAGAACTCCGCCTTGCCGAGGATGGTGCAGCCGGTTTCCTCCGACACGCGGTGAAGGCGGATCATCGGCGTGTTGCCGATGGTTTCGAGGAAACCGTCACGAACGTCCATGGAGTCGGCCTTATGGTTCAGGGGCTTGGAACTAATGGCGAGCGTATCCGCGCCGCCTGTGCGGATCAAGCGACGGGGCAGGGCTCACGTGGGCCGTCGGCCACCGTCCGTCAAGACCCGTCCGTCGAACGCCACCGGGCACTGAGCTCGGCGTGGTGGGCACGGAACCACATCAGGCCGAGGAGCGTCATCGCGTTGATGAAGCGTCCTTCGTCGAGCCAGGCGTAGACCTCCTCGGGCGTCGCCGTCAGCACGCGGATGTCTTCGCCCTCGTCGGCGAGGCCGTGGACGCCGCCGGCGTTGGACGCATCGACCCGGCCGCAGAACAGGCTCACCGACTCCGTCGTGCCGCCGGGACTGACCAGGTAGCGGAAGATGGGCACGATCTCGGTGATCTCGCAGCCGGCCTCCTCGACCGCTTCGCGCCGCGCCACGTCTTCCGCCGTTTCCCCCTTGCCGATGATGCCGGCCATGATCTCCAGCAGCCACGGGGAGGACGTGTCGTCATAGAGCGGCGAGCGCTGGGCGGCGAGCGCCCCGATGCGGAACTGCTCGACCAGCACCAGCCGGTCAAGGTCGGGATCGTAGAGCACCACGGCGACGGCGTGGCCGCGTTCGAACACCTCGCGCATGATCGGCGGGCTCCAGCCGCCGGCGAACAGGCGGTGCCGGAGTTTGTAGCGGTCCATGCGGAAATACCCGCGGAACGGAGTATCTTCTTCGAGAATCTCGACGTCGTCTGCGGTCAGGTCAACGGAGGTTATGTCGGAAGGCATTGCGGCCTCGCGGTGGTCAGGCGAGGCGTGTTCTGTCACAGAACCGTGTTCGCCGCAAAAGAGGATTCGCGAAACGGACCGCGCGGGCGGCGTCCGGCCAAGAGGTACGAATTCCAAAAACCGGTTTGGACATCCTTCGACACGCGGCTCCGCCGCTGCTCAGGATGAGGAAACGTGTACTTCGAGTTGACCCTCATGCTGAGCAGGCGCGCCAGCGCCGTGTCGAAGCATGTCGGCGGATTGCTTCAGACGCCTCCCGGTACAATATTCCGAGGGCCTTGGACAGGAGGACCGGAGATGGCCGAACAGCACAGCGAAAAAGTTACATTTGTCGGCGCCAACGGCGAGAGCCGCCTCGCCGCTAGGCTCGATCTGCCTGCGTCGAAGCCTCGCGCCTTCGCGCTGTTCGCCCACTGTTTCACCTGCACCAAGGACATTTTCGCCGCCGGCCGTATCGCGTCGACGCTGACCCGGCACGGCATCGCCGTGCTGCGCTTCGACTTCACCGGCCTCGGGCATTCCGAGGGCGAGTTCGCCAACACCAACTTCTCCTCCAATGTCGGCGACCTGATCGCCGCCGCCAACTACCTGCGCAGCGAGCATGCGGCGCCGCAGATCCTCATTGGCCACAGCCTCGGCGGGGCCGCCGTGCTCGCCGCCGCCGGTTCGGTCCCCGAAGCTGCCGCCGTCTGCACCATCGCCGCGCCGGCGGAACCGGCCCATGTCAGCCACCTGTTCCAGGGCTCGGTCGACGAGATCGAGCGGCAGGGCGAGGCCGAGGTGCTGCTCGCCGGACGGCCGTTTCGTGTCCGCAAGCAGTTCCTAGACGACATCGAGGGCCACAAGCTGGACAAAGGCATCGCCACGATGCGCAAGGCGCTGTTGGTCTTCCACGGCCCCCTCGACACCACCGTCGGCATCGACAACGCGTCCAGGATCTTCACCGCCGCCAAGCATCCCAAAAGCTTCGTCTCCCTCGACGACGCCGACCATCTGCTGAGCAAACGCGAGGACGCCGTCTACGTCGCCGACGTCATCGCCGCCTGGGCCGAGCGCTATGTCGGGGCACCGGAGCCGGCGGCCGTTCCCGAGTTGACGGCGCCGCCGGACGCGGTGGTCGTCGCTGAGACCGGCACCGGCAAGTTCGCCAACATCGTCTCGGTCGGCGGCAAGCACACGGTGCTGGCCGACGAACCGGTGACCGTCGGCGGCACCGACACCGGGCCGGGGCCCTACGACCTGCTGCTCGCCGGCCTTGGCGCCTGCACGTCGATGACCATGCGCATGTATGCCGATTTCAAGGGGATACCGCTGGAGCGCGCCTCGGTGACCATGCGTCACGGCAAGATCCACGCCACCGACTGCGAGGACTGCGAGACCCGCGAAGGGAAGATCGACCGCATCGACCGGGAGATCGAGATCACCGGGCCGCTCGATGACGCCGCCCGCGCAAAGCTCCTCGAAATCGCCGACAAGTGCCCGGTCCACCGCACCCTGCACTCGGAAGTGAAAATCGACACCCGGCTGAAGGCCTGAACGGAGGTTCGGTGACCGCTTCCAAGGACGCCATTGTCGCCCGCGCCAAGGCCTATCCCTTCGCGCCGCCGGCGCAGTCCTACGTGTTGGTCGGCCATCGTTCCGTGCCGCTCACCGACTCGAGCGAGGAGGCACTCGCGAAGGCGGTGCGCGCAGGCGGCGGCGACCCCGGCCGGCTGGCCAAACCGCGAACGGCGGTGATCGCCTGGGGCTCCAACGCCTCGCCGACGCGGCTCGCCGAGAAGTTCGGCGATTTCCGTGCCGATGCGGTGATCCCGGTACTGCGGTCCGAGCTCCGCGACTTCGCCGTCGTCCACTCGGCCCACCTCTCCGCGTACGGTTCCGTGCCGGCGACGGGCCGGCGAGCACCCGGCGCCCGTGCCAAGGTCTTCGTCGCCCTGCTCACCGACGCCCAGCTCGACCGCCTGCATTCCACCGAAGCCATCGGGCGGAACTACGGGTTCTACCGCCTGGACGGGCTTCGATTGGCTTTCGAGGGCGGCGGGGAGAGCGACGCTGCTCACGCCTATCTGAGCCTGCACGGATGCCTCGACGTCGATGGTGATTGCGTCGCCCTCGCCGCTGTCGAGGCCGATGCCGTGCCGTTCCGGACGCTGGATCAGATCGCCGTGCTCTCGCTGGTCCGCGACCGCCTGGCGCCGGGCTCGCCCCTCGACGACTTCATCCACGAAACCGTCACCGACGAGGGCTTGCGGGCGCGCCGCATTGCCGTCCTCTGCGAGAGCGCGTCGCCGTCGCCCGCCAGCGACGGACTGGCAACGCGGATTCTGTAGCGGAATTCCGGACCGATGCCCCGCTGCTCGTTCCGAAAAGGCGAACGCCACCAACGGCGTAGGGGCGGGTTTGAAACCCGCCCCTACAGATGTTGTAAGAGCGTGCCATCGGCCGGCATTTCGCCGTGACCTACGGCCAGAACCGGCCCGAGCCGCCGACGACGACGTTCAACAGTCCGATGGTCAGGTTGATGGCGACGACGCGGCGGATGCGGCCCATATTGACGGCCGCCCGTGTCCATTCCTCCGCCTGCACGGCGCGCAGGAAGCGGGGGTAGGGGACGAAGAACAGGTAGACGAACAGCACCATCATGAACAAGCCGGAGCCGTGCATCACCTGCACGTGGTAGCCGGCGTTGGCGAAGCCGCCGAAGGCGCCGAACACCATCGCGTATCCGGTCAGCAGCAAGATGATCACCGACGCCCACAACCAGGGGAAGAACCTGGGCAGCACCGCCGCCCACAGCTTCAACGGCGCCGGGCGCAGCACCACGTAGGCGAAGAACATGCCGCCGACCCAGATCACCGCGGCCACGGCGTGCAACATGGTGGCGAAGTTCGACATGGCCTCCGTGATAAGCGGCGCCGCCCTTTGACCGCAAGCGGTTTCGGACGTCGGATCAGAGCTTCGACATCACCTCGTCGGCCAGCGCGCACACCTCGTCAGCGGCCGGGGTTGACCGGGCAGTCTCGATGACCGTCCGGCCTTCGAGCATGCTGGCAGCGAAACCGACCCTGTTGCCGACGGTCGCGGCGGCGGTTTCCAGGCCGTCGTCGGCGAGCTTGGCGCGCATGGCGTCGGCGACACGACCCCGAGGCGGCACCCGGTTGAGCACGACCAACGCCGGCACCTTGGCCTTGCGTGCCAGGTCCATGGTCGGCTTGGTCGCCCACACGTCCATCGGGCTCGGCTGCACCGGCACCAAAACCAGATCGGCGGCGCGCACGGCGACCCGGGCCTCGGTCTCGGCGTGCGGCGGGCTGTCGATGATGATGATGTCATGGCTGCGGCTCAGCCGCGAAACCTCGTTCCCGGCCCGGTAGCCGGCGACCTCGACCACATCGACCGGATGGGCCGCTTTGACGCCATTGTTGCCGCGGATGCGCGCCCAATCGGCGAGGCTCTTTTGCGGATCGATGTCGATCAGCGCGACGCGCTTGCCGGCGGCGGCAAAGGCGACGCCCAGTTGCGCGACCAGCGTGGTCTTTCCGGCGCCGCCCTTCTGCTGGGCGACGGTCAGCACTTTTGCCGCCATCGTTGGTTCCCCCCCTTGTGTGGCGTTGAGGTGTGCGGTGTTCAGGCGACGCGTGGACCCGTCGCTTGGTCCCAGGCTAACGGCACCGGGGCAGTTTGCAAGGCCGCGTCGCGCCGAAGTCGAATTTCGTCAGTGGAAGTCGCGCGAGTAGACCTCGAATTTGGCTTCGTCGGCGCGGCTTGGCGCGAGATCGGCGGTGAGGTCGCCGAGCACCGGTTCCAGGTCCCACAGCCGCTCGGCGAGGATGTGGACGACCGCGCCCTCGCGCTGCACCGGGCCGGAAATGCCGATCAGCGTCGCCCGCAGCACCGTCTTGCGGAACCGCTCGAACACCTGTGGCCAGACGATCAGGTTGGCGTGGCCGCTCTCGTCCTCGAGGGTGATGAAGATGACGCCGCTGGCGCTGCCCGGCCGCTGGCGGGTGATCACCAGGCCGGCGGTCTTGACCCGCCGGCCGTGGGGTAAGCCGGTGGCGGCGGCCGTCGGCCGGAAGCCTTCGGCGGCGAGCCGGTCGCGGAGGATGGTCAGCGGGTGGGCCTTCAGCGACAGACTGACGGCGCGGTAGTCGTCGGCCACCTGTTCGCCGAGCGCCGCCTCGGGCAGCACCACCGCCGGCTCATCGCCGCGTTCGGCGTCGGCGGCGTTATCGTTGTTTTCGGCGGCAGCGGCGAACAGCGGCAGCGGCGCCTCGCCGAGGCCACGGACCGCCCACAGGGCGTCGCGCCGGCCGGCGCCGAGGGAACCGAACGCGTCGGCGCCGGCGAGCAGCTCCAGCGCCCGACGCCCCAGACCGGCGCGGCGGGCGAGGGCGCCGACATCGGCCGCGTCGCGAAAGCCGTCGCCCCGCGCCGCGACGATGGCCTCGGCGTCTTGCTCGGCCAGTCCCTTGATCTGGCGGAAGCCGAGGCGCAGCGCGGCGGCGCCGTCGCACGCCGACGGCTCCAGCGTGCAGTCCCAGTCGCTGAAGCCGATGTCGACCGGGCGGACCTCGACGCCATGGTCGCGGGCGTCGCCGACGATCTGCGCCGGTGCATAGAAGCCCATCGGCTGGCTGTTCAGCAGCGCCGCCGCGAAGGCCGCCGGATGGTGCCGCTTCAGCCATGACGACACATAGACGATCAGCGCGAAGCTGGCGGCATGGCTCTCGGGGAAGCCGTAGTCGGCGAAGCCCTCGATCTGCTTGAAGCAGCGCTCGGCGAAGTCGCGCTCGTAGCCGCGCCCGAGCATGCCGTCGATAAACTTGTCGCGGAACCCGTGGATGGTGCCGAAGCGGCGGAAGGTCGCCATGGCCCGGCGCAGGCCGTCGGCCTCGCTCGGGCTGAACCCGGCGGCGACGATGGCGATCTTCATCGCCTGTTCCTGAAAAAGCGGTATTCCCAAGGTCTTGCCGAGCACATCTTCGAGTTCCTTGGAAGGGAACGAGACCTCTTCCAAACCCTGACGGCGGCGCAGGTAGGGATGCACCATGTCGCCCTGGATGGGGCCGGGGCGGACGATCGCCACCTCGATGACCAGGTCGTAGAACGAGCGCGGCCGGAGCCTCGGCAGCATGCTCATCTGCGCCCGGCTTTCGACCTGGAACACGCCGACCGAGTCGGCCTCGCACAGCATGTCGTAGACGGCAGGATCCTCGGCCGGCACGGTGGCCAGGGTCAGCGCCCGGCCGTGGTGGCGCTCGATCAGTTCGAAGGCCTTGCGCACGCAGGTCAGCATGCCGAGGCCAAGGAGGTCGATTTTCAAGATACCCAGGGCGTCGAGGTCGTCCTTGTCCCACTCGATGACGGTGCGGTCCTCCATCGCCGCGTTCTCGATGGGCACCACCTGCGACAGCGGGCTCTTGGTGATCACCATGCCGCCGGTGTGCTGCGAGAGATGCCGGGGGAAGCCGCGCAGCTCGCGGGCGAGGTCGATGACCATGCGCACCGTGCGCTCGCCGGGATCGAGGCCGGCGGCGCGGATGTCGGCGTCGGTGACCTCGGACCACGAGCGGCGCCAGAAGGCGCTCTGCAGGGCGACGATGGAATCCTCGCTGAGGCCCATGGCCTTGCCGACCTCGCGCAGCGCGCTCTTGGTGCGGTAGCGGATCACCGTCGCGGTCATCCCGGAGCGCTCGCGGCCGTACTTGCCGTAGACGTACTGGATCACCTCCTCGCGGCGCTCGTGCTCGAAGTCGACGTCGATGTCCGGCGGCTCGTTGCGCTCGGCTGAGACGAAGCGCTCGAACAGCAGATCGACCCGCGCCGGATCGACGGCGGTGATGCCGAGGCAGTAGCAGACGGTAGAGTTTGCTGCCGAGCCGCGGCCCTGGCAGAGGATGTCCCGCCCGCGGGCGAAACCGACGATGTCGTGGACGGTGAGGAAGTAGGGGGCGAAGCCGAGCTCGCCGATCAGCTCCAGCTCGTGGGCGACCTGGTCGCGGACCTTTTCGGGCACGCCGTCGGGATAACGCTCCGCGGCGCCGATCCAGGCGAGGCGGACCAGTTCCTCCTGCGGCGTGCGCCCGTCGGGCACCGGGTCGACCGGGTATTCGTAGCGCAGCTCGTCGAGGCTGAAGCGGCAGGCGTCGGCAATCTCGACGGTGCGGGCGATGGCGTCCGGCCGGTCGCGGAACAGCCGCGCCATCTCGGTGGCCGGCTTCAGGTGGCGCTCGGCGTTGGCGTGCAGCCGGAAGCCGGCCTCATGGATGGTGCAGTGCTCGCGGATGCAGGTGAGCACGTCCTGCAAAGGCCGGCGCTCGGCGGCATGGGCGTGCACGTCGTTGGTGGCGACCAGCGGTACGCCGCGCGCGGCGGAAAGGTCGCCCAGGTCTGCGAGCCGTCGGGCGTCATCGCCGCAATAAAGATTATTCACAGAAAGATAGAGATTTTTATTGAAGTTATTTCTCAGTTTCGAAAGGGTCTCGGCGAAGGCCGCGTCGGGCACTGCGGGCGGCACGGCGATGACGATCTGGCCCTCGCCGTGGGCGCAGACGTCGCTGAGCGTGAGCTCGCATTCGCCCTTGGGCGCGCGGCGGCGGCCGACGGTCAGCAGCGTCGACAATCGCCCGTAGGCGGCGCGGTCGGTGGGCAGCACAACGAGCTCCGGCCCGTCGGTGGGGGCGAGGCGGGCGCCGACGACGAGGCGGATGCCGGCCTGCTTCGCCGCCACATGGGCGCGGACCACGCCGGCCAGGGTGTCGCGGTCGGTGATCGCCACCGCCTCGAGGCCGAGGACGGCGGCGGTGGCCACCAGCTCCTCGGGCATCGACGCCCCGCGCAGGAACGAGAACGCGCTGGCCACCTGCAATTCGGCATAGGCGGTCATGGCCGTCGCTCTTGTCCGTTACCGGCCGCACCAGCATCGCCCGGCGCCGCCACGTGGTCTCCGTCTGTACGGGCGGGTTTGAAACCCGCCCCTACGACATCTGGGGCGTTTCCCGCTGGAGGTGCTCCATCACCCTCTGTACGGGGCGGCTTCAAATCCGTCCGTACGGTATTTGTGGTGTTTCGCCTCGGAGATGCGTCATCACCCTTTGTAGGGGCGGGTTTCAAACCCGCCCTCACGGCGTCGACATCGGCGAACCGGCCGGGGTTTTCGCGATCGAATGCCCATCGGGCCGGATTTGTCGCGATGTACTCGCGGATATCCGCCAATGACGCTTCGTCTCGGATGATGTGTTCGTGGTAGCCACGTTGCCAGATCGGTTGCCCCGGTGTGTGCCTGATCTCGTTGACCCGTCTTGCCGAGAACGTCTTGAAGGCTCGGGCGATTTCGGTAAGGCCATATTGACCGGCACTCTCTGGGGCGAGAATGAAGATGCCGTGGACATGATTGGGCATGACCACGAACGCATCCAACGTGATCTGGGGGTAGTGCTCCGGGAGGTCGTGCCAGCACGCCTGAACGGCCGATCCAAGGGCGTTTGCCCGCATGGTTTCCTCGCGCACGGATCCGAAAAGGAAACGTCCACCGTGGGTGCAGACGGTCACGAAGTAGGCGCCGGGAGAGGCGTAGTCATGGTGAGGTAGCCGCAGAGAGTTGCGACGACGGGGAGTGGATTGGCGGGAGGTTTCGCTCGGTCCCGACGGTGTCAGGGCGGGTTTGAAACCCGCCCCTACGGCGTTGGAGCCGGAGGATCGGTATTGTCCGTTTTTGTCCGGTGGCGCCGAAACAGGCGGTGTAGGGGCGGGTTTCAAACCCGCCCGTACGGCGTTGGGATATCGACATTTCTGGCTCACGCGAACACCCCGTGCAGGTACCAGCGCGGCGGGGTGTCGGCGCGGTAGAGGCCTTCGCGGAACACCCAGAAGCGCCGTCCGTCGGCGTCCTCGATGCGGTAGTAGTCGCGCACCCGCGAGAGGTACTCGGGGTCGTGGCCGCCATCGGCCCGCCACCACTCGGGGCCGATGCGCTCGGGGCCGTCGGCGGCGGCGATGCGGAGCTGGGCGCGGCGCCAGCGGACCATCACCGGCGGGCCGTCGGGGACCGGGGCGATGACCTCGATGGGTTCCGGCGACGGCAGCAGGTGCAGGGGCCGCGGCTGGCGCGGCCGTTCGGGGCCATTCTCGATACCGGCGGCGGGGGCGAGGGCCGCGACCTCCCGGCAGGCGCGCTCGGGAACGTGGCTGGCGTGGTCGGCGAGGCGGACGACGGTGCCGGGGCCGAGCCGATTGCCGAGCCGGTCGGCCAGCTGGGCGATGCCGTCGGCGCGGCTGGCGGCGCCGTCGTCGAGGACCGTCTGCTCCGGCGGCAGCGGATCAACGGCGAGGGCCGCCAGCGTCATCACCTCGACGCCGAAGCCGGCATCGAGTCCGTCCAGCTTGTCGCGGAACAGCCGCTCGAGGTGGCCGGCGTCGCGGGCCGAGCGGCCGGTGCCGACCACGGCGCGGGCAACGGTGGCGTCGGTGCGGTAGAGCGCCAGTTCCAGCCGCCGCGCGCCCTGGTGGCCGGCGGCCAGGAGGCCGCACAGCTCGTCCAGCAGGGTGCGCGTCGCCAGCGCCACGTCCTCGGCCCGGCCGATGGGCTCGACGAAGGGCAGCCGGGCGCGCAGCGGCGCCACCGGGCGGCGCGGCGACAGCGGCTCGTCGGCGGCGCCCAGCGCCTGGTCGAGGCGGTCGAGGAGGACGTCGCCGAAGCGGGCGGCGAGCGGCGCCCGCGGCAGGCCGAGAAGGTCGCCGACGCGGCGCAGGCCCACCCGGTCGAGGCCCTCGACCACCGTTGCCGGCAGCCTCAGCGCGGCGACCGGCAGCGGTGCCACCGCCGCCTCGGCGCCGCCCGGCGGCACGATGCGGATGGCTTGGCCGGGGGTGTCGGCATTCGGGCGGGACGGCGGCCGTCCACCGGCGGGGATCCTTGCGGGGGCGCCGGGTCCGCCAAGCCCAGCCGGGCCACCGCCCAGGCGGCACCGGGGGTGTCGGCGAGCGCCGCGGCGGCGGCGAAGCCGAGGCCGGCGAAGCGGCCGACGAGGTCGTCGAGCAGCGCCTGCTCGCCGCCGAACAGATGGGCGCAGCCGCTGACGTCCAGCCACAGCCCGGCGCCGCCGCCGGCACCGTAACCACCGTGCTCGTCGACCGCCGTCCACGGGCTGTAGCGCCCGCACCAGTCGGCCAGCCTCTCCAGCATTTGGCGGTCAGCCGCCGGGTCGGCCTCGGCGACGGCGAGGCCGGGCAGCAGCGCCCGGGCATCGGCGAGCGGCATCCCCGGCGCCACGCCACCCGCCCGCGCCGCCCGGTTGGCCGCCACCGCCCGCACCCCGCCGTGGGCGGCGGTGACGGTGGCCAGCGGCGCCTCGGAGCCCAAGGCTTGCGGGCTAGACCGCGCGCCGGACCGGGACGGCGTCTTGCGCCGGCTCAGCCGGTCGGTGGCGAAGCTCGGCAGCCACAGCGAGACCACCCGTTTCATCCGACCACTCCAACAGCCACGCTGCCGGCGCCCGCGTCGCGACGCCGCGGTGATGGACCAGTTCGACCCGCCAGCGGAAGGCCCCCGGCGCGGCGGCGCTTTGCCGCTCGCCGCTGGCCGGCAGGGCCGGGGCGCTGCCGACCCGCCAGCGGGTGACCGCCGGTCCCGGGGCCGCGGCGGTGTCCGCCGGGCGCAACAACAGCGCGGTGACCCCGCCGGTCTCGGCGGCGAGCTGTAGCCGGCGCAACGCCACCGGCGGTGCTGCGGCGGTCTCGCCCAGCACCGCCGCCGGCACGCCGCTGCGCAGGCCTTCCTCCATCGCCCAGAACACGTCGGTATCGGTGCGGGCGCGGATGACGATCAGCCGCGCCGTCTCCAACCCGAGGGCGGCCAGCCCGGGGCCATAGAGCCCGGGGCCATGGACGTTGGGGGGGCGCCGGCACCACACCACGGTGCCCGTGCGCCCGGCGAGCCGGGCCAGCAGCACCGCCGAGAAGCCGGTGGCGGCAGCAGTTGAATCGGCGGCGGCGACCTCGTGCAGGCAGGCCACGGGCAGGCCGCCCCACGGCAGCGCCGCGTCGACGACCTCGATGCCGAGGGACAGCGGCGCCTCCCGCCGGCGCCGGCCGCGGCCGCCGATACCCTGGATGCGTTCGCGCAGCTCGGCGATCAGCGCGGGGTCAGGGCGGACGTAGGCATCGGTCGCGGACATGGCGGGGCGGTTCCGGTGCGGGTTGTTTGTTCTCTTTATGTTCTAATCCACCGGCGCGGCGGCGTCAACAGCGGGGTGAAAGGAGGCGTATCGGTCCGTCCGCCGGCCCGGTAGCCCATTCAGAAAAAATTGTGCACTGCACAATTTACTTGACAGTATGGAAATAAATGCTTATATGGGTATGCATGTTGCAGTGCAACATATCGCCGGAGGTGCCTTCGGGGCCTCCAACCTGAATCGCTTATGGATAAGGATTCGACACATGTCCGCTTACGAAAACGTTCTTACCCTCGGCGAAGGCTCGACCGAGGCCGTCGTCGCTTCCGCGAGGGCATACGTCGCCGGCGCGCAAGAGATCGCCACCACCTGCATCGCGTTGACCAAGGCCAACGTCGACCGCTGGGTCGCCGCCACCAAGTCCCTGGCCGCGGTGAAGAGGCCCGAGGACGCGCTTGAGGTGCAGAGCGCCTTCTTGCACGAGGTCCTGGAGCAGACCGTCGCCGACGGCAAGGTTCTGATGGACCTGGGCAGCAAGGTCTTCGGCGAGGTGACCGCGCCGTTCGCCGCGCAGGCCGACGTCTTCACCAAGTGGCTGCCCAAAGCCGCCTAAATCCCATCAACGGGATCGACTGATACCCCGGGGCCGGATTTTCCGGCCCCGTTGCTGTTTGGGTCCCACACTTGGAGCCATCTACAACTCGTTCCAGCAGTCTGCTGAAAAAGCGGTGCCAGGGGCCTGCCTCGTTCTTCGACACGGCCCGGTGGGCCTGCTCAGGATGAGCCAAGCTGCTGCGACGATTCATCTCATGCTGAGGAGCGCAGCGTCTCGAGGTACGAGGTCAATCGTCCAGGCTCGCTTTTCGAGTACCTGCTACCCGAACCGGTCGATGCCGAGACCGTCCAGCGAGATGGCCAGTGTCACGCCACTGACGACGTCGGCGACCACCTGCCCGGCGCCGCAGGCCATGGTCCAGCCGAGCGTGCCGTGCCCGGTGTTGAGGTAGAGGTTGGCATAGGGCGTGACGCCGATCACCGGCACCCCGTCGGGGGTCGAGGGGCGCAGCCCGGCCCAGTATTCGGCCGCATCCGGATCGGCGCAGCCGGGGAACAGCTCCAGGGCCTTGTCGCGGATGAACCGCGCCCGAGCCTCGTTCATCGTCGTGTCGTAGCCGACGAACTCGGCGGTGCCGGCCGCCCGGAGTCGGTCGCCGAGGCGGCTGTAGACCATCTTGAACTCGTCGTCGATGAGGCTGACCACGGGTGCCCGCTCCGGGTCGCCGACCGGCAGGGTCACCGAATAGCCCTTGGCCGGATAGACCGGTAGCTTCAGCCCGAGTGGACGCAGCAGCGGCGGCGCATAGCTGGCGAGCGCGACGACGACGGCGTCGGCCTTCAGCGTGTCCCCGTCGGTCTCGACGGCGGCGATACTTTGTCCCTCGGCGACAAGCCGCCGCACCGTCGTGTCAAAGACAAACGTCACCCCGAGACCCGCACAGATGTCTGCGAGCCCGGCGGTGAAGGCGTAGGCGTCGCCGCTTTCGTCGTCGTCGCTCATGATGCCGCCGACCAGGTCGGCGCGGACGGTCGTCAGCGCCGGCTCGATGGCGACGCAGGTATCGGGGTCGACGACCCTGCGGACACAGCCGTGCTCAGCCATCAGTTCCAGATACGGCAGCGCGCTCTCGTATTCCCGCCGGTTGCGAAAGACGTGGAGGATGCCGCGCCCGAGCTGGTCGTAGTCGATCCCGGTCTCGACGCGAAGTCCGGCGATACGCTCGCGGCTGTAGACGGCGATGCGCAGCGCGCGTTCGATGTTGATGCGCACCCTTGCGTGCGTGCAGTTGGCAAGGAAGCGGAACGTCCACGACCACAGTGCCGGGTCGGCGCGCAGCCGGTAGAGCAGCGGCGCGTCGGAGCGGCCCAGCCACTTCAGCGCCTTCCATGGCGTCGCCGGTGTCGCCCAGGGCGTCACGTGGTTGGCCGAGATCTGGCCGCCGTTGGCGAAGCTGGTCTCCAGTGCCGGCCCCGGCTGGCGGTCGACGACCGTCACCGCGTGGCCGGCACGGGCCAAGGCATAGGCCGTGGCGACGCCGACGACACCGGCGCCCAGCACCAGGATGGTCACCGTGGAACTCCGTTCGCGGGGGTCATGGTCCGGGGTTATAGGACCGGCGGCCGTTTTCGACCAGTATGGGAACGGACTATGATCGCCAACGCCGGAACCTTGGGGGGCTCCTGATGACCGACAGCGTGCTGCTCACCGTCGAGGAGATGTATGCCGCGGATGCCGCCGCCATGGCCGGCGGAGTCCCCGGCCTCGACCTGATGGAAGCGGCGGGAACGGCCATCGCCGAGGAAATTGCCGACCACTGGGCGCGACGCCCGGTGGCGGTGCTGTGCGGTCCTGGCAACAACGGCGGCGACGGGTTCGTCGTCGCCCGGCTGCTGGCCGAACGCGGCTGGCCGGTGCGCCTCGGACTGCTTGGCGCGGTCGAGAAGCTGAAGGGCGATGCCGCGGTCAACGCCGAACGCTGGTCCGGAAGGACCGAGACGCTGTCGATCGACCTGCTCGACGCCGACCCGCTGGTTGTCGATGCGCTGTTCGGCGCCGGACTGGCGCGGGCGCTCGACGGCGTCTCCGCCGAGGTGATCGAAGTGGTGAACGCGCGCCGGCTCGACTGCGTCGGCGTCGATGTGCCGAGCGGCGTGCACGGCGACAGCGGCGAGATCCTCGGCATCGCGCCGCGATGCCGGAGCACCGTGACCTTCTTCCGTGCCAAGCCGGGACACCTTTTGATACCGGGTCGTGCGCTGTGCGGCGAACTGCGCGTCGCCGAAATCGGCATCCCCGAATCCGTGCTACCGGCCATCGGCCCTCGGACCTTCGCCGACGGCCCGGCGCTGTGGTCCGAGCGCTATCCCTGGCCAACCGCCGAAGGCAACAAATACGGCCGCGGCCACGCGGTGGTGCTCGGCGGCGGGCAGATGACCGGGGCCGCGCGTCTTGCCGCCGAGGGCGCCCGGCGCATCGGTGCCGGCCTCGTCACCATCGCTTCGCCTCCGGAGGCCTTCTATATCTATGCCGGTGGCCAGCCCGGCACCATCGTCACGCCGGTTGCCGACGATTCGGCCTTCGCCGAATACATCGGCGATCCGCGCCGCAACGCGATCCTGCTCGGGCCGGGCGCCGGCGTATCGGACGAGACCCGTCGCCGGGTGCTCGCGGCGCTGGCAACCGGCAAGGCGTGCGTGCTCGACGCCGATGCCATCACCGTCTTTCAGGACGACCCCGAAACCCTGTTCGCGGCGATTGCCGGGCCCTGCCTGCTGACCCCCCACGAGGGCGAGTTCGCGCGGGTCTTTGGCGCCACCGGCGCCAAACCGGACCGGGCGCGGGCGGCGGCGGAACAGAGCGGCGCGATGGTGCTGCTGAAGGGGCCCGACACGGTCGTCGCCGCGCCGGACGGACGCGCCGCGATCAACGGTGAAGCGCCGCCCGAACTGGCCACTGCCGGCTCGGGCGACGTGCTCGCCGGCATGGCGCTGGGACTGCTGGCGCAAGGCGCCGATCCGTTCGATGCCGGATGCGCCGCGGCATGGCTGCACGGGCGTGCCGCGGCGGCCTTCGGACCGGGGCTGATCGCCGAGGACATCGTCGATGGATTGCCGGCCGTTCTGCGCTCGCTGCGGGCCGGCACCCGCGATTGACAGGTCCGGCCAATCGGGTACAGTGCTGCGCCCCGTCGGGGGGGTTCCGGACGACCCGCGGGCGTGGTGGAACTGGTAGACACGCAGGTTTTAGGTACCTGTGACGCAAGTCGTGGGGGTTCAAGTCCCTCCGCCCGCACCAACCAGCCCACATAGCCGTCACGCCGATGCCGCCCGCCGCGCGCGGGCGCAAGGCGCATCGAGAAGAACTTCAGTCCAATCGGGATGTCCATGAACGTTACCGAGACCAAAGCCGAGGGCCTCAGCCGCGAATTCGCCGTTGCGGTGCCGGCCGCTGAGTTTGAATCCCGGATCACCGGCCGCCTCGAGGAATTGGCGGTGAACATCCGCCTGCCCGGGTTCCGTCCCGGCAAGGTCCCGGTGTCGCTTCTGCGTCAACGGTACGGCGACGCCCTGAAGGGCGAGATCCTCGAGCAGACGATCAACGAATCGGCGAACGAGATCATGTCGGAGCGGGGGCTGCGGGTCGCCGAGCAGCCGAAGATTGAGATCACCGCATTCGAGGACGGCAGCGACCTGGAATTCAAGATGGCCGTCGAGGTCATGCCGGAGATCGAGCAGCCGGATTTCTCCAAGATCAAGCTCGGCCGCCTGCATGCCGAGCCTGGCGAAGAACAGATCGAGGGCACCATCGAATCGCTGGCCAAGGCGCACGCAACCTCGGCACCCATCGCCCGAAAGCGCAAGGCCAAGGAAGGCGACATCGCGGTCATCGACTTCGTCGGTCGGGTCGACGGCGAGGAGTTCGTCGGTGGCAAGGCCGAGGGCTACCACTTGGTGCTTGGCTCGGGCAGCTTCATCCCCGGATTCGAGGACCAGATGATTGGCACCTCGCCGGGCGACAGCACCGAGGTCAAGGTGACGTTCCCGGAGGAGTACGGAGCCCAGGAACTGGCCGGCAAGGAAGCGGTGTTCGACGTCACTGTACAAGAGCTGCGCGAAACCACCCCGAACCCGCTGGACGAGGAGCTGGCGAAGAAATTCGGCACCGAAACCATGGACCAGCTCCGCCAGAGCATCCGTGACGAACATGCGCGCGAGCTCAAGGGCATGGCCAGAATGCGGCTGAAGCGAGACCTGTTGGACAGGCTGGCCGAAGTCTCCGACTTCGAGGTGCCGCAGGGCATGGTCGGGCGCGAGTACGTGAGCATCATCGGCCAGCTCAAGCAGCAGACCCAGGCCGCCGGCGGTCACGATCACGACCATGATCACGACCATGATCATGATCATGACCACGATCATGATCACGACCACGCCGCGCCGGACATCGATGTCAGCGACGAGGACAAGGCCGAGTACCGCTCGATCGCCGAGCGGCGGGTCAGGCTCGGGCTCTTGCTCGCCGAAGTTGGGCGGACGAACAACCTTCAGGTCGGGCAGGACGACATCAACCAGGCGATCATGGCCGAGGCCCGCCGCTATCCGGGGCAGGAACAGGCCGTTCTCGAGTACTTCAAGAACAACCCCGAGTCCGTTCAGGCGGTGACGGCGCCGATCTTCGAGGACAAGGTGGTCGACTTCATTCTCGAACTGGCGGACGTCGAGGACCGCGAGGTGTCCGTTGAGGACTTGGTGCGCGACCCGGACGAGGAAGCGGAAGCGGAAGCGGAACAGGCCGCGAAAGCCAAGCCGAAAGCCAAGGGCGGCGCCAAAAAGAAGACGGCCGGCAGCGGCAAGAAGACGAAGAAGGACAGTCCCGCCGCCGACGAATAGCGACTCCAGGACTGGAACTGGGCCGCCGAGCGAATACGTTATGGTCGGCGGATCGAAGGAGAGAACCCAGACATGACCGACGTGCGCGACATCACCATGAACACCCTGGTTCCCATGGTGGTGGAAACCACCAACCGGGGCGAGCGCGCCTATGACATCTATTCGAGGCTTTTGAAGGAACGCATCGTGTTCCTCACCGGTGCCGTGCACGACGCCGTCGCCAGCCTCGTCTGCGCCCAGCTGCTGTTCCTGGAGTCGGAAAACCCCAACAAGGACATCGCCTTTTACATCAACTCGCCGGGCGGTGTGGTCAGTTCGGGCCTGGCCATCTACGACACCATGCAATACATCCGCCCCGAGGTCTTGACGGTGTGCATCGGCCAGGCGGCGTCGATGGGGTCGCTGCTTTTGGCCGCTGGCGCCGAGGGCAAGCGCTATGCGCTCCCGCACGCGCGGATCATGGTCCACCAGCCGTCGGGCGGCGCCCAGGGCCAAGCCACCGACATCGAGATCCACGCCCGCGAGATCCTTGCGCTGCGCGACCGGCTCAACCAGATCTACGTCAAGCACACCGGCCAGGCGCTGGATGTGATCGAGGCCGCGGTCGAGCGTGACCGCTTTATGAGCCCGACCGAGGCCAAGGATTTCGGCCTCGTCGACGACGTTGTCGTCAACCGGCCGAAGACGGAAGACGGCAAGGACGACGCCTGAGTCCGCACGTGCCCGGCTGGCGGCTGAGCAGGGGAGTCCGCCAGGGTATACGGCGGATTCCAACTGCAATCGCGTCGCATTACCCTTTTTGGGGATTGTGCGGGCGGACGCCTGATGGCTTAATAGTTCGGTCGACGGCGACCCAGGTGTGAGAGGTCATGAGCAAGACCCCGGGCGGCGATTCCAAGAATACGCTCTACTGCTCGTTTTGCGGTAAGAGCCAGCACGAGGTCCGCAAGCTCATCGCGGGGCCGACGGTGTTCATCTGCGACGAGTGCGTCGAACTGTGCATGGACATCATCCGCGAGGAGCACAAGACGAGCCTCGTGAAGTCCGGCGAAGGGGTGCCGACGCCGCGGGAAATCTGTGCCGTTCTAGACGATTACGCGATCGGCCAGGACCGCGCCAAGCGCGTCCTCTCGGTGGCCGTCCACAACCACTACAAGCGTCTGAACCATGGCGCCAAGAGCAACGATGTCGAGCTGGCGAAGTCCAACATCCTGCTGATCGGCCCGACCGGCTGCGGCAAGACGCTGTTGGCGCAGACCCTGGCGCGCATCCTCGATGTTCCGTTCACCATGGCCGATGCGACGACGCTGACCGAGGCCGGCTACGTCGGCGAGGACGTCGAGAACATCATCCTCAAGCTTCTGCAGTCCGCCGACTACAACGTCGAGCGCGCGCAGCGCGGCATCGTCTACATCGACGAAGTCGACAAGATTTCACGCAAGTCCGACAGCCCCTCGATCACCCGCGACGTCTCGGGCGAGGGCGTGCAGCAGGCGTTGCTGAAGATCATGGAAGGCACCATTGCCAGCGTGCCGCCGCAGGGCGGCCGCAAGCATCCGCAGCAGGAGTTCCTGCAGGTCGACACGACCAACATCCTGTTCATCTGCGGCGGCGCCTTCTCGGGCCTGGACAAGATCATCTCGGCGCGGGGCAAGGGCACGTCCATCGGCTTCGGCGCCGACGTGCGCTCTCCCGACGAGCGGCAGGCCGGCGAGGTGCTGCGCGACGTCGAGCCCGAGGATTTGTTGAAGTTCGGCCTAATTCCCGAATTCGTTGGCCGACTTCCGGTCCTCGCCACCCTCGACGACCTCGACGAAGGCGCTCTGGTCGAGATCCTCACCAAGCCGAAGAACGCGCTGGTCAAGCAATATCAGCGCATGTTTGAGATGGAGGAGACGCGGCTGGCGTTTACCGACGGCGCGATGGAAAGCATCGCCCGGCGCGCGGTCGGCCGGAAGACTGGGGCCCGCGGCCTTCGGTCGATCATGGAGAACATTCTCCTCGATACCATGTACGAGCTGCCCAGCCTCGAGGGCGTCGAGGAGGTGGTGATCAACCGCGAAGTGGCGGAAGAACACGCCAAGCCCCTTTACATCTACTCCGACCGCCGCGACGACGTCAGCAACTCCGCCTGACTCGCCGGACCCGCCTGCCCTTGACCGGGGGGCGTTAGCGAGCCACCTTTAGGGCATTCCTGGAAGCGCGATCCCCAGCGGGATGCCGGCGTTTTTTCCGACTGACCGAAAGGCGACACAACTGTGAGCAGCCAGACCAACGTCTTTCCCGTCCTGCCCCTGCGCGACATCGTCGTGTTTCCGCACATGATCGTGCCGCTGTTCGTCGGCCGCGAAAAGTCCGTGCGGGCGCTCGAGAACGTGATGAAGGACGACAAGCAGATTCTCCTCGTGGCGCAGAAGAATGCCGCCCAGGACGACCCGGGCCAGGAGGACATCTACGTCGTCGGCACCGTGTCGACGGTTCTGCAGCTGCTCAAGCTGCCCGATGGGACCGTCAAGGTTCTGGTCGAAGGCGGTCAGCGCGCGCGCATCACCCGGTTCACCGATCGCGACGAGTTCTTCGAGGCCGAAGCCGTCTCCGTCGACGAGGAGGTTGGCGAGGCCCAGGAACTGGAGGCCATGGGGCGTTCGGTGGTGAGCCAGTTCGAGCAGTACATCAAGCTCAACAAGAAGATCCCGCCCGAAGTACTGGTCTCGATCAACCAGATCGAGGATCCGGGCAAGCTCGCCGATACGGTGGCGTCGCACCTGGCGTTGAAGATTTCGGAGAAACAGGAACTCCTGGAGATCGAGGCCGTTGCCGAACGCCTGGAGCGGGTCTACTCGCACATGGAGTCCGAGATCGGCGTCCTGCAGGTCGAGAAGAAGATCCGCAATCGCGTCAAGCGCCAGATGGAGAAGACGCAGCGCGAGTACTACCTGAACGAACAGCTCAAGGCGATCCAGAAGGAGCTGGGCGAGGGCGAGGACGGCCGCGACGAGGCGGCGGAGCTGGAAGAGCGGATCAAGAAGCCCGCGCTCAGCAAGGAAGCCCGCGAAAAGGCCATGGCCGAGCTGAAGAAGCTTCGCTCGATGAGTCCGATGTCGGCCGAAGCCACGGTGGTCCGCAACTACCTGGACTGGATGCTCGGCATCCCGTGGAAGAAGCGCACCCGGGTCAAGAAGGACATTCGCCACGCCCAGGAGATTCTCGACGCCGATCACTACGGCCTGAAGAAGGTCAAGGAGCGGATTCTCGAGTATCTCGCCGTACAGCAGCGCACCAACCGCATCCGTGGACCGATCCTCTGCTTGGTCGGCCCGCCGGGTGTCGGCAAGACCTCGCTCGGCAAGTCCATCGCTCGGGCGACGGGACGCAACTTCGTCCGCATGTCGTTGGGCGGGGTGCGCGACGAGGCCGAGATCCGTGGCCACCGGCGCACCTACATCGGCTCGATGCCCGGAAAGGTCATCCAAGGGATGAAGAAGGCCAAGTCGTCGAATCCGCTGTTCCTGCTCGACGAGGTCGACAAGATGGGGCACGACTGGCGCGGCGATCCGGCCTCGGCCCTGCTGGAGGTGCTCGACCCCGAGCAGAACAACACCTTCAACGACCACTACCTGGAGATCGACTACGACCTCTCGGACGTGCTGTTCGTGACCACCGCCAACACCATGAACATGCCGCCGGCGCTCTTGGACCGCATGGAGATCATCCGCATCTCCGGCTACACCGAGGACGAAAAGGTCGAGATCGCCAAGCGCCACCTGATCCCCAAGCAGATCGAAGCGCACGGCCTGAAGGAAGACGAGTGGACGATCTCGGATTCGGCGCTGCGTGACGTCATCCGCTACTACACCCGCGAAGCCGGGGTGCGGAACCTGGAGCGCGAAATCGCCAACCTGACCCGCAAGGCGATCAAGGACATCATGATGGGTGATCACAAGAAGATCGCCCTTAGCCGCCGCAACCTCGGCAAGTTCGCCGGCGTCAAGCGATTTCGTTTCGGCGAAGCCGAGAAGGAGGACCTGGTCGGCGTCACCACCGGTCTGGCGTGGACGGAGGTTGGTGGTGAGTTGCTGTCCATCGAGGCGGTCATGGTTCCCGGCAAGGGCCGCATGACCATCACCGGCAAGCTCGGCGACGTCATGCAGGAGTCGATTCAGGCGGCGAAGTCCTATGTGCAGTCCCGCTCGGTCGATTTCGGCATCGCCCCGACCCTGTTCACCAAGAAGGACATCCACGTCCACGTGCCGGAAGGCGCGACGCCCAAGGACGGCCCGTCGGCCGGCGTGGCGATGGTCACGTCCATCGTTTCGGTGCTCACCGGGATCGAGGTCCGCAAGGACGTGGCGATGACCGGCGAGGTGACGCTCCGGGGCCGGGTTCTGCCCATCGGCGGGCTCAAGGAGAAGCTGCTCGCGGCCCATCGCGGCGCCCTCAAGACGGTCTTGGTGCCGAAGGAGAATGAACGCGATCTTCCGGACATTCCGGAAAACGTGAAGCGGGGCTTGCGAATCATCATTGTCGCGACGGTGGACGAGGTGCTGAAGGAAGCGCTGGTCACCGAACCGACGCCGATCGAGTGGGATGAGGCCGAGGTCGAATCGGCGTCGATCGCTGCGGCAAAGACCGACGAGGACGACGTCGGCGGCGTCATCACCCACTGAGCGATTCGCCATTTAGCCGGCTTTGAAAGGGTTGGCGGTCGGCCGCGTCCGGCCGCCGAACCCCCTGACACGGCGTCGAGTCCCTGAACGCCTGTGGAGAACCCGTTTTTTCCGCGCTTTTCGGCGGAAAACGGCGGTTTCTGCGATTGACGGCGGCTCGGCGACCGAATTACACTCGCGCGACCTCATTCCCCGTGTCGGCGTACGTTGTAGCCATTCACAGCGCGCCGATTCCGTTTCAGCCAATTCCAGAATAGGGGGCCTTCAAGTTGAACAAAAACGATCTTATCGCGACGGTTGCGAGCAGTGCCGGTTTGTCGAAGGGAGACGCGGCAAAGGCTGTGGATAGCGTTTTCTCGGCGATTACAGATGCCCTGAAGGGCGGCAGCGAAGTCCGGCTTGTCGGCTTCGGCACCTTTAGCGTTGCCAGGCGGGCCGCGTCGCAGGGCCGCAACCCGCGCACGGGCGAGGCGATTCAGATTGCTGCCTCGAACCAGCCCAAGTTCAAGGCCGGCAAGGCGCTCAAGGACGTGGTGAACTAACCGCTCCGGCCTTTTGTCAAGATGTCCGGCTGCCCCCTCGGGGGCAGCCGGTTTTTCTTTGCGCGGATGGCCACACGGTTCTGACCGAGGCGGGGTTGTACCAGCGATGCCAATACCGTTAGGTTTTTGACGCAGGGAATGGGGCGGTTAGCTCAGTTGGTAGAGCGCCACGTTTACACCGTGGATGCCGGCGGTTCGAGTCCGTCACCGCCCACCACCCTGCCCCTCGGATCGGCGGGGGCGGGTCGTGTCAACGGGATGGAGCGGTCATGTCCGAGGTCAACTTCGATCGATTGACGATCCTTCTGATCGACGACGAGCCGTTCATGCGGTCGTTGGTGGAGCGCGTGCTGTTCGAGTTCGGAACCCGCAACATCCTCAACGCCGAAAACGGCGAAGACGGGCTCCGAATCGTCAGGACGCGCAAGAAGATCGACCTGATCATCTGCGATCTCGAAATGCCGACGATGGATGGATTCGCCTTTGTCCGCGAGCTCAGGCGCGACGCCGACACGAAGGTCGCAGCGACGCCGGTGCTCATTCTGACCGGCCACTCCGACGAGGACCACGTCCACGACGCGCTGGCGCTGGGGATCAACGGGTTCCTCGTCAAACCGATCTCGAAAGGTGCGCTCGAGTCGCGAGTTGCGGCGGCGCTGAAGTCGCCGCCCATCGATCCGAGCAAGCTCGGAAAACGGAGCTGACGGCGGCCATCCGCGCGGCGGATCGGTGGCGACCGTGCAAACCGCCGGCGCTCCAGCGGCCGACGACGGCGGGAATTGGGACCACGGCGCCGCGAACGCCGGATTCCTTGGCTTTTGGGGCTCATGACTTGACACCCGTGGGGGCGCGGTTTACACCACCCGAGCCCATCCGGGCCGTGGGTTTGCCTGGGGGTGTAGCTCAGACCGGTTAGAGCGCTGGCCTGTCACGCCAGAGGTCGCGGGTTCGAGTCCCGTCACTCCCGCCACCGAGCCGACCGCGCGACTCGGCCGAACGTCGTGGTCCGCGGAGCCGGGCGGCCACGGGGCAGGAAAGGCCCAATGGACGCGTTACTAGTCGAATACCTGCCGATCGTGATCTTCATTGCAATTGCCATTGCGATCGCGATTGCCGCTGTCGGCGCGTCCTTCGTGATCGTTCGCCAGCATCCCGACACCGACAAGAACTCGGCCTACGAGTGTGGATTCGACGCGTTCGAGGACTCGCGCGGCAAGTTCGACGTCCGGTTCTATCTGGTGGCGATCCTGTTCATCATCTTCGATCTGGAAGTGGCGTTTCTGTTTCCGTGGGCCGTTTCGCTGGGCACGATCGGGGTGTTCGGTTTCTGGTCGATGATGGTGTTTCTCGCCGTGCTGACTGTCGGCTTCATCTATGAGTGGCGGAAGGGAGCCCTGGAATGGGAGTAGAAGCGGAGAACCCGCTGCCACCGGGCGCCAAGCAGGACGAACTGCTGAGCCGTGTCACCGACGAACTGCAGGACAAGGGGTTTGTCGTCGCCCAGCTTGACAAGGTGGTCAACTGGGCGCGCACCGGCTCCCTTTGGCCGATGACATTTGGACTCGCCTGCTGCGCCGTCGAGATGATGCATACTTATGTCAGCCGCTATGACCTCGACCGCTTTGGTGTCGTGCCGCGTCCGAGCCCGCGCCAATCGGATCTGATCATCGTCGCCGGCACGCTGACCAACAAGATGGCCCCGGCCTTCCGCAAGGTTTACGACCAGATGGCTGAGCCGCGCTATGTGATTTCCATGGGATCGTGCGCCAACGGTGGCGGCTACTATCACTATTCGTACTCGGTGGTCCGCGGCTGCGACCGCGTCGTGCCGGTCGATGTGTATGTTCCCGGTTGTCCGCCGACGGCCGAAGCGCTGCTGTACGGAATCCTGCAACTACAGAAGAAGATCAGGCGGACCGGAACGCTTTGGCGTTGATGCTCTAGGACCCCGACCGACGACCCCGCAAGACATGGACCTAGCCCTTCAAGATCTCCGCGACTATGTCGAAGCCGCTATTCCGCAAGAGGCGGAATCCGTGGCCATCGTCAATGACGAACTTGTCGTCGTCGTCAATCGCGACACCATCGTCCGCGTATTGACGTTCCTGCGCGACGACGTCAATTGCCAGTTCAAACAGCTCATGGATGTCTGCGGCGCCGACTATCCGGAGCGCGCCGAACGGCTGGAAGTCGTCTACAACCTGCTGAGCCTGACCCACAACCGGCGGATCCGCGTCAAGGTCCGCACCGATGAGGAGACGCCGGTGCCGACGGTGACCGGCGTGTTCAGCTCGGCCGGATGGTGGGAGCGCGAGGTCTGGGATCTGCTGGGGGTCTATTTCGGTGGCCACCCGGACCTGCGCCGTATCCTCACCGACTACGGGTTCGAGGGACATCCGCTGCGCAAGGATTTTCCGCTGACCGGCTACGTCGAGGTGCGTTACGACGACGAGCAGAAACGCGTCGTTTACGAGCCGGTCAAGCTGCCACAGGAGTTCCGCACCTTCGATTTCCTCAGTCCCTGGGAGGGCATGCCGTCGCAGCTTCCCGGTGACGAGAAGGCCGAGACAGAGGGTGGGTCCTGATGTCCGAGGCCCAGATCAAGAACTTCACCTTGAACTTCGGTCCGCAACACCCGTCGGCGCACGGCGTATTGCGGTTGGTTTTGGAAATGGATGGTGAGGTGATCGACCGCGCCGACCCGCACGTCGGGCTTCTGCATCGCGGGACCGAGAAGCTGATCGAGTACAAGACCTATATGCAGGCGGTGCCGTATTTCGACCGGCTGGATTACGTGGCGCCGCAGAACCAGGAGCACGCGTTCGCCATCGCCGTCGAGAATCTGCTCGACATCGAAGTGCCGTTGCGGGGTCAATACCTCCGCGTCCTCTATGCCGAAATCGGCCGCATACTCAGTCACGTATTTACCGTCTGCGCCTTCGCCATGGACGTCGGTGCGATGACGCCGATGCTGTGGGGCTTCGAGCATCGCGAGCGGATGATGGAGTTCTGCGAGCGGGTGTGCGGCGCGCGCATGCACATGAACTATTTCCGCCCGGGCGGTGTGTCGCAGGACATGCCCGCCGGCCTCGCCGAAGACATCTGGACGTGGAGCGAAGAATTTCCTTCATTCATAGAAGATTGCGAGACCCTGCTGACGGAGAACCGCATCTTCAAGCAGCGGGCCGTGGATGTCGGAGCCATCTCCGCCGAGGATGCCATGGATTGGGGTTTCTCGGGTCCCAACCTGCGCGCCGCGGGGGTGCCGTGGGACCTGCGCAAGGCGCAGCCCTACGATGCCTACGAGCGCATGGAGTTCGACATCCCTGTCGGCACTCACGGCGACTGCTACGACCGGTATCTGGTGCGCATACTGGAAATGCGCGAAAGCCTGAAGATCATCCGCCAATGCCTTGACGAGATGCCGCCTGGGCCGCCTCACGTCGACGACCGCAAGATCGCGCCGCCGCCGCCGGCCGAAATGAAGGGATCGATGGAGGCCCTGATCCATCACTTCAAGCTGTTTACCGAAGGCTACCGCGTGCCCGCCGGCGAAACCTACTCGGTGGTCGAGGCGCCGAAGGGCGAATTCGGCGTCTATCTGGTGTCCGACGGCACCAACCGGCCTTACCGATGCAAGATCCGCTCGCCCGGCTTCGCCCATCTGCAGGCCATGGATTTCCTCTGCCGGGGGCACATGCTGGCCGATGCGGTGGCGGTGCTCGGCTCCCTCGACATTGTGTTCGGCGAGATCGACCGATGACCCAGGTATCCGACGTGACCGACACGGCCCGCGCGTTCGCGTTCACGCCCGAGAACGACACGGCGGCGCAGGCGATCATCGCCAAGTACCCCGCCGGACGCCAGGCGAGCGCCGTTTTGCCGCTGCTCGACCTCGCCCAGCGGCAGAACGACGGCTGGTTGAGCCAGGCGGCGATTGAATATGTGGCTGCGTACCTGAAGATGCCGCAGATCCGGGTGCAGGAAGTCGCGACTTTCTACACCATGTTCAACCTGCGTCCGGTGGGCCGCCATCACGTCCAGGTCTGCACCAACCTTCCGTGCTGGCTGCGCGGGTCCGATGACATCGTCGCCGAATGCCGGCGCAGCCTCGGTGTCGACATCGGCGAGATCACCACCGACGGCGAGTTCACCCTGTCGGAGGTCGAGTGCCTGGGCGCCTGCGTCAACGCGCCGATGATGCAGGTCGGCGACGACTATTACGAAGACCTGACGTCGGAAACGACGGGCAAGATCATCGCCGCACTCCAAGCCGGCGAGACGCCGACGCCCGGCTCGCAAATCGGCCGGCGCGGCGGCGAGCCGGTTGGCGGGATGACGTCGCTGACCGAGGTGCCAACGGTTGAGGCCGCGGCAGCCGGGTCGGACGCGACCACGAAGGGTGGAGAGAGCTGATGCTGCACGACCGCGACCGCATCTTCACCAACCTCTACGGTCAGGGCGACGTCGGCCTGAAGGGTGCCCGCTCGCGCGGCGACTGGGACGGCACCAAGGCGCTGATCGACAAGGGCCGCGACTGGATCGTCGAGGAAGTTAAGGAGTCGGGCCTGCGTGGACGCGGCGGTGCCGGGTTCGGCACCGGTATGAAGTGGTCGTTCATGCCCCGCGAGGTGGGCGAGCGGCCGCACTACCTGGTGGTCAACGCCGACGAGGGCGAGCCCGGCACCTGCAAGGACCGCGAAATCCTTCGCCACGATCCGCACAAGCTGGTGGAAGGATGCCTCCTCTCTGGCGTCGGCATGGGCGCGCAGACGGCCTACGTCTATGTGCGCGGCGAATTCTACCGGGAAACCGAGGCCTTCCAGCGCGCCGTCGACGAAGCATACGGCGCCGGCCTGATCGGCAAAAACGCCTGCGGCTCGGGCATGCCGTTCGACATCTACGTGCACCGCGGCGCTGGCGCTTACATCTGCGGCGAGGAGACGGCTTTGATCGAGAGCCTCGAGGGCTCCAAGGGACAGCCGCGGCTCAAACCTCCGTTTCCGGCCAATGTCGGGCTCTATGGCTGCCCGACGACGGTGAACAACGTCGAGTCCATCGCCGTCGTGCCGACGATCCTGCGCTGTGGCGGCGCCTGGTTCGGCGCGCTGGGACGGCCGAAGAACACCGGAACCAAACTGTTCAACATCTCCGGGCACGTCGAGAAACCGTGCACCGTCGAAGAAGAGATGAGCATCCCGCTCAAGGACCTGATCGAGAAGCACGCTGGCGGGGTGCGCGGCGGCTGGAAGAACCTCAAGGCGGTGATTCCGGGCGGCGCCTCGGTGCCGCTGCTTCCCAAGTCCATCTGCGACAGCGTGCGCATGGATTTCGACGCACTCATCGAGGTCAAGTCGGGCCTCGGCACCGCCGCGGTGATGGTCATGGACCAGTCCACCGACGTCATCCGCGCGATTACCCGGCTGTCCCGTTTTTACAAGCATGAGAGCTGTGGCCAGTGCACGCCGTGCCGCGAGGGCACCGGCTGGATGTGGCGGATGATGGAGCGTCTCGGCGAGGGCCGCGGCACGGTCGCCGAGATCGACCTCCTCGAGGAAGTCACCCGCCAGATCGAAGGTCATACCATCTGTGCCCTCGGCGACGCCGCGGCGTGGCCGATTCAAGGTTTGATCCGGCATTTCCGCTCCGAGCTCGAGGCCCGAATCCTCGAGCGTCAGGGACGCGAAGCGGCGTAGGCGGGGCACGGGCGATGCCGAAGCTCATCATTGATGGTACGGAGGTCGAGATCGAAGCCGGCCTCACCGTGCTTCAGGCCTGCGAATCCATCGGCATCGAGATTCCGCGGTTCTGTTATCACGAGCGGCTGTCCATCGCCGGCAATTGCCGGATGTGTCTGGTGGCGATGGAGAAGGCGCCGAAGCCGGTGGCGAGCTGCGCGATGCCTGTCGCCGACGGCATGGTGATCCACACCAACACGCCCGAGGTACACGCCATGCGCAAGGGGGTGATGGAGTTCCTGCTTATCAACCACCCCCTCGACTGTCCGATCTGCGACCAGGGCGGCGAATGCGACCTGCAGGACCAAGCCATGTACTACGGCATGGACCGCGGCCGCTTCCTCGAGAACAAGCGCGCGGTCGATGACAAGTACATGGGGCCGCTGGTCAAGACGATCATGACCCGCTGCATCCATTGCACGCGCTGTATCCGCTTCGCGACCGAGGTCGCCGGCGTGCCTGAGCTGGGCGCCACTGGGCGCGGCGAGAGCATGGAGATCACCACCTATCTGGAAAAGGCGATCACCTCGGAGCTTTCGGGGAACGTCATCGATCTCTGCCCGGTCGGCGCCCTGACGTCCAAGCCTTACGCTTTCGCCGCCCGTCCGTGGGAGCTGCGCAAGACCGAGTCCGTCGACGTCACCGACGCCGTCGGCAGCAACATCCGCGTTGACGCCCGCGGCAACGAGGTGATGCGGGTGCTACCGCGCCTCAACGAGGACGTCAACGAGGAGTGGATCTCCGACAAGGCGCGGTATTCCTGCGACGGCCTGCGACGTCAGCGGCTCGACAGACCGTTCGTTCGCGAGGGTGGTCGCCTCCGCCCGGCGACGTGGGCCGAGGCTTTCGGCGTCATCGCCCGCCGGCTCGAAGGGGTCGACGGGACGCGCATCGCGGCGATCGCCGGCGACATGGCCGACTGCGAGTCGATGATGGCACTGAAGGACCTGATGTCGGCGATCGGCTCGCCGCACACCGATTGCCGTCAGGACGGCGCGCGGCTCGATGCGTCACTGCGCTCGGCGTATCTGTTCAACACCACCATCGCCGGCATCGACTCGGCCGACGCTTGCCTGCTGATCGGCGCCAATCCGCGCATCGAGGCGGCAGTGCTGAACGCGCGGATCCGCAAACGCTACCTGGCCGGCGGCTTCCGGGTTGCCGCTATCGGTCCGGCGGCCGACCTGACGTATCCCTATGACCATCTCGGCGAAGACCCCTCCGTGCTCGAGGCCATCGCCGCCGGCACGCATCCGTTCGCCCAGGTGCTCAAGGGCGCCGAGCGGCCGATGCTGATCCTCGGCATGGGCGCGATCGCGCGGGACGACGGCGCGGCGATCGTCGACGCCGCGCACCGCATCGCCGATACCTGCGGACTGGTCGACGAAGCGGCCGGGTGGAACGGCTTCAACGTCCTGCACACCGCCGCGGCGCAGGTCGGCGGCCTAGACCTCGGCTTCGTGCCGGGCGAGGGCGGCCGCGACGTCGCCGGCATCCTCGACGGCGCTTCGGCGGGCGCGATCGATGTCGTCTACCTGCTCGGGGCCGACGAGATCGACATGGCCCGGCTCGGCTCGGCGTTCGTCGTCTACCAGGGACACCACGGCGATGCCGGCGCCCATCGTGCCGACGTTGTGCTTCCCGGCGCTGCCTATACCGAGAAGGACGCCACCTACGTCAACACCGAGGGCCGCATACAGCTCGCCCGTCTCGCTGCCCATCCGCCGGGCGACGCCCGAGCCGACTGGACGATCATCCGGGCGCTTTCGGGAGCGCTCGGAAATGTGCTGCCGATCGATTCACTCGCCGATGTACGTGCCCGTCTCGCCGCGGTGAACCCGGTGTTCGCCGAACCCGATACCGTCGAGCCCGCAGCGTGGGGACCGTTCGGCGCCAAGGGCGCGATCGGCACCGCACCGCTTGTGTCGGCGGTCGCCAACTTCTATCTGACCGATCCGATCGGCCGCGCCTCCGAGACCATGGCGCGGTGCGTCGACGCCGTTTCCGGCGAGGGATTGAAGGAGACCGGCACCGATGGGTGAATTCATGACCCAATATCTGGGGCCGTTCTGGGGACCGTCGGTCGCCGACCTGATCGGCATCGTGGTGATCGTTGCGATCGTGCTGGTCTGCGTGGCCTACCTGACGCTGCTGGAGCGCAAGGTCATTGGCGCCATGCACCTGCGCAAGGGGCCGAACGTGGTCGGACCTTTCGGTCTGCTGCAGCCGATGGCCGATGGCCTGAAGCTTTTCCTCAAGGAAACGGTGATTCCCACCGGCGCCAACCCGGTGGTGTTCGTGGTCGCGCCGATGATCACCTTCATCCTGGCGCTGATCGCCTGGGCGGTGATTCCGTTCGACGACGGACTGGTGCTGGCCGACATCAACGTCGGCATCCTCTACCTGTTCGCCATCTCGTCGCTCGGCGTCTACGGCATCATCATGGCCGGGTGGGCGTCGAATTCGAAGTACGCTTTCCTCGGCGCCCTGCGCTCGGCGGCGCAGATGGTGTCCTACGAAGTCTCCATGGGCTTCGTCATCATCACCGTCCTGCTCTGCGTCGGTTCGCTGAACCTCTCGGACATCGTGCTCGCCCAGAAGGGTTCGTTCGGGCTGTTCAACTGGTTCGCCTTCCCGCTGCTGCCGATGGCGGTGATCTTCTTCGTCTCGACCCTGGCCGAAACCAACCGCCATCCCTTCGATCTGCCGGAGGCGGAGGCGGAATTGGTGGCCGGCTACAACGTCGAATACTCGGCGATGACGTTCGCGCTGTTCTTCCTCGGCGAGTACGCGAACATGATCCTGATGTCGGCGATGACCACCATCCTGTTCCTCGGCGGGTGGTTGCCGCCGTTCGACATCGCGCCGTTCAACTGGATACCGGGGCCGATCTGGTTCTTCCTCAAGATCGTCCTCTGCCTGTTCGTGTTCCTGTGGGTGCGGGCGACGTTCCCGCGCTACCGCTACGACCAGCTGATGCGCCTCGGCTGGAAGGTGTTCCTGCCGATTTCCCTGGCCGCAGTCGCCGTTGTCAGCGGCGTGCTGGTGGCCTTCGACTGACTGCCGAACGCGGGTTAGAAGGAGAGTTCGATCATGGCCTTCATGGATCGCGGCGCGCGGACCGTTCTGCTCAGCGGGCTGATCTCCGGCATGGCGCTGACCCTGCGCTATATGTTCCGGCCGAAGGTGACGCTGAACTACCCGTACGAAAAGGGACCGCTGAGCCCGCGGTTCCGTGGCGAACACGTACTCCGGCGCTATCCCAACGGCGAGGAGCGCTGCATTGCCTGCAAGCTCTGCGAGGCCATCTGTCCGGCGCAGGCAATCACCATCGAGGCCGAGCCGCGCGACGACGGCAGCCGGCGGACGACCCGCTACGACATCGACATGCTGAAGTGCATCTATTGCGGCTATTGCCAGGAGGCCTGTCCGGTGGACGCCATTGTCGAGGGGCCGAACTTCGAGTTCGCCACCGAAACCCGTGAAGAGTTGATGTACGACAAGGCCAAGCTGCTGGCCAACGGCGACCGGTGGGAAACCGAGATCGCCGCCAATATCGCCGCCGACGCGCCCTACCGGTAGGGCGCG
>Ga0209366_1000052_pt1 | contig 54467 bp, 50 predicted proteins | sample WorMetmaBAHAMAS2_FD_187391 | JGI IMG/M metagenome (GOLD analysis project Ga0209366, IMG submission 187391) | Marine gutless worms symbiont microbial communities from Max Planck institute for Marine Microbiology, Germany - Inanidrilus... | ecosystem: Host-associated > Annelida > Digestive system...
CAGACATGTAGGCTGGAACCCGTCGAAAACCCATTCGACGCAAAAGTGTTACCCATGTCTTCGGTATAATCTGTAACCCATGCGTCCGGAATGGACCCGGTGTCGTTGGAGGCGCGGACCGGATTCGAACCGGTGTACAAGAATTTGCAGTCCTCTGCGTAGCCTCTCCGCCACCGCGCCTCTGTCCGGACTCTCGCGTTCCGTGACAGCGGTCAGCATGCCGACCGCCGGCGTGATATACGCACTGGGTTTTCGGCGGTCAAGCAGGCGCCGTCCGGCGGAACGCGTTGAAAATCGCCGACCGGCTCCATATAACAGGCGCACCTGGTCGGCCATCGTCCAACACGCGGCGGCCGTCCGGTCACGCTCGGGTCGATCACTTACGAGGACTCCATGGATTTCGCCGTCGCTCGCCGCAACATGGTGGAAAGTCAGGTCCGGACAAATAAGGTTACCGATCAACGTGTGCTCGACCGTATGGGCACACTGCCGCGGGAACTGTTCGTTCCCAAGTCCCGGCGGACGCTGGCCTATATGGACGAATGCCTGCCGATCGGCGAGGGGCGGTACTTGATGGAGCCCTGCGCCCTGGCCCGCCTGCTTCAGGGCGCGGCGCTGCAAGAAACGGATGTCGCGCTGGTGGTCGGGTGCGGGACCGGCTATTCCGCCGCGTTGATGGCGGGCATGGCCGCCACCGTCTTCGGCATAGACTCAGACCCTGAGCTGGTCGCGGAGGCGGGCATCATCCTGTCCGAACTGGCCATCGACAATGTCGTCATCGAGACACGCCAGCACCGCGACGGATGGGCAGAGCAGGGGCCTTATGACGTCATCCTCATCGACGGCGAGATTCCGGAGGTCCCGCAATCGATTCTGGACCAATTGGGCGAAGGCGGCCGGTTGGTGGCGATTGTCCGTGAGAACGCAGCCGTCGCGCGGGCCATGCTCTACGGCAAGCGCTTTGGCAGCGTATCGCACTGCGTGCTGTTCGATGCCAAGGTTGGACCATGTCCTGGTTTCGAGCAAAAGACAGGTTTTGTGTTCTGACGACTGGTAAGAGGCACATCTTGTGGTCTAAAGTGCCTTGTCGGGGGCGGAAGGCGTAACGATGCGGCTGGATGTGCAAGAACTCCACGCGATGCGGCAGGCTGACTCCCCGCACACACTGCTCGACGTCAGGGAGGATTGGGAAAGAGAGATTTGCGCTTTTGAAGGAAGCCTTAACATCTCTCTAACCAAACTGGGCGAGAGCATTTCCTTGTTGCCAACGGACAGGCCGATTGTTGTCATGTGCCACCACGGAATTCGATCCATGCATGCGGTGCAATGGCTCCGCACACAGGGATTCGAGAACGCCCTGAATCTTGACGGAGGTATCGACGCGTGGGCACGGCAGGTCGATCATCGCGTGGCGGTCTATTGACGGGCCCGTGCAAGATCCACGCTTGGGGCCGCCCGCTTGCCGGGTGGCATCCGGTGCGTCGTGTCGCCTGCGCCATGGCTCTGGCCACGGCACTTTCGTCGGGCGCGGCCCATGGCCAGACCTTGTACGAGGCGATGGCGATTGCCTATGACAGCAACCCCCGCATTCTTTCCGAACGGTCTCGATTGCGGGCGACGGACGAAAGCGTGCCGCAGGCCCTTGCGGGCTGGCGACCCACCCTGGAAGCGACCGGCAGCCTGGGTCGGGTGCGGGAGAACCGCAACCAGGGCGGCAACAGAGAGTACCGCACCCGTTTCACCACGGGCATCCGCGTGACCCAGAACATCTATGAGGGCGGCCGGACCCAGGCGTCGATCGCACGGGCCGAGGCCGACGTTCTGGCCGGACGCACTGAACTGCTGTCGGTGGAACAGGACGTGCTGCTGGACGTGGCGACCTCCTACCTGAACGTCGTGCGCGACCGCGAGGTGCTGCGGCTGCAGATTGCCAACGAGCGCCGCCTCGAGCGCCAGTTGGAGGCCACCCAGGACAGGTTTGAAGTCGGCGAGGTCACCCGCACCGACGTGGCCCAGGCTGAATCGCGCCTCGCGCGGGCCACCGCCGACCGCATAGCATCAGAGTCGGACCTGGAAGTCAGCAACGCCTTCTACGAACAGGTGGTCGGCCGGCCGCCGGGCGAGGACGTCTCCTATCCCGAGGCGGAGGAGGCGGGCATCCCTGCAACCCGCGACGAGTCCACCCAGCTGGCCACCGAACGCAATCCGGACGTCCTGACCACCTTCTACGAGCGGCGGTCGGCCCAGCGAACCGTGGATCAGGAGTTTGCCGACCTTTTGCCCTCCGTCGACGTGGAAGGCGAAGTGGATAGAACGCGCAACGTCGCGGCGGACGACCGGACGGTCGAGAGCGCCAGCGTCACGGCCAACCTGACCATCCCGATCTATCAGGCCGGTTCGGAAACCAGTGAGGTGCGCGAGGCGAAACAGCTCGTTCGCCAGGCCAACGACAGGATCGTCGACGCGCGGCGCCAGGCGGTCGAGGATGCGGCCAGTGCCTGGGAGACCCTGCAGTCCTCGCGGGCCCAGATCATCGCCAACGAGGCGGAAGTGCGCGCCACGCAGATCGCAATGGAAGGAGTCGAACAGGAAGCCGCTGTCGGTTCCCGGACGGTCCTGGACATCCTGGACGCCGAGCAGGAATTCCTGGACGCCCAGGTCTCACTGGTTCGCGCGCGGCGCGACGTCTTCGTCAATGGCTATTCGCTGCTGTCTGCGATCGGATCGCTGACGGCCAGGAATCTCACGCTGCCGCTGCAATACTACGACGAGCAGGAATACTACGATCAGGTTCGCAATCTCTCGTGGGGTGTCGGCGAAAACCCGGAGCCCGGTGTTGAAGAACCAACCACAGTGACCCCGGCCGAATAGAACAAAGGGCAGGGAGGGCCCCGGCGATCGGCCGCCGGGCAAACCGCAGGAAGTAACGTGATGAGTGACACGCAGCAAGAACCATCCATGGAAGAGATTCTGGCATCGATCAGGAAGATCATTTCGGAGGATGGAGAGGAAGCGGCCGAAGAGCAGGCCGCTCAGCCCGAGGCGGCTGCTGAGCCGGAGCCCGAACCTGAGCCGGAACCCGAGCCCGAACCTGAGCCGGAACCCGAGCCCGAACCGGAGGTGGTGGAAGAACCGGCACCGATGGAAGAGGAGCCGCTCGAACTGACCGAGGTGGTCGAAGAAGAAGCGGCCGACATCGAGATGGTCTACACCGAGCCCGAAACCGTGCCGGTGCCGGTCGAGGAGCCCGAGCCGCGGGTCGAGGTTCCGGTCCAGGCGGCCGCGCAAGATGTGGAGCGTATCATCTCCGACCAGGTCGCCGATGTCAGCGCCGCATCACTGGTGAGGTTGGTCAATGCCACCCAGATCGGCGACACGACGCTGACGCTGGAGGAGCTCCTGAAGGAGATCCTGCGGCCTATGTTGCGCGAGTGGCTTGACGCAAACCTGCCGAGTATGGTCGAAACGCTGGTTCGCGAGGAAATCGAGAAACTGTCGGCACAGGCGCGCGGCCGCTAGGGCAGTCCCACCCAGGGGCGCCGCCAGGACGTCCCTGAGCCAGTACAGCTCTCCATCTAGAGGATGGTTCAGCAATGCTGGACAAAACCTATCGACCGGAGGCCGTCGAAGGCCGCATCTACGCCCTGTGGGAAGAGCATGGCGACTTCGCCTGCGGCCGGCCGGAAGGGGCGAAGCCCTTCACCATCGTTCTCCCGCCGCCCAACGTGACGGGCTCGCTCCATATCGGCCATGCGCTGAACCATACCCTGCAGGACGTGCTGATCCGGTTCGAACGGATGCGCGGGCGCGACACCCTGTGGCAGCCCGGCATGGACCATGCCGGCATCGCGACCCAGATGGTGGTCGAGCGCCAGCTCGCGGAAAAGGGCATCGACCGCCGCGACCTGGGTCGCGAAACCTTCGTGGACAAGGTCTGGGAATGGAAGGCCGAGTCGGGCGGCATGATCTTCAACCAGGACCGCCGCCTGGGAGTCAGCTGCGACTGGAGCCGCGAACGCTTCACCATGGACGAGGAGCTGTCCCGGGCGGTCCTGAAGGTGTTCGTCGACCTGTACAAGAAGGGCTTGGCCTACAAGGATAAACGCCTGGTCAACTGGGACCCCAAGCTGGAGACGGCTATCTCCGATCTGGAAGTCCAGCAGATCGAGACCAAGGGCAATCTCTGGTATTTCAAGTATCCGGTCGAGGACATGGACGGGATCAGCCTCACGGTGGCGACGACCCGGCCCGAAACCATGCTGGGCGATACCGGCGTTGCGGTGCATCCCGACGACGAGCGCTACCGGCATCTGATCGGAAAGCACTGCATCCTGCCCCTGGTGGGCCGGCGCCTGCCCATCGTTGCCGACAACTATGCCGACCCGGAACAGGGATCGGGCGCGGTCAAGATGACCCCGGCCCACGATTTCAATGACTTCGAGGTGGGCCGGCGCCACGATCTCGAGATGATCAACATCTTCGACCGGCAGGCGCGTATCAACGAGAACGCGCCCGAGGCCTATCGGGGCATGGACCGGTTCGAAGCGCGCAAGAAGATCGTCGTCGACATCGAGGCGCTGGGCCTTTTGGAAAAGGTGGAGGACCATGTGCACGTGGTGCCCACCGGCGACCGGGGCGGTGTGCCGATCGAGCCCTATCTGACGGACCAGTGGTACGTGGACGCGAAGACGCTGGCCAAGCCGGCAATCGAGGCGGTGGAGCAGGGCCGCACCAAGTTCGTGCCCGAACATTGGACCAAGACCTATTACGAGTGGATGCGCAACATCCAGCCCTGGTGCGTGTCGCGGCAATTGTGGTGGGGCCACCAGATCCCGGCCTGGTACGGGCCGGACGGCCATGTCTTCGTGGAACTGACCGAAGATGAGGCGCAAGCCGCCGCCAAGGCCTATTACGGCAAGGACGCGGACCTCACCCGCGATCCGGACGTGCTGGACACCTGGTTCTCCTCGGCGCTGTGGACCTTCTCGACCCTGGGCTGGCCCGACCAGACACCGGAGATCAAGCGCTACCACCCGACCGACGTCCTGGTGACCTCGCACGACATCATCTTTTTCTGGGTCGCCAGGATGATGATGATGACCCTGGAGTTCATGGAGACCATCCCCTTCGAGACGGTCTACATCCATGCCCTGGTGCGCGACGCCCGCGGCCAGAAGATGTCTAAGTCCAAGGGCAACACCATCGACCCACTGGGCATGATTGACCAGTATGGCAGTGACGCGCTGCGGTTCACGCTTACCTCGCTGGCCGCCCAGGGCCGCGATATAAAGCTGTCGCCCGCGCGGGTGGAGGGGAACCGCAATTTCGCGACCAAGCTGTGGAACGCCGCGCGGTTCTGCGAGATGAACGGCTGCGCCAGCGATCCGGCCTTCGACCCGGCAAGCTGCACGCAGACAGTCAACCGCTGGATCGTCAGTGCGGTCGCCGGGGTCGCCCACGGGACGACCCAGGCGCTGGAGACCTTCCGCTTCAACGACGCGGCCAACGGACTCTACCAGTTCATCTGGGGCACCTTCTGTGACTGGTACCTGGAATTCTCCAAGCCGCTGCTGACCGGAGAGGATGCCGCCGCCAAGCAGGAAACCCAGAAGACCGCGGCCTGGGCCCTGGACCAGATCCTGATCCTGCTGCACCCGGTCATGCCTTTCATCACCGAGGAACTGTGGAGCCAGTCCGGCACCGCGCGGGCCGAGCGGCTGGTCAGGTCGCCCTGGCCGGTCTATGCCTCCTCGCTGAGCGACCGCGACGCCGAACAGGAGATGGACTGGGTGATCCGGCTGATCTCGGACATTCGCTCGGTGCGCGCGGAAATGAACGTGCCGCCCAAGGCGAAGCTGGGGCTTTTCGTCAACGGTTCGGGCGAAAACGCGCGGTCCTGGCTGGCAAGCCACGGCATGCTGATCGAACGCCTGGCCCGCGTCGACGGCTTCTCCCTGGATACGGAACCGCCGAAGGGATCGGTCCAGCTTGTCCATGACGAGGCAACCGTGGCGCTGCCGCTGGCCGACGTCATCGATCTCTCCCAGGAAAAGACCCGGCTGGAAAAGGAACAGGCCAAAGCCGACGGCGAGATCAACAAGCTGTCGAAGAAGCTGGGCAATGCCGGCTTCCTGGAGAAGGCCCCGGTCGAGGTGGTCGAGGAACAGCGCGAGCGGCTCAGCGACGCCGAAGCGCTGAAGGCCCGCCTGGCCGACGCCCACGCCCGGATCGCGGCGGCGATTTAGCACCGCGCACTGTTGCAGCCACGCCCTTCGAGACGCCCCCTTGCGGGGGCTCCTCAGGGCGAGGATATGTGTGCAGGCCGCTCAAGATCTCCCTCATCCTGAGGAGGAGGCGAAGCCGCCGTCTCGAAGGATATGGCTGCAACCGATCCTATCTCTCCGCAAAAAACACCCCGAACGGCGGCAGGGCGACCGTGTCGCCGTCCGCCGCGTCGGAAAATCCATGCCCTTCAAGCGGGACCCAGCCCGAACCGATGGACGCCGAGGCCGGTTCGTTCGACAGGTTGAACAGGCACAGGATCCTCTGCTCGTCAGTGGCACGTTCGAAGCCCACCACCGGGTCCGGCTCCTCCAGCAGCGTCAGGCTGCCCCGGATCAGGGCCGGGACCTGCCTGCGCCAGGCAAGCCAGCTGCGGAAGAAATTCAGCACCGACGCGGGATCGTCCTCCTGCAGGTCGGCCGCCAGGGCCAGATGTTCTACCGGCACCGGCAGCCAGGGCCTGCCCGCCCCGAACCCGGCGTTCTCCTGACCGTGCGCCCAGGGAAACGGGGTGCGGCAGCCGTCGCGGCCCTTGTAGGCGGGCCAGAACTCAATGCCCGGCGGGTCGACGATGTCCTCGAAGGCCAGGTCCGCCTCGGTCAGGCCCAGTTCCTCGCCCTGATATATGCAGCACGACCCGCGCAGGCTGGTGATCAGCGCCAGCAGCAGCTTGGCCAGTGCCGGCCGGTCGCCCGACAGGTGGGGCAGGGCGCCCCAGCGAGTGACCGCGCGCACCACGTCGTGGTTGGAGAAGGCATAGGTCTTCCAGCCGCGGTCGATCAGCCGTTCCACCTGGCCGACGACCTCGTGGACCAGGTCCCAACTGAACTCCGGCTTGGTCAACTCGAAGGTATAGCCCGTGTCCAGGCCGCGTTCGGCATTGGTGTACTTCGCCGCCGCCTCGATGGCGCCGCCTTCACCGATCTCGCCCAGGGTGAAGGCGCCGGGAAACTCGTCCATCATGTCCTTCAGGCGTTCGAACTTGGCCATGATCTCCGGCCGATCACGGTCGTGGATGTGGAGTTGCATGGAAAAGTTGCTGCCCCGCTCGGTCGCCACGGCGACGCGTCCGGCCTCGGGCGGAGCCGGGGGGTTGTCGCGCAGTTCCGCGTCGTGCACCAGGGTCGAGATGGCGTCCAGGCGAAGCCCGTCGACGCCTTTGCGCAGCCAGTAGCGCGCCTCGTCCAGCATCGCCTCGACCATCTCGTCGTTGTGCCAGTCCAGGTTCGGCTGCTCTTTCAGGAAGTGGTGCAGGTAGTACTGACTGCGCCGGGTGTACCACTGCCAGGTGCTGCCGCCAAAGGTGGAGATCCAGTTGTTAGGCGGCGAACCGTCCTCGCGGGCGTCGGCCCACACGTACCAGTCGGCCTTCGGGTTGTCGCGGCTGGACCGGCTTTCGGCGAACCAGGGATGCTGGTCGGAGGTGTGCGCCATCACCGTGTCGATGACGACTTTCAGGCCGCGGGCATGCGCCTCCTCCAAAAGCCGGTCGAAGTCCTTGTTGCTGCCGAAGATCGGGTCGACCGCGCGATAGTCCGCGACGTCGTAGCCGAAATCCTTCATCGGCGACTTGAAGAAGGGCGAAATCCAGATCGCGTCCACGCCCAGCGCGCGCGCATAGTCCAGCTTTTCGGTGATCCCGGCCAAATCGCCGATCCCGTCGCCGTTGGAGTCCCGGAAACTGCGGGGATAAATCTGGTAGATGACCGCGCCGCGCCACCATGGGTGCATAGGACTGTCCCTGATTTTGAGAGGGCGGCCAAAACGCTTTGAAGGCCGCGTGATCTGCTCATACGGGGCCGGCCTCAGCCATGCAAGCGCCAACTGGCAGATGCCTGGGAAACGCGCCCAATTCCTGCTGGAAAGCCGTTTCGGCGCTGGTTATGGTCCGGCCACAAGCAACAAACGATCGGGAGGCACCGATGGCGATCGACAAGTCAAACCTGCCCAGCCGCTACGTGTCGGTGGGACCGGAAAGCGCACCGCACCGCTCCTACTACTACGCCATGGGCATGACCGAGGAGGAGATCGCCCAGCCCTTCGTCGGCGTCGCCACCTGCTGGAACGAGGCCGCCCCCTGCAATATCTCGCTGGCGCGCCAGGCGCAGGCAGTGCAGAAGGGCGTCGAAGCCGCCCAGGGCACGCCGCGGGAGTTCACCACCATCACCGTGACCGACGGCATCGCCATGGGCCATGCCGGCATGAAATCCTCGCTGGTCAGTCGTGACCTGATCGCCGATTCCGTCGAACTGACCATGCGCGGCCACTGCTATGACGCGCTGGTGGGCCTCGCCGGCTGCGACAAGTCGCTGCCCGGCATGATGATGGCGATGGTGCGCCTCAATGTGCCGTCGGTCTTTATGTATGGCGGCTCGATCCTGCCTGGGCACTTCAAGGGCAGGGACGTGACGGTGCAGGATGTGTTCGAGGCTGTGGGCGCCCATTCCGCCGGCAACATGTCTGACGACGACTTGCACGCGCTGGAATGCGTCGCCTGTCCGTCGGCCGGGTCCTGCGGCGGCCAGTTCACCGCCAACACCATGGCCTGTGTCTCCGAGGCGATGGGCCTGGCCTTGCCCGGCTCGGCCGGGGCGCCGGCGCCCTATGACAGCCGCGACGAATACGCCCACGCCTCCGGCGAGGCCATCATGGCGCTGGTGGAAAAACAGCTCCGCCCGCGCGACATCGTCACGCCCAAATCGCTGGAGAACGCGGCGCGGATCGTCGCCTGTTCGGGCGGCTCGACCAACGCCGCTCTACACCTGCCGGCGATCGCGCACGAGGCCGGCATCGACTTCGACCTGCACAAAGTGGCCGAGATCTTCCGTTCCACGCCCTATATCGCCGACCTGAAGCCCGGCGGCCGCTACGTCGCCAAAGACCTCTACGAGGTGGGCGGCGTCGGTATCATCCTGAAGGCGCTGTTGGACGCCGGCTATCTGCACGGCGACTGCATCACGGTCACCGGCAAGACGCTCGCCGAGAACCTGGAACAGGTGGAGTTCCCCACCTATCAGGATGTGGTGCGACCGGTCTCCAATCCTCTGTCGCCGACCGGCGGCGTCGTGGGCCTGCGCGGCAACCTGGCACCCGAAGGCGCCATCGTGAAGGTGGCGGGCATGGACAACCTGCGCTTCTCCGGCCCGGCCCGGGTCTTCGACTGCGAGGAGGACTGCTTCAAGGCGGTCGAGGAACGCAGCTACAGGGAAGGCGAGGTGCTTGTCATCCGCTACGAGGGGCCGAAGGGCGGCCCGGGCATGCGCGAGATGCTGGCCACCACCGCGGCGCTGTACGGCCAGGGCATGGGCGACAAGGTGGCGCTGATCACCGACGGCCGTTTTTCCGGCGCCACCCGCGGCTTCTGCATCGGCCATGTGGGCCCCGAGGCCGCCGTCGGCGGGCCGATCGGGCTGTTGCGTAACGGCGACATAATCACCATCGACGCCAACGAAGGCACCATCGAGGTGGACCTGAGCGAAGCGGAGCTGGAGGCCAGGAGCGCGGAATGGCAGCCGCGGAGCCACGACTTCCAGTCGGGCGCGCTGTGGCGTTACGCCCAGACCGTGGGCTCGGCCGAGAAAGGCGCGGTGACCCATCCCGGCGGCGCGGCGGAGACGCACGTCTTCGCGGATATCTGACGGCGCAACACTACTAGTAGATTTCCACTAGTAGAACTCTCTGGGTCCAGGAACAGCCATGCGCATCGCCGTCGGCGGGTTTCAGCACGAGACCAACACCTTCGCGCCCGAGCGGGCGGATTACGCCCGCTTCGAACGCCAGGACGGCTGGCCCGGGCTGTCGCGGGGAACGGCGCTGTTTCCCGCGGTCGAAGGTGTTCACCTCCCCATTGCCGGTGCGATCGACGGTCTACGCGCGGCCGGGCACGAGCCGGTGCCGCTGCTCTGGTGTTCGGCGACGCCCTGCGCCCATGTCACACGCGACGCCTTCGAACGCATCACCGCAATGATCCTGGAGGACCTGCGCGCCGCGCCGGCACTGGACGGGCTTTACCTGGACCTGCACGGCGCCATGGTCTGCGAGCATCTTGAGGAGGGGGAAGGAGAGCTGCTGCGGCGCATCCGCGACGCGGTTGGCGATGCCCTGTCAATCGCCGTCAGTTTGGACCTGCATGCCAACGTCACGCAGGAGATGGTCGCGCTGGCTGACCTGATCGAGATCTACCGGACCTATCCCCATGTGGACATGGCCGACACCGGCGAACGGGCCGTGCACGGCCTGGTCGACATCGTCGCTTCGGGCGAGCGGCCGGCGAAGGCGTTCCGCAAGACCGACTTCTGCATCCCGCTCAACTGGGGCTGCACCTTCCACGAACCGGCGCAGAGCCTCTACGGTCTGGTGCCCGGCGTGCTCTCTGCGGAAGTTCCTTGGGTTTCCCTCGCCGCGGGGCTCCACCTCTCCGACATCGCCGAGATGGGCCCGGCGGTCCTGGCCTACGGCCGCAGCCAGGGTGCCGCCGACCATGCGGCCGACGCGCTGTTCCAGGCCCTGAACGACCGGCGCGATGCTTTTCACGGGCCCGTCTACCACCCCGTGGACGCGGTTGACCGGGCCAAGGAGCTGGCAACCCGATCGGCACGTCCGGTGGTGCTGGCCGATACACAAGACAATCCCGGCGGCGGCGGACCGGGCGACACCACCGGCCTCTTGCGCGCCCTGATCGACCGCGGCGCCAAAGGCACGGTGCTGGGCCTGATGAACGACCCGGCCGTAGCTGCGGCCTGCCACGATGCGGGCCTGGGCAAGCGCTTGTCGCTGAAGCTCGGCGGTCGCATGTTTCCGGGCGACGCCCCCCCTGGATGTTTGGGCCGTGGTGCTGAACCTCGCCGACGGTCGGTTCACGGGAACCGGACCCATGTGGGGCGGTGCGCGCATGAACCTTGGGCCGATGGCGCTGATCGAAGTGGAAGGCGTGCGCGTGGTACTGGCGTCGAATCCCATGCAGGCGGGCGACCAATCCATGTTCCGGCATCTGGGAACCGAACCTGTCGAAACGCCCATCATCGCGCTCAAGAGCTCGGTCCATTTCCGTGCCGACTTCCAGCCGATCGCCGAACAGATCCTGGTGGTCGCCGCGCCTGGAACGGTTCACGCGGACCCGGCCGCGCTCACCTACCGCAACCTGCGCCCGGAATTGGCAGTGCGATAGTCTGTCGTCGTTTGGTAAGGCGCACGGGTGGGAAAGGGGGTATTGTGCGCCCCAGTGATCTCCGTCACCAGAGCGCCGGCGGCGATATGGCTATCCAACCGGAGAGGGGCGAAACAGGTCCGTCCGGACCGACGAACGCCGAATCACTGATTTATGAGACCTGAGATTGGGAATTGATGAATGAAAGCGATATCTCTGGCAGCCGCGCTTTGCCTGGTTCTTGGCGTTGCCGGCTGCGGTGACACGACAACGTCGCGCACGCTCAGCGGCGGTGCGATCGGCGCAGCGGGCGGTACGCTGATCGGAGCGGCTGCCGGCAACACATTGCTTGGCACCGCAATTGGCGCCGGCGCCGGCGTGGTCGGCGGTTACATTTACGATCAGCACAAGAAGGGCAATATCGACTAGCGCTCGCCCGTCCGGCTTCGGTGCCGCCGGGGCGACCCGACCTGGTCGGGGGCCCGGCAGGCGCTTGATGGTTGACCCAAATCAAGGATTTGTCACGACGGTCCGCGTCTATTTGGGCACCCGACAGGGACGTTGCGCGGTCTCAAGACGCTTGCAAACGCAATGGCGATCTGGCCGAACATTTAGGGGGAATAGGGGAACATGATGGCATTGAAACGATTGGCAAAAACGCTCCTCGCGCTGACCGCAGGGCTGTTTCTTTGGAGTGGCCAAGCCACGGCGCAAGGCGACAACGTCTTTGCGGTCAACACGACACAGGACTTGGTGAACGTCTGCACGCTCCCGGAAGACGACGCAATGAGAGGCGAAGCCATCAATTACTGCCTCGGTTACATCGACGGGGCGGTGAGCTACCACGACGCGATCTCCGCGCACGAGGACCTGCAGCCGTTCATCTGCTATCCCGAAACGGCGACAGTGGAATTGGGGGCCGTTGTTTTCATCGAATGTGGGAAACAGCAGCAGGGCGATGCTGAAATGATGGAGACCGCTCCGGTGATCGGCGTCGTCCGGGCGCTGGCAGCGGAGTGGCCCTGCACCTAGTGGGTGCGGCTTCGCTGCAGGCGTTCAACGAGCACCGCACTGTTCACGCATCGGATCTACTGGGAGTTGAGGAATGAGGACACTATCTCTTGCAGCCGCAGTCTGCCTCGCGCTTGGTGTCGCCGGTTGCGGTGACACGACGACATCGCGCACCCTCAGCGGCGGTGCGATCGGTGCTGCGGGCGGCACTGTCGTCGGCGCAGCCGCCGGTAACACGCTGGCCGGTACCGCAATCGGCGCCGGCGTCGTCGGCGGTTACATCTACGACCAGCACAAAAAAGGCAATATCGATTGAGGCACCGCGGGACGTGTCGCCGCAGTGCGACGAGTTCGTCGTGGATATGCGTGGACGGAGGCGAAAGCCTCCGTTCTGCATTTAGGAAAGCGGGTCGACCGCAGTCTCCATCCTGCCAGGACGGTGACGGCCGCGTGGTACGGAGGCCCTCGATAGGCCTCAACGCGCAGGGTGGACGACCCCAACGGGCTGCGGATCAGCGGTACATGCTGACCAGCCGTGCCACGAGAACCGCAATGTAGAAAACACCGGTGGCCGCCTCCAACGTGGACCATATTCCCACCGGTACGGCCGCGGCCGCGATGTCCCCATATCCAAGGGTGGTGATTGTGGTCAGGCTGAAATAGACAAAGTGGCTGAGGGTCAATGCCGAACCGCTCTCGGCCACTCTGAAGGAGTCCGGCCAGAGGACATAAATCACGTCGTAGCTGACGGCCCAGGCGAGGGCGATGAGGAGATAGACGGAAACGGAGTAGAAGACCACCTCGGAATCGACGTTCTTCGCAGCAACAATGCGGCGAAGAATCGCGCCAATGCAGAAGAACCCGAACACAACGAACAGAAGGCCCGTCGTGACGCGCAACGTTTCGCTCTGGGTGAAGACGCCAACTGAACTGAGCGCCAACCAGACAACAGCAAGACCGTAGGCAATCATGCGAAGGTGGTACTCACCGGTGGTGACCCTCACCGCGGTGAGAATCACAGCCGCGAAAAGGACGGACACGACCATCCCATGGACCGATTCCATATCAACGAAGGAAACGGAAACCAGCAACAGGACCAAAGCGGCCAAAAGCTCGATTGACTTCGACGCTTGTATCGTTCGAAGGACAGATCGCATGCTATCCAGTCTGCTTCTCGTCAGAGGTCCAGTTCATAAGCGCGCGCCCGGATCCTAAGTGGTGCGTTCCAGCCAGCGCCGCGCACCGATCAGCAGCAGTGGAATCACGAACCAGCCGAGCGTCCAGACGTCCGATCCCACAAAACCGAGGCCCGTGTTCAGCAATGCGGTTGCCGGTTCAATGATGACGCTTCTCCCAACATCGTTTTTTTGGGTCTCGCTGAGTTCCGGCCGCACGAAACCGTACCTGCGCGCGTACCGCCAGCCGGCGACCCCAATGAAACCGGAGATCGCCAGGCAGATGCTCTGGCCCACGGGCGACGACACGCTGCCCAGCGTCGGGTCTGCGATTGCGAAGAAGAGGAATAGACAGACAAAGATCAGCTGCAAGAGAACCAGCAGCGTGTGGACACCGTTGGTCCGCTCCAGCGGCCCCAGCAGCTTGTGGGTGAGGTTCCATGAGATCAGCGTCAAGCCCACCGCAATGAGGAGCCTCAACATCTCGACCGCGTTGTCCCAAAGAAGCGACAGCAGCCCGAAATCAAGGTCGGTCCAGGCCAGATCTTCCGTCTGGAGAAGGTACATGATGAACTGGACGAACAGCACGGCGTAGGCGACATCAATGAATGTCTCCAGGCGTCTCAGTCGCGTGTGCCCAGCAGGACCTTCGATTGCCGCTTTCTCGGTCATTGAGCATTGTCCCTTGAACCTGATCCGGCGCCGGATCAGGCGGTGGCCGGTGCCACCAGTTGTGCCCGTGCGATATGCAGCAATTGAATCCCTTCCCGGCAGGCCCGCACTATGACGCATGTCAAGGTGCTGACACACGGCCTGCCGTCTAATCGGCGCATGCGGGAACGGGTGCCGGTGGTCGTGCGCACCCAATTTTACATGCGTGTTGGTCACTCAGGACGTTCTTCCGAGGCTTCGGGCCCCGGAAGGCGGGTCCACGCGTAGTCAAAGGAGACGGGTATGCCATCCAAAAAGACGAAGCCGATCGAAGTCGCGCTGCAAGGTGGCGGCGCTCACGGTGCCTTCACATGGGGCGTGCTCGACCGCCTGCTGGACGAGGAACGCCTCGAGATCGCCGCTGTCAGCGGAACCAGCGCCGGCGCCATGAACGCCACCGCCCTGGTCCAGGGGCTTTCCGCCGGCGGGCAAAAAGGGGCGCAGGAGTTGATGCGCCGCTTCTGGACGGAGATCAGCGACGCCGCGCGCTTCAGCCCGATCCAGCGGACCTTCTTCGACCGGCTGATTGGACGCTGGAGCCTGGATTTGTCGCCGGGGTTCGTTGCCTCCCAGCACCTGCAACGCGCGTTTTCCACCTACGAGCTCAATCCGATGGGCTTCAATCCGCTGCGCGACATCGTCGCGGGTTTCTTCGACTTCGACATCGTCAACCGGACGGACGCGCCGAGGCTCTTCCTGTCCGCAACCAACGTGCGCACCGGCCTGCCGAAGGTGTTTCGTCAGCCCGACCTCTCCGTCGACACGGTGATGGCCTCGGCCTGCCTGCCGTTCCTGTTCCATGCGGTGGAGATCGACGGCGAGGCCTACTGGGACGGCGGTTACATGGGCAATCCGCCGCTGTTCCCGCTGGTCGACGAAACCGACGTGCGCGACCTGATGCTGATCCAGATTAATCCCATCACCCGGAACGAATTGCCCAGAACCGCCTACGAAATCGAAAACCGGCTGAACGAGATCACCTTCAACGCCAGTTTGATCAAGGAAATGCGCGCGCTCTATTTCCTCAAGGAGATCATCGAGCACGAAGACCTGGAGCGCGAGCGCTACCGCGACGCCCGGCTTCACCGCATCGAAGCGGAGGAGGAGATGCGGGAACTCAGCGTCTCCAGCAAGCTCAACGCCGAGTGGGCGTTCCTCGAGCACCTGCATGACATCGGCTGGCGGACCGCGGAGGAATGGCTGGCACAGCACTTCGACGACATCGGCGTCAAGACCACCTGGGTGCCGGATTTCCTGCTGAACGAGAGCCTTGCGCCGGCGCACCTGCCGGAAGGTGCGGATCGCCTGGTCGAGACCGGCCCGCGAAACGCGAAACGCAAGGCCGCCTCATGATCGACCTTCTCGCCGTCCTGTTCGCGCTGGGACTGCTGATGTACCTGGCGTTCAAGGGGATCACGCTGATCCTGTTGGCACCGGGGGCGGCCCTCCTTGCGGTCGCAATCACCGGCGGGCTGCCGATCCTGGCCGCCTACACCCAGATCTTCATGTCGAACACGGGCAGTTTCATCGTCGCGTTCTTTCCGCTGTTCATGCTGGGCGCGATCTTCGGGCGGCTGATGGATGACAGCGAGTCGGCGAAATCCATTGCCGGCGCGGTCTGTGCCTGGCTGGGCCCGCAGCGCGTCATTGTCTCCGTTGTCCTGTGCTGTGCCGTCCTGACCTACGGCGGGGTGTCCGCCTTCGTCGTTGCCTTTGCGATCTTCCCGGTGGCCGCTGCGCTGTTCCGCGACGCCGACATTCCCAAGCGCCTGATCCCGGGGAGCCTGGCGCTGGGCGCCTTCACCTTCACGATGTCCGCCTTGCCGGGGACGCCGGCCATCCAGAACGCCATTACCATGCCGTTTTTCGGCACCACGGCCTTCGCCGCGCCCGGCCTGGGGATCATTGCCGCGATCATCATGTTCGGCGGCGGCGCGTTCTGGCTGAACCGACGCGCGGCCAGTGCCCGTGCTGCCGGCGAGGGCTACGGCAACCACGCCGACAGCCTGCCAAAGGCCGACGTGGTGATGCGCGAGCACACGCAAGCTCAAGGATACGACGTCGCCGAACTACCGGAACCACGGCCCCAGGAAGAGGACGGGACGCCGTTTGCCCTGGCGGTGCTGCCGGTGATCACCGTGATCGTCGTCAACTTCGCCTTCATCAAGATCGTCGTTCCGATGATGGATACCTCGTTCCTGGCGGACCCGCTGTTCGGCGCGACGACGATCGACGGTGTGCGCGGCGTCTGGGCGGTGATCGTCGCCCTGTTCGTCGCAATCCTGCTGCTCATCGCCTTGAACTGGCGACGCCTCACCGACCTGCGCACCAGCCTGGACAAGGGCACGGACGCCTCGGTCCTGCCCATCTTCAACACCGCGAGTCTGGTCGGATTCGGTGCGGTGATCGCCGCGCTGCCGGTCTTTGCAACGATCAGCGAGGCAGTCATGTCGCTGGGCGAGGGGAACCCGCTGATCTCGGTTGCCGCGGCGGTGACCGCCTTGTCGGCCATGACCGGGTCCGCATCGGGCGGCATGAGCATAGCGCTGGACGCTTTGGGCGCACGCTTCGTGGAGATCGCGCAGGTCGCCGGCGTCTCGCTGGAGGCGATGCACAGGGTGACAGCGGTCGCCTCTGGCACGCTGGACGTGCTGCCGCACAACGGCGCTGTCATCACGCTGCTGGCGGTGTGCGGGCTGACCCATCGGGATTCCTATGCGGATATCGCCATGGTGGCGATCGTTGTCCCGATGACGGCGCTTGTGGTGATGATTGCCCTGGCGACCCTGTTCGGTGGGTTCTAGCCCGAGCTTGCCCCGTCACCGCGCTTTTCCGGCAGGTGCTCGTCCAGGTGCAGCCAGGGCAGGCGGCTCTCGGTCCAGATGTGCAGGGTCGCCGGATGGTTCTCGGGATCGTCCAGCGTGGCCAACGTCACATCGACGAAACCGGGCGCCTCGTCGGTCCGGAACGTGAGCTGGGCGCCGCAGGTGGGGCAGAAGGTCCGCTCTGCCTTTTCCGACGAACGATAGACCCCGGGCGCGCCCTTCGTGACCGCATAGTCGTCTGTCTTGACCGTGAACCATGTCACCACCGGCGCACCGGATGCGCGCCGGCACATGGTGCAGTGGCAATGCGCCGTTGCGCCCTGGATGGGCCCGTCGATGCGATAGCGGACGCCGCCGCAGAGGCAACCGCCGGTCATCTCTGTCATCTGGTCAGATCCTCTTCGATGGCCTTCTCCCACGCCGCGATGCGGTCCGGATCCACGTTTTCCCGGTACACCTCCAGCATCTGCCGCGCCAGAACGCGATCCCGGTCGGTCGGTGCGCGGTATTGGGCAACGAACAGCCAGAAATAGGCGATCTTTGCCGGCTGTCCCTTGATGTCACCGGTTTCCTCTTCGATCGAGGCGCGATAATAGAGCCTTGCCAGCGGAAGCAGGGCCGCGTCGTAGCCCTGACGGGCGGCCGCCTGGTACCAGTAGCTGGCTTCGTTGAGACTGCGTTCCGTCCCGTCGCCGTTCTCATACATGATGGCCAGATTGTACTGGGCGCGGGGGATGCCGGCCTGGGCGGCCGCCGTCATCCAGATGTGCGCCTTGCCGGAATCCTGGGGCAGGTGTTCGCCCGTCAGATAGTGGGTGGCGATGGTCAATTGAGCGCTGGGGACGCCGTCCAGCGCCGCCTCCAGGCAAAGTTGGATACCGCGTTCAGGGTCGGCCGGCCCCAACGACCCCCGGATATAGGCCTCGCCCATCAGGCATTTCGCCAGGGAATAGCCCCCATCGATCGAAGCCTCGTACCACGCGGTCGCCTGGGTAACATCCGCCTCGCGCCCCGCGCCTTCCTCAAAGCACAAGGCCAGCCGAGCGGCCGCCTCGGCGTTTCCGGCCCGGGCGACCTCTTCGAACAGGTCGCAGCCCCGCTTCATGTCCTGCAGGAAATAGATGCCGTTGAGGTAGATCCGTCCCAGGGTCACCTTGGCGGCCAAGTCGCCTTGGGCAGCGTCGCTTTCAAGCTGTGCGATGACCGCGCCGGCGCGATTGTCGCTCAGTGCCGGCAGAAGCGACTCCAGATCCTGGGCGACGGGCCCGGAAGGGGCCGAGGCATGCGACCGCAAGCAGAAGGGCGATCGGCCGGCGCATGGCCTCAGACGGCGAGTTCGACCCACACGGGCGTGTGGTCGGACGCCTTTTCCCGGCCGCGCGGCTTGCGGTCGATCTGACAATCCTGCATCAGGTCGGCGGCCTGCGGCGAGAGCACCAGGTGATCGATCCGCACGCCTTCGTCCTTCTGCCAGGCGCCGCGCTGATAGTCCCAGAAAGAAAACTGCCCGGCCTCGTCATGCAGCGCCCGCCAAGCCTCGATCATGCCCAGGTTCAACAGTGTGCGAAACCGCGCGCGGCTTTCTGGCCAGAACAACGCGTCGTCCGCCCAGGCCGCCGGATCGTGGACGTCGCGGTCGTCGGGGATGACGTTGTAGTCGCCACCCAGCACCACCGGCATCTCGCCGGGCAGGAGGGTGTCGCGCGCATGAGCGACCAGCCGATCCAGCCACGCCAGCTTGTAGCCGAACTTGTCGCTGTCGACCGGGTTGCCGTTCGGCAGATAGATGGAAGCGACCCGAACCGTGTCGACGGTCGCCTCGATATAGCGGGCCTGCTCATCCGCCTCGTCACCGGGCAGGCCGCGCAGCACGTCCTCGATCGGCCGTTTCGACAGGATAGCAACGCCGTTGTAGGTCTTCTGACCGTGCGTCTCCACGTTGTAGCCCAGATCCTCGATTTCCAGGCGGGGGAAACCCTCGTCGACGGTCTTGATTTCCTGCAACAGCGCCACGTCGGGCGCAAACTCCGCCAGCCATTCCAGCACCCGCGGCAGCCGCGCCTTGATTGAATTCACGTTGAAGGTTGCAATCCGCATTCTGTCCGTCTGAGCCGCAAAAAAGGCCGCCAAAAGGCGGCCCTTCTTTTAGCACGAAGCGGGGATGGGTCAGACGGAAAAGGACGTCCCGCAGCCGCAGGAGGACGTGGCATTGGGGTTTTCCACGGTTAAGTAGGCGCCCACCAGCTCGTCCTTGTAGTCGATCACCGAGCCATCCAGTAGGCCCAGCGAAACCTCGTCGATCACGACCTTTACGCCGTCACGCTCGAAGACACGGTCATCGCCCGTGGAGGTGTCGTCGAAGGCAAAACCGTACTGGAAGCCTGAGCACCCGCCGCCAGAGACGGTGACCCGCAGCATCAGGTCTGGATCGTCCTCGGCCGCGACAAGCTGGGCCAGCCGCTGCGCGGCCGACTCGGAGATCGTGACCTGTTTCGGACCCTGGTCAACGTTAACCGCAAATGGATCGGACATGGCTGTTTTGCGCCCCGAATTCCTCGATAACCGGCTGATAATACCGGATTTTGATTTAGGCACTATAAACCGGATGTCAATTCCGGGCCAAAAGATTGCGTTTTCCCGCGCGGACGGTAGTTTCCGGCCATGCAACAGGCGCGCGCCTCCTTTGCCAGCGATCCCGCAGCGAGCCGCGACAGGCTCCACGCCGAGGCTCCCTCGGCCACCCGGACCCCGTTCCAGCGTGACCGCGACCGGATCATCCATGCCACGGCGTTCCGCCGGCTGATGCATAAGACCCAGGTCTTCATCTCGCCCCTGGCCGACCATGTCCGCACGCGTCTGACGCACAGCCTTGAGGTTGCGCAGATCGCCCGCTCGATGGCCCGCGACCTGGGTGCCGACGAGGATTTGACAGAGGCGATCGCGCTTTCCCACGACCTGGGACACCCCCCCTTCGGCCATACGGGCGAAGAGGCGCTGCAGCGCAAGATGCAGCCCTTCGGCGGCTTCGACCACAACGACCAGGCACTGCGCGTGCTGGTCAAGCTGGAGGCGCGGTATCCGCGTTTTCCGGGCCTCAATCTCACCTGGGAAACCCTGGAAGGCGTGGTCAAGCATAACGGCCCGGTGACCGGTCCGGAGGGGGGCACGACAGCTGCGCTGCCGGCCACGCTGGCCGCGGTCAGCAGGGAGGTCGACCTCAGGCTGGCAACTCACGCCGGGATCGAAGCGCAGATCGCGGCGATCGCCGACGATATCGCCTACAACCACCATGACATGGACGACGGCCTGCGCGCGGGCCTGTTCACCATCAAGGATGTCAGCAGCGTCGGCCATGTGGGCGACGCCTTCACCGCGGTCGCCGTCGAATTCCCGCAAATCGAGAGACAGGTCCTGATTTCGGAGACCGTCCGACGGCTGATCGGCGCCATGGTGACGGACGTCCTGGCGGAGACCCGCCGCCGGCTTGCGGCGGCAAGCGTGGTCACACCCGAAGACGTCCGCCTGGCAGCCGGGCCGGTGGTTGCATTAAGCCAGGGAATGCGCCAAAAGGAGCAAGCGCTTAAGCGGTTCCTGTTCGAAAGGATGTACAGGAACGCGGCGGTCGAAAAGGAGCGCCGGCGCGGCGCCGAAATTGTCGCGGCTCTGTTCGACGCCTTCCTGGCCCATCCGGCGCTGCTGCCGGACGATTGGCGTGAAGGCTGCACCGGTCTCGACACGGCGGCACGGGCGCGCCTCATCACCGACTACACCGCCGGCATGACCGATCGCTACGCCGAAGCGGAACACGCAAGGATCAGGCAAGCTCTACCGAATAATGAACCTTTACAGAGAGTTTCAGGACGCCCTTCATAGGGCGGTCGAAGACCTGGCGACTGCCGGCGAGTTGCCGCAGGGGCTGGATCTGGCGCGCCTGACTGTCGAACCGCCGCGGGACGCCAGCCACGGCGATATGGCGACGAACGCCGCCATGGTGCTTGCCAAACCCGCCGGCATGCCGCCGCGGGACGTGGCCCAGAAGCTGACCGCAGCGCTTGCCCGAATGGAGTCCGTTACGGCGGTGGACGTGGCCGGGCCGGGCTTCATTAACTGGCGCCTGGACGATGCGGTCTGGTACCGCTGTCTGCGGGCGATCCTGCGGGACGGGACCGACTACGGTAATTCGACCGTCGGGCAGGGCCGGCGCGTCAATGTGGAATACGTCTCGGCCAACCCGACCGGGCCGCTGCATATCGGCCATGCACGCGGCAGCGTCGTCGGCGACGTGCTGGCATCCCTGTTGCGCAAGGCGGGCTTCGAGGCGATCCGCGAATACTACGTGAACGACGCCGGCGCCCAGGTCGATACCTTGGCGCGGTCCGCCTATCTCCGGTACCGCGAAGCGCTGGGCGAGGACATCGGCGAGATCCCCGAAGGCCTTTATCCGGGGGGATACCTGATCCCTGTCGGCGCGGATCTGAAGGAGCGATTCGGCACAGAACTTCTCGACGAGCCCGAGGAGGCGTGGCTGCCGGTGGTTCGTGACATCGCCGTGGCGGCAATGATGGCCCGGGTTCGCGAGGACCTTGGCAGGTTGGGTGTTCATCACGACGTTTTCTCGTCCGAACGTTCGCTGGTCGATTCTGACAAGGTCAACGACGTGGTGACCGTCCTGCAGGAACGTGACCTGCTCTACATCGGCACGCTTGACCCGCCCAAGGGCAAGACGCCCGAGGACTGGGAGCCCAGGCCCCAGATGCTGTTTCGCTCGACCAAGTTCGGCGACGACGTGGACCGTCCGATCAAAAAGTCGGATGGGTCCTGGACCTATTTCGCGTCCGACATCGCCTATCATCTGGACAAGTACCAGCGCGGCTTCGACATGCAGATCGACGTTCTGGGCGCTGACCACGGCGGCTATGTCAAGCGGATGAAGGCCGCGACAACGGCCATTTCCGACGGCGAGGCGGACCTGGACATCAAGATCTGCCAGATGGTCAAGCTCATGTACCAGGGCGAACCCATCAAGATGTCGAAGCGGGCCGGGACGTTCGTCACCCTGGCGGACCTGATCGACGCCGTCGGCAAAGACGTGGTGCGGTTTTTCCTGCTGACCCGGAAGAACGACGCGCCGTTGGATTTCGATCTGACGGCAGTGAAAGAGCAGAGCCGGGACAATCCCGTCTTCTATGTTCAATACGCCCATGCCCGCAGCCATTCGGTGATGCGCATGGTCCTGGATGTGTTCCCCAACATCGACCTCGATGCGGCGATCCTGGCCGAGGCGGACCTGACCCTGTTGCGCGATCCGGCCGAGTTGGCGCTGATCAAAAACATGGCCGCGTGGCCGCGGCTGATCGAAAGCGCAGCGGAGGCTCACGAACCGCACCGAATCGCGTTTTACTTGTACGACTTGGCATCCGAGTTCCATGCCCTCTGGACCAAGGGCAAAGAACGACCGGAACTCCGGTTCGTGGTGTCCGACAATCTGGAGCTGACCAAGGCACGCCTGGCCCTGGTCCGCGGTCTGCAAACGGTGATCGCCTCCGGACTTCAGGTCCTTGGCGTCGAGCCCGTGGAGGAAATGCGCTGATGTCTTCTGAGTTTGACGGACTTGAGCGGGAACTGGCGGAAATCGATGAGGAGGAGGGGAAACGCATCCCCACCAAGGCGGCCCGGCTGCTGCCGATGCTGGTCGCCGCCGTCGCCCTGCTCAGTTTCGGCGCGATCATCTATTACGCCTACAACCGCGGGCTGACCACCGGCACCGAAGTGGCCGCACCGCTGATCACGCCCGAAGGTCCCGCCAAGGTCAAACCGGCCGATCCGGGCGGTCTGGAAGTGCCGCACCGTGACAAGCTGGTCTATGGGGCGTTGGACAAGTCAGCGGATGACAGCAGGGTCGAGCAATTGCTGCCGCCGCCGGAGGACCCGATGCGGCCGCCGGCCGGGACTGCCGCAACGCCGGCCGCATCGGACCCGATTGCCAGGCGCCAGGTCCCCGTCCCCTCGGTAACGGGCGCCGACGGGCAGGCCGACGAACTGGCGCTGCCGGAGCCGGAACTGGGTTTGCCCCAGGACCCGCCGCCGCAAGCGGGTGCAGACGAGACGCCCACAGAGACTGGCGCCAAGCAGGTCGCCGAGGCAACGCCGGCGCCGTCCGAGCCGGCGGAACCGCGCGCCGGCGCCGAGGCCTTGGACCTGAAGCCGGCGAACGGCAAGGCCCCGGAAAGCCCCAAGCCGGAAGCGGCCTCGGTGGCGGCGGAAACGCCTGTCAGTCCGGCCGCACAGGTCGCCAAGGCAACGCCGCCCCCGGCCCAGACAGTGCAACCGGCCACGGCCGGGGCGGGCTGGCGCGTTCAGATCGCCTCCGTCCGGTCGGCGGACGCGGCCCGGTCCGAATGGCAACGGCAGCGTAAGGCCCACGCGGACCTTCTGGGCGATCTCGATCTGACGGTCAGGAAAGTGACCCTGGCGCAAAAAGGCACCTTCTACCGGGTCCAGGGCGGCCCGCTGAAGGACAGGGCCGCGGCCCAGGATCTGTGCGCGGCGCTTAAGAAAAAGAAGGTGGGGTGCCTGATTGTCCGCCCCTAACAGGCCGCTGGCCGCCGTCTTCGGCTGCGCGGGTTTGCACCTGAGCGAGTCCGAAGCGGCCTTCTTCCGCGACACCGATCCGTTCGGGTTCGTCCTGTTCAAGCGCAACGTGGAGTCGCCCGACCAGGTGTCGCGGCTGACCGAGGCAATGCGCACGGCCGTCGGACGCGAAGACGTCCCCGTCCTGGTCGATCAGGAAGGGGGGCGGGTCCAGCGCCTGGGACCGCCCCATTGGCGCAAGGCATCTGCCGCGGAAAAGATCGGCCGGATCTGGGAAACCGCACCGGCTGCCGGCTGCGAGGCGGCGTACCTGAACGCCCGCCTGATCGGGGCGGAACTACACGCCTGCGGCATCAGCGTCGACTGCGCGCCGGTTGCGGATCTGCGCGAAGCCGGCGCCCATGATGTGATCGGCAACCGGTCGTTCGGGTCGTCCGTGGACGGCGTCGTCGCGCTCGCCAGGGAGACGGCCCGCGGCCTTTTGGACTCCGGCCTGCTGCCGGTGGTCAAACATGTTCCCGGCCATGGCCGGGTTGCGGTGGACAGCCATCTGGATCTTCCAGTGGTCGATGCCTCCCGCGCGGATCTGGAAGCACGGGATTTCGAAGTCTTCCGGCAGCTCTCCCGCATGCCCTTGATGATGACCGCCCACATGCTGTTCCGCGCGATCGACGTCGATGCGCCGGCGACCCAGTCGGCCCGGGTGATTGGCGAAATCATCCGGGGCGAGATCGGCTTCGACGGGCTGTTGTTCAGCGACGACCTGTCCATGAACGCGCTGTCCGGCAGCCTGGGCGAACGGGCGGCGCGATCGCTGGCTGCCGGGGTCGATGTCGCCCTTCACTGCAACGGCGCCATGCAAGAGATGCAGGACATCGCGGCCCGCGTCAGCCCGATCACCGACGAGGGTTGGGCACGCTGGCAGAGGGCCGAAGCGCTGCGGACCGCACCGGTGCCCCTGGACGAAAAGGCGGCGCTGGACCGATTGAACGTGTTGTTAGGGAACGGCGAGGAGAATTGAATGCCAGTGAATCCGGGTGCCGGTTCGGCTAAGATCGCCGCGCCCTTGCCGCTGACACCGCACGCGCGGACAAGCAGATGAGCACCGAACCGAACGATCCCAATAACCCCTCCGACCAGGCCGCGCCGTCGGCCGACGCCACCGCGTTCCAGGAGGATCCCGACCCGCGTAAGCCTGCGGCCGGCAACCTGGTCTTATCGCTGGACGGGTTCGAGGGGCCGATCGACCTGTTGCTGTCGCTGGCACGCGACCAAAAGGTCGACCTGACAAAGATCTCGATCCTGGCGCTCGCGGACCAGTACCTGGACTTCATCGCCCATGCCCGCAGCTTGCGGCTTGAGATTGCGGCCGACTATCTGGTGATGGCCGCCTGGCTGGCCTACCTGAAATCGCGCCTTTTACTGCCGGCCGTCGAATCCGACGAGGAAGGTCCCGACCCGGCCGAGCTCGCTGCGCGCCTGGCGTTTCAGCTGCAACGCCTTGAAGCCATGCAGAAGGTCGCGCGCGAGCTTTTCGCGCTGCCGCAGCTTGGCCAGGACGTCTTCGGGCGCGGCGCCCCGGAACAGTTCGCCAAGGAGACGACGACCGTCTTCGATGTCAGCCTGTTCGACCTGTTGAAGGCATACGGCGAACAGCAGAGCCGGCAAAAGGCGACGACCCTGAGGATCATGCCCACGGCGCTGATGTCGATGGAGCAGGCGATCGTGCGGCTGCGCGGCCTGGTCGGCGAGGTGCCCGACTGGACCGTTCTTGAACGTTTCGTCCCCCCGGACATCGCGGACCCGCTGGTTGCCCGTTCGGCATTCGCATCCACCTTCGCCGCGACACTGGAACTCGCGCGCGAAGGCGTGGTCGAGATCCGCCAGGCCGGCACCTACGGCCCCATTTATGTGAGGAAATCCCCGTGACGGTAATGAGCCTGGACCGCTTCCAGCAGGTCCGCATCCTTGAGGCGATCCTGTTCGCAGCATCCGAGCCGCTGCCCGAGGACATGCTGCAAAGCCGCCTGCCCGAAGGCGCCGAGGTGCGCCCGCTGCTGGAGGAACTGAAGGGGCTTTACGCCAACCGCGGCGTCAACGTGGTCAAGATCGGCAAGGGTTGGGCGCTGCGCACGGCCGCGGACCTCACGCCGCACCTGAAGATCGAAACCGTGGTCAGGCGCCGGCTGTCACGTGCGGCCATCGAAACCCTGGCGATCATCGCCTATCACCAGCCGGTGACGCGGGCGGAGATCGAGGATATCCGCGGCGTTGCCGTCAGCCGCGGGACGCTGGACATTCTTCTGGAGGCAGGCTGGATCCGGCCGCGCGGCCGCCGCCGTGCACCTGGCAAGCCGGTCACCTGGGGCACTTCGGACTCGTTCCTGGACCATTTTGGGCTGGAAGGGCTGGACGCCCTGCCGGGCATCGAAGAACTGAAGGCGACGGGCCTCTTGGATCGCCGCACGGGCGTTGGAACCCTTGCCATGCAAAGCTCCGAGGCCGAGGAGGAAGGCGGCGAAGACGAGGAGCCGGAGGACGAGGACGACGAGGAGGAATTCGACGAGGACGTCGACCTCAGCGACGAAGAGCTTCTCAAGGACCTGACCTGACGGCCGGCGCGCTGCCTCCCGCAAGCCGTTGCGGCAACCCGGCCTGCGCAATAGTCTCACACTCCAACATCACCGCGAACCGGCCCCGGCGGGCCGGCGGATGGCAGGAACAGTGCAACCGCGTATTCTGGAGATCGAAGATGCCCGGCTGGCCTATGACGGCGTCGTCGCCGTCGACGGGGTCAGCCTGGGCGTCGCCAAGGGCGAGGTGGTCTGCCTGCTGGGCCCGTCCGGGTGCGGCAAGACCTCCGTCCTGCGGATCGCCGCCGGGCTGGAGCGGCCGCAGTCCGGGCGCGTCCGGATTGGCGGAGCAGTCGTCACGGACAGCCGGACCCTGGTTCCGCCCGAAAAGCGCGGCGTTGCCCTGGTTTTCCAGGATTATGCCCTGTTTCCCCACCTCACGGTTCGCGACAACGTGGCCTACGGCCTGACCGACATGCCCCAGAAGGCCAGGGGCGAGCGGGCGAACGCGGTCCTGGAAAAGGTCGGGATGGGCGCCTGGGCCGATGCGTACCCGCATATCCTCTCCGGCGGCCAGCAACAGCGGGTGGCGCTGGCCCGGGCGATCGCGCCGCAACCCAAGGTTATTTTGATGGACGAGCCTTTCTCGGGCCTGGATGCGCGCCTGCGCGACACGGTCCGGGACAGCACCCTGCACGTGCTCAAGCAAAGCGGGGCGGCCGTCTTGATGGTGACCCACGATTCCGAAGAGGCGATGTTCATGGCCGACCGGATCTGCGTCATGCGGCAGGGCCGGGTCGTCCAGGACGGCGAGCCGGAGGCCCTTTATTGCCAGCCGCGGGACGCCTTCGTCGCCGGTTTCTTCGGCGAGGTTAACAGGGTTACCACAACCGTCCGTAACGGCCAGGTCCAGACGCCTTTCGGGCCGCTGCCCGCAAAGGGGTTGCCGGACGGCGCCATGGCCGAGATCATCATCCGCCCGGAGGCGCTGAGAGTCTCGCCTCCGCGCCCGAACGGCGGCACGGGCGGGACCGTGGAGGTGACCGCAGCCCGGCTTTTGGGCCGAACCAGTCTCCTGCACCTGACCACGCTGCCCCGAACGGGATACGACCTGCACTTGCACGCCCGCGTTCCAGGCCGATATCTACCCCAGGAGAAGTCGACGTTGGACGTGGAATTGGACAGCAGTCAGGCCTTTGTTTTTCCGCTTGAGGCGGTTAAATAACTTGATTCTGTGGACTTAGGGCTAGGCCCCTGGAACTGTCGGCCTGACGATGCTGCTGATCGGCGTCACGGCATAGGCCGCGACAAGGCATAGAGGAAAACAGGTTATGGGTACATTCAGCATCTGGCACTGGTTGATCGTTCTTGCGGTGGTCCTGGTCCTGTTCGGGGGCCGTGGCAAGATCTCCAGCCTGATGGGTGACTTCGGCAAAGGCTTGAAGTCGTTCAAGAAAAGCATGAAAGAGGACGAGGAGCCGTCGTCCGACGCGGCCAAGCAGATCAAGACGGAAGCGAGCTCGGCGGAGGAGTCCACGCCGGAGCGGGACAAGGCTGCCAGCGGCTGAGGCGGTTTTTTCCGCCAGACCGTCTCCCGTCCTGAACGCCCGGGTTCGCTTAGATGTTCGACATCTCATGGCATGAGCTGTTTCTGGTCGCCGTGATCACGGTCATCGTGGTCGGCCCGAAGGAGATCCCGCGGGTCTTGCGAACCGTCACGGGCGCAATGCGCAAGATCCGCGGCATGGCTCGCGAGTTCCAAAGCAGCATCGACGAATTGGCCCGCGAGGCCGAATTGGACGACCTGAAGAAGTCGGTCCAGGGATCGGACAAGTTCGATCTGTCCAAAGAGGTCGAGAACATGATCGACCCCACCGGCGAGACGGAAAAGTCGCTGCAAGACCTGAAGACGTCGGTCGAAACCGAACCTGTCGAGACCGGATCGGAAGCGGAAGCGGCGGCCGAAAAGCCGGAGCCGGCAATCACGCCGGAAAGCATCGGCGAGGCCTATCGGAAGGCAGAAACGCCGCCGCACAGCTTGACACCGGCGCAGGACGGCAGTGGTGAGAAGGCCTCGGAGCAGTTGCCGAAGGCCGATGAAGAGCAAGCGCCAGAAAGCCGCTCGGCGGTGTCGCGCTCATGACGGCGGAGCTGGACCAAACCAAGGCGCCATTGCTCAGCCACCTGGTCGAGCTGCGTCAGCGGCTGATCTATTCGGTGATCGCCTTCATCATCTGCTTTTTCATCTGTTTCTATTTCGCGGGGCCGATCTTCAATTTCCTGGTCGCGCCGCTTGCCGACATCTGGGAAGGCGAGGCCGACCGTCGGCTGATCTACACGGCGCTGCACGAGAAGTTCTTCACCGACATCAAGATCGCGTTCTTTGCCGCTTTCTTCGTCTCGTTCCCGGTCATCGCCAGCCAGATCTACATCTTCGTGGCGCCCGGGCTCTACAAGCACGAGAAGTCCGCCTTCCTGCCGTTCCTGGTCGCGACGCCGGCGCTGTTCTTCATTGGCGCCGCCTTTGTCTACTACCTGGTCCTGCCCGTCGCTTGGCAGTTCTTTGCCGGTTTCGAGCAGGTCGCCACCGACGGCGACCTGGCAATCCAGCTTGAGCCCAAGGTCAACGAGTATCTCAGCCTGGTGATGCGGCTGATCTTCGCCTTCGGGATCAGCTTCGAATTGCCGGTGGTGATCACGCTTCTGGCACGTGCCGGCCTCGCCACCTCCGAAGGCCTGAAACAGAAGCGGCGCTATGCGATCGTCCTGGCGTTCGTGGCGGCGGCCATTCTGACGCCGCCCGATCCTTTGAGCCAGATCGGCCTCGCCCTTCCGATCATCCTGCTCTACGAGATCTCGATCTATTCCGCGCGCCTGATCGAGAAGTCCGCGGCAAAACGCCAGCAGGAGTTGGATGACGGCGCCGACGACGAGAACGACGACGGCGGCAGCGACACCCAGGGAGGAACCTGAAGGCTGGTACCTTGGTCGGGAGGGGATGAGTAACGCCTTGTCAGTGCGGATCGCGCGGCGACGGCCGTGCGCGTGTGCCTAGCCATGGGAGCGCCGACCAGCACCCAGCCCGAGGCCATGATGAAGCTGATCATGGAGCTTCGTCAGGCAGGCGTCAGCGACATGGATATCCTGAAGGCGATCGAACGCACCCCGCGGGAGTTGTTCGTCCCGCCCATCTTTGCCGACTACGCCTACGAGAACGCAGCCTTGCCCATCGACATGGGTCAGACCATCAGCCAGCCCCTGGTCGTCGCCGAAATGACCCGGGCCCTGGAGCTGAATGACCGCATCAAGATCCTGGAGATCGGGACAGGGTCGGGCTACCAGTCCGTCGTCCTGTCGCACCTGTGCCGGCGGGTCTACACGATCGAGCGCCATCGATCCCTGCTGGGCCAGGCCGAGCAGGTCTTCCGGCATCTGAAACGGCACAACATCACCACCATGTGCGGCGACGGCGCCAAAGGCTGGCCCGAGCAGGCGCCCTTCGAGCGGATCCTGGTCACGGCCGTCGCGCACGATATTCCGCCGGTCCTGAGCGATCAGCTCTCGATCGGCGGCATCATGGTGCTGCCCGTGGGCGACGATCCGGCCTCCCAGACCCTGCTGCGCGTCACGCGGACGGAGGACGGCATGGACGTGGAGGACCTGGGCGATGTCCGCTTTGTGCCGCTGGTCGGCGGGCCGACACGCGGATAGCAACGCAGGCCCACCCACCGGATTGAGTGTGCGACCGGAGCGCATTATCTTCCCGCCATGCGTCTGAACGCCGCTTTCGTGACCCTCTCGTTGCTGGTGCCGCTGCTGGCCGCTTGTGCCGGGGGCGGCGGCGGACCCACGATCGTGCTCTACGGCGAGGCGCCGTCGGCACAAGCGGCCGAAGCGCCGCGCCCCGTGCGCAAGCCGGCCCAGAGCGAGGAAGGGGGATACAGCGTCCAGGAGGGCGACACGCTCTACCCGATCGCCCGCCGGTTCGGCGTCCCGATCCGCAGCCTGATCGAGGCCAACGGGCTGGTTCCGCCGTACCGCCTGGCAACGGGGCAGCCGCTGGTCATCCCCAGTTCCAGCACCCACGTCGTCAAGCAGGGCGAGACCCTTTACGGCATTGCCCGCATCCACCAGGTTGCGGCGCGGGAAATCGTGCGCCTCAACCACTTGGGCCCGCCCTACACGATCAGGCCCGGCCAGACGCTGTATCTTCCTGCACCCAGTGAACCGGCGAAGCCGGTGCAAATTGCTTCGCGCCCGGCCGCCGCAACGCCGCAGGAGACAAAGGCGCCGCCGGCGACACCCAAGATCACCGCAGAGCCACTCGCCCCGCCGCCGCGCCCCGCCGTTGCGACACCGGCGCAACAGGCGCCGGCGAAGAAACCCGCCGCAGCGCCCAAGACAGCTCCCACGCAGGTGGCGAAAGCCGCCGGTCCCAAGCAGGTGGCACAGGCCTCCGGGCCCCGGCCGCCGCGTCGGCCCGCCGCGCTGCAGACAGCGGCCATCCCGAAACCCCCGGCGCGCAGCGGCAATTTCCTCTGGCCGGTGCGCGGGCGGGTGATCTCCAGTTTCGGCCCCAAGGCGAAGGGCCTGCACAATGACGGGATCAACATCGCCGCGCCGCGCGGCACCCCGGTCAAGGCGGCCGAAAACGGCGTCGTCGCCTACAGCGGCGACGAGCTGCGCGGTTTCGGCAACCTGGTGCTGATCCGCCATGCAGACGGTTACATGACGGCCTACGGCCACACCTCGGACCTGCTGGTCAAGCGCGGGCAGACGGTGCGCCGCGGCCAGACCATCGCCAAGGTCGGGACGTCGGGTGCCGTCTCCAGCCCGCAACTCCATTTCGAGATCCGCAAGAAGAAACGCGCCCTGGACCCCCAGCGCTACCTGGGCGGCTAGGGTCGTTTAGGGGGTTACCGGCCTCTGCCGTATTGTAGCTTGTTGGTCCGGACTAGGACTTCGGCGTCAGCGTCTGCCCCAGTCTGCCGGCGAGATCCTGGAAGAACTGCCAGGCGACCCGGCCCGACCGGGCGCCGCGGGTGACCGCCCATTCCACGGCGGCGGCCTTCCATTCGGCCTCGTCGGCCTTCAGCCCGTAGGCCTCCACATACCCCGCGATCATCGCGAAATAGGTGTCCTGGTCGCAGTTGTGGAAGCCCAGCCACAGACCGAACCGGTCGGACAGGGACACCTTCTCCTCAACCGCCTCGGCCGGGTTGATGGCGGTCGAGCGCTCGTTCTCGATCATGTCGCGCGGCATCAGGTGGCGCCGGTTCGACGTGGCGTAGAACAGCACGTTGTCCGGACGGCCTTCGATTCCGCCTTCCAGAACCGCCTTCAGGGACTTGTAGCTCGCGTCATCGCCGTCAAAGGACAGATCATCGCAGAACAGAATGCAGCGCCGCGCCGTCCGCCTGAGGTGCGCCAGCAGCACCGGCAGGCTGGGGATGTCCTCGCGATGAATCTCCACCAACACCAGGGCGCCGGGTTGCGCGGCATTGATCGCGGCGTGCACCGCCTTGACGAGGGAACTCTTGCCCGAGCCTCGGGCGCCCCACAGGAGGGCATTGTTGGCCGGCAGGCCGTCGGCAAACCGGCGGGTATTCTCCTGCAGGGTATCGCGCTGGAAGTCGATCCCCTTCAGAAGCCCGATCTCCACGCGATTGACAGCCGGGACAGGCTCCAGGCACTGTCGGTCGGCCTGCCAGACGAAGGCGTCTGCCGCCTCGATGCCGACAGCGTCCGGTGCGGCCGGCGACAGCCGCTCCAAAGCCTCGGCAATCCGCGCCAGAACCGGCCCAAGATCCTGTTTCGTCATTCCCCGAACTCGCTGTCAAAGCGCGGGACCCTAACATAGGCCGGCGCCCGGTCAAGCCGGCGTGAACGGTCCCTGCATAGCCCTTTGCGGTGATTGCAATTGCGACGCGGACCTGTATATTCCGCCGGTTCCTGCGGGTAGGCCGCGGCAAAAAAACTGGAGCACTGCATGTTTGTTTCGACCGCTTGGGCGCAAGGCGCAGGCGCCGGGGGAGGCGATATGTTCGGGGCGCTGATGCCGCTCGTGCTGATCTTCGTGGTCTTCTACTTCCTGCTGATCCGCCCGCAACAAAAGAAGCAGAAGACCCATCAGGCCAAGCTGGAGGCGATCCGTCGCGGCGACAAGATCATGCTGGGCGGCGGCATCTACGGAACGGTGACCAAGGTCCAGGATTCCGACCTGACCGTGGAGATCGCGGAAGGGGTCAAGGTATCGGCCGCACGGGCAACGGTGCTGGACGTGCTGACCAAGCCGGAGCCCGCCGCCGGCGGCGAGCAGAAAAAGGGCGGCGCGCCCGCCAATGATGAGGCCGCCAAGGGCGGCGGCATCCTGGGCAAGTTCCTCGGCCGCAAGTAGCGACACCGGCACATCGACGGCTAAGGCCAAATGCTTGATTTTCCCGCCTGGAAACGGATCCTGGTCCTGGCAGTCTGCCTGCTGGGACTGGTCTATGCGTCACCCAACTTCCTGCCGAAGGGCAGCTTCGATTTCCTGACCGGGGGCGACACGGGCTCGCCGCTGCCGGGCAAGCAGCTCAGCCTGGGGCTTGATCTACAGGGCGGATCGCACCTGCTGCTGCGCGCCGATACCGCCGTGGTTGTGCGCGAGCAGTTCGACAGCGTCGAGGATCTCGTCCGACAGGAGCTACTGCGCGACGCGCGCATCCGGATGACCCAGACCCCGCGGGTTACCGGGGAGTCGGTGACATTCAAGCTGAGGGACCAGGCCGAGAACGACCGTGCGCGCGCGCTGCTTCGGGACGCCGATCCCCGGCTCCTGGTGGAAATCGTCCCTGACGGGCAATTCATCGTGAGCCTTCCGGAGTCCGAACTGCTGCAGATCCGCGAGAATGCGCTGGTCCAGGCGGTCGAGGTGATCCGGCGTCGCGTCGATGAACTGGGAACGACCGAACCCTTAATCCAGCAGCAGGGCGAGGATCGCATCCTGGTCCAGGTTCCGGGCTTCGACGAACCGGAACGGCTGAAAGCGCTCATCGGCCAGACCGCCAAACTCACGTTTCATCTGGTGGACAGTTCGGTGCCCGCATCGCATGTGACGCCCGGGCGGGAACCACCCGGCACAATTCAACTGCCGTCCGATGACCTGGACGGAGCGGGTCAGCCGATCACCTATCTGGTCAAACGACGGGTCGTGGTGAGCGGCGAGAACCTGGTCGACGCCCAGCCGAGCTTCCAGGACGGCAGGCCGGTGGTGTCGTTCCGCTTCGACACGATCGGCGGCAAGCGTTTCGGCGACGTGACCAGCGACAACATCGGCCAGCTTCTGGCCATCGTGCTGGACGGCAAGGTCATCAGCGCGCCGCGGATCCAGTCCGCGATCGTCGGCGGCAGTGGCATCATCACCGGCCGGTTCACCGTGCAGGAGGTGACCGACCTTGCGCTTCTGCTGCGGGCGGGCGCCCTGCCGGCCGATCTGACCGTGCTTGAGGAACGCACCGTCGGCCCGGGCCTGGGACAGGATTCGATCGACGCCGGCAAGATTGCCAGCATCATCGGCATGATCGGGGTGATCGTCTTCATGGTGCTGTCCTACGGCCTGTTCGGCCTGATGGCCGACGTGGCGCTGCTGATCAACATGATGCTGATCCTGGCCGTTCTGTCGGTCCTGCAGGCGACGCTGACCCTGCCGGGGATCGCCGGCATCGTGCTGACCATCGGCATGGCGGTCGACGCAAACGTCCTGATTTTCGAGCGTATTCGCGAGGAGCTGCGCAACGGGCGCACGCCGATTTCCGCCGTCGACGCCGGCTACCGGCGGGCCCTGACGACGATCGTCGATGCGAACCTGACGACGCTGATCGCGGCGGTGTTCCTGTTCGCATTCGGCTCCGGCCCGATCAAGGGTTTCGCCGTGACGCTGACGATCGGCATCATCACGTCGATGTTCACGGCTATCATGCTCACCCGCTTCATTGTCGTGATGTGGCTGCGACGCACGCGTCCCGCGGCCTTGCCGATATAGGAAAGGGGCGGCGAGAGATGAAACTGTTGCGCCTCGTTCCATCGACCCCGGCGATCGACTTCGTCGGGCGCAGGTTGATGGCCTTCGCCTTATCGATCGTGCTGGTGGCGGCGTCCTTGGGGCTGTTCGCGGTCCAGGGCCTCAACCTGGGCATCGATTTCCTGGGCGGCATCCTCATCGAGGTCAAGACGGACGGCCCCGCCGACCTGGCCGGTCTTCGCTCGACGCTGAACGCGCTCGATCTGGGGGAGGTATCCCTGCAGGAATTCGGCGCGGAAGACGACGTCCTGATCCGGCTGCAGCGTCAGGAAGGCGGCGAAGAGGCCCAACAGGCTGCTGTCACGACGGTCAAGCAGGCCCTGGGCGACCAGGTCAGCGAATACCGGCGAACCGAAACCGTCGGGCCCACCATCGGGGCCGAACTGCAGAAGGCGGCGCTTTATGCCATCGTCTCCGCGATCGTCGCGATCCTGTTCTACATCTGGTTCAGGTTCGAATGGCAGTTCGGCGTCGGCGCAATCGTGGCGCTGGTGCACGACGTGATCACCACGATCGGGCTGTTCGCATTGCTGCAACTGGATTTCAATCTCGCCACCGTCGCCGCGGTCCTGACGATTGCCGGCTATTCGATCAACGACACGGTGGTGGTCTATGACCGCGTTCGCGAGAACATGCGCCGTTACAAGAAAATGCCGCTGGACGAGCTGTTCAACCTTTCGATCAACGGCACCCTGTCTCGCACGGTCATGACCAGCTTGACCACGCTTCTGGCGCTGGTTTCTCTGTATGTCCTTGGCGGCGAGGTCATCCGCGGTTTCGCCATTGCCTTGATCTGGGGCGTGGTGATCGGGACCTACTCATCGGTGGCGCTGGCCGTCCCGATCCTGCTCTATCTCAAGCCGGAGCGGGGCAGCGAATCCGACGAGGCCGAGGAACCGGCGGAAAGCACGCCGGCTTGACGGTCGACATCTCCCCGCTGGCCCCGGAAGGCCGCCTGATCGTCGACAGCTACGGCCCCGGCCGCTTCAAGATCTCGGGCAAGACCCATCTAGGCTCGCTTCTTCTCAGCCTGGACAGCGTCGACCCCTGGCGAATTCAAGACCCGTCAGCGCTGGTGGCTGACAGCCTCGACCCGCTCATGGCCCTGGAGCCGCCGTGCGAGGTGGTGCTGTTGGGCTGTGGTGCGCGGATGACACTGATGCCGTCCGCCATCAGGGCCGCCTGGAAGGAGAGGGGACTTGCGGTGGACATCATGGAAACCGGTGCCGCGTGCCGGACCTACAACATCCTGGCGGCCGAAGACCGCCGCGTCGCGGCAGCGCTGATCGCGCTTTGAGGCAGGAACCGTTCAGATCGAAACGCCGAAGCGGTTGCAGCCATATGGTTCGAGAAGGCGCACTGGCGCGTGCCTCCTCACCATGAGGGTTTCGGCGAATCAGATAGCACTCTCACACTGAGGAGGCGGCGAAGCCGCCGTCTCGAAGGGTTTGGCTGCGAGCGGTAAACCCAACGAAAAAGATTTGCTGTCTAGAACCCTATAGACGACCGCGGCGGCTTTGCGGGCAGGGTCACCGTGATCGTGGTGCCCTTGCCGACCTGACTTTCCAGGTGGATGCTCCCGCCATGGGCTTCCACCAGCTTCTTGGTCAGCGGCAGGCCCAGGCCCGTGCCCTGCTGTTTCTTGACCAGGAAGTAGCCAAGCTGCTCGAAGGGCTGGAAAGCACGGTCGATGTCCTCCGAGGCGATGCCGATGCCGCTGTCGCTGACTTTCAAGGTCCACCCGCCGTCCTCAGTGCCGTCGATCTCCAGTGCGACCCGGCCGCCGTTGGGCGCGAACTTGACGGCGTTCGAGACCAGGTTCAGCAGGATCTGACGCAGCCTGCGGTCGTCTCCGACGATTGAGTGCAGATTGGCCGCGACCCGGCTTTCAAGCTTGAGGTCCTTGCGTTTGGCGCGCTCGCGCATCATCCGGATAACGCCGTCGGCCAAAGCGTCCGGTTCGACCGTGCCCAGTTCGAGCACCATTTTCCCGGAATCGTGTTTGGTGATGTCGAGGATGTCTTCGATTAACTGCAACAGCAGGGTCGCGCTGGCGATCACGTCATCCACGTATTCGTGATACCGCTCCGAGCCCAGCGGCCCAAAGATCTCGTTATTCAGCACCTCGGTGAAGCCGATGATGGTGTTCAGGGGCGTCCGCAGCTCATGGCTCATGTTGGCCAGGAACTGTGACTTCGCCCGGTTGGCCGAAACCGCCCGGAATTCGGCCTCGCGCAGTTCGCGTTCAGCCCGCTTGCGGTCGGTGATGTCGTGCACCGCGCCTTCGTAGTAGAGAATCCGGCCGCTGTCGTCACGGACGGCATGGGCATTTTCGCTGACCCAGATCTTCTCGCGGGTCTTGTGCCGATAGACTTCCGACTCGAAGTTCGTGACCCGGCCACGTTCCTCCATCAGGCGCTTGAACAGGGCGCGGCGTTCGCCGTCGACATACCACTCCGTTTCGATGTCCTTGACCGCGGCCAGCATATCCGCTTCGGACTCATAGCCGTTCAGCCTGACCAGCGCGGGATTGGCACGGAGCTGGCGGCCGTCCGGTGTCGATCGATAGATTCCTTCGACCGCGTTCTCGAAGATATCGCGGTAGCTGCGCTCGGCCTCCTTCAACGCCTCCAGCGTGTTGACCTGATAGGTCACGTCCATGACCGTGCCGACGATGGAATGCAGGGCACCATCGAGGTTGCGGATCGCCCGGGCCGACTGGCTGATCCATTTCCGCGTTCCGTCCACACAGTTGACGGCGACGATGTGGTCCGAAACCGTCTCCGATTCCTCCAGCATCGCCAGGAAGCGCGCCTGCTCCTCCGGGTCGATATGGGAGGGCGAGTCGTCCGACGTGGACTGGGCGATGAACGCTTGCACGGACTCGTAGCCCATCATCTGGGCAAAGGCCTCGTTGGTGTACATCAAGGTGCCATCCGGCCGCGCCTGGAAGAGACCGATCCCGGCATGCTCGATAAGCTGGCGGTAGGTGAAGGTGAGCGAGTCGTCTTCTTCGACGCCTGAAACGAAGTCGGCCGCTGCGATGTCCAGAAACGGCGTGACGTTCGTTTGTTCTGTCATTGTCGTGTGCCCCCCGGGAAGAACGAACGTCACAATGTCTTCAGAAGGATTTACATTTCATTAACGAAGCAACGGCGGGGCGCCCAAGACACCCCGCCGCCAGAAAAACCCGAGTGATTTGCGCTAGTTAGCGCGTGCGAAATTCTCCTCGGCGAAGGACCAGTTTGCCAGCTTCTCCAGGAATGTCTTGATGTAGTCGGGCCGGCGGTTCTGAAAATCCAGATAGTAGGCGTGTTCCCAGACATCCATCGTCAATAGCGGCGTCTGATCGTGCACCAGCGGGGTATCAGCATTCGCCGTCTTCGTGACCTTGAGTGTGCCGCTGTCCAGCACCAGCCAGGCCCAGCCGCTGCCGAACTGAGTCGCGCCCGCGGTGGCAAATGCCTCGGCGAAAGCATCGTAGCTGCCGAAGTCCTGATCGATCTTCTCAGCAAGTGCACCGGAAGGCGTGCCACCGCCGTTCGGCGCCATCGAGTGCCAATAGAACGTGTGGTTCCAAACCTGCGCGGCATTGTTGAAGATGCCGGCCTTCGAGGCGTCGCCGGCGCTTTCGCTGATCACCGCCTCGAGATCGAGACCCGCCATCGGCGTGTCTTTGATCAGATTGTTGAGGTTGGTGACGTAGGCGGCATGGTGCTTGTCGTGGTGAAACTGCAGGGTCTGCTCGGAGATGTGTGGTGCCAACGCGGTGTGCGCGTAGGGCAGGTCGGGAAGTTCGATGGTCATCAGGGCCCTCATCTTATCTTTTCATGGTTTCCACAACGCCGTTCCCGCTGCCGGCAGACTTCCGAGGCCGCACTGTTCGGCGGCCATCGTGTCACGAGATACGAACTTCTGAATGCCCGGAAGACGGCAAGAGAAAGGCGGGGTCCGAGGACCCCGCCACCCCATGTAGGTCGTTCAGATCTTCAGTAAAGGTTCTGCGCGGATACCATCGCATACAGCATGGGAATCGACAGCATCGTGTTCGTACGCGAGAACAACAACGCCTTGCGCGCCGCGGCAGGTTTCACGTCGGCCGCGGCTTCGACCATGCCCAGCGCGATCTTCTGGTTTGGCCAGATGACCATCCAGACGTTGTACGCCATGATCGCGCCAAGCCACATGCCGAACCCGATCGCCGCATGCTTGGCCGCACCCGACGTCAGGCCAAGCGCGAGGGCGTCGACCAGATAGCCGTTCAGCCAGGCCAGGATCAGCCCGGTGATCAGCGTGGACATCGCCGCCCAGCGGAACCAGAACAGGGCCGCGGGCGCGATAACCTTGCTGATGGCAGGCTTCTGTTCGTCGGGGATTTTGCCCATGTTGGGGGCCTGCACGAAGTTGAAGTACCACAACAGACCAATCCACATGACGCCGCTCAACACGTGCAGAAACCGGAAGAAGAAGACCAGCCACGTGTAGTCGAAGTATTCCATGACTGATCCTCCCTAGCCGGCAGCCGGCGTGAAGCCGATCATCTCGACAAGGATCACCATAATGACCGTGAGGATGATCCCCATCACGATCGTCGTTTGCAGGGAGTCCAGCGGGTTTTTCATTTTCAGGTTCCTGTTGTGTAACAGCTCTATGACCCTACAACTATAGGGGCGATTCCGGGCCTTCCACAACCGCCGCCGCCGGGCCGCTGAATGCGCGATGCGTTGTCATCCCGGTGCCGTCGTGGCACAAGCGGGGGCCATGACCGATACGCCGCCATCCAGCCTTGCCAGTGAGTCAGACAACCCCGACGCCTATTGCGCGGCGATCGCGGCGCGCAACGGCTCGCCCCTCTGGCTGGTGGGGCGAACCCTGCCGCCCGCCAAACGGCGCTTCTTCGCCGCCGCCTATGCCTCCATGCGCTTGATCGACGACTTCGTCGACACGGTGTTTCTTCCTCTTCCGCCAAGCGAACGGGCGGCACGGCGTCCGGCCGCGCTTGCCCGCCTGGACGAATGGCGCACCGGCATCGAAGCGGCGGCCAGCGGCACATGTACGACGATGGAAGGGCCCGAGGCGCCGGTCTTCCGTGCCCTTGCCGCAGTGCTGCCGCAGACCGATCTCGGTGTCGGGCCCTGGCAGGACCTGTGGCGGGCGCTGCGGCGCGACCTCGAAGAACGGCCGATCGACGACTGGAATGGCTTCCTGGACTATTGCGGGGGCGCCACGGTCGCGCCGGCGATGGTCTTCATCTACATCCTCGGCAGCGAGGAAGAGGCCGGTGCCTACCGCTGGACGCTGCCGGAGCCGCCGTCCTTCTACGCCTCCGACATCGCCGTCTTCTGCTACCTGGTTCACATCCTGCGCGACATCGTCCAGGATTCGAAGGGCGACAGTTAGCTGCTGACCATTCCCCGCGCGGCACTGTCCGCCTTGTCCCTGTCGCCCGAGCAACTGCAGGACGCGATCCGCAAGGGCGAGACCGACAAGGTGGAGGATCTGATCCGCGCCCTGGCCGACGAGGCGCAGCGCTACCGCGACGCGGCCGACCGGCACATGGCCCAGCTGGGTGCCCTGATCGATCCGGCGGAGTTGCGTCTGCTTGCCGCGCTCTATCGCGCCTACACCGCCTTGCACGACCGCATCCAGGCACAACCGGCCGCCGTCCTGCCGGACCCGGACGGGCTGCGGGGGCTCCAGCGCGCAGCGCTGTCGCAGGCCATGGCGCTAACCGACGACCACGCATGAACGGCGGAACGCCAGCGCTTTCCTACGTGGCGGAAACCGTACGCCGTTAAGACCGTGACCGGTTCTTGACGGCCCTGTTTGCGCCCGCGGAACGGCGGGAACACCTTATGGCGCTCTACGCCTTCAACCTGGAGATCGCCAAGACGCGCGAAGCGGTTTCCGAACCGATGATCGGTCTGATGCGGCTGCAATGGTGGCGCGACGCATTGGCCCAGATCTTCGAGGCGGGGCAGCCGCCGCACCATGCCGTGGCCGAAGCGCTGGCGTCTGCGATTGCGACCCACGGCCTCGATAGGAACGATTTCGAACGGCTCATCGAAGCGCGCGAACGCGACCTCGAGGACACGACCTTCGCTTCACTCGACGATCTGGAACGCTACGCGGAAGAAACCGCCGCGCCGTTGTTCGGGCTGGGGCTGGCCGTTCTGGGCGTGCAGGGTCCCAACGACGACGAAGCCATTCGCAAGCTTTCTGTCGGCTATGCCTTGTGCGGCCTCGTGCGGGCCCTGCCTTTTCTGCTGCGCGCCCGCACGATCGTGGTCCCGGACGACCTGATCGCCCGCCACGCTGTCGACCGCAGGGCACTGCTGGCGCTGAAGCCCACGGCGGGGCTGACGGCCGCCGTCGAAACGCTGTGCAGGCGGTCCGGCCATCTCCTGGCCGAAGGGCGTGCGGCCCGGTCGCGACGGGTCCGGGGCGATGTGCCGATCATGCTGAACGGCCGCGTCGCGGAGTATCACCTCCGGTGCCTGCGCCGGGCCGGCCACAACCCGTTCGATCCCGATGTGGCCGCAAGGCCAGCCCTGTTGGCCGCAGCCCTGTGGCTGCACGCGGCGTTCAACCGGCCCTAGGCGGCCTCAGCGGGGCGCGCCAGCCATGCATCCAGGTCAGCAAGCGCGCGGCGCGCCATCGCCCGCTTCCGGTCGCGCCCTTTGACCCGCTGGCCCGGCTCCAGCTCCAGCGGCGGGAAAAGGCCGAAATTGACGTTCATCGGCTGGAATGTCTCCGCCGCCGCACCGCCCGTGATATGCCCCAAGAGGGCGCCCAGAGCCGTCGTCGCAGGCGGCAGCGACGGCGGGCGGCCGAGACGTTCGGCCGCCGCGAACCGGCCCGTCAGCAGGCCGATGGCCGCAGACTCCACATAACCTTCCACGCCGGTGATCTGTCCCGCAAAGCGCAGGCGCGGATCTGCCTTCAGCTGCATGGTCGCGTTCATCAGCCGCGGCGAATTCAGGAAGGTGTTTCGATGGATCCCGCCCAGTCTGGCGAACTCCGCCTGCTCCAGCCCAGGGATCATCCGAAACACATCCTTCTGGGCGCCGTATTTCAGCTTGGTCTGGAAACCGACCATGTTGTAGAGGGTGCCCAGCGCGTTGTCCTGGCGAAGCTGCACCACGGCATGGGGCCGCCCGCCCGTATTGGGGTCGGTCAGGCCGACCGGTTTCATCGGACCGAAGCGCAAGGTCTCCGGGGCCCGTGCAGCCATCACTTCGATGGGCAGGCATCCTTCGAAGTAGGGGGTGTCCTTCTCCCACTCCTTGAATTCCGTCTGATCGGCCTCGGTCAGCGCGGCGATGAAACCTTCGTATTCGGGCAGGGACAGGGGACAATTGATGTAGTCCTTGCCGTCGCCCTTGTCGTAGCGCGACTGGTACCAGGCGCGGCCGAAGTCGATGGATTCGGTGTAGACGATGGGCGCGATCGCATCGAAGAAGGCCAGGCTCTGCTCGCCCGTCAGATCGAGGACCGCCTGGGACAGCGACGGGGAAGTCAGCGGCCCGGTTGCGACGATGACACTGTCCCACGCCGCCGGCGGCAGCCCCGTGACCTCGCCGCGCTCAATCGTTACCGCCGGGTGGGCGGCAAGCGCCACGGTCACCGCGCCGGCGAACGCCTCGCGGTCGACGGCCAGCGCACCGCCCGCCGGAACCTTGGCCCGGTCGCCGCATTGCAGGATCAGCGATCCGCTGCGCCGCATTTCCTCGTGCAGCACCCCGACCGCGTTGTTCTCCGCATCGTCCGACCGGAACGAGTTGGAGCAGACCAGCTCAGCCAGCTTGTCGGTCTGGTGCGCGTCGGTCCGCCGTTCGGGTCGCATCTCGTGGAGGACGACCGGAACCCCGGCCTGGGCTGCCTGCCAGGCAGCCTCGGAACCGGCCAAGCCGCCGCCGATGACATGAATGGGTGGAAGGCTGTTCATGGCGCGGGAAGTATACCACCAGCCGCCACAGGGCAAGCCGGCTTGACCGCCACCCGTCGGGTTCTCACGTCTGCAGGCGATAGACTTCCTGGGGCTCGGCAATGCCCTTCAGCCGGTGGGCGCCGAGGCTCTCGAAGGTGCGGCTGCTCATCGCCTGGAAGGCGTCCGAGACGACCAACGGTTCTGCCAAGTGGGCGGCGACGTCGTCCAGCCGTGCCACCAGGTTGACCGCTGGTCCGATGACCGTGAAATCCAGCCGGTCCACGGCGCCGATATTACCCCACATCACATCCCCCAGGTGCAGCGAGATGCCGAACCGGAGCGGTTTCGCCCCGTCCCCGGCGCGATCGGCATTCACCGCGGCCATGTTGGCCATGGCCTGTTCGGCCGTCGCGACCGCCACATCCGCGCGCGCACTCACTTGATGGGCGCGCTGGGGCATGGGCCAGATCGCCAGCATCGCATCGCCGATGAACTTCAGGATTTCGCCGCCGGATTGCTCGACCGGACGGGCCATCGCTTCGAAATAGGTGTTCAGAACGGCGATCATCGCGTCGCGTTCCAGCGCCTCGGACAGGGCGGTGAAGCCGCGGAGGTCGCAATACCAAAGCACCGCCGGGATTGTCTGGCCGTCGCCGCGCTTGATCTGGCCGTCCAGCACCTTTCGTCCGGCGCGCGGCCCGACGAAGGTGTCCAGCAGCACTTCGGCCGTCTGTTCCAACAACAGCAGTTCCAGTTGCTGGGTGATGGTCGGACAGACCGCCAGCATCAGGGCGATGTCCCGGTCGCTGAAGCCGCCGGGACGGGTCGTCGCAATGCTGCAGGCCTGGGTGCGGCCCCGGAAGAACAGCAGCACCATCACATACTCGGTGAAACCCCGGTCCCGCAGGCCCTGCAGCATGTCGAAAGGCAAGTCTGCATTCCGGTCTTCAAGCGGATATCGGACCGTGCGCCCTTCTTCAAAGGCGATGCGCACCGGGCTCTTCAGATGCTCCTCGGTGTACTGCACCCCGTGTTCGCGCCGGACTTCGCGGGCTTTCCCGGTTTCCGACTCCCAGACATATCCCTGGGCCAGGAACAGGGGATGCAACTGACGCAAATGCATGGTGAACCTGTCGACGGGGACGTCGACGGCGCGCAGCTGCTCGCACAGGCCGCCAACCAGGTCGGACATGTGAAGCGCACGTGCAGAACTGCCTTGCAACCACTCGATGATCTTGTCCGCACCGGCGGCCTGGGAGTTCATGTGCCGCCAGCCTCCGCGGCAAAGACCTCGTGTTCACCGGCAAGGCCGCGCAGCGGATGCAGGCCCAGCGCCCGAAGATCCGCCTTGTCGACCAGGTCCGCGAACCGCTTGGAGACCACGATCCGCTCACCCAGGCTACCGCACAGCCGTTCCAGACGCGCCGCCATGTTAACCGCCGGGCCGATGACGGTGAAATCCAGACGGTTGGCGCTGCCAACATTGCCGAACATCACATCGCCCACATGCAGGGCAAGCCCGAAATCCAGCGCCTCCTCGCCGTAGCCCTGGCGCTCGGCGTTCAATGCGTCGAGCGCCCGGCAGGCTTGCCCCGCCGCCGTGAGGGCCCGCTCGCAGGCGTCGTTCAGCCCCGCTTCGGATTCGGCAGGAAACACCGCCAGCATGCCGTCGCCCATGAATTTCAGAACCTCACCGCCTTGCTCCTGCACAGCTGGCCCGACGCAGTCGAAGAACTGGTTCAACAGGTCGATCAGAAAGGCCCGATGCAGTCTGTCCGACAGCCGCGTGAAGCCGCGCAGGTCGCACAGCCAGATCGCGGCGTTGATGGTTTCGCCGCTCGACCGCAGGATCTGGCCTTTCAGGATGCGCTCGCCCGCCCGCTGCCCCACATAGGTGTCCAGAAGGTTGACGGCGGCAACCTGCAGGGCCTTCGGTTCCAGAACCCGCGCCAGGATCGACGCCAGCGCCGGAAACGCCGCCAGCTCCGCGTTGCTGTATCCGCCGGGCCGGTCGATCGAGAGGGACAAAAGGTTGTTCTGGCCGGAACTGAACTCCAGCGGCATGCCGACATAGTCGGTGCCGCCCTGTTCGAAGATCTCCCGGGTCAACGAAAACCGGTCCCTTTCCACCTGGTCCTCCAGGCGCACGCGTAGGGTCTCGCCGCGCTCGATGATCGCGGGCATCGGGCTCAGCTTGTAGGTGTCGCCTTCCATGATCCCCCGCTCGCCGCGACCTTCGAACAGCGGCTCGCCGCGCTTCCAGATGAAACCGTAGCCGACGAACTGGGGATGCAAGGTCTGGACGATCACCATGCCGCGCAACAGGGGCAGGGGTCCGTCTGCGAGTTTGTCGAAGAAGCCCTCGATGACGTCGCGCAGGTCGGGCAGGCGCCAAGCCTCTTCCAACAGCCAGTCGGCAACGCCGCTCAGGCCGAGCGAGCGGGCGACGAGGGAGTTTGGAGACGGCTCGTCCATCCTTATGAAGCTAGTGTCTCGGTGTCTCCCAGCCAAGCGATGAACCGGCTCAAGCGCTACGGCGTTTGCCTCGTTTTTCGAGGTAGGGCTGCAGATACTGGCCCGTGAAACTCTCGGCCACGCCGGCGACGTCTTCCGGCGCACCCGTCGCAACGATCCTTCCACCCTTGTCGCCGCCCTCTGGCCCCAGGTCGATGATCCAGTCAGCCGTATTGATGACTTCCAGATTGTGCTCGATCACCAGCACTGTGTTGCCTTGATCGACCAGCGCCTGCAGCACGCCCAACAGCTTGCGCACGTCTTCGAAGTGCAGGCCGGTCGTGGGTTCGTCCAGGATATAGAGCGTCTTGCCCGTGGCGCGACGGGAGAGCTCCTTGGCCAGCTTCACCCGCTGCGCTTCGCCGCCTGACAGCGTCGTCGCCGGTTGTCCCACGTGAATATAGCCAAGCCCGACCCGCTGCAGCGTCACCAGCTTGTCCCGGATCGCCGGCACCGCCTTGAAGAACTCCGCCGCCTCGTCCACCGTCATGTCAAGAACGTCCGCGATCGACTTGTCCTTGAACGCGATTTCCAGGGTCTCGCGGTTGTACCGCTTGCCCTTGCAGACGTCGCACTGAACATAGACGTCCGGCAGGAAGTGCATCTCGATCTTAATCACGCCGTCGCCCTGGCAGGCTTCGCAGCGGCCGCCTTTGACGTTGAACGAGAAACGTCCGGCCGCATAGCCGCGGGCCTTTGCCTCGGGCAGGCCGGCAAACCAGTCCCGGATCGGCGTGAAAGCGCCGGTGTAGGTGGCGGGGTTCGATCGTGGGGTACGGCCGATCGGCGACTGGTCGATGTCGATCACCTTGTCCAGGAACTTGATGCCCTTGATCGCGCGGTGCGACGCCGGATGTTCCCGGGCACCCATCAGGCTGCGCGCCAGGGCCCTGTACAGGGTCTCGATGATCAGCGTCGACTTGCCGCTTCCGGAAACGCCGGTGATGCAGGTGAAGGTGCCCAGGGGAATGTCAACGGACACCTCCGCCAGGTTGTTGCCTGCGGCATCCTCCACGGTCAGCATTTGACCGCGATGACCAGCGCGCCGCGCCTTGGGCACTTCGATCTGCTTCATGCCGGTCATGTACTGGGCTGTCAGGCTGTTGAGATTGGCCATCACCTCGGGCGGGGAGCCGCTGGCAACGATTTCGCCGCCATGCTGGCCGGCGCCCGGTCCCATATCCACCAGATAGTCCGCCGCCCTGATCGCTTCCTCGTCGTGCTCGACCACGATCACCGTGTTCCCCAGGTCGCGCAGCCGCTTCAACGTCTGCAACAGCCGGTCGTTGTCGCGCTGGTGCAGGCCGATCGACGGCTCGTCCAGCACGTAGAGCACGCCGGTCAGACCGGAGCCGATCTGCGAAGCCAGCCTGATGCGCTGACTCTCGCCGCCGGACAGCGAGCCCGAATTGCGCGACAGCGTCAGATACTCAAGCCCCACATTGTTCAGGAAACCGAGCCGCTCGTTGATCTCCTTCAGAATACGCGAGGCGATTTCCCGGTCCTTCTCGCCAAGGCGGCTGTCGAGCGCGCCGAACCAGGCGACGGCCTGGGCGATCGACATCTTCGACACCTCGCCGATATGCAGTCCTTCGATCTTGACCGCCAGCGCCTCCTGTTTCAGCCGAAAGCCGCCGCAGGCATCGCAGGGGTGGATGGATTGGTACTTGCCCAACTCCTCGCGCACCCAGCTCGACTCGGTTTCGCGGAACCGGCGCTCCATGTTGCAGACGACGCCCTCGAACGCCTTCTTCGTGGTGTAGGAGCGCAGCCCGTCGTCATAGGAGAACGAGACCTTCTCCTTGGTCCCGTACAACAACGCCTTGCGCACCTTCTGGGGCAGTTCCTCGAACGGCGTCGCCATGGAAACGTCGAAGTGTTCGCACAGCGACATCAGCGTTTGCCGGCAGTAGGGGCTCGACGAGGACGACCAGGGGGCGATTGCGCCCTGGGAAAGCGACCGCGCCGGTTCGGGCACGACCAGTTCCTCGTCGAAGAACATCTCGGTGCCCAGCCCGTCACAGGCAGGGCAGGCACCGTAGGGATTGTTGAAGGAAAACAGCCGCGGTTCGATCTCCTCGATCGTGAAGCCGGAGACCGGACAGGCGAACCGGGCGGAGAAGATGGTCTGCGCGCCGCTCTCCGCATCCTCCGCAAAGGCCAGGCCGTCGGCCAGCTCCAGCGCCGTTTCCAGCGAGTCCGCCAGCCGGGATTCCAGACCGGGACGCACGACGATGCGGTCGACGACGACTTCGATGTCGTGCTTGAGCTTCTTGTCGAGTGCCGGCACCTCTTCGACCAGATGCAGCGTTCCATCGACCTTGACCCGCTGGAAACCGCGTTTCTGGAGATCGGCGAATTCCTTCCGATACTCGCCTTTGCGGCCGCGCACGATGGGGGCCAGCAGGTAGAGCCGGGTGCCTTCGGGCATCTCCATCACCCGGTCGACCATCTGGCTGACGGTCTGGCTCTGGATCGGCAGCCCGGTCGCGGGAGAGTAGGGGACACCGATGCGTGCGAACAGAAGCCGCATATAGTCATAGATCTCCGTCACGGTGCCGACCGTGGAACGGGGGTTGCGGCTGGTTGTCTTCTGCTCGATGGAAATCGCCGGAGACAGGCCTTCGATCGAGTCCACGTCCGGCTTTTCCATCAGTTCCAGGAACTGGCGCGCATAGGCCGAGAGGGACTCCACATAGCGGCGTTGTCCGTCGGCATAGATTGTGTCGAACGCAAGCGAGGATTTCCCCGAACCGGACAGGCCGGTGATCACGACCAGGCGTTCGCGTGGCAGATCGACGCTGACATTCTTGAGGTTGTGCTCGCGCGCCCCGCGCACCGAAATCACGCCGGCCATTCACCGCCCCTGATGGATCGAGTGGGTGCCGCCTTGCCGCGGCCCTGCGCCACCAATATAGGGGCGCCTCCATGTCGAGGCGAGCCCCATTGCGAACTCTCCTGACAGGCGCGACGATGCGGAATCGCATCGCCCCCGCGCGTGGGAAGAACATCGGCCCTTGCCCGGGCTTCGATCCTGTGCTTATTCCGCCGATGGGGCCTGGCAAGGCAGCTGCGGCCGGTGCTTTTTCGACCTTTTCCGTGCTTAGCACGCAAGGTGGCGGCCCCGGTCGCAAATCAATAGATTGTCGCGAAACCCAATGGCGAAGAGGGCCCGATGGCTGGCAGTGTAAACAAGGTGATCCTGGTGGGAAATCTCGGCCGGGACCCCGAATCCAGAAGCATGCAGAACGGCGGCAAGGTCGTGAACCTGTCCGTGGCGACGTCCGAAAGGTGGAAGGACCGCGACGGTAACCAACAGGAGCGCACCGAATGGCACCGCGTCGTGATCTTCAACGAGCGGCTCGCCGACGTGGCCGAGCGTTATCTGCGCAAGGGATCGAAGGTCTATCTTGAAGGCCAGCTCCAGACCCGCAAATGGACGGACAACAGCGGCCAGGAACGCTACACGACCGAAATCGTGCTGCAGCGCTATCGCGGCGAGCTGACGATGCTGGACAGCCGCGCGGATGCCGGTGGCGGCGGGTTCGGCGAACGCTCGCCGGAACCGGCCTATGCAGGTGCCGGTGCTGGTGGCGGCGCGCAGGGCGGCGACTACAGCCAGGACCTGGACGACGAAATCCCGTTCTGAGCCGCGCCGCGCGGTTCACCCGGGCTTGATCGCGTCTGCCCTCGGCATTCGACCGCAGCGCCCTACGTCAATTCCGTTCTGACGGGAGCGGACAATGCGTGGATGGGCGACGGCGTTAGTGGCGGGACTGGCATGCGGTGCGACAGCCTGCACCAGCGTGCCGCCCCCCGGGCCGGCCCCCGACCTGACCGCGCTGGCGGAAGAGCCGCTTGAAGACCGCTGTGTCGGGGCCTTTCAGCTTGCTGACCACCACACGGCCATTGCGGGGGTGCGCGATGCCGAAGCCGTCCGCGTCGCAGGCCATCCTTATCTCCGGACCGACCGTTTCCTGGCGTCCTTCCGCGACGCCCGGCTGGATGAAGCGGGGATCCGTGACTGGATCGCCGAGCTGCGCCGGTTGGACCGAGAGGGCAGGGCCGTGGAAATCGCGAACCTGCCTGCTTCACGCCGTTCCGATCTCGCGGAAGGGTTTCTCCGGCTCGACCTGGACGGGCCGCCCGCCGACGTTCTGGAACGGTGTGGGGCGCTGTTGGCTGAGACGACCCGCACGGACCCTGCCGCCATGGCCGCGCTCAGAACCCGCGTCGCGGTTCCGGACAACTATTCCACCGCCCGGCGCATCTTCGGCCTCTATCCGCTGACCGCGGTCGGCGCAGTGACCGGGTATGACGCCTGGAAACGAGAACACCTGGCCGTCTTCGACATGGACCCCGAGGACATACTTGTGTCGGGCGATCTCATCGCCTACGGGCCCAATGCGGCGCCTGTCGATGCGGGCGAGATCCGCGCGCTGGTCGCGCGAGCGCCCCGCAACGGCCTCGGCATGCCGGTTTTCACCGAGGCCGAGCGCGCACGCCTTTTTGCGCTCTATGCCCCGGTCTTCGAGATCGATGTGGCCGGCGACTTCGACAGGCCGGGGATACCGTTTCTGACCGCCTCCGACCGTGCGCCACTGCCGGCGGTGCGCACCGAAGACGCCGAGGTCTACGGGCGTCTCGAATATACCCGTTTCCAGGGCGAGGTCCTGGTGCAGCTGGTCTATACGGTGTGGTTCTCCGAACGACCGCCCGACGGCGGGTTCGATATCCTCAGCGGCCGGCTGGACGGCCTGACATGGCGGGTGACGCTGGCCGGCGACGGTACGCCGCTGGTCTATGACAGCATCCATCCCTGCGGCTGCTATCACATGTTCTTTCCGGTACCGCCGACGGTCCGCAAGCCCATGCCCGAGGACGATGACGCCCGCGAGGCGGCCCTCGTGCCCGCCGCGGCGCCCGAACTGGATCCGGGCGAACGGATCGTCGTGCGGCTGGCCAGCCGCAGCCACTACATCCAGGCCGTCGGCAAAACGGAGGGAACTGCGCCCGTAGAGGGCCGATACCGGCTGGTCCTGCCGGCCGAGCCGGACGGACCCCTGCGGATGCTGGACCTGCCCGACGGGTCGGGGACGCGCAGCCTCTACGACGAAACAGGCCTGGTTCCGGGCACAGAAAGGGCCGAGCGCTGGCTTCTCTGGCCCATGGGGATAGGCAGTGCCGGGGCGATGCGCCAGTGGGGCACGCACGCGACGGCCTTTGTGGGCCGCCGGCACTTCGACGACCAGGACCTGCTGGACAGGGCCTTTTCGCGCTGAGGCCGGCCCGCCGGAGGGGCCTGGCCAGGGCGTATTCCCGCAGATTGTGTCGCATATTGCAAAGACGGGGCTGCATTTCTCCAAAATGCAAGCCAATGCCCATACGTTCGTAGGCGACTACTTTCTTTTAATATCAGATAGTTAGGCCAGAAATCGTTAACCTGGCACAGTTGGCATCGGGTTTGCTCTCCTAGGAGGCGTGGCCGCAGAACAAGGGACCAATCCCGACCAGCGGTCACCCAGGGAGCAAGGCGGCCCACCAAACGCGGCCGCCACAGACAAAAAAAGGCCGTGACCGAGCAGAACAAGGGAAAAACCCAGGGGAGGTCACAAACACAAGGACGGCACATCGAACGCGGCCGTCCGGGAATAAAGGGAACGACACTGTGGCTACACAACTAGGGGCCAACCCAGGGTAGCCGTGGCAGGGACAAGGACGGCCCACCGAACGCGGCCGTTCGCAATAAGAAAGGCGTCTGCGAGGCAGCCAACCGCCGGGTCGAGTGTTTTCGGCCAGCCTCAAGTCTCGCTACGCACAGGAAGCGGCATCCAAACCCCCCGGGATGCCGCTTCCGCTTTTCTTTTCCGGCTTCCACCGAAATCCTCGGATTGGCGCTTGTGCAGCGCTGCATCTCCCGGCATTGCCCGACCGTTTCCGGCCCCTTATTTCGTTGTTCCGCCGCGGTCCTTCTGCTAAATACTGCGGTGCAATGCAGCATTGGAAATGGCCCGAAGGATTCGTCCCCCCGCCCGGTTCCCAGCCGACGAATGACAGCCGATCGCGGGCCGAAGACACCGCCCGAACGCTGTCGGTCCGGGTCCCCGGCAATCCCAGTGGAAGTGGTTTGAAGGTCAGCCTGCCGTGAGCGACGTAACCGTCACCCCACCCCCGTCAGACGTCACCTCGGTCTCGATCGAAGACGAGATGAGACGGTCCTATCTCGATTACGCGATGAGCGTGATCGTGTCCCGGGCCCTGCCCGACGCGCGGGACGGCCTGAAGCCGGTCCACCGGCGCATCCTATATTCGATGAAGGAGAACGGGTACGACTCGTCGAAGCCGTACCGGAAATCCGCACGCATCGTCGGCGACGTGATGGGCCGCTACCATCCGCACGGCGACCAGGCGATCTACGACGCCATGGTGCGAATGGCGCAGAACTTCTCCATGCGCCTGCCGCTGATCGACGGCCAGGGCAACTTCGGGTCCATGGACGGGGATCCCCCGGCGGCGATGCGGTACACCGAGGCACGCCTTGCCAAGTCGGCCGAGACGCTGCTGGAGGATATCGACAAGGACACCGTCGATTTCCAGCCCAACTACGACGAGTCGGCGCACGAACCTGTGGTGTTGCCGGCCCGGTTCCCGAACCTTCTGGTCAACGGCGCCGGCGGCATTGCCGTCGGCATGGCGACGAACATCCCGCCGCACAACCTGCGCGAAGTGATCGACGCCTGCATCGCCTACATCGAAAACCCAGCCATCACCGCACAGGAACTCATGGAGATCGTGCCCGGTCCGGACTTCCCGACCGGCGGCCTGATCCTAGGGCGGGCCGGCATTCGCGCCGCCCAGATGACCGGGCGCGGCTCGGTTGTGATGCGCGCCCTGACCCATATCGAGACGGGGCGGGGAGACCGGGAATCGATCATCGTCACCGAGATCCCCTATCAGGTGAACAAGTCGCGGATGATCGAGCGGATCGCAGAGGTGGTGCGGGACAAGACGGTCGAAGGCATCTCGGACCTGCGCGATGAATCCGACCGGCACGGTGTGCGGGTCGTCATCGAGCTGCGGCGCGATGCCATGACCGACGTGGTGCTGAACCAGCTGTTCCGCCACACGCCCATGCAGACCAGTTTCGGCGTCAACATGCTGGCCTTGGACAACGGCCGTCCGCGCATGATGCCGCTGAGGGACATCGTCAGCGCCTTCGTGGTGTTCCGCGAAGAGGTGATCACCCGGCGAACGGCCTACCTCTTGGGCAAGGCGCGCGAGCGGGCCCATATCCTGGCCGGCCTGCTGGTGGCCATCACCAACCTGGACCCGGTGATCGAGCTGATCCGCGCCGCCCCCGATCCCCAGACGGCTCGGGAACGGCTGATGGCGCGCGACTGGCCGGCCGGCGACGTGGCGCCTTTCATCGCCCTGATCGACGATCCCGGCCATGCGGTGGTCGACGGCCACTACCGCCTGTCGGAGGCCCAGGCCCGCGCCATCCTGGAGCTGCGGCTGCAGCGTCTGACCGGCATGGAACGGGAGAAGCTGGTCCAGGAAACCGAGGAACTGGCCGACAAGATCCGGGACTATCTGGAGATCCTCCAGTCCCAGCCCCGGCGCATGCAGGTGATGCGCGAGGAACTGACCGAAATCCGCGAAGGGTTCGGCGATGACCGGCGCACTCAGATCGTCGACCAGGAGTTCGAGCACGACATCGAAGACCTGATCCCCCGCGAGGACATGGTCGTGACCGTGACCCACGCGGGCTATATCAAGCGGGTACCGTTGTCGACCTACCGGGCCCAGAACCGGGGCGGCAAGGGGCGCGCCGGCATGCGGACCCGGGAAGCGGACGTGCTGGTCAACGTCTTTGTCGCGTCAACGCATACGCCCATCCTGTTTTTCTCCTCACGCGGCATGGTCTACCAGCTGAAGGTCTACAAGCTGCCGGAGGGCAGCCCGACCGCACGCGGCAAGCCGCTGGTCAATCTGCTGCCGCTGACGGAAGGCGAAAGCGTCTCCACGATCATGCCGCTGCCCGAAGACGAGGCCACCTGGCAGGATCTTTTCGTCATGTTCGCGACCGCGTCCGGGTCGGTCCGGCGCAACCGGCTGTCGGATTTCACGAACATCAAGGCAAACGGCAAGATCGCCATGAAGCTGGCCGAAGGCGACCGGCTGGTGGGCGTGCATACCTGCAGCGAGGACGAAGACGTGCTGCTGGCCACGCGGCGCAGCATGTCGATCCGTTTCCCGGTCAGCCACATCGACGAGAAAGGCAACGAGCTTGGCGTCCGGGTGTTTGCCGGCCGCAACTCGGCCGGCGTGCGGGGCATCAAGCTGGGCGCGGACGACGAGGTTATTTCCATGTCCCTGATCCGGCATGCCGAGGACTCCACGGAAGACCGCAGCGAATACCTCCTGGCGTCGAACGCCAAGCGACGTCTTGCCTCGGCAGACTCCGAGGCCAGAGCCGAGGACCGCGCCCGCGACCAGGCCCGGGCCGCCTTGCTGGAGGAGCCGCGCTTCGCCGACATGGCGCAGCGGGAAGAATTCCTGCTCAGCGTGACTGATACCGGTCTCGGCCAGCTTTGCTCGTCGTTCGACTACCGGGTCACCGGGCGCGGCGGCAAGGGCATCCGCAACATGGAGCTGCGGAACACCCGGGTGAACGTGGTGTCCTGCTTCATGATCGACCCGGACCAGGACGAGATCATGCTGGTCACCGACGGGGGCCAGATCATCCGCATCCAGGTCAACACGGTGCGGGTGGTCGGCCGGACCAGCAAGGGCGTGAAGCTCTTCGACCTGGACGAGGACCATCGGGTCGTCTCGGTCGCGTGCCTGATCGCCGAAACCGAAGGCACCGAACCCGCGGACGGGGAGACCGGCTCGTGACGCCGCGGATGCGAAAAGGGGTCTATCCCGGCACCTTCGACCCCATCACCTATGGCCATATGGACATCATCACCCGGGCCGCGACCCACCTGGTCGACCATCTGGTGATTGCGGTCGCAGAGAACGCCGGCAAAGGGCCGATGTTCGACATGGACGAGCGGCGCGCCATGGTCCAGGACGAGATCGATGCGTTGGAAACCTCGGTTGCCGCGCGCATCGAGGTCACGATGTTCAACGGCCTGTTGATCGACTACACCCGGTCGAAGGGCGCGACCGCCATCATCCGCGGACTTCGGGCCGTGTCCGATTTCGAGTACGAGTTCCAGATGACCGGTATGAACACCAAGTTGGACCCGGAAATCGAGACCGTCTTCCTGATGGCCACTGACCGGTATCAGTTCATCTCCAGCGGTTTCGTGAAGGAAATCGCCCGCCTGGGCGGTTCGATCGACCAGTTCGTCTCGTCGCGGGTTGCGGCCAGCCTGGACGAGAAAGTCGGTCGCTGAGCCCTGCAGACCACCGGCTGGCAGGCCGCGCCGGCGCAGAGGCATCGCCCCAAAACAAAAAACGATGCCTAAGACATTGTTCTGACAAGAACTAACCCCCGCCAAATCCGTGCGTCTCGCCCGGCGGCGGAGTCTCCGCTGCACAGATTTCCCTGGCGGAGCCGCCCCGGGGACACGCCCTGCTTTGACAGCTCAGAACTCAATGCAATCAGGGGCCGCACCCCCCCCCCCCCCCCCCCC
>Ga0209366_1000053_pt1 | contig 53271 bp, 51 predicted proteins | sample WorMetmaBAHAMAS2_FD_187391 | JGI IMG/M metagenome (GOLD analysis project Ga0209366, IMG submission 187391) | Marine gutless worms symbiont microbial communities from Max Planck institute for Marine Microbiology, Germany - Inanidrilus... | ecosystem: Host-associated > Annelida > Digestive system...
GCTTCGGGCCGGGGCGGCCGCCCCGGCCCAAGGCACAACCAACCAAAACTGTCAGGGATGTAACCGGTCTATAGTGTCAGGGATATATCCGCTTGCTCAGCAGCCCCTCCTAATACCCCCGCGCCACATCCACCATGTCGGGCACCTCTTCCCCGCGGCGGAAGCGGTTCAGGTTTTCCGCGATCAGTCGGCCGCCGGCTTCCGGGTCGATCAGGCTGGCGATGTGCGGGGTGACCAGCACGTTGGGGTGGTCCCAGAAGGGATGGTCATCGGGCAGCGGTTCGGTGCGGAAGACGTCCAGCGTCGCGGCGCCGACCTGGCCGCTGTCCAGGGCGGCAAGCAGGTCCCCTTCCACAAGGTGCTCGCCGCGGGCTGCATTGATCACCGCGGCACCCCTGGGCAGCCGGGCGAAGGTCTCCGCATTGAGAATGCCCTCCGTTTCAGGTGTCAAAGGCAGCAAACAGACCAGTATTTCGGGTAGGGAGAGCAGTCGGTGCAGCCCTTCGTTTCCGGAAAGACAGTTCATGCCCGAAACGAACTTCTTGCTGCGCGACCAGCCGGACACCTGAAAACCCAAATGGATGAGCGCCTCGGCACAGAAACCGCCAAGGTTGCCGAGACCGAGGATGCCTACGTGGCGTTCCGTTGCCGGCGGCGCGATGATCTGGTGCCAGGCGCGCTCGGGCTGGGCCGCGACGATCTCGTCGAGCCGGCGATGGTGCCGAAGCACGTGCAGGGTCACATATTCGCGCATCCGGACCCTGAGATCTGGTCCGACCGTCCGGATGATCGGCACGTCCTTGGGCACATCCGGGTCGCACAGGATATGCTCCACGCCGGCGCCCACCGAGATGATGCAGTCCAGGTTTGGAAACCCCGCAAGCCAGCCTGGCTGGGGCCGCCAGACCACCGCATAGCGGATACTCTCGGGCGGCGGATCGTCCTCGGCCAGGAACACTGCCAGGTCCGGCAGCAGCGCCTGCATGGTTTCTTTCCACCATGAGGCGCGCTTGGCGCCGATTTTGATCACAAGGCCTGACGAAGCGTTTGAGTTGGGCATGGGCGGATGCTAAGTCGTTGGAAATGGTTGAAAAGCGTAACACCCATGACGATTGAGCGACAGGTGCTGCGGGTGGTTCGTCCGATCGCGGCGGCGGCGGTGCTTTGGGGCGCCGTGGCTGCGGCCGGTGACCTGCCCAAGCCGCTGGGGGACGCCGACTTCCGCAACCCGTCGCCCGCCGAGGTGGCGCTGGGGCGGTTTTTGTTTTTCGACCCGATCCTCAGCGGAAACCGCAACATCGCCTGTGCCGACTGCCATCATCCCCGGTTCGCCACGGGCGACGCGATCTCGATGTCCGTGGGCGAGGGGGGGGTCGGCCTCGGGCCGGCCCGGACCACGGGCACGGGCGAGGCCGCGATCGAGGCGCGCGTCCCCCGTAACTCGCCGGCGCTGTTCAACCTGGGTGCATCTGAATTCAAGGTCATGTTCCATGACGGGCGGCTGGAACGGGATCCAGCCCAGCCTGGCGGCTTTCGCAACCCGCTGGGCGGGGACCTGCCGCCGGGATTCGACGGTGCTCTTTCCATGCAGGCGATGTTCCCGGTGACCTCACCCGATGAAATGGCGGGCCAGTACAACGAAAACGCCGTCGCCAAGGCGGCCCGGCGCGGCGACATCGTCGGCCCCGATGGCGTCTGGGAACTGCTGGCGGGCCGGCTGCGCGAGAACCCGGAATATGTCGCACTGTTCCGCGAGGCCTTCGACGACGTCGCCGATGCCCGGGACATCAGCTTCGTCCATACCGCCAACGCGATGGCCGCCTTCATCGCCGCCGCCTGGCGGGCCGACGACAGCCCCTTCGACCACTATCTGCGCGGCCGGACGGATGCGCTCAACCCACGGGCGCACCGGGGCATGACGTTGTTTTACGGCAAGGCCGGCTGTGCCGCATGTCATGCCGGGCCTTTGCAGACCGATCATCGCTATCACGCCATTGCGATGCCCCAGATCGGGCCGGGCAAGAAGGCGCGGTTTGAAAGCCACAACCGCGATGTGGGGCGGATGCGGGTGACCGGCCGGGATGCCGACGCGTTCCGGTTCCGCACGCCCAGCCTCAGGAACGTCGCGTTGACCGCGCCTTACGGACACAGCGGCGCCTATGCCAGCCTGGAGGCGGTCGTCCGGCATCACCTGGACCCGGTGGGCGCGCTGGAACGCTACGATCCGGGACAGGCGATCCTGCCCGCCCATCCCGGCCTCGCGGATCCCGACTTCGCGGTTCAGGAAGACCCGGCCGAGCGCGCCGCCATTGCCGCGGCCAACGAGCTTGAGCCCGTTGCGCTGGATGACGGCGAGGTGGCCGATCTGATCGCCTTCCTGCATGCGCTGACCGACCCGCGCAGCACCGATCTGTCGGCGGATACGCCCGACCGCGTTCCCAGCGGCCTGCCGGTCACGCGCTGAGTCGGGCCGTCAGTCCGCGGGCCAGGGCCGGGCCGTTGTCCCATCGACGATGTAGCGGCGGTTGGCCGCCAGGGTGAACCGCCGCGGCGGCCCGCCTTCGGGCGGAAGAACCGCAATTTCAGCCGCTTCCGCCGCGCCCAGTCCGAAATGGATCCAGCCGATCTGGCCGCCCGCATGACCGCCGCCGACCGTGACCTCACGCGCCCGCGTCCGGCCGTCGGCCGTCAGTTCGATCCAGGAGCCGACGCCGTTTCGGTTCGGCCCGGGCCGCGCTATCGTTAGCGCGATCCAGTTGCCTGCTGCGAGGGTGCGGTTGTGAAAGATCTCCAATGGGCTGCGGCGGTTGACGGCGACGATGTCCAGCAGGCCGTCCTGGTCCAGGTCGACCAGCGCCCCGCCGCGGCTGCGGGACATGCTGGCAATCCCGGCGGCGTCGCCCGCCTCGACAAAGCGCCCGCCGGGCCGGCCCAGCAACAGGTTGTTGGGATCGTTGACGGCCGCATCGCCCATGGACTGGACGTTGCCCTTGGCGATGAACAGGTCGTCGTGGCCGTCATTGTCCACATCGCCGAATTCCGCGTGCCAGCCCGTGGAGGGGCGGCCGTCGCCGCCGGTATAGGGCCTGTGCGCCGTCACGCCGGCCGCCAGCGCGGCATCCCGGTAGGCGGGTCGGTCCGCGCCGTTTTCCAGGCGGTGCAGTTTCTGGTCGCCCATGCTGGTCAGCATCACTTCCGGCAGGCCGTCGCCGTCGATGTCGCGGCTGGCGATCCCCATGCCCCAGATGCTGAGGCGGCGCCAGCCGTCCTCGGCACCGTAGAGCCGCGGTGTCTTTCCGATGCGCCAGAGCTGTTCCTCGCCGTTGCGGACATAGTAGTGTCGGTCGTTGCTGACCCTCAGGTCGGGCCGCCCGCTGCGGCCCCAGTCGCTGAACAGCATGGACAGGGCGCAATGGCCGGGGGCCAGCGCGACGGGCGCGGCGAAGCCGGCCCCTGCCGCGGCGGGCCGGAAGAGCCGGTTCTCGTCGCAGGCCCCGAACGGGCCATCCGGATCGGTTCTGTCCACATAGTTGCCGACGGCCAGCGTGGGCCAGGGCGCGCCGTCCAGCCAGGCAGCGCTGAAGGCGGTCGACCAGGCGGCGCCGCCGTCGAAACCCCAGCGGCGGTTCGCGGGTTCGAATCGGCACGCGCCAAGGCCGCGGAACAACATGTTTTCCCCCACCCGCAGCACGGCAAGTTCCAGATGGCCGTCGCTGTCGATATCCAGTGGATAGGCACCGGTCACGCCTGTCACCGCCAGGGCCGAGCCTTCCGCATGGCTCAGTACCGGGCCCGAGGCCGGCGTGGACCGGTTCAAGAGCAAGGCGGCCGGGTTCTCGCCGCCGGCGACGTACAAGTCGGGCAAGCCGTCCGCATTGCAGTCGAAGACGGCAACACCGCCACCCACATAGTGCTCCCATCCGCCGGCATAGACATGGTCGATCCCCAGCCGTGGCGCGACGTCCGCGAAAACGGGTCCGGAATCCGCCCAGGCCTGTGCCGTGCACAGGACCAGCGCCAAGACCGGTATGGTTGTACGCGTACGTTTGCCGCGAAAGAACATGCGTCCGTCTGCTCCATGCCGTCGTAGCGTCCATGTTGCACGGATGCGGCCGGACCGCAATTCACGATCCGAAGCCGGCCGGCGGCGGCCGGCGGACGGTCAATTTTGCTTGCGGTGCCCGAGACATTGGGCTTATGCCACTGAACTGGAAGTTGCCTGCAGGAGGGAGCATGTCGGGCGAAGGCGGACAGAACAGCTATCGTGTGGGCGATGCGGACACCCGCCCCTGGGGGGATTGGCGTGTCATCGACGTGGGCGACAGCTTCGCGGTCAAACGGATCACCGTGAATCCAGGCGAGAGGCTGTCGCTGCAATTGCACCACGGACGCCACGAGCACTGGACCGTCGTTGCCGGGCGGGCGCGGGTGCAGTTGGGCGACGACGTGATCGACCTGTCGGCGAACCAAAGCGTCCACATCCCGGTGGAAACCAAGCACCGCGTTTCAAACCCGGGCACCGAGCCGCTTGTCCTGATCGAGGTCCAGGTCGGAGACGATCTTGACGAGAACGATATCGTGCGGTTCGACGACGAGTATGGCAGGGCCTAGCCGCAGTTCCGACCCAGGCGCGCCAAAGCTCCCCGGACCGCATGCCGTCGTTGCGCTCGATGTTGGCGGAACGGCGATCAAGAGCGGCGTCGTCAACCCCGACCAGGGCGCCGTGCTGGACCGTCGGACGACGACCTTCAACAGCAACGGGCCGGCCGCCGAGGTGCTGGGCGTCCTGGCGAACGCCGTGCGGCTGCACGAAGGGCTGGTCGGCTCCCTGAGCAAGACCAGCGTGGGCCTCGCCTTTCCCTCGCCGTTCGACTACGAGCGGGGAACCTGCCTGATCGAACCCGGCCCACAGGGAAAGTTCACCCATCTCTACGGCGTCGATGTGCGCCGGGAGCTGAGCGAGCGCATTGAGACCCCCATTGAGGCGATCAGTTTCATCAATGACGCACAGGCCGCGGTTCTGGGCGAGGCGCGGTTCGGAGCCGGTGTCGGCTTCAAGCGCCTGATCGGCCTGACGCTGGGGACGGGCCTGGGCTCCTGTTTCGTGGCCGAAGGCGCGGTGGCGCTGGGCAAGCGGGGCGTGCCGAAGGGCGAGGGGATGCTCTACAGCGAGCCCTACAAGGACGGCATTGCCGACGATGCCTTTTCAATCCGCGGCCTCATCGGCAGGTTTCCGAAGCGGGATACCGCGCTGGACGTCAAGACCGCCGCGCGCCTTGCGCGCGAGCACGACTTCGAACTCGGCAAGGCGTTTCGAGACTTCGGTCGGGATCTGGGGCGGTTTCTGAAGCCTTATTCGGGCAAGTTCAAGGCCGACGGGGTTGTCGTGATGGGCGGGCTGGCCAACTGCTTCGACCTGTTCGGTGCGGCGATGGAGGCGGAACTGGATAGGTCCTGTCGCCGCGGCGCGCTGCAGGGTTCGGACGCCGCGTTTCTCAGTGTCGCAGGGCTGTTTCACGAGGTCACGCCGCCGGCCGGACCGGATCTCGGGAGACGGTGACCGTCAGCCGCGATTCCTGGCGGCATCGTTTCATGCAGACGCCAACCGCCGCCCCGCCGATCAAGGCGGGGCGGGACCTGGCGCCCGTGTGGCCCCGGCCTTACGAGATGTTGCAGGCCTCTTTAATCTCGGCGATCTTCGCGTCGATGGCTTCGTTGTATTCGCCCGAGGTGACTTCGTTCCGGCCTTCGAAATACTCTTCCGTCGGCTCGTCTCCAACGTTGTATGCGTAGAGAATACCAAAGATGGCCGCGGGCGGAATGAAAGTTCGGGCGCCTGCCCCGACCCGATCTCCAAAGCTGGCTCGTTCATTCTCCAGGGTCGCGATGTCTTCTTTAGCCGTGTCGCAGTTGATGGGCTTCGCCTTTGCTTCGCGCGCTTCCTGCGACACCGAAGTACAGCCTGCCAGCAGGGCCACACCGATCACAGCTGCCAGAGTCCGATACATATTTTCCCCCTCAGTTATGTGAGTCACACTGCCAATACCTGGCGACGAGAATACTGCGAGCATATCGCCTCGCAAGCGATTTGCACTTGCCATTTCGCGCCTGTTTTCGGCGCTCAGGCGCCGACGCGCGCTTTGACTTCCGCGTGATAGGCGGAAAGATCGGTACTGATCGATACGGGATAGGAAGGCGTCGCGGGTGCAATCGCGCTGATTCTTTCCGGCAACAGGGTCTGCTCCTGGGTTGCAGCGTCGCGGATCGCATCAAGTGATAGATGCATTCCGTCCAGCCGTTTCCCGCCGCGCATCACCGGCTGCAATAGGGGGCGACCGGAAAGCGCCTCGCCGTCACGCCCAACCGTATCGCCGACGGCGGCCCCGTCTTCCACCCGCCGGAAGACCTGCTTGCGGCCAGGCAGGATCGGTTTGCCGGTAGACAGCTTGAGGCGGCCCTCGCCGGCATAAGCGCAAAGCTTGTAGGCGATGTCCAGGGCCGGGGCGTCTTCGGAAACGCCCATCGCGGTGCCGACACCGAAGCCGTCGATCGGGGCCTGAGCCGCGACGATCTCGGCAACCTTCTGCTCGTCGAGGCCGCCGCTGGCGAAGATGCCCACGTGATCCAGGCCCGCTTCATCGAGGATGGCGCGGCATTCGCGCGACAGCGCGATCAGATCGCCGGAGTCCAAACGGACGGCCCGGACCTTGAATTCTGGGCCCGCGGCCTTGGCGATGTCGACGACCTTTCGCACGCCGGCAAGGGTGTCGTAGGTATCGATCAGCAGCACGGTTTCCGGATAGGACGCCATGAAGGCGCGAAAGGCATCGGCTTCGTGATCAAAAGCCTCGACAAAGCTGTGCGCCATCGTTCCGGCGATGGGGACGCCGAAGAGGTGGCCGGCCAGGACGTTCGAGGTCGCATTCACGCCGGCAACGTGGAACGCGCGCGCCGCCTTGATGGCTGCGTCGGCCCCGTGCATGCGCCGCGCTCCGAAATCGATCACGGTCCTGCCGGCCGCCGCCTTCACCACCCGTGCCGCCTTCGAGGCCAGCACGGTCTGAAAGGCGATCTGGTTCATCACGAAGGTTTCGACGATCTGGCCTTCGGTGATCGGCGCGACCACTTCCAGGAGGGGCTCGTTCTCAAAAACCGGCGTTCCTTCCGGGACTGCATAGACGTCCCCCGTAAAGCGAAACTGCCGCAGGCGGTCCAGGAACGCGTCCTTGAACAGGCCCTGTTCCCGGAGATAGACGATCGCGTCGTCGTTGAAATGCAGCTGCTCCAGGAAATCCAGAACGGTCTCCAGGCCGCAGGCCAGCAGATAGTTGCGGGTCTTCGGCAACCGGCGAACGAACAGGCTGAAGACGGCTTCGTCAGCCATGCCCTGGTCGAAATAGGCCTGCGCCATCATTAGTTCGTAGAGGTCGGTCAACAAAGCAGCGTTGTTGCCGGTGACCCAGGCGTCGGTGTCGCGCATCATTTCATTCCCAGCAGATCGCGCACCTGTTGCGCAACGGCCGCCGGCACCTGATCCGCATTCACCTGCGTCCAGGCGATGTCTCCGGCGGGAAGGCCTTGCTGAAAGCGGACGACCGAAGCATCTGCATCGGAGGCATCCTCGGTGCGGGCGGTCACCCGCGCCACCATGGCTGCCTCGGGCGCGGAGAGCCAGATGCCGTGGAAGGGCGCGCCGGCACGTTCCGCGACGGCCTGTATGGCAGCGCGTTCGTCGGGTTTCAGCCACACCGCATCGACAATCACCGACTGACCTGCCGCCAGTGCGGCCGCCGCCCGGGAGATCAGCGTCCCGTACACTTTCTCGGTGAAGTCCGGGGAATAGGCGTCCTGGGGCAGGCGATCGAATTCTCCAGCACCCCACAGTTGCTTACGCAGAAGATCCGTGCGCAGGTGAACGGCGCCGGGCTGTCGGCCGCGGGTGGGTGCGACCGCGCGGGCCAGCGTCGTCTTGCCCGTGCCCGACAGGCCGCCGATGGCGACCAGGTCCGGCCGGGCCGGTTCCAGGTAACGCCTGGCGGCCTCGAAACGCCGCTTCGCTTCTTGGCGCATGGCGTCGCGACCGGTGTCGTCCTGCTGGCTCCCCTCGGCGCTGGCGCTGACCTTTGCGCGGACGGCCGCGCGGGTCGACAGGAACAGCGGCATGGCCGCAAGTCCCTCCAGTTCGTCTCGGCGTTGCAGATAGCGGTTCAGGCAGAGGTTGGCGAGGTCCGGCAAGCCCCGCATGTCCAGGTCCATCAACAGGAAGGCCAGATCGTACAGGACGTCGATGAACGCAATCGCGTCGTTGAACTCGATGGCGTCGAACAGGATCGGCCGGCCGTCGAACAGGACCAGGTTCCTGAGGTGCAGGTCGCCGTGGCAGTGCCGGACCCGGCCGGCCGCGGCACGGGCAGTCAGAACCGGTCGGACGCGTTCGACCGCCGCGGTCGCCCGTTCTTCGAAGTCGGCCACGTCCGCTGCGGGGAAAAGGTCTGGCCGCTCCTTCAGTTCGGCGATGCTTTCTTCCACCACCCAGGCGAGGCCGAGTTCGTCTTCCACAGGCCGGGCCGCCGTGTGAAACGCCGCGATCGCGTCCGTCGCGTCGCGCATCAATCCGTGCGTCAGGCGGCCGGAGTCGGCCATCCGGTCGAACATGTCCTTTTGGGCAAAGCGTTTCATCGCCAACGCCCATTCCAGTGGGGTGCCGTCTCCGTTCAAGGCCAGGCTTCCGTCCTGTTCCCGCGTGATCGGCACGACCCCGAGATAGAGCTCAGGCGCCGTTCGACGGTTGACGACGATTTCCTTTTCGCAGGCGGCATGGCGAAGGGCCAGGGTGGAGAAGTCCATGTAGGGAAACTTGACCGCGCGCTTGACCTTGAAGGCGCGGCTGCCGGCAAGGAAGACCATCGCGCCATGGGTGTCGATCTGGTGGACATGATCCACGTCGGGACCGTAGGTATCCGGGGACGCCAGGAAGGCGGCAATGCCGCTCTGGTCGGCGACGATATGGTCGCTGGCGTAATTTGCAGTCGGTTGCATCTTCCGGCGCTCGGTGTCCTAATCGGGCGTGATTACAGCCGCTCGACCCGCGCGGCCCTATGATGTGCATCAAGCTTTCCGGAGACATATCATAGACCCCGAAACCGCCGATACCCGCAATGCCAGCCCCGGCTTTCGCCTGGGCGTCGTGATGCTTGCGACCCGGTTTCCGCGCCTCCCGGGCGATATCGGCAATCCCGAGAGCTTCCCGTTTCCGGTGGTGTACCGGCGTGTCTCCAGTGCGCGGGTCACAGCAGTGATTCGGGATGCAGGGCCACCGGCCGCGGTCGCCGATGCCATCGTCACGGCGGCGCAGGAACTGGACGCGGAAGGGGTGGGCCTGATCGCAACCAGCTGCGGCTTTCTCGGCGGGCTTCAGACCCGTCTGCAGGTCGCTTGCCGTGCGCCGGTCTTGGCCTCGTCTCTTGTCTTGCTGCCATGGCTTCGTTCGCTGTACGGCGGGACGGCGCCCATCGGCGTCCTCACCTTCGATTCCAGGGAGTTGTCGCCCCGCCATCTCGGCGCGGGCTCGGACGGGCCTCTCGTGGTCGAGGGGCTTGAGACGGGGACCGAGCTGTTCCCCGTAATTTCAGAAGACCGGCCGGACCTGGATGCGCAACGTGCCGAGGTCGACGCGGTGGCAGCGGCAAACCGGCTCGTCGCGCGCGCCCCGGGCCTTGCCGCGATCCTGCTGGAATGCACGAATCTGTCGCCTTATCGGCACCGGCTGATCCAGGCAACTGGTCTTCCCGTCTTCGATATCAACACCGCGATTTCCATGGCGGCCGACGCGCATGGCGCGATTTCGGTGTCGTTGCGCGGTTAGCCCGGATTTGTCCACTCGTAAGATCATGCGGGAATCGACGCGTCCTGCACGATATGACAGACTGTCTACCGCACGCGTCGTGTCTCGGCGGCGCTTCGTGCGGTGGGGATGTATGCTCGGGTTCCTTCTTTCGGATATGACCACTTCGTTCTCTGGCGGCCTGATGCCGCTTCATTCGGTTCGGGAGGGCAGGCGCTGACCATGGCGTTCTTCGTTTCGCTCGACCGGTGGCTGGGGCGGCTCTATCAGTTGTGCGGATACCTGGCCGCGTTCCTGTTGTTGTGCATGGGCGTCTTCATCGTTGCCAGCATCATCACGCGCCTGGTGGGAGCCTACATTCCGGGCCTGACGGAGTATTCGGGTTACGCGATGGCCGGAACAGGGTTCCTGGCGCTGGCCTACACGTTCCAGAACCACGGCCATATCCGCGTCGGGTTGCTGCTGAACGCGGTGCACGGCCGGAACCGGCATCTTGCACAGCTCTGGTGTCTTCTGGCGGCAAGTTTCTTCTCCGCTTTTCTCGCCTACTACATGGTCAGGATGACATATGTCTCCTGGCTGTTGGAGGACCGCAGCGAAGGGGCCAATGCGATCCTGTTGTGGATCCCGCAGACGATGCCGGCGTTCGGTGCCATGGTCCTGGCGGTGTGCGTCGTGCACAACCTGATCAAGGCGCTGATCAGCGGCACGCCGCGGGAGGAGAACGAAGAGGTCAAACCGGCGGAGATGGCAGAGGACACATGAACGAACTTCTGCTGACCGTCACTTTCATTCTGATCCTGTTCTTCTTCCTGGGCACAGGCGTCTGGGTCGCGTTAAGCCTGACCGGCGTCGCCGCCATTGGCATGATGCTGTTCACCACCAGGCCGGTCGGCGATGCCATGGCCACGACCATCTGGGGTGCCAGCTCATCCTGGTCGCTGACCGCCCTGCCGTTGTTCATCTGGATGGGCGAGATCCTCTTCCGGACACGCCTGTCCGAGAACCTGTTCCGCGGCCTGACGCCGTTCATGAGCCGGCTTCCCGGCGGCCTTCTGCACGTCAATATCGCGGGATCGGCCATTTTTGCCGCGATATCGGGCTCGTCGGCGGCCATCGTCGCCACCGTCGGCAAGATGTCGATTCCCGAACTGCGCAAGCGCGAGTATCCGGAACGGATGATCGTCGGAACCCTGGCAGGTGCCGGCACGCTCGGCCTGCTGATCCCCCCGTCGATCACGCTGATCATCTACGGTGTCACCGTCAACGAATCCATCGCCAAGCTCTTCATTGCGGGCATCCTGCCCGGCATCATGCTGGCATTGATGTTCATGGGTTACACGGTGTTGTGGGCGCTGCTGAAGCGCGACGGAACCGGCAGGGAGGAACATACCTACTCGGTGTCCGAGCGTCTCAAGGCGATCCTGCAGTTGTTGCCGGTGATCATTCTCATTCTTGCGGTGATGGGGGCGATCTACGCGGGCATCGCCACTGCGACCGAGGCCGCCGTGCTCGGCGTGGTCGGCGCGTTGGTGCTTTCAAGTCTGCAGGGATCGCTGAACAAAAGCAGTTTCATCGATTCGCTCCTGGGCGCGACCCGGACGACCTCGATGATCGCCTTCATTCTGGCCGGTTCCGCGTTTCTGTCGTTGGCCATGGGGTTCACCGGCCTGCCGCGCGCCCTGGCGGTGTGGATTTCCGATCTTGAGCTGTCGGCCTTTGCGCTGATCGCCGCCTTGACGGTGTTCTACATTATCCTTGGCTGTTTCCTGGACGGGATCTCGGCGGTCGTGCTGACCATGGCTGTGATCGAACCGATGGTCCGAGCCGCCGGCTTCGACATGATCTGGTTTGGCATCTATCTGATGGTCGTGGTTGAAATGGCGCAGATCACGCCGCCGATCGGCTTCAACCTGTTCGTTCTTCAGGGCATGGCCGGTCATGACATGGGCTTCATTGCCCGCGCGGCCCTGCCTTTCTTCATCATTATGATCCTGGCGGTTGGTCTGCTGGTGGCGGTCCCGGAAATCGCAACGCTGCTGCCGGAGGCGATGTCGGCCCGCGGCTGAGGCGCGGCGAATGGGCAGCGGAAGCAAGAAAGCCCTACCGACGGAGACCTGGACCGCACACAAGGTGCTCGACGACCTGGCCGCCATGGGCAGCGAGAAAGATCGTGCCGGCATGGCGCGGTACGGGATCGAGACGGCGCACGCCTACGGCGTTTCGGTTTCCGCCCTGCGCGCTTTCGCCCGCCGGACCGGGCGGGACACCGCGCTGGCGCGAGCGCTTTGGGCCAGCGGCTGTCACGAAGCCCGGATTCTGGCCGTCCTGATTGCAGTTCCTGCCGAGGTCGAGGAGCGCGAGATCGATGCCTGGGTCAGCGACCTGGATTCCTGGGATCTGTGCGACCAGTTCTGCAACAACCTGGTCCGAAAGCTCCCCTTCGCCCAGGCAAAGGCCGAGGCCTGGACCGGGGCGGATGCCACATTCGTGAAACGGGCAGGCTTCACGCTGATGGCCTGCCTCGCGGTGCACGACAAGGCGCTGGACGATGTGGCGATCGGCACCTTCCTGGAAATCATCGAACGTGAGGCTTCGGACGATCGCAACTATGTCAAAAAGTCCGCTAGCTGGGCGCTGCGCCAGCTCGGCAAAAGATCGGCCCGCCTCAACGGCGCGGCCGTGGAGCTGGCCACAAAGCTGAAAACAGCAGAGTCCAGGTCCGCCCGCTGGATCGGCAACGACGCCTACCGGGAACTCACCAGCGAGAAGGTGTGCGCCCGCCTTGCCGGATCCGACCGCCAATAGTGGATGATCCCCTTCGAGACGGCGGTTTCGCCGCTTCCTCAGGGTAAGAGGATCGCACAGCCCTCAGATCTTTCAGAAAAACCTCATGGTGAGGAGGCGCGCGACAGCGCGCCGTCTCGAACCATCTGACTGGGCCCATCTGTCCGTCGCCGTGGTGCCAAGTGTTTTCGACCACTAACCGAAGCGCTACTGTATGGGCGCCGGACATGCAGTGAATTCCTTATCGCGCCGGCCGAAAGGCGAACGCACAAAAAGGGGACACGAGATGACGAGGCACAATCGATTTCTGACCGGTTTGGCGGCTGTCCTGCTTGTCGTTGGCTTGCTGGCGGCGGCGGTTGGACCTGCGCTGGCGGCGGACACCAACGGTATCGTGGTCTATCAGACGGATTTCGGACTTAAGGACGGGGCGGTTTCGGCGATGAAGGGGGTGGCGGTGTCGGTGGACCCGTCGCTCCGGCTCGAGGATCTGACCCACGAGATCCCGGCCTTCAACATTTGGGAAGGGGCCTACAGGCTGAACACCACGGTTCCCTACTGGTCGGCCGGCACGGTCTTCGTTTCCGTGATCTACCCTGGCGTTGGCACCGACCGTCGCTCGGTTGTCCTTAAGACCGATTCGGGTCATTTCGTGGTCACGCCCGACAACGGTACGCTGACGCTGGTCTCGAAATCCTTGGGCATCGCCGGACTGCGCGAGATCGACGAGGAAACCAACCGCCTGCCGGGATCGGAGAAATCCTACACCTTCCACGGCCGGGACATCTATTCCTACACCGCCGCACGCCTGGCTTCGGGCAAGATCGCCTTCGAGCAGGTTGGACCCGCTCTGGATCCCGTGGTCGTCGCGCTTGACTACCAGGAACCCGGATTTGCGGGCGACAAGCTGGCCGGCACCATTCCCATCCTGGACGTCCAGTTCGGCAATGTCTGGACGAACATCGACCGGGCCACCTTCGACAAGCTGGGCGCCCCGATCGGAACCACGTTGGCGGTCCGGATCTACAACGAGGACGCGCTGGTCTACGAGGGCACGATTCCTTACGTGAACACCTTCGGCGACGTTCCCCAGGGCGATCCGCTGATCTATTTCAACAGCGTGGACAAGCTGTCCTTTGCGCTCAACTGGGACAACTTCGCAGGCACCCACAAGATCAAATCGGGCACAGGCTGGCGAGTCGAGGTGAGCAAATAGCGGAGCCGGTGGGCGGGCGCCAAACCGGCGGCATCCTGCCGGCGATTTCCCTTTTTTTAACAGGGATATAAGGCCTGTTGCACAATTGCGACACCCGCCGACTTTTATTTGGTTGCAAAGCGTGCATTCCGTGCCAGGAGAGGCGGGGCGGTGTATCACAAGAACAGGAAAAACTGCGGTCACATGGGGCCGCCGGGAACGATTGGGGAAATCAGGATGAAAAAGCTCCTCTTGGCGAGCACGCGCTATATGAGCGAGTTTTTCACGGTGAATGCCGGGGATGCAGCGCGCAGCGGCCTGAATGAAGAATCGGCAGATTCGGGCATCAAGGACATCGGGGTGTCTGGAGACCTGACATACGGTTTCACCGAGAGCTGGAGCGTGACGGGGCTTGCGGCCTACACCCGGCTGCTTGGCGATGCAGAGGACAGCCCTGTCGTCGACGACCGCGGTGACGAAAACCAGCTGTTTGCGGGGGTGCTGGTCAACTTCCGCTGGTAGACGCTGGGAAGCGCCTTATTCGTTCCATCGGGGGCGTGCGGACAATATCCGTGCGCCCCCTTCTATTGGTGCCTGCGACCCCAACCTGGGCCGATGACGAACACCGACATGCAGTGCTAGCATTGGCAGCTCAGGCTTTCCGAAGAAGGAGGGGTTCATGGGTTCACGTGACGACCAGATCGACAAGATGGCCGCCACCATGAAGGAATGGGCGGCGGAGATGGACAAGTACGAAGCGCGTCTCCAAAAGGCGACGGACGAACAGAAGGCGCAGGTCGAGACCTATCTGGCCGACCTCCGCAAGCGGTATGTCGATGCCGAGGAGCATATGAAGAAGGTCAGGGAAAACTCGGAGGCCGCCTCGCGCGACATGATGGAGGGTTTCCAGCGCATGGCCGACGACTTCATGGCCGCCTTGACCAAGGCGCGCGACCGCTTCTGATCGCGCGAACATCTGGGCAGGAGACCCGATGAACGACGTCCAACCCGGTATCCTGGCGCCTGTTCCGGCGTTTGGACGCTATCTTGAATTCTCGATCGTGCCGGACGGACAGCCCCGCCCCGTACTGGCCAAATTGGCCGAACTTGCCATCGACGAGCGGTGTGTCGTCGGCCTCGGTCCCGGTCTGGTCGGGGCGGTCGGCGCGGAGGTCGCGGCACTGAGGCCGTTTCCGGCCCTGTCTGGGCCAGGCTGCAACACGCCATCGTCCCAGGCCGACCTGTGGTGCTGGTTGCGCGGCGACGCGCGCGGCCCGCTGGTCCATGCAAGCCGGGAAATCGCTGCCGCCGTTGCGCCGGACCTCTCGCTGGACTTCCTGATCGACGGCTTCAAGCACGACCGCGGCCTGGATCTCACCGGCTACGAGGACGGCACGGAGAACCCGACCGGCGAAGACGCGGTTGCCGCGGCGGTCGTGTCGGGCGCGGGGGGGGGGCTGGACGGCAGCAGCTTCGTTGCCGTGCAGCAATGGGCGCACGACCTGGATCACTTCCAGTCGCTGCCCCAGGGCGAACAAGACGACATTATCGGCCGGCGCCTCAGCGACAACGAGGAACTGGATGACGCGCCGGTTTCGGCGCATGTCAAACGCACCGCGCAGGAGAGTTTTGATCCGGAGGCCTTCGTGGTTCGCCGTTCCATGCCCTGGTCGGATTCGAGCGGCGAGGGGCTGATGTTCGTCGCCTTTGGCAAGAGCCTGGATGCCTTCGAGGCGCAGATGCGCCGCATGGTCGGCGAAGAGGACGGGATCACCGATGCGCTGTTACGGTTCTCCCGTCCGCTGACCGGCAGCTACCTGTGGTGTCCGCCGGTGCGCAACGGACATCTGGACCTGACCGCGCTTTGCCTTTGACGGCCGGCACGGTCAGTTGGTGTCCTTGGCCCTGATCTCGCTGATGGCGCGGTCGCGGGCCTCCCACTGCTGGAACGCCAACCGGTAAGCGATGTAGTACTTGTTGACGTTGGCCACATAGTCGACCGTTTCGCGGCCGATCGCCCGCCGGGCGATCTGTTCCACATTGCCGAACCAGACGTTGGGGTCCAGTCCCGCACGCTCTGCCGCTCTGCGCAGACGGTTGATGCGGTTCGGCCCTGCGTTGTAGGCGGCCAGCGTGAAATCGATCCGTGCGGCCGGCTCGATGCCAGGATCGTTGAAGTAGTTCCGGCGTAGGAAGTCCAGATACTTGACCCCGGCGTGGATGTTGTTTCCCACCTCGTGGACGTCGGGGATCTCGATCGGCGGCGCCTCGGCTGTTGCCGGCATCACCTGCATGATGCCGACCGCACCGACGGGGCTCATGACGTTGTGATCCTCCTGAAACGACAGGGCTGCAAGTGCCATCCAGTCGAAGCCATACTGCTCGCCGTACTTCTCGAACAGCGCCCGAAGGTCGCGAAGGTCCTCCAGCTGTTCCGGCGAAAGCGGATTGTCGATCCACTTCGTGTCCTGATAGTAGCGGTTGAACAGCACGTTGCCGATCAGCGAGCCCTTCTGGTGTTTCTTTGTGATCACGCTGAGGCTCTTGCGCAGCTCGGGATTGTCCTTGCGCACGACCCAGGCAATCTGTCCGCCCGAATGCAGGGCGATGTCTTTGCGGACCCGAATGTCGGGGAGGATTTCGTCCCAGACTTCTGCGATGTGGCCGTCGGCAACGGTGATGTCGACGACCCCTACATTGACCAGTTCCAGGATGTCCTCCGTTGCCAGGCTGGAAGGGGCCTCGATGATGCGAACGGGCTCCTTGCCGTCCTGCTTGAACGCCTCGTTGAGTGCACGGAGGTGCTCGGCATAGCTGGTGTTGGCCTCCACGAAGACTTCGCGCCCCGCGAGATCGTCAAGAGAATCGAGGGCCTCCACGCGTTTGGAGGTGACGATCAGCTCGCTGACATTGGAAATGTAAGGTTCGGTGAATTTGACGAGCTCCTCCCGCTTGGGCGTCATCGTCAGGCCTGCGGCGGCGATGTCGCCGCGGCCTTCGGCGATGCCTTTGATTAGCTGGTCGAATGGCGTCGGAATAAAGACGAAGATCACCGGCCAGCTGCGCGACCGCACCCGCGTTTTCAGGTAGGCACGGTATTTCTGCATCATCTCGTATTCGAGGCCGCGTGGTTGGCCGTCGATCAGAAAGAAGTTGGTCTTGTTCATGTTGACCAGCACGCGGATCACGCGCCGGTGGATCAGGTCGTCCAGGTCGTCGGTGTAAGGATCGGTGAGGGCCTTCCGCTCTATCATGGCCTCGCCGCCTGTCAGCGGTGCGACCGCCGCATCCTCCAGGTCCTGCCCGTTCTCGATGTCGGCGCCCATGCCGGCCGGCGCCGGCGCTGGACTAAGAAGCATCGCAAGTGCCAGTCCCACGGCAAAACCGCCGCGCGCCAGGTCGATCAGTCTCATTGAAATCCGCCTTTCCTGGACTGGGATATGCCCCAGACTATCCCGATTCACGGTGCCGGCTCCACAGCCGGCGCACGTCGGTCAGGGCGTCGGAGGGCGTCCTGTCCGGCTCCAGAGCGCGGACGGCCCGGACCCCGATGCCCAGGAACCGTTCGTGCCGGTATTCGCCGCACCGCACGGCAGCCGTGATGGCCGCCCGGATCGCGCGGTCCAGGACGAGCTCGCGTGGGTAACGTCCCGATCGTGAAAGCAAGGGCGGCTACCAGTTCCACATGCTGCCGTCCTCCAGCCGGTTGACCGGCAGATAGGCGCGTTTGTAGGGGTATTTCGCGGCCAGCGCCTCATCAATGTCGACGCCGTGCCCCGGCGTGTCGTCCACGGTCAGATAACCGGCCTCGAACCGATAGCTGTGGGGGAAGACCGCATCCGTCTCTTCGGTGTGGCGCATGTATTCCTGGATGCCGAAGTTGGGGACCCAAAGGTCGAAATGCACCGCGCAGCCCATGGTCACCGTCGACAGGTCGGTTGCGCCGTGGCACCCGGTCCGGACCTGATAAAGGGCCGCAAGGTTCGCGATCTGGCGCAGATGGGTGATGCCGCCCGCATGCAGGACGGTCGCCCGGATGTAGTCGATCAGTTGGTTCTCGATCAGGTCCTTGCAGTCCCAGACCGTCGAAAAGATCTCGCCCACCGCAAGCGGGGTGACCGTGTGCTGGCGGATCAGGCGGAACGCCTCCTGGTTTTCCGCCGGTGTCGCGTCTTCGATCCAGAACAGGCGGAAGGGTTCCAGCGCCTTGCCCAGGCGGCCTGCCTCGATTGGCGTCAGCCGGTGATGGCAGTCGTGCAGCAGGTGGGGCCCGAAACCGTGGGCGTCGCGCAGGCGCTCGAACAGGCGCGGCACATAGTCCAGGTATTTCTCGCTGGACCAGCTTTCTTCCGTGGGCAGATCGCTGTCGGCGGGCTCGTAGAACAGCGTGCCCTTGCCCACTCCGTAAACCTGGCCCAGTCCGGGAATGCCGGTCTGTGCGCGGATCGCCTTGTAGCCCAGCTCGATATAACGTCCGACCGCATCGATGGTCTCTTCGATATCGTCTCCGTTGGCGTGGCCGTAGACCATGACGCCGTTCCGGCTCTTGCCGCCCAGAAGCTGGTACAGCGGCATGTTGGCAACCTTCGCCTTGATGTCCCACAACGCCATGTCCACCGCGGCGATCGCCGTCATGGTGATCGGGCCCTTGCGCCAGTAGCTGCCGCGATAGAGGTACTGCCAGATATCCTCGATTTGCTGCGGGTCCCGCCCGATCAGGCAGGGAATCACATGGTCCTCCAGATAGGAAACGACGGCCAGTTCCCGCCCGTTGATCGTGGCGTCACCGATGCCGGTCAGGCCTTCGTCGGTTTCAATCCTCAAGGTGACGAAATTGCGGCCCGGGCAGGTGACGATCACCCTGGCTTGCGTGATTTTCATTGTGGCCCGTCCTCCTGGCTTCCTCCGTCTGACAGGGTATTATTGCGCAGGTCAAATGGCCACACGCGGATCGGCCGCGACGCCGTTCGGGTGGCAAAAGAAAGTCAGGATCGGGGTGGGGCACATGGGCGCGGGATCTCTGCTGCATGAAGACCGGTTGTTCCCGAGCGAGCCGGGCGTTCGCGCCATCGCACGGCGCCTCTACGCGGAAATCAAAGATCTGTCGATCGTCAGCCCGCACGGCCACTGCGATCCGGCCTGGTTTGCGGATGACGTGCCGTTTGACAACCCCGCCGCGCTGTTGCTGATCCCGGACCATTACCTGTTCAGGATGCTCTACAGCCAGGGCGTGGCCCTGGAGGACCTCGGCATCCGCCGCGTCGATGGCGGCCCCGTGGAGGCGGATCCGCGCAAGATCTGGGGCTGTTTTGCGGAACACTACAAGCTGTTCCGTGGCACGCCGTCGCGCCTGTGGCTGGAGGATGCCCTGTCGCGGGTCTTCGGCATCGAAGACAGGCTGACCCCCGACACGGCGGATGAGATCTACGACCGGATCGACGATTGCCTGCCCCGCCCCGAGTGCCGCCCGCGCGCGCTGTTTGACCGTTTCAACATCGATGTCCTGACGACGACGGAGTCACCGCTCGATCCGCTTGAACACCATCAAAAGGTCCGGGCCAGCAACTGGGGCGGCAACGTCATCACCGCTTTCCGGCCCGATCCCGTCGTCGACCCGGAGTTCGAGGGGTTCGCGCAGAATGTCGCGGAACTGGGCGCCTTGACGGGTGAGGACACGGCCACCTGGGACGGCTATCTGCGTGCTTTGGCAGACCGGCGCCGCTACTTCGCAGAGTTCGGCGCAACCTCAACCGATCACGGACATCCCACCGCACGCACGGCCGATCTCGACCGGGCGGACTGTGCCGCGCTTTTCGACAAGGCCATGAAGGGCGACACGACGCCGGAGGAGGCGGACCTGTTTCGCGGCCAGATGCTGACCGAGATGGCGCGCATGAGCCTCGAGGACGGCCTGGTGATGCGAATCCATCCGGGGTCCGCCCGCAATCACAACCGCGACCTGTTCGAACGTTTCGGGCGTGACATGGGGGCGGACATCCCGACCAGGACCGACTACGTGGCCGCGTTGAAGCCGCTGCTGGACCGATTCGGCAACGAAGGCGCGCTGTCGATCATTCTGTTCACTCTGGATGAGACGGTCTACAGCCGGGAACTGGCGCCGCTGGCCGGGCATTATCCGACCCTGCGCCTTGGACCGGCATGGTGGTTCTTCGACAGTCCCGAGGGCATGCTGCGGTATCGACGTGCCGTGACCGAGACGGCAGGTTTCTACAACACGGTCGGCTTCAACGACGATACCCGGGCCTTCCTGTCGATCCCGGCCCGCCACGATGTGGCCCGCCGGATCGATTGCGCCTATCTGGCGAAGCTGGTGGCCGACCATCGCCTGGACGAAGACGAAGCCCACGATGTTGCGCAGGACCTGACCATCGGCCTTGTCCGCCGGGCCTACCGCCTGCAATGAACAGGCTTTGCGGGGCGGCGCTAGACGCCTTGCCGCCGGACGTGTTCCGGCCTCGCTATGACAGGTCCGCGACCGGCATCGGCGTCGTTCATCTGGGCATCGGTGCCTTCCATCGGGCGCACCAGGCTGTCTATTTCGATCGCGTTCTTGGCGAGGAAGGCGGGGGCTGGGCAATCTGCGGGGTCAGCCTGCGCCGTCGCGACGTCGCCGATGCCATGAACCCACAGGACGGTTTGTACACGGTGCTGTCGCGCGATGCGGCGGCCGACCGGTTCGACGTGATCGGGTCCGTGCGGCAGGTCCTGTTCGCGCCGGAAGACCCGGTGCGGGTCGTGGACGCCTTGTCGGCGCCGTCGACCCGCATCGTGTCGCTGACCGTGACGGAGAAGGGTTATCGCCACGACCCTGCAACGGGCCGGCTGCAACCCGACCATCCCGAGATTGTGCACGATCTCGCACACCCCAAGGCACCGCGCTCGGCACCGGGATTGCTGGTTGCCGCCCTGGCCCGCAGGCGCGCGGCGGGGCTGCCGCCGTTCACCGTGCTGTGCTGCGACAACCTACCGACCAACGGACGCATCGCGGGCGGCATCGTTGCGGCCCTGGCCAGGGCAGGGGATCCGGCCCTGGCAGACTGGATCGTCGAGACCGTCCCGTTCCCCTGCACGATGGTCGACCGCATCGTCCCGGCTGCGACCGACCGCGAGCGGCATCTGGTGCGCGAGGCGCTTGGCCTGGAAGACCGTGCGGCGGTCGTCACCGAACCTTTCATGCAATGGGTGGTGGAAGACCGTTTCGCCCAGGGCCGCCCGAATCTGGCTGCGGTCGGCGTGGAATTGGTAGAGGACGTGGTCCCGTACGAGACCATGAAGATCCGCCTGCTCAACGGCAGCCACTCCACCCTGGCCTATCTGGGTTATTTGGCTGGCTACGCCCACATCCGCGATGCCATGCAGGACCAGTCGTTCGTCCGGTTGATGCGCCTGCTGATGGACCGGACGGTGACGCCGGCGCTGGATGTTCCAGTGGGCTACGATATCGCGGCCTACAAGGAGACCCTGCTGGAGCGGTTCGCCAATCCGACCCTGGCCCATACCACCTACCAGATCGCAATGGACGGGTCGCAGAAGCTGCCGCAGCGGTTCCTGGAGACGTTGGCGGTGTGCCTGGAACGGGGGATCGGCTTCGCGCCGCTGGCGCTCGCGCTGGCCGGTTGGATGCGGTACGTCATCGGCCGCGACGAGGCGGGTGACCCGATCGCGGTGCAGGACCCCATGGCGGACCGGCTACGTGAAATCGGCGCCGATGCGGGCGATGACCCTGCGACCCTGGTCCGGGCCTATCTCAACATTTCCGAGATCTTTCCACCGGCCATCGCGGCGTCGGAACGGGTCGCGACGGAAGTGGCGGAACACCTGGACAGCCTGCTGCGCATCGGCGCGCGGGAAACCGTGAGGGCGTTCGTCGCCGGACAGGACTGATCGCTTGCAGCCACGCCCTTCGAGACGGGCCTTCGGCCCTCCTCAGGGTGAGGTCTAATGCTGGGCAGGCATCAGTGCTGAACTGGTGGCACAGAATAGTCACTAGCTCGCATCACCCTGAGGAGCGCCCGTCGGGCGCGTCTCGAAGGGCGTGGCTGCCACTTAGTGCACGTCGTCTCCCGCCGTCCAGGCGGCGATCAGCTTCCCCGTGGTGAAGTCGGGCGCTCGGGCGGCGTCCAGGATCAGCGCCTCTTTGCGGGCGATCGTGTCGGCCGCCTTCAGGACCTGTTCGGCCATGCCGGGCGGGATTGCTGCGGCGCCATGTTTGTCGGCGTGGATCAAGTCGCCCGGCGCCACTGTCAGCCCGTGCACCGTGACCGGCACGGCAATCCCTTGGACAGAGACCCATGCATGGCTTGGACCCATCAGGCCGGCCAGCAGCTGAAATCCGGGTGCGATGTCGTCCAGGTCGCGGATCGACCCGTTGGTGATGACGCCATGACAGCCCAGGCCCTTGTGGATTGCCGAATTGACCTCGCCCCAGAAGGCCCCAAATCCCGGCTCCTCGTCGGTGTCCTCCAGCACGACAATGCTGGGGCGGGGACCGTCTTAGATCATCCGGTAATAGGCCAGTCGGTGTGAGCGTATCTCCTCGGGCGTGCCCGGCGGTTTTTCCCTGGCTCCGATCCGGGCGGTCCGGGCGAAACCCACGATGGGCGGCAACGCGGGCGCGGCGCAGACAAAGGGCCGCGTCGAAAACCCCGTGGTCCGGAAACGGACGTCCAGCGCCTCCAGCGCGTTGCAAACGGTCGGCGTGTCAAGCTTGCGCAGCGCCGCCAGCGTTGCTTCCGCCGGCGGCGCCTGGTGCTGCGGGTCAGGCATCAGAAGATCGGCTCGCCGTTCTCTTCCTGATCCTGGACCTCTTCCTGAAGTTGTGCCGGATCGGGCTCCCATCCGCCGCCCAGGGCTCGGTACAGCGCGACCAGGTTCTGGGACACGCGCCCGGCGCTTTCAGCCAGGTCGTCCTGCTGTTCCGCCAGCGACCGTTCCATGTCGAGCACGTTCTGGAGGTCCGTCAGGCCGGCGATGTAGAGCTCTTTCACCAGGCGCACCGATTCCTGTGCGGCGATGACCGAGCGTTCCAGCGCGTCCCGCCGTATCTTCTCCTGCTCGAAGGCGACCATCGAATTCTCCACGTCCTCAAGCGCGAGAAGCACCGTGTTCTCGTAGTCGGACAGGAGCTGGTTGGAGATCGCGTCCTGGGCCAGGATGTTGTTGCGCACCCGCCCGCCGTCGAAGATGTTCCAGCGGAAGGCCGGGCCAAACGACCAGGCGTGGTTGCCGTTGCTGAAGATGCCGCGGCCCGCCGTCTCGAACGCGAAGCTGCCCGACAGGCTGAACCGCGGATAAAGGTCCGCCGTGGCCACGCCGATCTGGGCCGTCTGCGACGCCAATTGCCGCTCGGCGGAACGGATGTCCGGCCGTTGCCGCAACAGCTCCGACGGCAGGCCGACGGCCACCTGTTCCGGCGGCCGCGGGATCGGAGCGTCGACCTCCAGGATCGGGTGCAGCATGGCGGGCGGCTGTCCCAACAGAACGCCCAGACGGTTGATCGCCTGGACCTTGGACTGCTCCAGACGCGGCAAGTCGGCCTCGGTCCGCGACAGGTTCAGCTCGGCCTGGCGCACGTCCAGCTCCGGTGCGATCTCGGACGCCAACCGGTCCTGGGTCAGCTGGACCGTGCCGGCCTGGGTCGCGATGTTGTTTTTCGAGAACTGGATCCGGGCCTGGAATGCCCGGACGTCCATGTAGTTCAGGGCGACCTCGGCATAGAGGCTGACCAAGACATCGCGATAGTCCTCGATCGACGACTGCAGGCTGGCATCGGCGGATTCCACCGATCGGCTGATCCGGCCGAAGACGTCGATCTCCCAGGTCGCGTCGACACCGACGTCGTAGAAGTTGTCGACCCGTTTCTGCGGCGCGCCGGGGTTCCTGACGATGCCCTCACTCTGACGGGTGCGTTCGGCCGAGCCGGAGCCGTCCACATCGGGATAGAACTCGCCGGTTGCGAAGCCGCGCGCGGCGCGGGCTTCCTGGATGCGACCGAACGCAGTCTGCAAGTCCTTGTTGCCGACCGTCGGCTGCTCGATCAGGTCGGTCAGGACGGGGTCGTTGAAGACCTCCCACCAGTTCTGGATATCTGCTTCGCCCTCGACCAGCCCTGCAGCGACTTCCTGATGCCAGGCGTCGGGCATGGCTGTTTCGGGTGCTTCGTAGTCCGGGCCGACCTTCAGGACACTGCACCCCTGCAGGATGAGAAGCGCCGCGACGCTGGTGCCGATCAAGCCGGCGGTTCCGGACCGTCCGCTGCCGTCCACCATGGCGGGCTCTTGCGGTCTTTTCCGTTTTCCCCAATGCACTTTCCCGACTCCCGAGCTTCGTCCACGGCACGCCGATTGCCGGCGCGTCGCGTCATGTATCCGTGATTTCCATCCTAGGGAATTCCCGATCCCGGGCACGAACTGGCCGGGCGGAGGCCCCAAACCACCGCCGGCTTTTTCCCGGGTGTCCTGCAACGTCTACGTATAACGAGGCGCTGCCAGGCCGGACGACTGCCATTTTCATTGACAAGACCGGGGCTCCCATTGCCAAGGTTACCGCATCAGAGTGTAGCGGCGGCGCGCCCTTCCGCCTCCATATCTGGTCAGTGCCGGCGAGAATCCTCGTCCTGTGTGGCAATCATGTCACGCCGGACGGGGCCGGACTTAGTCTGGTTCTTCGTCTGGTTCATCGTCATCAAATCGGAGCCGTCCTGCGTTCCCTCTGCAGAGGGGCAAACGAAATGATATTTCAACATCACTCCGGCTTTTGGAATGCCGGTTCTATCTTGTCGCCTAACTGTCACAAAAATGTCTTGGAATATTTGTCGGCGGGACTTACCGTTTCGGCGTGGAGACAGCCTACAGGCACGGAATCTCTCGCCGATAGGTCTCAATCGGCATGCCGAAGAATGCAGAACGTTCCACATTTCGCGCAGGTGAGGGCAATGTCATGACAATGTTACGGAAAGTTGCGCTGGCGACAGTCGCAGCCGGAATGCTGACGGCTGCATGGTCACCTATGGCCCCTGTCCAGGCGGACGAAGTCACGCTCAAGCTTTGGTCGCGCGCCGACCGGTCAGGTCCGTTGCGTGCGGGCAACATCGTGGCCGCCGCGGACACGTTGAACAAGATGTTTGCCGCCAGCGGCTCGCCGACGCGGGTCACGGTCGAGGTCCACGAGAACAACGCAAAAGGCTTCGACGCCGATGCCCTGGACCTGATGAAGGCTTTTGCGGCCGACAAGGGACCGGACATCTACGTGGCCGCCCACGAGTGGATCGGCGCCTTCGTCGAGGCCGGCTATGCGATGCCAATGGAAGACCATATCGCCGCGAACCCCGAATTCTATGACGACATCATTCCCATCCTGTGGGAGTCGGTGAAATACAAGGGCGCGCGCTACGGCGTGCCGCAGGATTCCGAAGTGCGGATGTTCTTCTACAACAAGGACATGCTGCGCAAGATCGGCAAGTCTGAGGAATTCATCGACAGTTTGCCGGCCAAGGTCGAAACCGGCGAGATGACGATCTACGAGTTGACCGACCTCGCCAAGGAGGTGATGGACGGTGGTGCCGCCAAGTACGGGATGGTCCATCGGCCCAATGTCGGTCCGGACTTCCAGATGGTGATGGCCAGCTTCGGTTTCGAACCCTACAACCCCGACACCGGCAAGCTTCAGGCCAGCAGGTCCGCCCTGATCGCCTTCCACGAGTGCCTGAAATATGCCGTCGACCAAGGCGTGCTGCCCGAGAACATGACGTCATGGTCTTGGGATTCGGTGCATCAGGCCTTCCGCGGAGGCGAGTCCTTCCTGAAGTTCCACGGCATCTGGAATGTCGGCAAACAGATGGAAGCGTTCAAGCTGAGCGGACCGGAGGACTACTTCCGGACTATCGGCCGGGTCCATTCGCCGCCGGAAAAGAAGGGTGGCCGTCCGGCGAACCTGTCCCACCCCATCATCTACGTGGTGTCGGACCAGTCGCAGCATAAGGAACTCGCCGCGTACCTTGTGGCGATCGCCAGCCAGCCCTATTTCAGCACCCAGCATGCGGTGACGACGAACCATACGCCCATCAACCACGGGCAGGTTGCGCAACCGCTGTTCATCGAACAGGGCTGGGCGCTGCGGGCCGGCGCACCGATGCTCAAATTCTCGACCTTCATGCCCAACCATCAGCAGATCGGCCAGTACAACGCGGTCATCTACAAGGGCATCCAGGGTGTATAGACGGGACGGTTGTCTCCGGAAGAGGGCGCCGACTTCGTGATTGAAGAGCTCCAGGCCGAGCTCGGCGACGAAGTCGTCATTCTCGACTAGCTCACGGCAAATGGCGCGGCGCTCTTATCACTTGGAGCGTCGCGCCACCGTCCCTTAGTCACTTTCGGGTCAAGCCCATGGCCAGCTTCGCGGCAGCCCAGCGGAACCGGCAGGTCACGAACTTCGTGATCTTCCTCGGCCCGGCAATCGTTCTGTTGTTCTGCTTCTTCATCGCCCCGGTGGTCGTGAATGTCGGGATCGCCTTCACGGACATGGGGCAGACCCTAAAGGTTACCGAATTCACCACCAAGAACTTCGATCGCATGCTGGGCGGCGACACCCGCATGCTCAAGTCGCTGGGTCTGACGTTCGTCTACGTGCTGGGCACACTGGCCATCTTCAATGTGACCTTTGGGCTGATACTGGCGCTGATCACCACATCGATCAATGAACGATACGGCAGTTTTTCCGGGCCGTCTGGCTGTTGCCGCGGATGAGCCCATCGGTGGTCTACGCCTTGTTGTGGGCATGGGTCATCGATCCCACCGAACGCGGCCTTTTGAACCAGGTTTTTGCGCTGGCAGGCTTGCCGCAGGTCGACATGCTGAACGACTCGCCGGTGCTGTTGATCATCATCGCCAACGGCTTCATCGGCGCATCGATGGGGATGATCATCTTCACCTCGGCGATCCGGTCTATCCCGCAGCATCTGTTCTATGCGGCGCGGGCCGACGGCGCTGGCGGCCTGGCGATCATGTGGCACGTGACGCTGCCGGCGATCCGCTGGCCGCTCAGCTTCATCACCGTCTATCAGACGCTCTCTCTGCTGGTCAGTTTCGAGTACATCTGGCTGATCACCGACGGCGGCCCGTTCTACGACACCACCGTCTTTGCGCTCTATGTCTACAAGCGGGCCTTCGAGAACGGGCAGTATGCCTACGGCGCCGCCCTGGCACTGGGCCTGGTGATCATCGGCATCGCTGCGGCGATGTTGATGTGGAAGTTCCTTGACATGCGGCGGTTGATGCAGGAACCGCGGATCGAGGTGCAGTAAAATGGTCGCGACGCCTGTCACCGATACCGCGCCCTCAAGCGTCGCCCAGACCGACTGGGACCGGCTTGCCGCCCGTGCCAAATTCCGGCGCAACACCAGCCAGGCACTCCTGATCGGCTTTCTGCTGATCACCTCGCTGCCCGTCCTGCTGCCCTATTTCTGGATGCTGACGATCTCGTTTTCCGCGAGGACGGGTGGCGTCGAATCGGTGGTGTTGTGGAAGGCCTGTGGTGTGTTCGTGCCCGCGGTCTTCGCGTTCGGCCTGATCCGGATGACGATCCGCGGACGCCGGGCGCAGTTCTGGTCGATCCTGTCCTTGTGCATTGCAGTGGTGATTCTGCTCGCCATTTCCATCGGCAGCGAGTTGCACACCTTCAACTACCGCTTCTTCTGGATGGCCGACATCGTCAAGGACCTGCCCCTGCGCGGACAGGCGACGGTCGGCGCACAGTTCCCGTGGGTCTGGACGGCCTTTTTCAACTCCCTGGCCCTGGCGGGAATCCAGACCGCCATGGTGGTCACGGTGTCCACCTTTGCCGGCTATTACATCTCGCGCTTTTCCTTCCCTGGCCGCGCAGGGTTCCTGCAGAGCCTGCTGGTCCTGCATGCCTTCCCGGCGATGACGCTTTCCTGCTGATGTACTGGACGGGACTTCTGGACACGATCACCGGTGTCATCCTGGTGATCTGCACACTGGAGCTGCCGTTTTCGATCTTCATCATGAAGGGCTTCTTTGACGCCGTGCCCTGGGACATCGAGATGAGCGCCATGACCGACGGGGCGTCCCGCCGGCAGGCGTTCTTCCCGGTGATCCTGCCCCAGGTCAAGGTCGGTATCCTGGCGATCGGTGTGTTCGCTTTCATCAATGGGTGGGAGGAGTACGTCTTCGTCCGAACCCTGCTGTTCGAGAAATCGAACTGGGTGATGAGCCTCTATCTCTGGTGGGTGGCCGACGATGTCATGGGGGCGGACTACGGCATCGTGGCAGCCGTCGGCGTGTTCTACGTCCTGCCCAGCGTGCTGTTGTACATTTTCTGTCAGAAGTTCCTGGTCCAGATGAGCCTGGGCGGCATCAAGGGGTAAGGTGTCATGGCGCGGATTGAATTGGACGCAATACGCAAGGCCTGGGGCGACGTGGTCGCCGTCGAACACATGGACCTTGTCATCGACGACGGGGAGTTTGTCTCGGTTCTCGGGCCGTCTGGCTGCGGAAAGTCGACGACCCTGTTCATGCTGGCCGGCATCTATGCGCCTACGGGAGGCAGCCTCCGGTTCGACAGCATGGTCGTGAACGAAGTCGAGGCCAAGGACCGGAATGTCGGCATCGTCTTCCAGTCCTATGCGCTTTATCCGCACATGACGGTGCAGCAGAACATCATGTTTCCTTTGAAGTTCAAGCAGATGTCGCAATCGGACGCCCGTGAAAGGGCCGAACGGGCGGCGGCGTTGGTCCATGTGGAGGACTTGCTGGATCGCAGGCCCAACCAGATGTCGGGCGGCCAGCAGCAACGCGTTGCGCTGGCCCGGGCGCTGGTCAAGGAGCCCGACCTGTTGCTGCTGGACGAGCCGCTGTCTAACCTCGACGCGACCTTGCGTCTCAGCATGCGGACCGAAATCAAGAAACTGCAACGCCAGCTGGGCGTGACAACGGTCTTGGTCACGCACGACCAGATCGAGGCGACGACCATGGCGGACCGGATCGTCTGTATGTCGAAAGGAAAAATCGAGCAGGTGGGATCGCCGCACGATCTTTATTCCGCGCCGGCCAGCCTGTTCGTCGCCAGCTTCATCGGGGCGCCGCCGATCAACCTGTTGGAGGGCATGGCACGCGATGGCTCGATCGAAATCAACGGCCAGGCACTCGGGTTGCAGGGATCGGCCGGAGGTCCGGTTGCGGTGGGGATAAGGCCCGAGGATCTGCATTTCGATGGTGCTGGGATGCCTGGGAAGATCGACCAGATCGAACCCATGGGGCGGGAAACGCTTTATATCGTCGACACGCCCATCGGTGCCGTGCGGCTGCTCTCGGCGACCGCAGACCAGCATCACCCTATCGGCGCCGAAGTCAGGGTTTCCTACAAACCGGAAAGCACGCTGGTCTTCGATCGGGCGACGGAGAGATTGCTGCCCGACGTGCGGATCGGGCCGGCAACGGCCGTGGCTGCGTGACGGCGTCTGGCCGGGCCGGTTCGGCCTGCGTCGAGGCCATTCCGGGGCCGTCGCAGGAATGGCGCCGCGCCGTCAACAGCGGCCCCACCGACACGGCGCGGTTTCAGGAGCTCATTGCAACAAACGACGTCTTCTCGGCGGTCGAGGTTCGGGCACCCTCCCGTTTGGGGCCACCCTGCGCGGACATGGTCACCGTTGCTTTCTGGAACGCCGAACGGTGCAAGTATCCCGTCGAATCGGCAGCGTTGATCGAGGCGCAGCAGGCCGATGTCACGCTTCTGGCGGAAATGGATCACGGCATGGCCCGTTCCGGGAACCGCCACACCACGCGCGAGCTGGCGGATTGCACCGGCCAGGGATACCTGTTTGCCGTGGAATTCATCGAGCTGGACCTGGGCGATGCCCGGGAAAAGACATGGCATGCCGGGCAGGACAACCAATCGGGCCTGCATGGCGGTGGCATGCTGTCACCCCATCCCTTGCTCGCGCCGCTGGTGGTTCGCCTTGAGATGGACGGCGATTGGTTCGACGGCCGCCATGGGGAAAGGAGGGTCGGCGGCCGGATTGCGGTTGCGGCAACGCTGGAAACCGCCTTTGGACCGCTGGTCCTGGCATCAGTCCATTTTGAGAGCCACGGGGACCCGGCGCAGCGGCGCGACCAGATGCACAGGCTGTGTGCGGCGCTGGACGACTATGCGGGCGACGCACCGGTCGTTATCGGCGGTGACTTCAACACCAACACGATCGACCGGGTCCACGAGCCGACGCCCGAGGAGAAACGGGCCTGGCTTGCTGCCGATCCCGAGCGCCTGGCCAATCCCGTTTCCTACGAGCCCATGTTCGAAACCGCACGTGCCTTCGGGTACGACTGGGAGGCCTGCAATGCGCACGGTCCGACGCAACGCACCCGGCCGGACGGCACACCGAAACCGCCCTTCGTCAAGCTGGACTGGTTCTTCACCCGCGGTGTGGCTGCGCACAATCCAAGAATCGTGCCGGCGGTCGACGCGGCGGGCAAGGCGATCTCCGACCACGAACTGATCCGGACAGAGGTGTCTCCAATGCACGGCGGGCAGTCATGAAACTGGTCACCTACAACATCCAGTACGGGCTGGGAAAGGACGGTCGCTACGATCTTTCCCGGATTGCCCGGGAGGTCGATGGCGCCGACGTGATCGCGCTGCAAGAGGTGGAACGCTTCTGGCAGCGCAGCGGCATGGTCGACCAGCCCGCGATGCTGGCGTCGATCCTGCCGGAATACTACTGGGTCTACGGCCCCAGCCTGGATATGGCCTGCGACCTGATCGATGCGGAAGGCCGGCCGACGCAAAGGCGGCGGCAGTTCGGCAACATGTTGCTGGCCAGGGTGCCGATTATCTCCTCGCGGGTTTTTCCCCTGCCCAAGAACGGAATGCTTACCCAGCACTCCATTCAGCAGAGCGTTCTTGAGGGCGTCATCGAACCCAACGGCCGGGCGCTGAGGATCTGTTCCATCCATCTCAGTCATCTGGACAGTGCCACTCGGCTGCCGCAGGTCGAAGCCCTGTTGGACATGCATCGTCGTGCCGCAACGGAAGGCAGCGCCTGGTGCGGCGGTCACCCCGATCCGGAAGCCGGATGGACCGAAGGCGAGATGCCCCCGATGCCGCGCGAGGCGGTGCTGATGGGGGACTTCAACCACGATTTGAAAGCGCAGGAATATGACCGGATCGTCGGTCCGCTGTCGGCCAAACACGGCCGCCTGAACAACATCGACGGTTTCGTCGATGCCTGGGTTGCAGCCGGCAATGACGAGGACGCGGGAAACACGCTGCATCAAAGCGACAGGCGGATCGATTATTGCTTCGTCTCCGCCCCGCTGGCGTCCCACGTGGTTGGTTGCTGGATCGACAAGGATGCGACAGGATCGGACCATCGTCCCGTCTGGACGAAAATCGACCTCTGACATGGACGACCGTGGCGGACGGGGACTGGCGATTGAGGGGCCGCACGGACCCGTCCGCCTGAAATGGCACAAACTGAGGCGCAAGCCGCAGGACTTTCCATTCGACCGCGATAATCTGAAGCGTGCGGTCCGTGAGGGCGCGAGTTGCGAGGTGGACCTGAGGCGCCTCGGGGACGGGAATTTTGCATGTCTGCATGATGCGGAGCTGGACCGGGAAACCAACGGGACCGGGTCCGTGGTCCGCACGACGACCGATCGCGTCAAGGCATTGCGCCTGCGGCATCCGCACAGCGGCGAACTGGGCGATGCACCGGCGTTGCTGCAGGAGGTGTCGGCTGAGTTGGTTGCAGGGCCGGTGCATCGGGACGCGGTCGTTCAGTTGGACATGAAGGACGATGAACTCATGCCGTCGTCCGCGCTTGACCACTTTGCCGCGGCACTGGAAGGGTGCGCGCATCGGTTCATTGCCGGCGGCATGTCCTGGCCCGTCATCGCAGCGCTTGGCCGCGATGTGCCGGGATTGCGCCTCGGCTTCGACCCGCTTCAACTTGCCGACGAAATGCTCCGCGGCAGTGCCGAGTCTCTCCGCCTTTTCGGTCGAACCGTCGTTGCGACGGCGCGGGATGCCGAGATCATCTATCTTTCCCATGAATTGATCGCCGAAGCCGCTGACCTCGGGGTCCCGATCGTCGAAATGTTTCGGTCGGAAGGCCTGTCCGTCGACTGTTGGACGCTGGATCCGGATCAGGAGAGCATTCGTGCGCTGTTGCCGCTGGCGGTCGAGATGGGGGTCGACCAGATCACGACCAATGCCCCGCTTGCGCTGGAGGTCCTGTGGCGCGACATTGCCGCGCCAACCGGGCGGTAGAACCGGGGGAAGAGGCATATGGCCATACTGACCACGACGATCGGCGCCTATCCAAAGCCGGACTATGCGCCGGTGCCGAACTGGTTCGACCTGGGCGAAGTGCGTCGTGAAGCGCCGACGGCTGTCTACGATCGGCTGGTGGACCCTGCTCAAAGCGATTTTGTGGCGTTGCTGGACCGCGCGACAGAAGAAGTGGTGCGCGAGCAGGATACCTTGGGGCTCGACATTCCAACCGACGGCGAGGCGCGGCGAGAACACTATGTTTATTATCACTGCCGTCACCTCGTCGGGTTCGACTTCGACGAGTTGATGCGGCGGGTGATGCGCCACGGCAGCTGGGCGGCGCGTGTCCCCACGGTGACCGGGCACGTCGCCGCCGGCGAGCCGTTTCTGCCGCGCGACTGGCGTGTCGCGCAGGCGGTCACCGAAAAACCGGTCAAAATCACGGTGCCCGGACCGCTGACCATTGTCGATTCCACGGCGGATTCGTTCTACAGGGACGAGAAGGAGCTGGCCTTCGCGCTTGCCGATGCGATCAATGTGGAAGTGCTGCGCCTGGCGTCGGCCGGCTGTCGCTGGATTCAGGTGGACGAGCCGGTCTTTGCGCGCCCGCCCGACCGCGCTTTGGCATTCGGCATTGAGGCCCTGGCCCGCTGCTTCCAGGGACTGGAAACCGACGTGCAGAAGGTGGTGCACATCTGCTGCGGTTATCCCGCTGCGCTGGACCAGGAGGATTATCCAAAGGCGGATCGGCAGTCCTATTTCGCCCTTGCCGATGCGCTGGAGGCCGCGCCGGTCGATGCTATCTCGATTGAAGACGCCCACCGCAAGAACGACCTGTCGCTTCTGGAGCGATTCGGCAGCACGAAGGTCATCCTGGGTCTGATCGACATCTCCAAGACCAGGGTGGAAGGCGTCGAAGAAATCTCCAATCGCATCTCCGACGCGTTGAACCATATCGATCCTCGAAGGCTGATTGCGGCGCCCGACTGCGGCTTGACCATGTTGCCGCGGGCGCTGGCAAAACGGAAACTGTCCAACCTTGTTGCCGCCGCGTCCATTGCGTGACGGCACTCCAGCAACAGGAATGACGACCCGATGACGGACGAGACGGCCCTCAACGATAAGCTTGCAGCTGCTTGCGAGATCGCCCGCGAAGCCGGAGCGCTCGCCCTCGACTACTTCCGCAAGCGCGACGAGCTGGTCGTTGAGCTGAAAGGGCCGCAAGACCTGGTCAGTGTCGCCGACCGCGCGGTCGAGGACCGGGTGCGGGAGGGATTTGCCGCGGCGTTTCCCGACGACGGGATCCTGGGCGAGGAGGGTGGCGGCGATGTGTCCGACCGCTTCTGGCTGATCGATCCGATCGACGGCACGGCAAACTTCCTGCGCGGCGTTCCCTTCTGGTGTGTCGCGCTGGCCTATGTGGTTGAAGGGGTGCCGGTCCTGGGCGTGATCTACGATCCCGTTCAGGATCATCTCTATGCCGGCCGGCGCGGTGCGGGTGCCACCTGCAACGGACGCCCGATGCGGGTCGCGGACACCGCGGAACTGAACAAGGCGACGGTGGCCATCGGTTATGCCGTTCGCGAACCGCACGAGAAGGTGCTTTCGGTTCTGGACGGGACGCTCAGCGCCGGTGCCACGTTCAAGGGGTACGGCTCCTGCGCCATGGCCCTGGCCCTCGTCGCCGACGGTCGGCTCGACGCGTTCTTCGAGGAGCACATCAACGCCTGGGACTGCCTGGGCGGCATTCTGCTGGTGACCGAAGCGGGGGGGGGCAGAGCAACGATTTCCTGGCTGGCGACGGCCTCAGGCGCGGCAATCGCCTGCTGTGCACGACGCCGGGCCTGTGGCCGGCTCTGGCACCGATCGCCGGGGTCTAGGTTCGCTGTGAACTGACCTGGGGCAATGACCGTGGGTAGGCGGCTGGCCTAGATTTTGGGCAGGCAGGAATGGAGGGAGGTTTGGATCATGGATGTCAACGGGCGCCACTACCGGACCATCTGGCTGAATGACGACGGCTGGTTGGTCGAGATCATCGACCAGACCAAGTTTCCGCACCGCTTCGAGACGGTCACCATGCGGACGGTCGGCGATGCAGCCCATGCCATCAAGGACATGCTGGTTCGCGGCGCACCCCTGATCGGCGCAACTGCCGCCTATGGCATGGCCTTGCAGGCGCGCGACGACAGTTCCGACGAGGCGATCGACCGGGCCTATGGCCTGCTGTTCGCGACGCGGCCGACCGCGGTCAACCTGCGTTGGGCGCTGGACGAGATGCGGGCGGTATTGCGCAACATCTCGCGGGAAGACCGGGCCGCGGCGGCATACAGGCGTGCTGCGGAGATCTGCGACGAGGATGTGGCGATCTGCGAGTCGATCGGCGAGCACGGGCTGGAGATCATCCGCGACATCGCCGCCGGGAAGCCGGCGGACGAGCCCGTGAATATCCTCACCCATTGCAATGCAGGCTGGCTGGCCACCGTCGACTGGGGCACCGCTACGGCGCCCATGTACAAGGCGTTTGCCGCCGGCATTCCGATCCACGTCTGGGCCGACGAGACCCGGCCGCGCAACCAGGGCGCCTCGCTGACCGCGTGGGAACTGGGCCATCACGGCGTGTCCCATACGGTGATCCCGGACAATGTGGGCGGTCATTTGATGCAGCACGGCATGGTGGATATGTGCATCACCGGGACCGACCGCACCACCGCAACCGGCGACGTCTGCAACAAGATCGGCACCTATCTGAAGGCGCTGGCCGCGCACGACAACGGTGTGCCGTTCTACGTGGCGCTGCCGTCGCCGACCATCGACTTCACCGTTTCCGACGGGGTCGCGGAGATCCCCATCGAACAGCGCGGCGGCGAGGAAGTGGCGCGGATGATGGGCAAGACCGACTCCGGGACCATCGAAACCGTCACCATCGTGCCCGACGGCAGCCCGGTTGCGAACTATGCCTTCGATGTGACGCCGGCGCGCCTTGTCACCGGCCTGATCACAGAACGCGGCGTGGCACCGGCGTCGCGCGAGGGAATCGCAGCGCTGTTTCCCGAACGTGCGAAGGATCCTGCGACGCCATAAGGCCGGGAGAGGAACTGCAATGGGCCTGGTCAAAGAAGCGCTTGCCCGCGTCTCGCGCATGGTGGGCAAGGACATCGATGCCCGCGACGTGCTGGAGCCCAACGCGAAGACGAGGCGCAGTTTCAAAGGCCATGTGGTCGGCAGATTCAAGAGGACCGGCCCGAACAGCTGGGACGACTATCGTGTTGTCGCCGAGGACGGCGGTCCGATCGACGTGTATCCGTCGGTTAGGGTCCATGTTGAACCCCGGGGTGCCAAGTTTCGAATGCGGTCGCGGGGCGAGGTCGTCATGGTGACGTGGATCCCAAGCGACGAAGAGATCGCAGAAATGGGCGCAGACGCGGATGTGCACCAAGCCTTCCTCGAAACATGCGTCGAAGAGTTCGGTCACAAGGCGGGAATCGGTGTGACTGCCTTTATCGCCAAGACGCTGAGACGATGAGGTGCTGCCGGCATCACTTCATCACAGCGACTTCCGGGACGCCCGCTTTCAGGATTTCGCGGATCATGCCGGCCAGGGCTCTGTACTGGTCCTGGCGCCCGGCATGGCGGCGCCAGACCATGCCGATCATGCGATAGGGCGCGCGGCTGCGGATCGTTCAGGCGACGACCGAATCGTCGTTTCGGACCTCCGAACGCACATAGAGCGCCGGCAGAAACGAAATGCCCATCCCCATGCTGACCATCTGCCGCAGCGTATCGAGGCTGGTGCCCTCGTAGTCCAGGGCGAGCTCGGCGCCGTATTCTTCGCTGAGGGCTCGGACCTGGTCGTATAGGCGGTGTCCAGGCTCGAGCGTCAGGATTCGCTCGCCCTTGAGGTCTGACCGGGCGACGGACTCGTTCTCGGCGAACGGGTGATCCTGGGGCGCGACAATCAGCAGGGGTTTGAGAAAAAGCCGCGCGATTTCCAGGTCGGTCCCCTCAACGGGCAGGGGAAACAGCAGCAGGTCGAACGTGCCGTCGTCCAACCCGCGCAGCAGCGCTTGCGGCAGGCCTTCGCGGACATGGAGCCTCAGCTCCGGATAGGTCTTGTGCAACGCCGGCAGGATGCTCGGCAGGAGATAAGGACCGACCGACTGCAGGACGCCCACGCGGATCGTGCCGCCAAGCAGGTCCTGTCCGTGCTTGGCGAGTTCCACGATGTTCTGAACCTCGCGCAGAACCGTCCGGCAGCGCCCGGCGATGTCCTTGCCCATGGGCGTCATGATGACGCGTGCCCGGCTGCGTTCCACCAACTGGACGCCGAGTCTTTCTTCCAGCTCGCGCAACTGGCCGCACAGCGTCGGTTGGGTGACGTGGCACAGCTCGGCTGCACGGCGAAAGTGAAGGGTGTCCGCAACCGCGACCAGATACCGAAATTGCTGCAATGTGGGCATGCCATGCCTCCAGTCGAGATCCAGGGCATTATAGATGATATCTATCAAAGCCGTCCGTATTCTCGATTTTACCTATGAACGGTTCACCTCCATTTCAAGCCGAAGCCGCAGGGGTCACGATTCCGAATGGTCGGAATACGCACCGATGGGGCAGAGCAATGGAGCGACACGGCCATGAAAAGGTTCAAGAACATCCTTCTCGTTTGCGATGAGAACGGACTTCATGACGAGTTGATCGGACGTGCGATCTGGCTGGCAAAGTCGAACGGCGCGCGAATCGAAGTTATCGACACCATGTCGGCCGCACCTGGCGAACTTGCGCGGCTGTATGGCGCTCTGCCCGGGTCCAGGGCGCATGACGTGGAGTTCGCGGTTCTGGAGTTCCAGCGCGAACGCCTTGCCAGCATTGCCGGGCCGATCCTCTCGGAAGGAATCGAAGTTGGCCAAACCGTTCTGCAGGGTGTTCCGTTCGTTGAGATCATCCGCAAAGTCCTGCGCGATGGAAACGACCTCGTACTCAAGGGCGCGCCCGCCGACCCCGAGGGCCCGTTTCCGTTGTTCGCCAGCACCGATATGCACTTGCTGCGCAAATGCCCTTGCCCGGTCTGGCTGATGAAGAAGAGCCGCCGGCGCCGCTTCGCACGGATCCTGGCGGCGGTCGATCCCGACCCGGACGATCGGCAGCGGGATTCCATGAACACTGTGATTATGGACCTCGCCACTTCTTTGGCGGCCAAGGACGAGGCGGAACTGCATGTGGTCAATACCTGGCGGCTTGAAGGGGAGTCCACCCTGCGCCACAGCGGCTTCGCGCGTGTGGCCGAGGAGGAGGTCGACCGGCTTCTCGAAGATCGTCGCACGCAGTGTGAGGGCAGGTTGGACGCCCTTGTCGGACCCTATTCCGGCCTTGCAAAGAACCTGCGCGTCCATCTTGTCAAAGGCGAGGCAAAGGACATCGTGCCGTCTCTGGCGGACAACCAGCGCGCCGATCTGATCGTCATGGGAACGGTCGCCCGCACCGGGATCAACGGACTGTTTATCGGCAACACGGCGGAAGCAATCCTGAACCACGTCAACTGCTCCATCATGGCCGTGAAGCCGCCCGGATTTGAGACGCCGGTGCAGTAGATGCGCTGGAGGCGGAGGCGGCACAGCGGTGCGGAGAACTCCTTCCCGCCGGATTCCAGGGCCTCGGGCAATCGCGCAACCGGCAAAGTCTGATAGGAATTTTCGATTAAAACAGGTGTGAATGTCGAGTTGTTCTATTAGATGTCCGACCCCAAATGGCGTGGTGGCGCGCAGTGTCCGCTGCGCAGACTGACCAAAGGAGAGGAAACGTGACTTGGCGCTTTCTTATGCACGACGGAATGAACGAGACCGCGCTCTGCGGACGCGGCAGTACGCACAAGCTGGACACCGCGGCCTAAGCCGGCCTCCCAATCGTTCGACCTAGGAGATTCGCGACCATGCGGAATCACACCCACTACGACGCCCTATTGACCAAACACCGCAAACTCGAAGCCAGGATCGCCGAGGAGTTGGCCCGGCCGCTGCCGGACAATCTCGAGCTGCAGCGGCTTAAGCGGCAGAAACTGCTGGTGAATGACGAGATCGAGTCTTGGGAGAGGGTGTTGCACGTCGTGCGTTTCGGTTCGCCTCGCAGGACGCTCCCGGAAACCAGGGCGGGGGCGGAGCGGCCATTGGCTGTTGCGAGCGGCTGACGGCGCTACGGTCCGTCTGTTGACGGTCCGTACGGGCCGTTTTCCTGCGACCCCGCTTTCGCGGTGGGGTCGCAGGCTTTTTCTGGGGGCCTTCAACCCTATGTGGTTCGGGAACGCGAGAAGGGACAGTGAACAGTTTGAGTTGGATCATCGGGCAACCGCACGCAGCAGGGCAGGGCACGGCCTCGAAAGGCCCGGGCCTGCAGGCCTGGCTTGCGCCCGTGCCCGCAGCTGCCCTGGCGCTTGCCTTCGCGGCATGTGTGCCGGCGGTCGCTGCGGGGGGAAACGCTTCGATACGCGGTCGCCTGGGTACCCAGTCTCGGCATCAACCTGTCGTTTCTGATCGACGGCCTGAGCCTGACATTCGCGCTGTTGGTCACCGGGATCGGCTGTCTCGTGGCGGTCTATTGCAGCGCCTATCTGTCCGGCCATGCCCACTACGGCCGACTATACCTCTATCTAACCCTGTTCATGTGTTCGATGCTGGGTCTCGTCCTGGCCGACAACCTGATCACGCTCTTCGTGTTCTGGGAGCTGACGACGATCGTTTCGTTCCTGCTGATCGGGTTCGATCATGCATCGCCAAAGGCGCGCCGGTCGGCCTTGCAGGCGCTTCTTCTGACGGGTGCCGGCGGGCTGGCGCTGCTTGCAGGCCTGATCCTTCTCGGCAGCGTTGCGGGAAGCTTCGAGCTCTCGGAGATCGCAGCGGTTGCCGACACGGTCCGCGCCGACGGGCTCTATCTCCCGATTCTGATCCTCGTCCTCATCGGCGCCTTCACCAAATCGGCCCAGCTTCCGTTTCATTTCTGGCTGCCGAACGCCATGGCCGCACCGACGCCGGTCAGCGCCTACCTCCATTCGGCGACGATGGTCAAAGCCGGCATCTATCTGTTGGCCCGCATGCACCCTGTCCTGGCGGGGACGGACGTCTGGATCTGGACCCTGACTTTGTTCGGCGCGGCGACCGCAGTCCTTGCGGCGGTTCTTGCGCTGCGCCAGACGGACCTCAAACTGGCCCTGGCCTATACGACGGTGATGGCGCTGGGGACGCTGACGATGTTCCTGGGCGGCCAGGCCGCTGTCGCCGTCGCCGCGGCCGTGACCTTTCTGATCGTCCATTCCTTTTACAAGGCTGCGCTTTTCCTGGTGGTCGGCAACATCGACCACCAGACCGGCACGCGCGACGTTGCCAAGCTGCGCGGGCTCGCCGGCGCCATGCCGCTGACTGCGGTCGCGGCGGCCACGGCGGCGCTGTCGATGGCTGGTTTCCCGCCGTTTCTCGGCTTCATCGGCAAGGAGCTGAAATACGAGGGGGCGCTGGCGATCGCGTCGGAACCTTTGCTTGTGGCGGGTGCCGTGGTCATTGCCAACGCCCTGATCCTTGCGGTCGCCGGCGTGGTCGCCTTGCGACCTTTCGCCGGGCACAGCGGTGTCGGCCCGCGTCCCCGGCGCGACGTTCCCGTACGGATGTGGTTGCCTCCTCTGGTTCTGGCTGTGCTTGGGCTGGCCTGCGGGATCGCGCCGTCCCTGATCGAAGACACGCTTGTTCAGCCCGCGGTGACGGCGATCCTGGGCCGTCCGGCCTCAGTCGACCTCGCATTGTGGCACGGCATCAACTTGCCCCTGATGCTCAGCATGCTGACGATCGTCATCGGTGGCGGCATCTATGCGTTTCATGACGAACTCCGCGCGCTTCTGATCCGCTATGGCGCCCGCTTTCCGTTGACCGCAGACCGTGTCTGGGACGGGCTGATCGACGGGCTTCGGTGGTTTGCGGCGATGCAGACCGCGCTCCTGCAGAACGGGATCCTGCACCGGTACCTGTTCGTGGTCTTCGCCGCGTTTGCCGGGCTGCTGGGCATCGCCCTTTTTGCGTCCGGATCGCCAGTGCCGCACATGGTAGCCCCCGCCTTGACGGTGGCGGAGTGGGCCGTGGTGGTCCTGACGTTGGCGGGCACCGCCATGACCGTCTTTTCCAGGTCCCGGCTGGCCGCAGTCTGCGCGTTGGGTGTCGTGGGGATTGGCGTTGCACTGATCTTCGTCCTGTTCGGGGCGCCGGACGTGGCGATCACGCAGCTCATGGTCGAGACGCTCGTCGTGATCCTGGTTGCACTGGTTATGTTGCGCTTGCCGCGGCTGACGCATGACGTCGGCACGCCCTTGCGCCGGGCAGATGCCGTGGTGGCGGTCGCCGTGGGCGCCGTTGTCGCCGCCGCCCTGCTTGCCGTGGTCACCGGACCCATCGACCGGTCAATTACTGATTTCTTCGAAACGGCCAGCGTACCCGAGGCGTTCGGGCGGAACATCGTCAACGTGATCCTGGCGGATTTCCGGGCGCTGGACACCTTCGGCGAAATCGCCGTCGTCGCCGTGGCAGCGCTTGCGGCCTATGCGCTGATCCGCAGGCCGAAGTTGGGAGATCGGCCGTGAACTCCCTCATTCTGAATACAGCAACGCGCATCCTGGTGGCGCTGATGCTGTTGTTTTCGGTGTACGTGCTGTTGCGCGGACACAATGATCCCGGCGGCGGCTTCATCGGCGGCTTGATCGCTGCGATCGCGTTTGCCCTCTACGCCACGGCGCACGGAACCGTGGCGGCGCGCCGGGCGCTTCGGATCGACCCCCGGACCATCGCCATGGGCGGGCTGGGCCTTGCCATCCTGGCCGGGCTCTGGTCCGTCCTGCACGGCGATGCGTTCCTGACCGGCCAGTGGCTGTTCCTGGGTGGCGGCGAGACCGAAAAAGGTCTGCCCGTCAGCACGGTGCTGGCCTTCGACGTCGGTGTCTATCTGGTCGTCGTCGGCGCCGTGCTCACATTGGTTTTCTCGCTGTAAGAGGAAGTCTGACCATGGAAGCCGTCTTTGCCCTTGTTGTCGGCGTCCTGGTCGCTGCAAGCGTCTACCTGATGCTGGCGCGCCACGTCCTGCGTTTCCTGTTCGGTCTGGTGCTGCTCAGCAACGCGGCGAACCTGACCATCTTCGTTGCCGGCCGGCTCACCCGTGCCGAGCCGCCCTTGGTCCCGGAAGGCCTCGCCGCGCCACCGGAAATCGTCGCCAATGCCCTGCCGCAGGCGCTGGTCCTGACGGCGATCGTTATCGGCTTCGGTCTTTTTGCCTTTGCGCTTGCGCTGGTGTTCCGGGCCTATCGCGAGCTCGGCACGCTTGACGTCAACCAGATGCGGGAAGCCGAACCGCGCGCTGACGGGAGGGCATCGACGTGAGCTGGCTGCTTGCTCTGCCGATCATCCTGCCATTCGCCACGGCGGTTCTGGTCTTCATGCTGCGCCATGCCGGTGCCGCGGCACGCTGGCTCAGCCTTGCCGGCTGCGTTGGGTTGCTCGGCCTTGCGGTCGCGCTACTGGCCGCCGTCTGGGAACACGGTGTGATCGCCGCCCAGATGGGGGGATGGGCGGCGCCCTTCGGGATCACTCTGGTTGCCGACCTCTTAAGCGCCGTGATGGTCCTGATCACGGCGATCACCGGCCTGGCCGTCGCGGTCTATGCCGTGGTCGACATCGATTCACGGCGTGAGGCGTTGGGATATCACGCGCTGTTCCAGGTGCTCTTGGCCGGGATCTGCGGTGCCTTCGTCACCGGCGATTTGTTCAACCTGTATGTCTGGTTCGAGGTGATGCTGATCGCCTCCTTCGGTCTCCTGGTCCTGGGCGGCGACAAGGCACAGCTCGACGGCGGCATCAAATATGTGGCCATCAACCTCGTCTCGACCGTCCTGCTTCTGATCGGCATCGGCCTGCTCTACGGACTGACCGGAACGTTGAACATGGCGGACCTGCACCTTGCGGTCGCCGAAGTGGAAGACGTCGGGCTGCTGAGCGTCGTGGCGACCGTATTCATCGTCGCCTTTGGCATCAAGGCCGCGATGTTTCCCTTGTTCTTCTGGCTGCCCGCCTCTTACCACACGCCGCCCGTTGCAGTGTCGGCTGTTTTTGCAGGACTCCTGACGAAGGTCGGCGTCTACGCGCTGATGCGCATGTTCACCCTGGTGTTCACCCACGACACCGGCTTCACCCATTCCCTCCTGCTGGTGGCTGCCGGTCTCACGATGGTCACGGGTGTGCTCGGCGCTGCGGCCCAGATGGACTTCCGCAAGATCCTGTCGTTCCACATCATCAGCCAGATCGGGTACATGGTGCTGGGTCTTGCCCTGTTCACGCCGCTGGCGTTGGTGGGCGCCGTCTTCTACCTGGTCCACCACATCATCGTGAAGGCGAACCTGTTCCTGGTCAGCGGCGTGGCCCGGCGTTTGACCGGCTCGTTCGACCTCGCGTCGATCGGCGGCCTTTACAAGTCCAGCCCGGTTCTCGCCGTCCTGTTCCTGGTGCCGGCTCTGTCCCTGGCGGGCTTTCCGCCGCTGTCGGGTTTCTGGGCCAAGCTGCTTCTGATCAAGGCCAGTCTCGATGTGGGCGCCTATGTCATGGCGGCGACCGCCCTGGTGGTCGGTCTCCTGACCGTGTTCTCCATGAGCAAAATCTGGCTGGAGGCGTTCTGGAAACCGCATCCCGATGGCACCGCACCGGCACTGACCGGGCTTGCGCACTTCCCGCGGACCGTTCTCCTGTTGCCGGTCGGGGCGCTCGCTGCGCTGACCGTAACCATCGGTCTGTTCCCCGAGCCCTTCATGACCCTGGCCGAACGGTCGGCTGGTCAGCTGCTCGATCCCGCGGCCTATGTCCGCGCGGTTATGGGAGCAGCGTCATGAGTTTGTTTATCCTCAACGTGGCGCTTGCGCTGGGATGGGCCGCGCTTGCCGGCAGCATCGAACTGCACAGCCTGCTGACCGGGTTCGCGATCGGCTATGCTGCGCTGTGGCTGACCCAGCCCCTGTTTGGTGAGACGGCCTATTTCGTCCGCGTCCGCCATGTGATCCGGTTGATCGCCTATTTCTTTTACGAGCTTGTGGCCTCCAGCCTGCGTGTCGTTTGGGACGTCTTCACCCGCGATCATCTGAGCCGGCCCGGCATCGTGGCCGTGCCGCTGGATGCGAACCGTGACGGCGAGATCCTGCTGGTCGCAAGCCTGATCTCGCTCACCCCCGGCAGTCTCAGCCTGGACGTCTCCGCGGACCGCAAGACGCTTTACGTGCATGCCATGTTTGTCGAGGACCCGGCCGAGCAGCGCCGGTCTATGAAGGAAGGATTCGAAAGAATGGTCATCGAGGCATTGAGATGACACCGGCGGACGGATCAGTTCTGGACTTCGCGACTCAGGCGGCACTTGTGCTGCTGTGCGCCGCGATGGTTCTGTCATTCCTGCGGCTTCTGCTGGGTCCCAGCCTGCCGGACCGGGTCGTTGCGCTCGACCTGTTGACCGTGCTTGCTGTCGCCTTCAGCGCGCTTTACGGCATTGTCGCCGGGGAGCCCGCGTTTCTTGACGTTGCGATCGCGCTGGCACTCGTTGCGTTTCTCACCACCGTTGCGCTTGCCCGTTTCGCCGAACGGCGGGATGAGCGGGATGGTGCAGGGCCGGCGGGATAGGAGCCCATGCAATGACCGATATCCTGACATCGCTGTTGGTCGTTCTCGGCGCCTTTTTCGCGTTTGCTGCCGCATTGGAGGTGCTGCGCCTGCCGGATGTGCTCATCCGCATGCATGCCTCTACCAAGGCCGGAACGCTAGGGTGCGGCTTGATCCTTGTTGCCGTCGCCGTCCACTTCTCCGAAACGGGAATCACCGCCCGGGCGGTCGCCGCGGTGGTGTTCCTGATGCTGACCGCCCCTGTGGCGGCGCACATGATCGGCCGCGCCGCATACCGCACCGGCGTTCCGCTGTGGAAGGGCACCAAGGTGGACGAACTGAGGCAGAACGGCGCTGGACGGCCTGACGGATCCGCCGCGGCCGGCCCGCACCAGGCCTGAACGGAGGCTGGCGCGTTCAAACTTCGGCGCGGGTTTTCCGCGCCGCCGCCGTCACGGCGCCGATCGTGGGGTAGTTGCCGGTGTTCACCATCATGTCCCGCGCGAGCCTGAGGCACCGCGTCTCGCACATGGCGCGCGCGTCAGGGTGTTCGATCCACTCCAGGTCGATATTGTGGGCCAGCCCCAGGATACGCCGGATCATCTTGGCCGCGCCGAAACCCAGCGTGTCGGCAAACAGGACGTCCATGTGGTGTTCGCGCTCGGCGTCCAGCGCCGCGGCGCCCGCCTCGCCCTGGAACAGGGCGGCCGGGTAGCCGTCACCCTGCCCGTTCTCCTGCCACAGGGCGACGAACTTGCGCCGGAAGTCCGTCCAGAAATCCTCGACCACCTGCAGCACCCACTCCTGGTAGTCCTCGCGCGGGTCTTCCGGCGTCGCATGGCCGTCCTGGCTGAAATAGTTGATCAGCAGGTTGGTAGTCACCGCGCCGATGTCGAAACCCATGGGCCCGTAGAAGGCGAATTCCGGGTCGATCACCCGGGTGTCGTCCTGGGTGATCATGACCGAGCCCGTGTGCAGGTCGCCATGGATCAGCGCCTGGCCCAGGCCCATGAATTTCAGTTTCAGCCGGGAGATCGCCACCTTCAGGTCGCCGTCGTTGCGGAACTCCTCGGCGATTCCATCGAGCTGCGGCGCGGTCCAGCGGTTGCGCTCGGCGATCATGTAGGGCTCGGTGAAGATCAGATCTTCGGTGATCTTGCACAGCTCGGTGTTGCCGCAGAAGACGCCCATGATCGCCTTTTTCTCCGGGGCCGTCAGGTAGAGGTCGGAGGTGAAGAACAGGCTCTTTGCGCAATAGTCGGTGATGTGTTCGACGAACTTCGGGTACCGCACGGCCTTGATCATGCCCTGGCGCATGATGATGTGCGGCGACAGCCGCTCCATCACGATGCAGAACTGGGTCGGGTCGTAGTGATAGACCTCCGGAATCAGCGCGCCCACATGGGCCCCGTGATGGCGCATGCATTCGTGTTCGAAGAACGCCCGTTCCAGGGGCATGGGCCAGCCTTCGCCGACAAGGCGCACATAGGGCAGGGACTGCTTGACGCAGCAGTCGCCGTCGGGCCCTTCGACGATGAAAACCAGGTTCAGGTTACCGTCTCCGACCTCGCTGACGGTCCAGTCGGACGGCGCGCCGCCAAGACGTCCGGCCACTGCCGGCAGCGCGTTCAGAAATGCCGGCAGCGTGTCCTCCGACAGCGCCTGATAGCCTGGTGGAGTCTCTAGCGGCACCGTGCCCTCCCTTTGCCTTTGTTGTGCTCTTGCCTCAGCCAAGACTGCGACAAGCGCCGGGCTCACGCAAGCACCTGCCGAAGCGGTCGTTCCGTGCAGCTGCAGTCGGCGGTGCAAAACGATGAAACGGTTTGCACGCGTGTGCAGACTTGCGCTTTAATCGGACTGGGAAAAGGGACGAACGAAGCCTCCGGGAAGGCGGCCGAAAATGTCCCGGCCCGACATGGGGCACGGGGAGGAGACCGAAACGTGAGGAGCGCGCTGCGCCCCGATCATTGCCGATCCGGAACAGATTCGGAGGGTGGGCATGCCGCCGGCTGACGTGCAGGCCGCTGCGGTCGACACCGGCGCCGTTCCGCAAAAAGAGGCGCTCCCCGACTGGTTCGTCGAAAAGAAGACCCGACCCAATCTCATCGTCGCCCGATGGGTGCCGATCGCCATGGTCGGCCTGCCGGTGCTTGTCCTGTTCGGGATCGTGGTCTACCCGACCGTCTGGATGTTCTATCACGCCTTCCAGAGCACCAACATGATGCGCCTGTTCCGGGGCAACTGGAGCTTTATCGGCTGGGAGAACTTCCACACGGTCCTGACATCCGAGCGGTTCTGGGACAGCGTGCAGCACCTGGTGCAGTATCTGGTGTTCGGCGCCTGTCTTCAGGTCCTGCTGGCCACCGTGCTGGCGCTGATCCTCTATGAGGTCGTCAGGAAGGACTGGATCCGCGTGGTCCTCCTGATCGCGCTGGTCCTGCCGATGATGCTGCCGCCGTCGATCGTCGGCGTGCTTTGGAAGTTCCTGCTCACCCCGTCGAACGGCGCCGTCAACCAGGCGCTGTTGAACATCGGGCTGATCGACAGCCATATCGAATGGTTCAATGCCGGCATGTCCCTGTGGTCGATCATCATCGCCGACAACTGGAACTGGACCGCGCTGCCGCTGTTGATCATCTATTCCGGCCGGGTTTCCCTGCCGCCGGCGGTCTACGAGGCCGCCCGCGTCGACGGGGCCAGCGGCTGGATGGTGTTGCGCCGCATCACCCTGCCGATGCTGAAGGAGGTGATCGCCATCGCCTTCATCATCCGGTTCATGGACGCCTTCAAGTTCGTCGACCTGGTTTACGTGATGACCTCCGGCGGTCCGGCGCAGTCGTCGGAACTGCCGACCTATATCGCCTTCCAGCGTGGCATCCGCGAGTTCGAGGTGAGCGAGGCTGCGGCCTACGCCATCATCATTTTTGCCTTCTCGGCGATTCTGATCATTCTGTTCCTGCGGTACCTGAAGAAGGTCCTGAAGGCGCAGGGCTTCGCGTGAGGGCGCGGCGGTGAGCGAATCCGACTACAGGCTGGTCCGCACGCTGTTGCTGCTGTTTCTCGGGATCTGGCTGTTCCTGACGCTGTTCCCGTTCTATTGGCAGATCATCACCGCTTTCAAGGACGCGGCCGAAACCAACCGTACCATCCCGACCTTCTGGCCGGAGGTATGGCATCCCGGCAACTTCAAATCGGTCTTTGCCGAGAAGTCCAACTTCCAGGCTCTGGTCGACAGTTTCATCATCGCGACCGGCAACACGCTGGCCGCGTTGGTCCTGGGGACGCTGGCGGGGTATGCCTTCGCGCGCTTCCCGCGCCAGGCGGGCGGCGAGAACCTGGCCTTCTGGATCCTGTCGAATCGCATGTTTCCGCCCGTCGCGGTGCTGGTGCCGATGTTCTTCCTGTTCGATGCGACGCCCTGGGGGACCGACAGCCACCTGTCGTTGATCATCCTTTATCTCGTCTTCAACATGCCGCTCGCGACCTGGCTGATGATGGTGTTCTTCCGGGACGCCCCACGGGAACTTGAAGAAGCCGCCTATCTCGACGGCTACACGCCCCTGAAGGCCTTTTTCAAGGTCACGTTACCGCTGGTGCTGCCGGGCATGATCTCGGTCGCCATGCTGTGCTGGATCTTTGCGTGGAACGAATACCTGTTCGCCAACCTGTTCGTGGGATCGGCGGTCAAGACCTTCACCATTGTCATTCCCACCTTTACCCACGGCAGCCAAACCTTGTGGAACCTGCAGATGGCGTTCAGCCTGATCGCGATGTTGCCGCCGCTGATCCTGTTTATCGTGCTGCGGCGTTACATGGTGCGCGGGCTCTCCCTGGGCGTGGTGAAGGGCTAGCGCGATGTCCGATCTCCAGATCCAAGGCCTGTGCAAGGGCTGGGCTTTCCCGGTGATCGACCGGCTTGATCTGACGGTTCCGGAAGGGGAGTTCTTCGTCATCGTCGGCCCCAGCGGGATCGGCAAGACGACGTTGCTGCGGCTGATCGCCGGCCTTGAACGCCCGGACGCCGGTCGGGTCCTTGTGGGGGGGGGGACCGATATTACCGGCTTGCCGCCCTACCGCCGCAACGTGGCCATGACCTTCGAGAGCTACGCGCTCTATCCCCATCTCAGCGTTTTCGAGAACATCGCGAGCCCGCTCAGGGCCCGCAAACTGCCTCGGGCCGAACTGGAAGGGACCGTGCGGCAGGTCGCCGGTCTGTTGCGGATCGATCAGCTTCTGGACCGCCGTCCCGGCGAGATCTCAGGCGGCCAGAAGCAGCGGACCGCACTGGCTCGTACGCTGGTTGCGCGGCCTTCGGTCTATCTCTTGGATGAACCGATCAGCCACCTGGATGCCCGCATCCGTCATGAACTGCGCCAGCAGTTTCACGACCTGGAGGAACTGCGCCGGGTGGCCACGCTATATGTGACTCACGATTATGCCGAAGCGCTGTCGCTGGGCGATCGGATCGGGGTCATGGGCGGCGGCGGCCTGGTCCAGGTGGGGTCCGCCCGCGAGATCTTCGAACGTCCCGAGACGCTGTTCGTGGCCCAGCATCTGGGGCAGCCGTCGATCAACGTGGTGAACGCCACGCTGCGGGAAGAGGGCGGCGTTCTTCACTGCGCCGCGACGGGCGGCGCCTTGACGATGCCGGTGGCCGGCCCGCAGGCCCAGGTGCTGTCGTCGCGGAACACGTCGGACGTCACCTTGGGCATCCGTCCGCAATATGTCTCCGTTCTTGAAAACGGTGCCGACCCGGAAGGACGGCACATCGTCGACGCCAAGGTGGAGCTCTACGAACCCTTGGGAGCAAACGGTGTCCTGCTGGCCGATGTGGGCGGCGTTCAGCTCACAGCCATGACGGCGCCTGACAGCACCTTCGATTACGGCGAACCCGTCAAGCTGGGACTCCAGGCGGACGCGGTCCTGTATTTTGATCCCGGCAGCGGCTCCAACCTGGTGCGGTGACGGCATGGCAACGGTAGCGCTTTCCGACGTCAACAAGATCTACCGCTCGCGCGGGGACGCCGTCCATGCGGTGAAAGACCTGAACCTTGAAATCGAGAACGGGGAATTCGTGGCGCTGTTGGGGCCTTCGGGCTGCGGCAAGACGTCGACCCTGCGCATGATCGTCGGTCTGGAGGAGATCTCGTCCGGAGAGATCACCTTCGACGGACAGCGGGTGAACGAGCTGGACCCCCAGCGCCGCAACGTCGCCATGGCGTTCGAGACCTATGCGCTCTATCCCAATTTCACGGTTGCGGAGAACCTGGGCTTCCCCCTGGAGGTGATGGGCCTCTCCGAAACCGAGCGGACCGCAAAGGTGCGGTCGATGGCTGAGATGTTGCAGCTGGAAGACATCCTGGACCAGACGCCCGGTGCCCTGTCCGGCGGCCAGCAGCAGCGTGTCAGTCTGGGCCGCGCCCTGATCCGGGACCCGGCGGCATTCATCCTCGACGAGGTGATGAGCCACATCGACACGCACCTGAAGTTCCGGATGCTGTTCGATCTGAAACGCATCCACCGCGACCTGGGGCGGACAATGATCTACGTGACCCACGACCAGGTCGAGGCGCTGGCGCTGGCCGACCGCGTTGCCGTCATGAGCCATGCCGAACTGCAGCAGGTGGGCACACGCAACGACCTCTACCACCGGCCGGCGAACGTGTTCGTGGCCGACTTCATCGGCGAGCCGCCGACCAACTTCTTCACTGCGGAGCTTGAGGCGGCCAACGGCGCGGCGCGGCTGCACGTGCAGAATTCCGACCTGAGCTTCGCGCTCAAGCCAGACCATGCCGCGCGTGTCGCGGCCAGCGGCGAACGGCGTTTCACGATCGGGATCCGGCCTCAGAACCTCTTCCTCCAGGCGGAGGAGGACGGGCCCGCCGTTAATGCAGAAGTGACGATCAGCGAGTATGTGGGCGAACAGGTCATTCTGACGCTGCAGAACGGAAGCGGCGTTCTTCGCGCCTTGGCCGATCCGAACACGCGTTCGGACCGCGGGGATACGGTGCGGCTGGGTTACAGGCCGCAGAATGTCATGGTTTTCAATGCCGCAACCGAGGAGTTGATTGCCTAGGCGGCTGGTGAATGGCCGTGCAGGCACGGCAGAACAAGGGCGGGACTTGTCCGCGTCCGGAACACGGGAGGAGAGAACATGGGGATTTTCAGCGCCTATACCAGACGTAAGTTCCTACGGAATGCGGCAGCCGGCGCCGGTGCGGCGGCGGCGTCTTCGGTGTTGCCGCGAAGCGCCTTCAGCGCCCAGGCCGTGCCGCCGGGCAAGAAGCTGTTCAACGACGTCGAACTCACCTACTTCCAGGACTCCAACTGGTTGCATGCCCCGCTGTGGCTGTCGCCGCACCTAATGAAAGAGGCGGGCGTCGGCATCAAGAGCCGCGAGGTCTATGACGGCGGCGACGCGGTGGCGAAGATCCTGCCGCAGCTGCTGTCCAACAAGCCGCGCTTCGATTGGGTGCAGTATCCCAGCCTGTTCTTCGGTGCGTTCGCGGAGACGGGCCAGCTGGAACCGCTGGACGACTATCTGGCGCAGTATGACGGCACCGACGAGTATCTGGACTGGGTGATGCCGGCCTACCGCGAGTTCTATACCAAGTGGGACGGCAAGACCTACGGTGTGATGCTGGACGGCGACATCCACATCCTTCACTACCGCAATCAGTACTTCAACAAACCGGACCTGCAGAAGAAGTTCTCCAAGCGGTTCCAGCGCGAGCTTGAGGTCCCGAAGACCTGGAACCACTTCATCGACGCCACCCAGTTCTTCACCGAGGAACTGAAAAGCGAGAACGTCTACGGCACCTCGATGGTGGTGAACCCGCCGAACTTCGGCTGGGGCTTCTGGATGGACATCGCGGCGTCGGCCGGCGTCAACTACTTCGACGAGAACATGAACCCGACGATCAACCAGGGCAAGGCCGCCGAGGCTCTGGACATGTACAAGGAGATCATCAAGTTCGGCCCGCCGGGTGCGGAGGCGATTGACCTTGGGACCTCGATCCAGCGCTGGCAGTCTGGCTCGGACGTGATGTCGGTCTGGTGGATCGACCTGGCCGAGTTCACGGTTCAGCAGCAGGGCCTGGAGCTGGCGGAAGACCAGCGCGGGGCCATCGTTCCCGGCTGGGAGAACGACGACGGCTCGATCACGAACCGGGCCATCTCGCTGTGGTGCCGGACGGCGTCGGTGCCGAAGAACCTGCCCCAGGACGTCAAGGATGCGGCCTTCTACTTCATCTACCGCATGTCGCATCCCGACTATTCCGACGAGATCGTCGCCGACGAGTATTGCGGTTCGGATCCGTTCGGAAAGTCGCATTACGGCGACGAGGCCGCCAAGCTATACCTGCAGGCCAACCCGCAACGCGGGACGGACAACGAGCTGTGGTCGACCAATGCCGGCATCTTCAAGAACTTCGAAACGGCGAAGAACCATCTCGATGCCGGTCTTGCCAATGTGGAAGTGGGCTATCCGCAGTTCTTCTGGGAAGGCGCGCCGGAATATGCCGACGCCCTGGGTCGCAACATTTCCAAGGCGATCTCCGGCGAGTTGACCAGCCAGCAGGCGCTGGACGAGGCGGCCGAGGAGTGGGTGAAGATCTCCCAGGACCTGGGCCTCGACAGCCAGAAGCGCCAGTACAAGAACTTCGTCGAGGGTGCGCGCAAACTCGGATACAAAATCTGAGAGCCGTACCCCCTTTGGGAGGAGGGCGATATCGGGGGAGGGGCAACTCTCCCCCGGTGACGTTTTCCCGGTGGTGCCGAACCAACGCCATCATGGAGATGAACGCAGATGAAGAAGATCCTGAACAACCCCGTCGACTATGTCGACGAGATGCTGGACGGCCTTTGCCTGGCCCATCCGGAACACTACGCCCAGCCCGCGCCGCGCGTGATCGCCCGTACCGGCGGTGCGATCTCGGGCAAGGTTGGGATCGTCACTGGCGGCGGGTCCGGCCATCTGCCGATCTTCACCGGCTATGTGGGCAAGGGCCTGCTGGACGCCTGCGCGATCGGTGATGTCTTTTCGTCGCCCTCGGCGGAGCAGATGGCCGAGGCCATGCGCCAGGCCAACGGCGGCGCCGGCGTCTTGCGCCTGTACGGGAACTATGGCGGCGACGTCATGGATTTCGACATGGCCGGCGAGATGCTGGAGATGGAGGATGCGGAGTCCACCACGGTCCTGTTGGCCGACGACGTGGTCAGCGCGCCGCCCGAGGAGGCGGCGAAACGCCGCGGCGTCGCCGGCATGGTCTATGCCTTCAAATGCGCCGGCGCCAAGGCCGAAGAAATGGCCGACCTGGGCGAAGTCACGCGAGTGGCCCAGAAGACGGCCGACGCCTGCCGTTCGATCGGCATGGCGCTCACGCCTTGCACCGTGCCCCAGGCAGGCAAGCCGACCTTCGAGATCGCCGAAGACGAGATGGAAATGGGCATGGGCATCCATGGCGAGCCCGGCATCTGGCGCGACAAGCTGAGGCCGGCCGACCAGATCACCGACGAGATGATCGACCGGCTGCTGGCCGACATGCCGCTCAACTCCGGCGACCGCATTTCGATCCTGGTCAACAGCCTGGGCGCGACGCCGCCTGAGGAACTCTACATCATGTACCGGCACGCCAAGGCGCGCCTGGACGACGCGGGCGTGTCGATCCTGATGCCGCTGGTCGGGCGCTACGGCACGTCGATGGAGATGACCGGGGCAACGATCACCATCTGCAAGCTGGACGATGAGCTCGAGGCGCTGTTGCATGCACCGGCAGACTGCGCGTTCTGGCGGGTGGGCTAGATCGTGAGCGGCTTCACCACCGCGACCCTGAAGGTCGGCCTGGTCGGCATCTGCGCCCGGCTGGACGCCTGTGCCGATGAATTGAACACGGTCGACGCGAAGCTGGGAGACGGCGACCTGGGCGTGACCATGAGCCGCGGCGCCCGCGACCTGCAGCCGGTCCTGGACGAATTGCCGGAAGACGTCGGTATGGCCTTCATGAAGTGCGCCCAGGCCTTCACCAAGACCTCGGGGTCCAGTTACGGCACGTTGCTGGCCACCGGCCTGATGGCGTGCGCGAAGGCCTGCAAGGGGCGCACCGAAGTGCCGTGGTCGGAGGTCTCGGATCTCCTGGGCGGGGCCCTTGTCGCGATGCAGAACCGGGGCAAGGGTGCCTTGGGTGACAAGACCGTTCTGGATGCTTTGGACGCGGTTCGGGCGGCGACCGAGGGCCTGTCCGAACCCCAGGCGCTGCTGGATGCCGCCGATCGGGCAACCGATGCCACGATGGACGAGTACCGGGACAAGCCGTCGAAGCTGGGCCGGGCGCGCATGTTCGGCGACAAAAGCGTCGGGCTGGACGATCCGGGCATGCTGGCCTTCCGCCGCGTGCTGGACGGGCTGAAGGCGTAGAGCCCCTCGCCCCAAGGGGAGAGGGGTTGGGGTGAGGGGGTTCCGCAGGTACAGACCGGATACATTCCTGACA
>Ga0209366_1000059_pt1 | contig 49028 bp, 52 predicted proteins | sample WorMetmaBAHAMAS2_FD_187391 | JGI IMG/M metagenome (GOLD analysis project Ga0209366, IMG submission 187391) | Marine gutless worms symbiont microbial communities from Max Planck institute for Marine Microbiology, Germany - Inanidrilus... | ecosystem: Host-associated > Annelida > Digestive system...
CCGGGGGGAGAAGGTGGCCCGAAGGGTCGGATGAGGGGGTTCGGGTCTCGGAGAAACTACCCCCCGAACTTTGCCTTTGCTTCGGCGCGGCGGGCGCGCCGCCGGCCGTTTCTGAAAGCCCTTCCAGCCGCCGCCGGTAAAGCTCGACGAAATCCACATAGCCGATCATCAGCGCCGGGAAACCGCCGTCACGGGTCGTGTCGGAGATGATGTTGCGGGCATAGGGAAAGAACAACCGGGGTGCCTCGATCATCAACAGCGGCTGCACATGCTCGTCGGGCACTTCGCCAAGCCGCACCAGCCCGCAATAGACCAGCTCGGCCATGAACAGGGTATTGTCTGCGGTTTTTGCATGGGCGGTGAGCTGCAGCGACACTTCGTGGTCGCGTTCGCCCAGCCGGGCCACGTTGACGTCCACGTTGATGTTGACCTCGGGCGCTGCGCCTTCCTGCACGAAGACCTCGGGCGCTCCCGGGTTCTCGAAGGACAGGTCCTTGGTGTACTGGTGCAGGATCGAAATCGGTGGCCCGGCGGTGGCCTCCGACGGGGCTTCAGCGTTACCCGTGCCCGTTTCCGTATCACTCATCTTCTGCCCCCGTCATCCTGCTGTGGCCAAATTTCGCTGTGGCTAGCACGAATGAGGGCGACCGGACAATAGCGGCGCCGGCGCGGACCGGGTGGCACCCTAGTGCCGCTCCGGGCCCCGCGGGCCCAGTTGCGGTTTGTCGTCCTCGTTATTCTCAGTCGGCGGGTCGGTGACGTCCTCGAACTCCGCATCGACGACGGTGCCCGTTCCGCGGGAGCGCGTGCTGTGGCTGTGCCAATGCACGGTGGTGCCGCCGCGGGCCCTGATCAGTTCCAGCAGGCGACGACCCAAGACCGTGCGGAAGCCGGGGACCAGCAGGGCCAGGCCCACTGCGTCGGTCATGAACCCGGGTGTCAGCAACAGCGCTCCAGCAATCAGGATACAGACGCCGTCGAAGAGCTCGCGCACCGGCGGGCGTCCGGCATCCACTTCCGCCTGGGCCTTGGCCAGGGTTGCCAGTCCCTGTCTGCGCACCAGAGCCGCGCCGATCACCGCGGTTACCAGGATCGTCGCCAGGGTCGGCCAGAGGCCGATATAGCCGCCGATTTCGATAAAAAGGGCGATCTCGATGATCGGAACCCCGATCAGAAGCAGCAAAAGCAGCGGCATGCTTGCCCTTTCCGTTAGAAAAGCCTATCTACATCACTAGATAGGTTGCACAAAAGACGACCTTGTAACCCGCTGGCAACCGTCGCTGTGGCGCGGCCTCGAGGATCCTGCGGGCGAGACGGCCCCCGGACTGATCCCGCACCATGGTTCGTTGCGTATCTGAGAGTTACACGAGAACAGGGATTAATCCCTGGGCATTGTAAAGGTTAAGGTCATCGGCTGATGAGCGGCGCATTCGACTATTTCGAGATTCTGATCCTGGCCATGCTGGCGGTCTTCCTGATTTACCGCCTGGGCAGTGTGCTGGGCAAGCGCACCGGACACGAGCGCCGGCCTTCGGACATGTTCCCGCGCAGCCAGGAAGGCGCGGCCGGCGCGGATGACAATGTCGTCAGCCTGCCGGGGCGCGACGAGGCGGTCGAGGCGGCCATGGCGGCAATGCCCCACGGTGAGGGTCTGGCCGCGATCCACCGTGCCGATCCGACTTTCGACCCGCAGCAGTTCCTGGAGGGCGCCCGGGCGGCGTTCGAGATGATCGTCGTTGCCTTTTCCCAGGACGACGAGAAGACCTTGCGCAATCTCTTGAGCGACAGTGTCTTCGACGATTTCCGGGCGGTCATCGAAGACCGCAGGAGCCGGAAGGAAAAGCTGGAGACCACTCTGGTTGGCATCGACGACGTGGAGATCCTGGAAGCGGGACTGGAGGGCAGCGACGCGGTGGTCACCATCAAGTTCGTGTCCCAGCAGGCCAACGTCACCTATGATGCCGACGGCCCCCCGGTCGACGGCGACGCGCAGGTCGTGGCGCCGATCACCGACATCTGGACTTTCCGGCGCGACACCCGCAGCGGTGACCCCAATTGGTTGCTGGTGGCCACGCGGAGCCCCAACTGACAGACGGCCGGTCCGGCCGTGCGCGCCAGTCACCGATCGATCGGACGTCTACGGACCCTGGCGCCGGCGCTCGTGTTTTGTGCGGCGCTCGCTGCCTGCGACGAGCCCAAGGAAGCTGAAGCGCCGGTCGGCCCCGGTTTCGTTCAGGTCGCCTATGAGGCACTGCCGGCCTGGTCCGATGGAGCCCAGGCCGGTGCCCTGGAAGCGCTGCGGGGGTCCTGCGCCAGGATGATCAAGGTACCGGCGGACAAGCCGCTGGGATCGCCGCTGCTGGCCATCGAAAGGCGGGACTGGGTTGTGCCCTGCACCGAGGCCCAGGTGCTTGACGCGACCGACGATGCGGCGGCGCGCCGGTTCTTCGAGAAACACTTCGTCCCGTTCAAGACGGTGCCGGCGGCGGAAGACAAGGACGGCAACGGGCTGTTCACCGGCTATTTCGAGCCGGAACTGCGCGGTGCACGCCAGCCGGACAACATCTACCGCTATCCACTGTGGACCCGGCCCGCCGATATGGTGACGGTCGACCTGGGCGAGTTCGACGAAACGCTCAACGGCCGGCGCCTGGTGGGCCACATCGAGGGTGCGCGCCTGGTGCCCTATCACACCCGCGGCGCCATCGACGGCGGCGCGCTGAAGGGCCGCGGGCTGGAGCTGTTGTGGCTGGATGACCCGGTCGACGTTTTTCTGTTGCACGTCCAGGGCTCGGGTCAGGTGGTTCTGCCCGACGGCGGCGTGGTGCGGGTCGGGTTCGCCGGCCACAATGGGCACGGCTACGTGTCGATCGGCAAGGCGCTGATCGAACGGGGCGAGCTGGAATCCCACCAGGCTTCCTGGGGCGGGATCCGCGACTGGATCGACAGCAACCCGGACAAGGCGAGCGCGCTGTTTGCGGTGAACCCGCGTTTCATTTTCTTTCGCGAGATCGCCGGCGACGGGCCGATCGGCTCCCAGGGCGTGGCGTTGAGCGCCGGGCGCAGCTTGGCGGTGGACACCGCCTTCGTGCCGCTGGGCCTCCCACTGTGGCTGGACACCACCTGGCCGGGCCAGACCGACCGGCCGCTGAACCGGCTGGTCGTCGCCCAGGACACCGGTGGTGCGATCAAGGGCCTGGTCCGCGGCGACTTCTTCTGGGGCTATGGCGACGAGGCCCTGGCGCAGGCCGGCAAGATGAAAAGCCGTGGCACCTACTATCTGCTGGTGCCCAACGCGGCGGCCGACCGGCACCGCGCGCCCGCGTCCTAGAGCATGACCGATGTTCTTTCGAATGGCAGCCACACCCCCTTCGGCAAGCTCAGGACAGGCATTCGTGACGGCGGCTACGCCGCCTCCTCACGATGAGGTTACTGAGTTAGTGATCTGACCTCATATCCTACCGTCATGCTGAGGAGCGCCCGGAGGGCGCGTCACGAAGCATTTGGCTGCAGCCGGGCGCCTTCGCCGCGGGCAGGTTGCCTTTCGCCGCGGCTGCGCACATTGTGTCATCGGGAAGAAAGAACGGGGTGCAATGCATGACGACAGGGAGCCAGCCCAAGGTCGGGCTGTTCGTGACATGCCTGGTGGATCTGTTCCGGCCGGCGGTGGGTTTTTCCGCCGTCAAGCTGCTGGAGGATGCCGGCTGCGAGGTCAGCGTGCCCGCCGGGCAGAGCTGCTGCGGCCAGCCCGCCTATAACTCCGGTGACCGGGCCGACACCAAACGCATCGCCGCCAACGTGATCGCGGCCTTCGAGGGTTTCGACTACGTGGTCGCACCCAGCGGGTCCTGCGCGGCGATGATCCACGAACACTACCCCGCCCTGTTCGCCGACGACCCTGAGATGGCGGTGAAGGCCCAGCACCTGGCCAAGCGGACCTTCGAGCTGATGTCCTTCCTGGTCGACGTGCGCGGGGTCGAAGGCGTTGCGGCCTCCTATGACGGGACCGTCACCTACCACGATTCCTGCTCGGGCCTGCGCGAGATGGACGTGAAGCAGCAGCCGCGCACCCTGTTGCGTTCGGTCGAGGGCCTGGCCTTGAACGAACTGGACGGCGCGGAGGTCTGCTGCGGCTTCGGCGGGACCTTCTGCGTCAAGTATCCGGACATCTCCAACAAGATGGTCCAGGAAAAGGCCGACGCGGTCGCGGCCTCGGGCGCGCGCCTGCTGCTGGCGGGCGACCTGGGCTGTCTGATGAACATGGCCGGCAAGCTTGCTCGCATCGGTGCCGACGTGGAGGTGCGCCATGCCGCCGAAGTGCTGGCCGGCATGACCGACGAACCACCGATCGCCGGGCCGCGGGACTAGGAGCGGCGGTCGATGCGATCCACCAGCCACGCATTCAAGGACAACGCCCGCGACGCCCTGGCCGATGCGCAGCTTCAGTCGGCGCTCGCCACCATGAAGGTCGGTTTCGTCGAACGCCGCGCCCGGGCCGTGGAAAAGGTGCCCGAGTTCGAACGACTGCGCGACCAGGCCCGCGACATCAAGAACCACGTGCTGGAGAACCTGGACCATTATCTCGAGCGGTTCGAGGAGAAGGTGCTGGCGGCGGGCGGCCAGGTGCACTGGGCGCGCACCTCCGCCGAGGCGGTCGAGGCGGTGCAGGAGATCTGCCGGTCGGTGGACGCGAAGATGGTCACCAAGGGCAAGTCCATGGTAGCCGAGGAGATCGGCCTCAACGAGGCGCTGGAGGCCGACGGCCTGGAGATCGTGGAGACCGATCTCGGCGAGTACATCATCCAGCTGCGCAAGGAACCGCCCAGCCACATCATTGCGCCTGCGATCCACGTCTTGAAGGAACAGGTGGCCGACGACTTCCGGCAAAAGCACACCCATTTGGATCCAGACCGACCGCTGAGCGAACCGCGCCAGCTGATCGAAGAGGCGCGCGGCGTGCTGCGCCAGACGTACCTGGACTCCGACGTGGGCATCACCGGCGCCAACTTCCTGATCGCCGAGACCGGATCCACGGTCATCGTCACCAACGAAGGCAACGGCGACCTGACCCAGACCCTGCCCAAGGTCCATGTGGTGGTGGCCAGCCTGGAAAAGGTGGTGCCCACCTTCGAAGACGCCTCGACCATCCTGCGCGTGCTGGCGCGGTCGGCCACCGGCCAGGACACCTCGGCCTACACGACCTTTTCCACCGGCCCCCGGCGCGCGGAAGACCCCGACGGGCCGGAGCAGTTCCACGTGGTGCTGGTGGACAACGGCCGTTCGGCCATGCTTGGCACGCCGTTCCAGGAGATGCTGCGCTGCATCCGCTGCGGCGCCTGCATGAACCACTGCCCGGTCTACGGCGCGGTGGGCGGCCACGCCTACGGCTGGGTTTATCCCGGGCCCATGGGTTCGGTGCTGACGCCCAGCTTCATCGGCGTGAAGGAGGCGGGCAACCTGCCCAATGCGTCCACCTTCTGCGGCCGGTGTGAACAGGTCTGTCCAATGCGCATCCCGCTGCCGAAGATGATGCGCCACCACCGGGAACGGGAGTTTGAACGCGGCCTGTCGCCGGCGTCCGTGCGCTGGGGCCTTGCCGGCTGGGCCGTCCTGGCATCGCGGCCGCGGCTCTACGGCATGGTGATGGGGCTTGCGGCGCGTTTCCTGTCGCTGGTCGGCGGGCGCGCCGGCCGCATCCGGTCGCTGCCGCTGGCTGGCGGCTGGACCCGGCACCGGGACCTGCCGGCCCCGGCGGGCAGGACCTTCCAGCAGGCCTGGTCCGACCGCGGCGGCGGCAAGGCGCCGTCGGCATGAGCGGCGCGCGCGAGCAGATCCTGAGCGCGGTCCGCAAGTCGCTGGGGCGCGGGCCGCCGGACGGCGGGGCGCGCGACCTTCTGGACGGGCGCCTGAAGAACCGTCCCCGCTCGCTGATCCCGGCCCAGGAGGGCGGGCGTTCCACCGCCGACCGGTTCTGCGAACGGGTCGAGGCGGTGGCCGGTACGGTGGCGCGGGTCGACAGCCTGGCCGACGTGCCCGGCGCGGTCGCCGACTATCTGGCGGGCCTCAACCTGTCGGCCCGGCTGCGCCACGGCGGCGACCCCTTGCTGGCCGCAGTCGACTGGTCGGCGCGCCCGGCCCAGCAGGTGGAAACCGGCGCCAGCGACGGCGACGACCTGGTGGGGCTGTCCGCGGGGTTCGCCGGCATCGCGGAAACCGGCACGGTGATGATGCTGTCGGGCAAGGACAACCCGACCACGCTCAACTTTCTGCCGGCGACGGAGATCATCGTCTTGACCGAAAGCCGCCTGGTGGACGCGCCCGAGGATGCCTGGGACCGGCTGCGCGCGGCTGGCCCGATGCCGCGGGCGGTCAATCTGGTGGCGGGCCCGTCGCGCACCGGCGACATCGAGCAGACCATCTATCTGGGCGCCCACGGCCCCTTGAACCTGCACATCGTCCTGGTCGCCCAAGACCCGGACTGACGGCGGCGGGCATGGCGGGCAAGGATCGCAAACCGACGGGCGATGACGCGGCGCTGTGGAAGGCGGTCACGCGGAACGTGACGCCCAACCCCGAACGCAACCGGGCGGAATGCGGCCCGGCGACCCCGCGCGCCAAACCCGGACCGCAGCCCAAGCCCCAGAAGGCGGCGGCACGGGCGGAGGCGACCGCTCCGAAACAGGTCCTGTCGGAAGCCGCCGCGGCCTCGCCGCGCCTCGACCCGATCGCCCGGCGCACGGCGCGGCGGCTCAAGTCCGGCCGGATCGAGATCGACGGCAAGATCGACCTGCACGGCCTCAGCCAGGACGCCGCGCATGCGGCGCTGTTCCGCTTCATTCCTGCTGCATCGGCGGCTGGGAAGACAAACGTGCTGGTGGTGACCGGCAAGGGCAAGGGGATCCTCCAGAACGCGGTGCCCATGTGGCTCAGTTCCGGCCGGCTGGCGGAGTATGTGATCAGCATGTCGACCGCCCCCCAGTCGCTGGGCGGTGCCGGCGCGCTCTACGTGGTGTTGCGCAAGGTGACGCGGGAGCGCGGGCGGTGACCCCGTTCGGCGCGAAACTGCGCGCGCTCCGCAAGCAAAAGGGCGTGACGCTGTCGCATATGGCCGAGGCGCTGGGCGTGTCGGCCGCCTATCTGTCGGCCCTGGAACACGGCCGCCGCGGCACCCCCAGCGCCGCGCGCCTGCACGCGATCTGCGGCTATTTCAACATCATCTGGGACGAGGTCGAGGAACTCGCCGCGCTCGCGCGGCGCTCGGACCCGCGGGTGGTGGTTGACACCGCGGGGCTGTCGCCGGAGGCGACATTGCTGGCGAACGAACTTGCCGCGCGGATCCGGGACCTGCCGAAGGAGAAGGTGACGGCGCTGCTCGCGGCGCTGACGGAGGAAGGGCAGGGCGGCTGAGCGCGCGGAAGCGGTGTGCCGGGACAGGGTTACCGCCGGTAACGCCCTCATCCGCCCTTCGAGACGGCCGTGTGCCACGGCCTCCTCAGGGCTGCGGGCCACCGCCTGCCTTCGCCGAAGCGAAGCTCCGGCTTCGCGCAGGCAGGTCTCCCCTCGGGGAGAAGGGAACCAAAAGCCCCCATTCCCAAAGGAGAGAGACTTGCCTCTAAGCCTCCACCACCGGTTCGAAGCCGCCATAGATCAGGCGCTTGCCGTCGAACGGCATATCGCCGGCCATCATGCGCGGGTCTTCGCGCAGTTTTTCCCAGGCCGCGGCGCGCGCATCGTGCGACGGCCAGGTGATCCAGGAAAGACCACCGTCTCGTCGGGCTGGCATTTGACCGCCAGCGGAAACGAGGTGACCTCACCGTCGGGCACTTCGTGGCCCCAGCAGTCGACCACGGAAAGCGCGCCGTATTCCTTGAAGAGCTCCGCCATCGCCGCGCTGTGACTGCGGAAGTCCTCTTTCTTCGCCGTCGGCACCGCCGCGACGAACCCGTCCACATAGCTCATGGTCACGGTCCCTCTGCGTTGTTGGTGAGCCGATCATAAAACGGAATCGTGACAGCGCATAACCGGCTCGGTGTCTTTGCAGCGGGTGCGGCATGCCGATTTGCCTCTCGGCTTCTGCTGTTGTCCTCCCTAATATGCTCCTCAATAAATCAACGCACCGGTGCCGAAAACGTCTGTGATGCCAGATCTGCGGAATTGGTTGGAAAGCGTCAGTCTCGGAGGGCACTACCAGACCTTCGTCGAGAACAAGATCGATGCCGATGTGCTCCCCGAGCTGACCGAGGCCGATCTCGAGAAACTCGACATCCCTCTGGGCGACCGCAAACGCCTGTTGAAGGCGAGGCGCCGGCCGGCGCTGCGGTTGCGGTCACGCAACCGGAGGGCACCGTGCTGCGCGAGACCAGTGTCTCGTTCCGCGGCCACGGCGAACAGCTGCGTTACCTCACCATGATGTTCGTCGATCTGGTCGGATTGACCGCGCTCTCCGAGCAGCTGGACATTGAGGACTATTGGGAGACGATCACAAGCTATCAGGTCTGCTGCACCGATATCCTGCAGGAGTTTCACGGTTTCGTCGCGCGCTATCTGGGCGACGGCGTGCTGGCCTATTTCGGCTATCCGCGCGCGGCGGAAGATGATGCGGAGCGCGCGGTTGCCGCCGGCCTTGAGATCGCGCGCGCGGTGGCTAAGATCGAGAACGGGAAGGGCCTCGAGCTCGAAGCACGTGTGGGCATTGCGACGGGCAAGGTGCTGATCAGCGACCTGGCCAGGGGGCGGCAGGAGTTCGAGGACACAGCGCTGGGCGACACCCCCAACCTGGCGGCGCGCCTGCAGTCGGTCGCCCAGCCGGGGACCGTGGTGATCAGCGAGGCGACCCGGCACTTGCTGGGCAATCATTTCGACTGCGTCAAGGTCGGCGACATGTCGCTGAAGGGTTTCTCGCAGCCGGTCGCAGTCTGGCACGCCCGCAGCGTGGACCTGACGGCATCCCGCTTCGAGGCCCGCCAGAAGGGCCCGATGACGCCGCTGACCGGGCGCGACGAAGAACTGGTGCTTCTGTTGAACCGGTGGCAGGCTGCCGGCAGGGGCGAAGGCAGGGTAGCGCTGATCTCCGGCGAGGCGGGGATCGGCAAGTCCAGGCTGGTTGAATCGCTCTACGACACCATCAAGGGCGAGCCGCATTTCAGGGTGCGTTATCAGTGCTCGCCGTTTCACACGCAAAGCGCCCTTCACCCCGTGATCACCCAGCTGACCCAGGCGGCCGGCATCGGCGACCGGGATCCTGACCCGGTAAAGCTGGACAAGCTGGAAGATCTCCTGCACCAGGCGGTCGATGACGTTCAGGGAACTGCGCCGTTGTTTGCGCGGCTGCTCTCGATTCCCAGCGACGGGCGTTACCGTCCGTCGGACGCGACACCCGAAATCATCCGCGAGGCCACGAAGGAAGCGCTCATCCAGCAGTGTTTCGCGCTTGCCCGGATCAAGCCTCTGCTTCTGGTGTTCGAAGACATCCATTGGATCGACCCCTCGACCGAGGAACTGCTTGGGACGCTGATCGACCTGATCGAATCGAAACGTGTTCTGGTGCTGTGCACTTACCGACCGGAATACGAGGCGTTGTGGGCGGGCCAGGCCGGGGTCTCGACGATCCAGCTGGGCCGCCTGGACCACCGCCAGTCCCTGGAAATGGTCAAGCGCCTGTGCGGACGGCACGGCCTATCACCCGAAACCACCGAGGAGATCGCGAACAAGACAGAAGGTGTGCCGCTGTTCATCGAGGAATTGACCGGTACCGTCCTGGAGGTGGAACGGACAAGATCAGAAAAAGGTGATGCAAGTGTGAGCCAACGCACAGCCGCGCTGGCCCTGCCATCGACACTAAATGAACTGCTGATGGCGAAACTGGATAGTCTTTCCGGCACGAATGAGGTCGTCTCGATCTGCGCGGCGATTGGGCGGACGTCGTCCTTTGGACTGGTGTCCACGGTTTCCGGACTTCCCGACGATGTATTGCGCGGAATTCTCGACAAGCTGACCCGTGCCCAGATACTGCGTCAGCGCGGCCATTGGCCGGATGTTACCTACTCGTTCCGGCACGCGCTGATCCAGGAGGCCGCCTATTCGACAATGCTGAAGAGCCGTGCGCGCACGCTGCATGCGGACATCGCCAACGCGCTGGTCTCGAAAATGCCGGACTACGCGACGCGCAGCCCGGAGGTCGTCGCCCACCACTTCAGCAAGGCGGCGATGCCGAAGCAGGCACAGGACTACTGGGAGTCGGCCGGCAATGTCGCGATCAAACGCTCGGCCTTCCAAGAAGCCATCGCGCATCTGGAGGCAGCACTTCAGGAAAACGACCAGATCAAGGACGACACCGACCGGGCCGGCTCGGAGATCGCGCTCAGAGAACGCCTGGTGATTCCGCTGGAGGCGCGGTTCTGGGGTTCGGAGGACATCGCCACGAACTTCAACCGGCTGCACGAATTGCAGCTCGAACATGGCGACGACACCCACCTCTTTACCGTCCTGGACGGCCTTTACGGCACCCACATCATCGGCGGACGGCCCAAACTTGCCATGGACTATGCCAAGAAGATGCTGAAGACCTCCAAGTCCCTCGAAGAGCCGGCCTATGCGGTGATGAGCCAGCACGCGCTTGCGATGTGTCACTTCAACATCGCGGACTTCGCGGCTGCGACGGAACACTATGCCGCCGCGATGCGCCTTCGCCCAGGCGCGTCGGAAGAGGTGATGAAGCAACTCTACCTTGCCGAGGTGGAGATCATCGACCATGGCATGCAGTCCTGGACCTATGTGCTAAGCGGCCGCGACGACCCCGCCGCCGCCGCGATCGAACGCACGAAGACGATCGTCGAGGCCAGCGAGCAGGAATTCAGCGGCGCCTACGGGTTCAGCATCCTGGCATCGGTGCACCATGCGTTGGACGACCCGGTGGCCTGCCGGGACTATGCAGCGCGGGCACTTGAGCTCAGCAAGCGCCTGAGCTTCAAGTAATGGGAGGCCTGGGCGCACATTCTGCACGGCTGGGCGACCGCCGTGACCGACGATCCCGAGCGGGGAGTGGAGGAACTGACGGCCGGGCTTGAAAGCTATATCAAGACGGGCTCGCGCCAGATCGTGCCTTGTTCCAAGACGCTGCTGGCCGACCTTTACCTGCGGTCGGGCCGGGTCCGCAGCGGTCTTGCCCTGATCGAGGAGATCGAAGCGGACGAGGAGGCGAGCGGGGTCAAGTTCCACTGGCCCATCGCCGACCGCGTTGCGCGGGACCTGCGCGCCAAGTCTTGAAAACCGCGCCATGGGACCGGCGGCACGGCCCCATGTCGACGGAGTCTTACTTCGTGTTGATGATCGGCGGCTCGTCGCACCGGCCGAGGCAATAGAAGGGCGGTTCTGCGTCGCTTGGCATCGTCTCTGGCGGATCGAACTGGAACATCATGTCGATGCAGGCGTCCGGCGTGACCTTGTAGAACCGGTTGTTCTTCGGAAGCAGGAAGAAGTTCGAACTGGTGTTGAATGCGCGTTCGACTCGAGTGACCTGGATGTCCGTGCCTTTGGCCCAAAGCTTGAACTGGAAATTGTGCTTGTCGGCCATCGCCTTGGTGATCTTCACTGTGTCCGGCGTGCTGAAGACATCGTCTGGGTTGCTGTCGTCTCGGACGGCGCGGCTGAGGTCGGCGAACACCGTCCACTTGTATCGAACCGTAAACGCCCGACCGCTTCTGGCGGTGATCGTCTTGGTCATCAGGACTTCAAGACAGCTCTCGCCGCCCGGAACATAGTGAAATGCGGTCAGCTGGCCTGTCGTGACGACGTTCAGCACCGTTCTGAACTGGCCCCGATTGTTCAGGCTCTGCTCCGCGGCCCGCAGGAAAAATCTGGCGGAGATGCCGCCAAAGCCGTTCGTGGTATTGCCGTCCTTGATGCTTTTTATCTTGTCTCTCAGCGTCGTACCTTGACCGCCCAGGTCGTCCAGGACCTTGCGCAGCGGTGCCGGGTCGTTGTTGGCCGTCTTCAGGATTTCCTCGGTGGTCGGTCCCGTTCCCGGCGTGGTTGCCACGTACTGTTTCATCGGCCCCGCGGTGCCAGGCGTGCTCCCGACCGGGTAGTTACACCTGTCGCCGTATTCGGCCTGGACAGTGCTCTTGATACCAACATCCGCCGTGGCACAGGCGGACAGCCCAAGCACGGCAAGCGCAAATGCAGCGGACGCTGCTGTGTGTCGGTTCATTCTCATGATCCCCCAGATCAGTTTGAGTGCATATCGTGTCGGTCACGTCTTGCGATCGACATCTCTTGCAACCAACGGAGCCTGGCCGCAATCAACCAGGCTTCCGAATTGCCTTGGCCATAAGAATTTCATACTCGCAGGTTTGCGGCCGGGGAATAGAGAGCGGCGCCGTTGACCGCCGCTCTCTATATTGACGAGCCACTTCGTGTTGATGATCGGCGGATGGTCGCACCGGCCGAGGCAATAGAACGGCGGCCCTGCGCCGTCCGGCATCGTCTCCGGCGGATCGGTTTTGAACATCATGTCGATGCAGCTGTCTTCCGTCACGTCGTACATAGAATTGCCTTCCCCTCTCAGGAAGAAATCATTGTTACCCGTGGCGGTTTCGACACGTGTGATCTTGATGTTCGCACCTTTCGCCCAGAGTTTGCGTTGGAAGTTGCGCCCGTCCGCGTCGGCCATCGACGCGGGGATGGGCATTGGGTCCGCATCCGGGAAGACATTTTCGGAGTCCGTATTATCCCGAACGGCGACCTGGAATCTCGCGAACACGGTCACCTTGTATCTGAATGTGTGGGCCTGCCCCAGACCGCTGGTGATGGTTCTGGTCATCAAGACCTCCAGACAGCCTTCGCCATTCGGCACATAGTGGTATGCCAAGAGCTGGCCAGTTGTGACCACGTTCCTGGCACGCAAGAACTGGCCTTTTTTCCGAGTTGCCTGAACAGCAGTTCTGGCAAACAACCGTCCGGTTACGCCGCCCAAGCCCTTCCCGTACTCACTGTTCTGAAGGCTGTCGAGGCGTTGCCGGAGGTTCTTGCCCCTCGCATTTGCTTTGACCCCTTCTTCCAGTGCCTGGACCCGGGCCTCTAACTCATCCGCATTCTGTTCCTGAAGGATCTCAGCAAGGTCCTTTCCCGTCCCCCGGCATGTTCACCACGAATTGCCTGATTGCCCCGGCCGCACTAGCGGTGCTGCCGACCGGATAGTCGCAAGTGTCTTCATATTCCGCCTGGATATTGCTCTGGACTCCCACGTCCGCCGTCGCACAGGCGGACAGCCCAAGCGCGGCACCCGCCGCGCAAGCGAATACTCGTGCATGCGTGATCATCTCAACCCTCCCCTTGTGATCGGCATCCCGGTCCTTTCTGCTGGACCTTGCATGCCATGATGCACAGATTCGCGCGTTTTACATAGCGCACCGGCATTATGTGTCCGGCATCCAGGCCCAACTGTGACCCAGTTCACAAAACAAACGGCCTTTCACTGACGCTGCCTCATGAGGCACATTCCGTCGCCTGCGCCATGAACTGCGCGCCTGGCTCTGCTATCCTCCGTTGACGGACATCAATGCAGATGTGTTCGTGCGGTGAGAGTGTCCGCACCGGATCGTCCAAACCCGCGAGGGGCGAAAGAAGAGAAGATGGAACGACGGCTTGCGGCGATCCTGTCCGCCGACGTTGTCGGCTATTCCCGCCTGATCCGGACGGATGAGGAAGGCACGCTTGCGGCCTTCAAGGCGCTGCGCCGCGACTGCATCGACCCCAAGATCGCCGAACATGGCGGGCGCATCTTCAAGCTGATCGGCGACGGGATCCTGGCCGAGTTCGGCAGCGCGGTCGAAGCGGTGCACGCGGCCTGCGAGCTGCAGGAGAGCCTGGCGACTTATGACGCCGGCCTGCCCGGCGACGGCAGGATCACCCTACGCATGGGGCTCAACCTGGGCGACGTGCTGATCGACGGCGACGACATCCAGGGCGACGGCGTCAACGTGGCGGCGCGGCTGGAAGGCCTGGCCGAGCCCGGCGGGCTCTGCGTCTCGGGCAATGTCTACGAGGAGGTGCGCGACCGCACCCCCTACGTCTTCGACGACATGGGCGACCAGCGGGTCAAGAACATCGACCGGCCGGTGCGCGTCTACCGCCTCGCGCCCGGTGCGGTGGCAGGCGCGGGCGGGCGGCCGCGTCGCGGTGCCTGGATGAAAGGTCTCGGCGTCGCAGCCGCCGTCGTTGCGGTGCTTGCTGTCCTCTATTTGCTGCCAGCGGGCACCCCGCCCGTCGACCCCGAAGCGGTTCCGTCTGTTGCCGTCACCCCGTTCGAGATCATCGGCGCCGCCCCGGGCCAGGCGGGTTTCGTGGCCGGCCTGACCGAGGACCTGCGCATCACGCTGTCGGGCGAGACGGGCATGAAGGTGGTGTCCCGGGAGGTTGCGGCCGACCCACAGGCTGCGGGGAAGGCGCTATACCTTGTCGAAGGCAGCGTGCGCCAGGCGGGCGAACGACTGCGGATCACCGCCTCGCTGATTTCGGCCGACAGCGGCGTCCACCTCTGGGGCGGGCGTTACGACCGTGCGGCGAGCGACATGTTGACGGTGCAGGAAGAGGTCGCGCGCAAGATCGCCTCGGGCCTCTCGGTCAAGCTGTCGGACGAAGAGGCGCTGCGGCAGGCCGGCGACACCGGGCCGTCGATGTTGTGGGCGGGGCTCGCCGAGCTGGGACGGCTCGGCGAACGCACCATCGCCTATACCTGGAACACGCTCGGCGACGGCGCCGGCGGCAATGGGGGTTGAGATCATGATCGAACCGCGAATGCCCGCGATCGCGTTTCTGACCGGCGCGGTTGCCCTGCTGGCGTCCGCTGCGGCGACGGCGCAGGATGTGGAACGCGTCGCCGCTGGTCCGGGAACCCTTCCGGGCCCCGTTATCGACGGCGGCCCGATCCAGGTGCAGGGATCGGGCGACGACCGGCGCGCCGACCGGAACTTCGGCGAGGTCGTCGACAAGCGGGGAACGGTCGACGGCAACCTCTTCGTTGCCGGCGAGACGGTGACGGTGGACGCGGAGGTCGATGGCGACGTGCTCGCTTTCGGGCAAACAGTTGCGGTGGACAGTCGCATTGCCGACGACGTGCTGGCCGCAGGCGAAACCGTGACGGTGCGTGGCACGGTCCTGGGCGACGTCCGGATCGCGGGCGAGCGGGTGACGCCGGCGGCGGAGATCGGCGGCGACGTCATGGCCGCGGCCCAGCGGGTGACGCTGCCCGCCGATGCGCGGGTGGGCGGCGATGCCTGGCTCGCGGGCGAACGGGTCACGGTGATCGGCGCCGTCGCCGGCAACGTTTATGCCGGGGCGCGGACCATCCGCATCGCGGGCACGGTGGACGGCGACGCGGACCTGCGCGGCGAGCGGATCACGATTGCGGCCACCGCGCGCATCGCCGGCGACCTCACCTATCGCAGCCACCGCGACATTACCATCGAGCCCGGCGCCGAGATCGGCGGCGACACGGTCTTCGTGCGCACCGACGGTCCGCGGGATTTCATCGGCGGCTTGCTTGCCGGGCTCGCCGCGCTGGCGGTCACCTTCTGGGCGGGCATCCTCGTGCTCGGCGCGCTGCAAACCCTGGTCATGCCGGGCCTCGCCGCGACAACGGCCGGATGGCTGGCCCGCCGCCCGGCGGCGACGCTGGGCCTGGGCGCCGCGGTGGTGCTGGCGGGACCGGTTGCGATGGTGTTGCTGGTGACCACGGTCGTCGGCATCCCGATCGCCGTGCTTGGGCTCGCGGCTTACATCCTGGCATTGACCGCGGGCTTCCTCGCCGCCTCCGGCGCGCTTGGCCGGCGCGGGGCGCGGCTGATGCGGTGGAACGCGGATGCGTCCTTCTTCACGCGGTTCGGTGCGTTTGCGGCAGGGTTTGTGGTGCTGTCGGTTGTGGGATTGGTGCCGGTGTTGGGTCCGCTCACGATGTTCGTCGCCACCGCGGTTGGGATCGGCGCGCTCACGCTGCAGATGCGCGAGGCGCAAGGGCCGGGCGGCTGACGCGTCCGGGCGCCGCCGGGTTGCCACATTCCTGGTCCACGATCCTGACCGCGATGAAAACCGCGCAAGCGACTTGCATGACGCGGCCGGGGCCCGCATATCCCGGCTCCGACGATGTCATGATGCAACCAGGAGAAAGCCTTTGATCCTTCGCCGATTTGCGCCGGCCACCCTGTTTGTTCTCGCCCTCGCCGCCTGCACGTCGGCGCCGCACATCACGGCGGTCGAGATGGTGGCCGAGGACCGTGTGTTCGAGGACCAGAAGACCGACACCAAGATCAAGGCCGGCATCCTCACCGACATTAACAACCGCATGGGAACGAGCTATGCGGCGCTCTTGAACGTGGACGTCTACGAACAGCGGGTGATGCTCACGGGCACGGTGGAAAGCGGCGACGACCGCGCCAAGGCGGTCGAGCTGGCTTACGGGGTGCCGGACGTGAAGTCGGTGATCAACGAAATCCAGGTGGTGCCGCCGGATGCAGAGGCCGAAGGCAGCGCCGTGGACGACATCGTGGTGGTGGAGAAACTCACGATCAAACTCGCCAGCACCCAGGGCGTCAGCCACACAAACTGGCGCATCCGCTCGGTGAACGGCACCGTCTACCTGTTCGGCCGCTCGCTCAGCAATTCGGAAACGCAACGCGTGATCGGGATCGCCAAGGACACCGAAGACGTGCGCAAGGTGGTGAACCACGCGGTGGTGCGCGCGAAGTAAGGCCCCAACAAATCTCCTCATGGCTCGAGGAGCGACGCGTCGCGCCGCGTCTCGAAGCAGGTGGCTGCGTGAGGCACGGTGGTGCCGTTTGCTGCCAGGCCCCCTTCGGCAAGCTCAGTACAGGCTTTCGAGACGGCCGTGTGCCATGGCCTCCTCAGGGTGAGGGTGTGCAGGCGGAGAGTTGTTGGGTACCCGGGTGTGAGGTGGGTCACTGAATCGGATCCGCATCCCGCGCATAACGGCACCCTGGACAGGGCGGCCGAGGCTTCGGCCGTTCCCGCACCCGGAACGAAATCCGGGCCGCACTCGGGGGAGCGCAATATGGCCGTCAGCGCCGCACGCAAGACAATGCCGCATCACATTTCGCCTTTGCCGGCGGCGACCGTGATTCCGCTTCGGCCGGGTTTGGCACCGGCCGCCGAGACAACGACCCAGTCCGGCCGCAGCCCCGGCCGCGGACGGGTTGCACCGCCGCCCCACGGCAGACCGGCGAACCGCAACGAAAAAACCGACCCTGCCCGCATCCTGGTGGTCGACGACAACGCCACCCAGCGCCTGAAGCTGACCCGCGCCGTCGAGGCGCTGGGCCACCGTGCGGTGCCCGTCGCCGACGGGCTGGAGGCGCTCGCCCATCTTCAGGACGGGGCGTTTCAGGTGGTGCTGCTGGACATCGTGATGCCCCGGATGGACGGCTACGCGCTGTTACAGCGGATGCGGTCGGACGAACGGCTGCGCCACGTGCCAGTCATCGTGGTCTCCGCGCTGGACGAGATGGATGCCGTCACCACGGCGATCCAGCTGGGGGCGTTGGATTTCCTGCCGAAAAACTTCGATGCGACGCTGCTCGCCGCGCGCGTCAATGCCAGCCTCGAGACGTTGCGCCACCGGACCGAGGACCTCCGCACGCTGGAACAGGTGCGGCGCCTCACCGCCGCCGCGGCCGAACTGGACTCCGACGAGCTCAACCCCATGCGGCTGGGCATCGACGACATGGCGCAACGCCCCGACCCGCTGGGCCGGCTGGCGCTGGTGCTCTTGAACAAGTCGATCAGCGTCTACAACCGCCGCCAGGCACAGCTGCAGCAGATCAAGACGCTGGTGGGCGTGCTCATGCTGCTGGCGATGGGTGCCTGCCTTGGGCTGAAGTCGGCGCTGTCGAAGCTCCATCTCAGCGCGGCCGGCCATCCGCTGACCGTCACCTTCTGGACCATGGGCCTGGTGGCGCTGTTTATCGCCGCCGTCGCCGTGGTGCGCGGGGACAGATGGCCCCGCTTTACCTGGCGCCTGTTCGGTTTCTGCACGGTCTGGGCATTGCTGGGGCCGGTCCTGCCCCAGGTCTTGCTGTTCTGGGCGGCGAGCCACGTGCCCGGGCACGTGCTGGCGATGATCATGGCGGTGGAGGCGTTACTGGTGTTTGCCGTCGCCGCCGCGATCCGCCACGAGGCGCCGAGCCTGCGGAAGTTCGCCGGGCTGTGCCTGGGCGTTGCCGGGATCCTGGCGGTTCTGGTGCCCGAGGCCGACCTGGGCGGTGCGGCCGGCACGGCCGGCTGGCTGGCGATCGCGCTGTGCATCCCGCTCTCAATGGGCACACGCGCGATCCTGTTGGCGAAACGCGACTGGGCCGATGCCGATCCGGTGGCGCTGCTGGCGACGGTCTACGGGATCGGTGCGGCTCTCCTGCTGCCGGCGGTGTTCGCGGTTGGCGGGTTCGCCGGCTTCTCGCTTTCCGCCGGGCCGACCGAAGCGGCCTTCCTGCTGTTCGCCGGCGCCGAGGCGGCGGGCGCGGTGCTGCTGGTGCTGCTGGTGCTCAAGGCCGGGCCCGTTTTTGCCGGCCAGAAGGCCTACATGGCCGCCATCGCCGGCGTCGCCTGGAGCGTGGTGCTGCTAGACGAATCGATCACCACCGTCGGGCTGGCGGCGTGTGCCGTGGCGCTAGCCGGGCTCTACCTGGTGGCGCAGCGCGCGCCGCGGGAGAAGCTGCTGCGGCCGTACGGGGGCGGTGGGCAGGATGTGCGGGTGGTGGCGGAGGAGTAGGTGTTCAAGCAAGGCGGCCCGCCTGCCAACAGGTTCAGGTTCTATTCAATACCTGACCCCCTCGTTGCACAATCGTGCCGGGGATAGATAAACCGTTCGTCCGAACGCCTGCGAAACGGCGCGATATATGTGGTGCTCTGAAAGAAAGTGAGGGTTTGCAGTGGCCATCTGATGAGGCTTTGGTTTTCAAGTTGAAGGTTTTTTTCGTTGATTGTGTGGCTCGAATTGAGGATCGAATCAATGCAAGACAATACGTTCTACCAGTTCCGTAAACTGTTCATGGACTATTTCTCTTTCTGGTCTTTAATATTCATCGGCCTTCTAATTCATCTATTCCGAAATCCGGATCAGATGAAGGCGTTTCTGAAAGCTATTCCAAAATACATCTCAAGTTTCAGGGTTGGCGATTTCGAAGTTCAGCTGAATCAGATTGAGCAAAAGCTGGCGGAAACGGAGAGCCACATTAGTGTTTTGGAGGATGAGAGCAAGCGTCTCAATGAACTCTACTCCAAATTTGACGTCAATGCGCCCGTGCATGAGCTGGAATCAACACGCCAAAGTTTGAAGTCCCTTGCCGGTAATCTCGATGACATCACACCGGTGCTTGATGGGTTGAAGCCAAAAGCCAATCCTGCCGATGTTTATGCAGCTGCTGAAATCCTAAGGGCGAAACGTGACACATCCGCGTTCGACGCTCTGATCGAAGCTGTTGACCGCATTGCTTCAGACGCCAAATTGGAGCAGCTGCGTTATCACACAGTGTGGACTTTGGCGTCGGCAGTGCATCGCAGCGTGCTGGCAGCGGTCAAACATACGGACAGTCCGCGCTTGTCCGTGGATCAACTGCGGCGAGCGAAAGGTGCGATGAAGAAATTGCACGATAATCCTCATGTGCAACTCGACCGTCCGGACCAACCAAGCCGGGGTATTCGTGGACCGGCGATGCACGCGCTGAACTGGATCGAAAAAGGTCTCAAGAAGTACGAGCAGCAAAGCTGAAGACAGAACACAAAAGCGGTTTCAGGTCTTGGTTTCCGCATCCGACCATTTCGGCTACTCGCAACGACACCTTCGAACCGGCGGTACGGCCTATCCCTCGGAGCGGCCCTTGGCCTCACGATCATGCGCATAGTGCCGGCTGAGCGGAAACGGCGGCAACCAGGCCTCGCGACGGACGATCCAGCTTTCGTAGGTTGGCCTCAGCTGGTCGGGGGCATCCAGGGATCCCAGGTTCACTTCGATCTCGTCATCGGTGCGGGCGAAAACGGACGAACCGCAGCGGGGACAGAAAAACCGCCCGGCATAGTCGCGCGTTTCGCCCTCGACCGTCACCGCATCCTCCGGGAAAACCGCGGACGCTTGGAAAAGAGCCCCGTGATGTTTGCGGCAGTCGAGACAGTGACAAAGGCCGACCCGGTACGGGCGCCCCGACGCCACAAGGCGGACGTTGCCGCACAGGCACCCGCCGGTGAACCGGTCCATGCTGCACCTCCTCTGACCTCAAGCGGTCGCGGTGTTTACAACGAACCCCCGCGGGCGTCCATTCCGCCGGCCGGCCTCGCGGACGCGACCGCGCGGGAGGACGCGTTGGACCAGGATACGGACGAAAAGGCAGACCCGCAGATGCTGGGCTGGACGAGAAAGCGGCGGTTCCGCGAGCAGACGATCCTGCTCCACCAGAACGCGCTGGCCTGCACCTACCTCAAGGGCGTCTTCGACACCGACGGCAACGCCTACGCCGTCGCCGACATTGTGCGGTTGGAATATGAGAACCGGGAGATCGCCCGATCGGTGGTGCCGCCGCAGCTGGCCTCGCCCGAAGCCGTGGAGGGCCTGCTGGAAATCAACAAAACGCTGCGCCGCCTCTACGACCAGACGCCCGCGCAGTTTGTTTCGTCGTTCGATCGGGATTTCGTGCCGGTTGGCGGGTGGGATGCTTATTTGGAGCGGTATGGGGGGCGAGCTTGGGAACGGTGCGCGTTGAGATGCACACTTTATAGCGTGACCAAGTTCTCCACATTCGCCAGTTATTCTAAGTGCTTTGCGAGTGGCCACTCTGCTCGACGACTCGGTTCTTTATCTTCTGCATCCCTTTGATGTCATTTTGCAGCAATTCAACAAGTGATAGCAGTTTCTCGTCTGAGAAACCTGTTTTCCCTGCTTGCTCATAGATCTTGAAGAGGTTCTTGTGTGCCTCCAACATCAATTCTCTTTCATGGATATCTAGTTCCTTTAAGGCAGACATCCTCTCAATTGCTTCTTCAAATGATCGCAGTTCATCAATCTTCTTTTTTCGGTCAAACAAGGATTTCTGACTAATCCAAGTGTAAATCGCAGTTATTGCGGAGGTAATAGCGCCAACTAGCGCGATTATTGAGACTGTTTCAGCAATTGCCATCTCAGACCTCCGATGGAATAATGCATGACATGCTCGCCACGAACCCACTGCAATAGATGACTATAGAGGATTGTGCTAATACTCCAAAATCCAAATGCTCTCGCATAAAGCCACTGGGTTCTTGCGCAAGCATCATCGCATTTTGAACGGCATGGCTCGCTGCTACATCGGCAAAATAGATTGCAGCAACAACTACGAGCACAAGTGAAATACCCCCGGCCACGAGTTTGCGACCCAGGAGAGCGTCACCAGAACCGATTAGTTCTCCGACGGCCGCAGCGCACAGGGCGGCAGCAATCAGAAGCAGTTCACCATGCGCTAGCAAGCTCTCCAAAGTTGGTTCTTGATTGTGGGTGAGTTGTATTAGCCACCCTACTCCAAGAGGGACTAAGGCCAGAACAACGCTAAAAATCAGCCATCGGATCAACTTGTTACGCATGTTTTGAAGTTGCCCCCTAGCCTAATCACAGCCTATATGCTCACACCATAGTTTTGCTAATACAACCCACGGAGTCTAGTCTCAAAGGCAGTTTTTCAAGAATCGGGGAAAGCCATCGGCAGTTCGGCTTGTCCCAAAAGCGCTTCTGTCATTTGACCCGATATTCATTGCACAAGCATTGCCAGAATCTCGGGCTGGCATATGTTTGGCTGGTCGAGATAGAAGCCTAGGACGCCTATTGTGATACAGTTTGTCAAACGCGATCACTCGAACAACAACAGAACACAGGGCCACTAGCCTCAAAGAATGAACTTCGACAAATCCGAATCCGCCGCCAGCGCCGCCACCTGCTCCTGCACGTAGCCGGCGTCGATGGTGATCTCTTCGCCGCCGCGGTCTGAGGCGGTGAAGCTGATCTCCTCGAGCAAGCGTTCCATCACCGTGTGCAGGCGCCGCGCGCCGATGTTCTCCACGTTAGAGTTGATCTCCGCCGCCAGCCTTGCCAGCGCGTCGATCGCATCCTCCGTGAAGCTCAGCGTCACCTCTTCCGTGCCCATGAGCGCGGTGTACTGGCGGATCAGGCTGTTTTCCGGCTCGCGAAGGATCCGGCGGAAGTCCTCTTCCGACAAAGCGTTCAGCTCCACCCGGATCGGCAGGCGGCCCTGGAGTTCCGGCAGCAGGTCCGACGGCTTCGCCAGGTGAAAGGCGCCGGACGCGATGAACAGGATATGGTCGGTGCGCACCGGCCCGTGCTTGGTGGCCACCGTGGTGCCTTCGATGAGCGGCAAGAGGTCGCGCTGCACGCCCTCGCGGCTGACGTCGGCGCCGGCGCGGTCCTGGCGCGCGCTGATCTTGTCGATCTCGTCGAGAAAGACGATGCCGTTCTGCTCCACCGCGTCGATCGCTTCGCCGGTAAGCCGGTCCTCGTCCACCAGCTTGTCGCTCTCCTCGTTCACCAGCACTTGGTAGCTTTCCGACACGGTCATACGTTTCGGCTTGGTGCGCCCGCCGCCGAAGGCCTTGCCGAACATGTCGTTGAGGTTGAGCATGCCCATCTGGGCGCCGGGCATGCCGGGAATGTCCACCGTGGGCAGGCCGAAGCCCCCGGTGTCGGCCACCGCGATCTCGATTTCCTTGTCGTCCAGTTCGCCGTTCCTGAGCTTCACCCGGAAGGTCTGGCGGGTGGACTCGCTGGCGTTCTCGCCCACCAGCGCGTCCAAAACCCGGTTCTCCGCCTCCAACTCGGCCCGCGGCAGCACCTCCTTGCGGAACTGGTCGCGCAGCATGTGGATCGCCGCCTCCACCAAGTCGCGCACGATCTGCTCCACGTCGCGGCCCACATAACCCACTTCGGTGAACTTGGTCGCCTCCACCTTGGTGAAGGGCGCGTTGGCGAGCTTGGCCAGGCGCCGGGCGATCTCGGTCTTGCCCACGCCGGTGGGGCCGATCATCAGGATGTTCTTGGGCAGCACTTCCTCGCGCAGCTCGTCGGAAAGCTGCTGGCGCCGCCAGCGGTTGCGGAGCGCGATCGCCACCGCGCGCTTGGCGTCGTCCTGGCCGACGATGAACCGGTCCAGCTCGGAAACGATCTCGCGGGGGGAAAACTCGGTCATAGGCTCTCGAGAATGAGATTGTCGTTGGTATAGACGCAGATCCCCGCGGCGATGCCCATGGCCCGGCGCGCGATCGCCTCGGCGTCCATGTCGTCCCGGTCGATCAGCGCGCGCGCCGCGGCCAGCGCGAAGGACCCGCCCGAGCCGATGGCGATCAGCCCGTCCTCGGGCTCCAGCACGTCGCCGGTGCCGGTGAGGATGAGGGAGACGTCCTTGTCCACCACCGCCATCATGGCTTCGAGACGGCGGAGATAACGGTCGGTGCGCCAGTCCTTGGCGAGCTCCACGCAGGCGCGGGTAAGCTGGGTGGGATACTGCTCCAGCTTGGCTTCCAGCCGCTCGAACAGGGTGAAGGCGTCGGCCGTGGCGCCGGCAAAGCCGACCAGCACCGTGCCGTCGGCCAGGCTGCGCACCTTACGGGCGTTCGCCTTGATCACGGTCTGGCCCATGGAGACCTGGCCGTCGCCGGCCACCACCACCTTGTTGTCCTTGCGGACCGACAAGATGGTCGTGCCGTGGAAAGGGGCTTCGTTTTGCTCGGACATCGGCGGGTTATCGGCCTCGCAGGGTGGGCAGTCAATGGCGTCCGGGCAGATGTGGGGTGGTTGCGGGCGAGATCAAGCCCTTCGAGACGCGCCCTGCGGGCGCTCCTCAGGACCGGGGGCCCGTACCCTTTTCCCGTTCCCCTGCTCGCTCCCCTCATCCTGAGGAGGCCCGGAGGCCCGTCTCGAAGGATATGGCAGCAACCGGCACCACCTCGCACACTGGCAGCCACGCCCTTCGAGACGCGCCGCTTCGCGGCGCTCCTCAGGGTGAGGGTTTGGGTTGGCGTGGGCTGAGCTGAGAGTGGGCGGCAGTGCTGGCGCTTTCGCGTTTGGACTGATACAAACGCGCCGTTCCAACAGCGGAGAGTGTGATGGGCGACGCACCGGCCGGGCGGACGGCAATCGTCGAACGCAAGACCAAGGAAACCGAGATCCGGGCCACGGTGAACCTGGACGGGACCGGGCGCCATGACGTGGCGACCGGCATCGGTTTTCTCGACCATATGCTGGAACAGCTTTCCCGCCACAGCCTGATCGACCTGTCGCTGAAGGCCCAGGGCGACCTGCACATCGACTTCCACCACACCACCGAGGATAGCGGCTATGTGGTGGGCGAGGCGCTGGCCAAGGCGCTCGGCGACCGGCGCGGTATCCAGCGTTACGGCCATGCGTTGATCCCCATGGACGAGACGCTGACCCGGGTGGCGCTGGACATATCCGGCCGGCCCTACCTGGTCTGGAAGGTGGACTTCACCCGCGACAAGCTGGGCAGCATGGACACGGAACTGTTCAAGGAATGGTTCCAGGCCTTCGCCCAGTCGGCCGGCATCACGCTTCACGTGGAGAGCATCTACGGCGAGAACAATCACCACCGGATCGAGTCCTGTTTCAAGGGCCTCGCCCGGGCGCTGCGCCAGGCGACCGCGATCGACATCAGGCAGGAACACGCGGTGCCGTCCACCAAGGGCGTTCTGGGCGGCTCGCTCTAGCCGGTCGGTTTCACCCCTTTCGGGAGTTCGGGAGCAGACGGAAACATGGCCGTCGCGATCATCGATTATGGCTCGGGCAACCTGCGTTCGGCGGCGAAGGCCTTCGAATCGCAGACCGACCTGGAGATCAAGGTCACCGCGGACGTAGCCGACGTCGCGGCGGCGGACCATATCGTGCTGCCCGGCGTCGGCGCCTTCGGCGACTGCCGCCGCGGCCTGAACGCGGTGCCCGGCATGGTCGAGGCGCTGCACCGCGGGGTGATCGAGGACTGCCGGCCGTTCCTGGGCATCTGCGTCGGCATGCAGCTGATGGCGGCGCGCGGGCTTGAGCACGGCGTGCACGAAGGGTTCGGCTGGATAGACGGCGACGTGGTTGCCGTCGAACCCGACGACCCCACATTAAAGGTGCCGCATATGGGCTGGAACGAACTTGCCGAGGTGGCCGACCACCCGGTGCTGGAGGGGCTGGACCACGGGGCGCACGCCTATTTCGTGCACAGCTACCACATGGTTCCGGCCGACCCCGCCCACGTGCTGGCGTCCGTCACCTACGGCGGGCGGCTCACCGCGATCGTCGGCCGGGACAACATGATCGGCACCCAGTTCCATCCGGAAAAAAGCCAGGCCGCGGGCCTGGCGCTCATCCGCAACTTCGTGAAGTGGAGGCCCTGACCCTATGGCGGTGATCCAGGTCATCCAGCCCAAGGACCTGAACGGGCGGCTGATGGAGGAGCTGGCCGACGCCACCGAGGCGGCGATCGCCCAGGGCGGCGGCTTCGGCTGGCTCAGACCGCCGCCGCGCCAGGTCCAGGAAAGCTACTGGCGAGGCGTGCTGCTGGTGCCCGAACGCACGCTGTTCCTGGGCCTCCTGGACAAGGTGGTCGCGGGCTCGGCCCAGCTTGTACGGCCGCGTCGGCAAAACGAAGCGGGCGCGGCGACCTGCCTGTTGCAGACCTTTTTCGTCGCGCCCTGGGCGCGCGGCCACGGCCTTGCCCGCACGCTGGTCGAGATGGTGGAAGGCGCGGCGCGCACGGAAGGCTTCGAGGTTCTGAACCTGGACGTGCGCGAAACCCAGGAGGCCGCGATCACCCTTTACGAGTCGATGGGGTTCGAACGATGGGGCACCCAGCCGCACTATGCCAAGGTTAAAGGCAAGTGGATCGCCGGACACTATTATATGAAGGTACTAGGCGAGACGGGGGCGGCATGATCATCTATCCGGCAATCGACCTGAAGGACGGGCAGTGCGTGCGCCTGCGCCAGGGCGACATGGACGACGCCACGGTGTTCAACGAGGACCCGGCCGACCAGGCCCGGCGTTTCGTCGACGCCGGCGCGCGGTGGCTGCACGTGGTGGACCTGAACGGTGCCTTCGCCGGCGGTTCGGTCAACGGCGCGGCGGTGCAGGCGATCCTGGACGCGGTCGCGGTGCCGGTGCAGCTGGGCGGCGGCATCCGCTCGCTGGCGGACGTGAACTCCTGGTTGACACGCGGGGTCAGCCGGGTGGTGCTGGGCACCGCCGCGGTCAAGGACCCGGAGATGGTGACCAAGGCTTGCGAGATGCATCCGCACCGGATCGCGCTCGGCATCGACGCGCGCGCCGGCAAGGTGGCGGTGGAAGGCTGGGCCGAAGAGACTGATCTGACGGCGGCGGACCTGGTCGCCCGCTTCGCCCAGGCCGGCGTGACGGCGATCGTCTATACCGACATCGAGCGCGACGGCGTGATGGGCGGGCCCAATGTGGAGGCGACGGCCGCCCTGGCGGCGTCGACCGAGATCCCGGTGATCGCCAGCGGCGGGGTCAGCTCGATGATGGACCTTGAGGCGCTGGCCTCCCGGCCGGGCATCGCCGGCGCCATCGTCGGCCGGGCGCTTTACGACGGGCGCATTCCCCTGGCCGAGGCGCTGGTCCAGTACGGCGCGATCTGATGCTGAAAGTCCGCGTCATCCCGTGCCTGGATGTGAAGGACGGGCGCGTGGTCAAGGGCGTCAACTTCGTTTCCCTGCGCGACGCGGGTGACCCGGTGGAGCAGGCCTCGCTCTACGACAAGGCCGGCGCCGACGAGCTCTGTTTCCTCGATATCACCGCCAGCCACGAGAACCGCGAGACCATCTTCGACGTGGTCGCGCGGACCGCCGAGGTCGCCTTCATGCCGCTGACGGTGGGCGGCGGCGTGCGCACGGCCGACGATATCCGCAAGCTCTTGCTGGCCGGCGCCGACAAGGTCTCGATCAACACCGCGGCGGTCGACCGGCCCGAGTTCGTGTCGGAAGCGTCGAAGAAGTTCGGCAACCAGTGCATCGTGGTCGCCATCGACGCCAAGGCGACGGGCGAAGGCCGGTGGGAGGTTTTCACCCATGGCGGCCGCAACCCCACCGGCATCGACGCGGTGGAATGGGCAATACAGATGACCGCGCGCGGGGCGGGCGAGCTGTTGCTCACCTCCATGGACCGGGACGGGACCAGGACCGGCTTCGACAACGCGCTCACCCGCGCCGTCGCGCAAGCGGTGCGCGTGCCGGTGATCGCCAGCGGCGGCGTCGGCACCCTGCAGCACCTGGTGGACGGGGTGCGCGACGGCCATGCGTCGGCTGTGCTGGCCGCCTCGATCTTCCACTTCGGCGAACATTCCATTATGGAAGCCAAACGTTTCATGGCCGAGGCCGGGCTGCCCATGCGGCTCGACTGACCCTGCCACAGCGGACACGACACCCGATGAGCAAGAAACCCGACGCCGGCGCCCACACCCTGGAGGAGCTGTTCCGCATCATCCAGTCCCGCCGCGGCGGCGAGCCGTCGGAATCCTACACCGCGCGGCTGTTCGAACGCGGCGTGCCAAAGATCGCCCAGAAGCTGGGCGAGGAGGCGGTGGAAACCGTGATCGAAGCGGTCGGCGGGTCGGACGAGGAGCTGGCCACCGAAAGCGCGGACCTGCTTTACCACCTGCTGGTGCTGTGGGCGGCGCGCCACATCGACCCCGCCGCGGTCTGGCGGGTGCTGGAAGAGCGCCGGGGCGTCTCGGGCATCAAGGAAAAGGCACAACGAAAGGGGACGGGCGATGGCCAGGTATGACGACCAGAACGTGTTCGCGAAGATCCTGCGCGGCGAGATCCCGTGCAACAAGGTCTTCGAGGACGACTTCGCGCTGGCCTTCCACGACATCAGCACCCAGACCAAGGTGCACGTGCTGGTGATCCCCAAGGGCCAATACGTGTCCAGCGACGATTTCTTCGCCGAGGCGAGCGAGGCGGAGATCGCGGGTTTCATGCGCGCGGTCGGCACCGTGGCGCGCGAAGTGGGCATCGCCGGCGACGGCTACCGCATGCTGTCGAACCACGGCGACAATGCGCGGCAGGAGGTCCCCCACTTCCACATCCACCTGTTCGGCGGCCAGGAACTGGGCCGGATGATCAAGCCGGCCTAGGCGGCAGGCACCCGAACCCCCTCAACCCAACCCCTCTCCCCCCTGGGGCGAGGGGCCGTGCCTTCCCTTCTCCCCCAGGGGGAGAAGGTGGCCCGAAGGGCCGGATGAGGGGGTTCCGGTGTTGGCCAGGACCGCGCGAGCGGCAGCCAGACCCTTCGAGACGGGCCTGCGGCCCTCCTCAGGGTGAGGAAAAAGTAAGCCGGCGCCAACCGTTACCCTCATGCTGAGGAGCGCCCGAAGGGCGCGTCTCGAAGCACTTGGCTGCAAGCGGCACCCCGCCCCGGCTACTCCGCCGGCGCCACGCGGCCCACGACCCGGCCCACCATCACCTCGTTGCCCGGTTCCGGGTTGCGCGGGACGTTGAGCGCCAGCACCAGCGAGCAGGCGGCCATGGCCGTGCCGGCCAGGAACACCGCGCCCGGCCAGATCAGCCAGACGAAACCGAAGGCGGCGGGAATAAAAACCGCAGCGATGTGGTTGATGGTGAAGCCCACGCCGGCGGTCGCGGCGATGTCCTTGGGGTCGGCGATCTTGTGGAAGTAGCTCTTGATCGCGATCGCCAGCGCAAAGAAGAAGTGGTCGATCACGTAGAGGCTCGCCGCGAACCACTGGTTCTCCACGAAGGCGTAGGCGGTGAACACGAAGATCAGGCCCACATACTCGAACACCAGCGCCTTGCGTTCGCCCCACCGGCTGATCAGGCACCCGATCTTGGCGGCGAACAGCACGTTGAAGGCGTAATTCACCAGGAACAGCATGGTAATCGCGGCGGCGTCGAAGCCGAACTTCTCCACCATCATGAAGCCGGCGAAGACCAGGAAGATCTGCCGTCGCGCGCCGTACATGAAGGTGAGCGCGTAATAGAGCCAGTAGCGTTTGCGCAGCACCATCTTCTTGTGCTGGGCATGCGCGCCCTCGAAGCGGGGATAGGCGGCCCAGGCGAAAACCGCGATCGCCACGGTGGCGCCGCCGCCGACGATGTAGACCACCTCCATGTCGAGCCCGCCCAGCTTCAGCATCCCCCAGATCAGCGCATAGGCCGCCAGCGACGCGAAACTGCCCACCGCGATCAGCCGGCCCAGCAGCACCGGTGTTTCCGCCTTCGGCCCCCATTGCAGCGCCAGCGACTGCTGCACCGTCTCGAAGTAGTGGAAGCCGATCGACATGATCACGGTGGTGACGTAGAGCCCCAGCACCGTGGGAAAGAAACCGGTGATTGCGGTGCCGACCCCCAGGAACACGAGCGACAGAAACGCCAGGGTCTGTTCCCGGAACAGGAACAACAGGAACACCACGGCGAAGGCAAGAAAGCCGGGGATCTCGCGCAGGCTTTGCAGGATGCCGATCTCGGCACCGGTGAAGGCCGCGCGTTCCACCGCGAAGTTGTTGATCAGCGCCGACCAGGTGGAAAAGCTGAGCGGCATCGCCGCCGCCATCAGCAACAGCAGGAACTGGGGGCTGCGCCAGTCGGTCAGGCCGAGTTTTTTGATCAACGCTCTCTCCGGAAACAAAACGAGGGGCGCGGGACCGCCGCGCAGGCCCCAGATTTAACCCTTTCCAGGCCGGCCCGCTTGCGACATTCTGCCAAAAAACATCGCCAAACAGACAGCCATGTCCCAGTCCCTGCCGCCCACCGCCCCGATGCAGCTCACCCGCCCGGTCCAGGTCCAGGTGATCGACATGCCGCCCTCCCACCACGTGGCGGCGCACCGACACGACTGGGGCCAGCTCGCCTATGCCTCCGACGGGGTCCTGTCGGTCTCCACCGCGACCGGGACCTGGGCCGTGCCGCCCCAGCGCGCGGTCTGGGTGCCGCCGGGGATGGAACACGCGGTCGCCACCCGGTCGGGCGCGGCATTCCGCAGCCTCTATGTGGAGGAAGACCTGATCGACGGCCTGCCGGCGGAATGCACCGTCGTCGCCGTGCCGTCGCTGCTGCGCGAGCTGATCGTCGCGGCGGCGAAGCTGCCGAAGGACTACGACGAGGACGGCCCCGGCGGCCGGCTTGCGGCGGTGATCCTGGACCAGCTCAAGGGGCTCGAGCCCGTGCCGCTGCACCTGCCCCTGCCGGCGGACCCGAAACTGGCGCGGATCGCAGCCGCCCTGGCAGAGGATCCGGGCGACAACCGCCCGCATGCCGCGTGGGCGGCGGAAACCGGCACCAGCGAACGCACGCTGGCCCGGGCCTTCACAAGAGAGACCGGTCTGTCCTTCGGGGCCTGGCGGCAACGCCTGCGCCTGATGGCCTCGCTGGACCGCTTGATGGCCGGCGAACCGGTCACCACCGTGGCGCTGGACCTGGGCTACGCGACGCCCAGCGCCTTCACCGCCATGTTCCGCAAGACCCTCGGCGCCCCGCCGTCGGTCTATCTGGGGCGGCGGGAATAGAGGGCCGGCACCCGAACCCCCTCATCCGGCCCTTCGGGCCACCTTCTCCCCCCAGGGGAGAAGGGAACCAAAAGCCCCTCGCCCCAGGGGGGAGAGGGGTTGGGGTGATGGGGTTCCGCTGCCTGATCGCTAAGCGACCGCCGCGCTTTGCCGGTAGCTCAGCGCTTCGGCGACGTGCACGCGCTGCACCGGCCGGACGCCTTCGAGATCCGCGATGGTGCGAGCGACGCGCATCACCCGATGATAGCCGCGGGCGGAAAGCTTGAGGCGTTCGGACGCTTCCTCCAGCAGTTTCAGCCCGTCGCGTTCGGGCGTTGCCGCCTCCTCCAGCACGGCCCCGTCCGCCTCTGCATTGGTGCGGACAGGTCGGTCTGCTGACAAGACCTCGTAACGCTCTCGCTGCCGTTCTTGGGCGGCGACCACGCGCTCGGCAACTCCCGCCGAGGGCTCCGAACGCGGTGCTGCGGCGAGGTCGGCCGGCCGCACCCGGGGCACCTCGATCTGGCAGTCGATCCGGTCGAGCAGCGGCCCGGAGATCCGCGCGCGGTAGCCGCGGCCGCAGCGGGGCGCACGGGTGCACGCGATGTCCGCATCGTCCATGTGCCCACAGCGGCAGGGGTTCATGGCGGCAACCAGTTGTACCCGGGCGGGGAGGTCACGTGGCTGTTGGCGCGGGCGACCACGGCGCGGCCGCTTTCCAGTGGCTGGCGCAGCGCCTCCAGCACGGGCCGCGCAAACTCGGGCAGCTCGTCAAGGAACAGCACCGCGTTATGGGCGAGCGAGATCTCGCCGGGCCGCACCCGGGTGCCGCCGCCCACGAGCGCCGGCATCGAGGCCGAATGGTGCGGGTCGCGGAAGGGGCGGGTCCGGTTGAGGCGCCCGTCGCCCATGGTGCCGGCCAGGCTCTGGATCATCGAAACCTCCAGCGCTTCGCGGGGATCCATGGGCGGCAGGATGCCGGCCAGCCGACTGGCCCGCATCGACTTGCCGGCGCCGGGCGGGCCCACCATCAACAGGTTGTGACCGCCGGCCGCGGCGATCTCCAGCACCCGCTTGGCGGATTCCTGGCCCTTGATGTCGGCCAGGTCGGGCGGCGGCGTGCCGTCGTCGGCCAGGCGTGCTTCGGGGGGTTGCAGGATCTGGTTTCCCTTGAAGTGGTTGACCAGCGCCAGCAGATCGGGCGCGGCCAGGATCGCCATGTCGCCGGCCCATGCCGCCTCCGGCCCGCAGGCCGCCGGACAGATCAGCCCAAGATCGCGGGCGTTGGCGGCGATCGCCGCGGGCAGCACGCCGGTCACCGGCGCGATCGACCCGTCCAGCGCCATCTCGCCCAGGGACAGGAACCCGTCGATCTCCTCGGCCGGCAGCACGCCCATCGCCACCATCAGGCCGAGCGCGATGGGCAGGTCGAAGTGGCTGCCCTCCTTGGTCACGTCGGCGGGCGACAGGTTCACCGTGATGCGTTTGGGCGGCAGGGCGAGGCCGATCGCCGAAAGTGCCGCGCGCACCCGCTCGCGGCTTTCGCCGACCAGTCCGACGACGGCAAAGCCGTTGATGCCGCCGGAGATCTGCACCTGCACGTCGATCGCCAGGGTGTCGACGCCCTGGAACGCCACCGTCTTGATCCGCGCGACCATGCGTGTTCCCCGTCCATTTCCGAGACCTGATATGCGGGGGTTATGCGTGGACTTGCGGCGGATTTCGGGGGCTTGGCCCGCGAACGCAATCATCTTGCATTTATTAAGCATTTTCGAAAAGTGCGCGTTAATCGGACGGGCGTACCGTGCTGTCTTGAGAGAGGTCGAAACACCGACGAGTCCCGCGGGGGGTCCCCGGGCTCGTTTCTTTCACCAGTGCCGGAAACTTTTGAGGAGGGCGGTCATGGCCGAATGCGCGACCGCAATCGACGTCGTCGATTGCGAAGATCTTTTGGACCTTGCAGAACAGGAAGTGCTGCGCAAAAGGCGTTACGGGCGGCCATGCACCATGGCGGTGTTCGACCCGGACCACTGGGACGCCGTCACCCGCGACCAGGCGCTGGGCACCGTCAGTGACGCCTTGCGCGTGATCGGCGTGCTGGCCGGACAGGTGGTGCGCGACGTGGACGTGGTGGCGCGCATCCATGACGAAGCCTTCGCCGTTCTGCTGCCGGAAACGGAAATGGAAGGCGGCCTATGCGTCGGCGAGCGCCTGTGCTGGGCGGTCGACGGCGTGCGGCTCAACGCCAAGTCGGAGAAAAGCCCGCTGACGCTCAGTGTCGGCATCGCCGAGGCCCATGACGGCACGCTGACCGCCAGCGAACTCTTCGCCCGCGCCATCGCCGCCCGCGACCTTGCCCGGCTGCAGGGCGGCAACCGGGTGATGATCGCCTGACCACAGTGGAACATACAGCAGTTCCGAGAACCGCAGACGCCAACTGAACCTGCGCCCCTCTCTTCCCGGAGAGGGGCGCTTTTTTTGCAGCCATAGGCTTCGAGACGGCGCGCCAAAGCGCGCCTCCTCAACATGAGGGGAGTGGTTGGAATAGCCGCATCTTTGTCCTCACCCTGAGGAGCGCCCGCGAGGGCGCGTCTCGAAGGGTCTGGCTGATGCAGGGTGCGGTGTCGGCCCCTACAGCCGTTTCTCGATGGCGTCCCAGATGTCCGCTTCCAGGCTCACCCCGTCGAAGCGGTTGATCTCCTGGATGCCGGTGGGGGAGGTGACGTTGATCTCGGTGAGGTAACCGCCGATCACGTCGATGCCCACGAAGATCAGGCCCTTCTCGGCGAGCGTCGGGCCGATCGCCTCGCAGATCTCGTGCTCGCGTTTGGTCAGCCCCGATTTCTCGGGCCGGCCGCCCACATGCATGTTCGAGCGCGACTCCCCTGGCGGCGGCACGCGGTTGACCGCGCCCACGGCGTGTCCGTCCACCAGGATGATGCGTTTGTCGCCGCCGCGCACCTCGGCCATGTATTTCTGGACCACGATCGGCTCGCGGTAGAGTTCGGTGAACATCTCCAACAGCGCGTTCATGTTGTCGTCTTCGGGCGTCAGGTGAAAGACGCCCGCGCCGCCGTTACCGTAAAGCGGCTTCAGGATGATCTCCTCGTGCTCTTTCCGAAACGCGACCACGTCGTCGCGGTTGGACGTGATCAGGGTCGGCGGCATCAACTCGGGGAAGTGGGTGACGAACAGCTTCTCCGGCGCGTTGCGCACCTCGACCGGGTCGTTCACCACCAGGGTCTTCGGGTGGATGTGCTGCAGCACGTGGGTGGCGGTGATGTAGGCCATGTCGAAGGGTGGGTCCTGGCGCATCAGCACCACGTCCATCGCGGTCAGGTCGACCACCTCCGGGTCGCCCATGGTGGCATGGTCGCCGTGCTTGCGGCGCAGTTCCATGCGCCGCGCCCGTGCGGTAACCCGGCCGTTCGCAAAACTCAAATCGCCGGGCAGGTAGTGGTAAAGCGCCGCCCCGCGGCGCCCGGCCTCAAGCCCGAGCACGAAGGTGCTGTCGGCATCGATGTCGATCTGTTCGATGGGATCCATCTGGATCGCGACGGAAAGCGCCATGACCAACCCTGCCCGGTGGGAACGAAACGCCGGGACGGAAGCCCGGACCCGTCATATGGGCCCAGACGGCGCCCTAATTCAAGCAGGAGCGCAGGCGCTGCAAAAGGATGGTGGCGTCGCGCCGGGGGCCGGGCAGGCGTTCGGAGTCCAGGAAATCCTCCAGGGCGTGGATCGCCGCCTTGAGATTGCCGGCATGTGTGTGCAACAGCCCCGCCTCGCGCATCAGGTCGCGCGCGTCGGGCGCGATCATCCGCATGCGGTCCAGCACCACGGCCGCCTCGGTCATGCGGTCCTGCTCGATCAGCCGGTGCTTGACGTTGTTCTGCAGGCGCAACAGCACCTCGATGTCGTCGACCGGCTGGTACATGTCCGGCGTCAGTTCCATCTCCTTGCACAGGGCCGATTTCAGCAGGCTGCGCATTGAACCGGCCTGCATCTGCACGCCGCCGTTGAACGGATCGATGACGGCGCGTTCGCCGCCAAGGTCCAGGCGCAGCAGGAAATGGCCCGGGAAGCTGAGACCGCAGGCCCGCAGACCCGCGATCCGGGCGATGTGCATGTAAAGGATGCTGAGGGCCACCGGCAGACCGCGCCGCTGGTCGATCACCCGCATCAGGTCGGCGTTCTCCAGGTCGTCGTAGGTGTCCATGTCGCCGATGTAGCCGTAGGCGTCGAACAACACCGCGTTCAGCACGTCGGTGGCGTGCTGGATGCTGGCGGCGCGTCCGCGCAGAAGCTGTGCAACGTCCGTCGCCAGCGCCGAGATGTGTTCTTCGTAAGGTTCGTGATCGATGCCGTCCCGTTCGAGACGGGCAAATGCCAGTGCTGCATGCGCGATGCCGACATTCTCGGTCCCCGCTCGCGCGACCTCGCGTAAGATCAACTCGGCGCCGTTTCGGCTCATGGCTCTTCGTCGTCCTTTTTTGGCCGGCGCGGGTCGTCCTTCAGCCGTGCGTGATTGACGACCTTGCGCACATATTCGGTTCCGCGGGCGTGGTTCACGGCCCTTTCTGCCTCGTCCTCGTCCTGGGCGATCCCGAACAGGTAGACGGTCCCGCCCACGACTTCGATTTTGTAATTGATGGCCTCGATCTCTTGATCCAACGTTAATTTCGACTTCAAACTTGCAGCGATCCACACATCTCTTGCTGAGGCCACGAAACTCTCCGATTTACCGATCTTGACTTCGTTGACCACCTCGTTGACGCTGTCGACCCGCCAGGCGGTGCGCACCGCTTCGACTCTGTCTTCCCGTGTAGGCACTTGTCCGGTTAACAAGACCCTGCCTTCGACGACTTCGATCTCTACGTTGTCGAAAGTCTCGCGATCTGCATCGTAAAGTCGTCGGGCGATTTCCGCCTCGGTGAGCGTGTCGTCCACGGCCGTTTCGAAGCCACGTTCCTCCATCGCCATGGAGCCGGCCTTCGCGCCGGCGCCGACGACAAGGCCGCATCCGGAAAGCGCCAGGCAGGAAGACGCGGTAAGGGCGAGAAGCAGGGGAGAAAGGTCATCGAAACGTTGCATCATCGGGTCCGTGAGCGATTCGGCAGGTGTCCGGACTGGCTTTTGTAAGACTCAGAAATCGGGCCGCCAAGCGTAAACCACGTGACGAGGCGGTCGAAATGGTGTGACAAGCACGGCGTCGAAACGGACATCCGCCTGGGCCAGTTCGGGCCGGCTGGAAAGAACCCAGGCGGCGGCCCGTTCGATCCGGCGCCGCTGACGGATGCCGATCGCCTCGGTCGCGGCGGTGGTGGTGGGGCGCGCCTTTACCTCCACCACGGCCAGGACGGATCCCTTGCGCGCAAGAATGTCGATCTCGCCGACCGGGGTTTTCACCCGGCGGCCCAGGATCCGGTAGCCCTTGCACCGCAGCCACAACGCTGCGGCGGCCTCGCCGGAACGGCCCCTGCGGACCGCGCGCCGCCGCCGGTCGCCCGTCACGTCAGGTCCGCGTCCTTCAGCGCCACCGCGCGTTCGTAAAGCGCCCGGCGCGACCGCCCGGTTACGGCCGCCACGCGGCTCGCCGCATCCCGGGTGCTGCCGTCGGCAAGCGCCTCACGCAATAGCCGGTCCACTTCCTCGTCGCTGATTTCCCGGGCCGTTTCGTCGGGCGGCCCCACCAACAGCACCACCTCGCCGCGGGGCGGGCCGTCTTCGGCAAGGGCGGTGGCAAGCGTGGCGAGGCTGCCGCGGCGGAACTCCTCGTAGAGTTTCGTCACCTCGCGCGCGATCACCGCCTCGCGCGGGCCCAACATGTAGGCCAGGTCGGCGACGGTCGCCGCCAGGCGTTTCGCCGATTCGAAAAACACCAGGGTCGCCGGCACCGCGGCAAGCGTTTCCAGCGCACGCCGGCGGGCCTGTTTTTTTGAAGGCAGGAAACCGTAGAAAAAGAACCGGTCGGTGGGCAGGCCCGATGCGCAGAGGGCGGCGATCGGTGCCGATGGGCCCGGCACCGGCACCACCGTGCAGCCCGCTTCGATGGCGGCACGCACCAGCTTGTAGCCGGGGTCGGAGATCAACGGCGTGCCGGCGTCCGATACAAGGGCAACGCGGGCGCCGCTCTCAAGCTTCTTCAACAGCGCCGGGCGCGCGCGGTGCGTTGTGGTCATGTTAGGGTGTGGTCGGCGTCTCGATCCCGTGCGTTTTCAATAGACGCGCGGTGGTGCGGGTGTCCTCGCAGGCGATCACGTCGGCAGTCGCCAGGACGTCGCGCGCGCGCAAGGTCAGGTCCGCGAGGTTGCCGATGGGCGTCGCCACCACATAAAGGCCCGGTGCCAGTTGCCTGCCGGCGGCGTCGCGGTTAGGGTCGGCCTGGGGAGGTTCGGTCGACAATGTGGGGGTCCGTAACGTATCGTCGGAGACGTCGTCCGATGCCGGTATATCGCCCATCCCGTCTTTTCACCTCGTCGCCCGTCGCGCTTGTGCTGGGGCTGCTGGTTGCCTTGCTGGCAGCCTGCGAATCTCCCGACGGTGCCTCTTCTATACCCCAGGTCACGCCGCCGAGCACGGTTTCGCGGGGCGGCGGGCCGCCGCATTCGCCCACCGCAGGCGGCGATGTGGCCGCGCGGGGGCCGGCCCAGCCCGACGCCCCATCCGGCAGCGTGCTCGCCCCGTCCGAAGACCCGCTGGCGCCGGGGGCGCCGCAGGTCCGAGCGGCCAAGCGCGATTTGATCCGCATTGCCCTGCTGCTGCCGCTCTCCGGTGCCGATGCCGCCGTCGGCCAGGACCTGTTGGACGGCGCACAGCTCGCCCTGTTCGAGACCCGCAGCGAGAAGATCGCACTGATGCCGTTCGACACCCTGGGCACCAGCGCCGGCGCGGCGCTGGCGGCGGAACGGGCGGTCACGGCCGGCGCGCAACTGATGATCGGCCCGCTGCGGGCGAGTTCCGTCACCGCGGTCGCGCCGGTGGCGCGCCAGGCCGGCATCAGCGTGCTCGCCTTTTCCAACCAGGCTGCGGTCGCGGGCAACGGCGTCTTCATCCTGGGTCATGTTCCGGACGGGCAGGTCGACGAGATCGTCGACTATGCGCTGGGCCAGGGTTTGATCCGGTATGCGGTGATCGCGCCCCAGGGCGGATACGGCGAGACGGTGGTCACCGCGTTGCGCAGCGCGGCCGGCCGGCGCGGCGCCTCGGTGGTGCGCGTCGCCTATTACGATCCGACAGCGACCGACTTCACCGAGCAGGTCAAGCGCATCTCCAGCTACGAAACGCGCCGGGCCGCCCTGGCCAGTCGCCGCAGGGCGCTGGAGGCGGTGGGCGACGAACCGTCGATGCGGGCGCTGAAACTGCTGGAAGGGCGCGACACCCTCGGCGACGTTCCGTTCGACGCAGTCCTGATCCCGGCCGTCAGCGAACAGAACCTGCGTACGATTGCGGCCCTGTTGGCCTACTACGACGTGGACCAGCCGGTGGTGCGTTATCTGGGCTTGCAGATCTGGGACGAGTTCGACGCGGTCAAACGGGAACCGGCACTGGCAGGCGCGTGGTACGTGGCGCCGCCCGAGTCCGGCCGCGACGCCTTCCAGGCCCGTTTCCAACAGATCTATGGCCGCCAGCCCCAGCGGCTCGCTTCGCTGGCCTATGACGCGACGGCGCTGGCCGCGCTTCTGGCGGCGCAGGAAGGCGATGTCGACTACTCCCCCGCCGCCCTGGCGACGGGGCAGGGTTTCTACGGGGTGGAGGGGCTGTTCCGCCTGCGTCCCGAAGGCATCAGCGAGCGCGGCCTGGCGATCCACGAGGTGCAGGAGGGCGAAATCCGCACCCGCCGGGAAGCACCCGCAGCGTTCGACCTGGGCACGAACTAGACGGCGTGCCGGTTGCAGCCAGATGCTTCGAGACGGCGGCTTCGCCGCCTCCTCGAGCCATGAGGGAATACTATCTCCTCACCCTGAGGAGCGCCCGGAGGGCGCGTCTCGAAGGGCATGGCTGCAAGCGACGGGTGCTACGCCAGCAGGTGCGACAGCACGGCGTTGAGGCGCTGGCGGCCTGTGTCGGTGGTACGCAGGTGGCCGTCGGTCCGTTGCAGGAACTCGCCCTCGACCAGGTCGCCCAAGCGGCCCGTGTCGACCAGGCCTTCCAGCGAAGCGCCGTGGCGCCGTTCCAGGGCGGCGATCTTCACGCCCTCGGTCAGGCGCAGGCCCATCATCAGGCTTTCTTCGACCCAGGCGGCGGGCGCGAGGACGTCGTCCGCCTCGGTGGCGTGGCCGTCAGCCTCCACCGTTTCCAGCCATTTCTCCGGCAGGCGGAGGCGGCTGATGGCGCGCCGGCCGCCCGGCCCGGTCAGGCGCGCATGGGCACCCGGCGCGATCGCGGCATAGTCGCCGCCGCGCCAGTAGACCAGGTTGTGGCGCGCTTCGGCGCCCGGGGCCGCATGGTTGGAGATCTCGTAGGCCGGCAGGCCGGCCGCCGTCAGCAGATCCTGGGTCAGGTCGTAAAGCGCGGCGGCGTCGCCCTCGGGCGCGGTCAGGGTCTCGCCGCGCTGCCGGCGGCCGAAGAAGGCCGTGCCCGGTTCGATGGTCAGCTGGTAGACCGACAGATGCTCGCCGGCCAGAGCGAGCGCGCGGGAAAGCTCCGCCTCCCAGGCGCCCGGCGTCTGATCCGGCCGGGCATAGATGAGGTCGAACGAAAAGCGCGAAAACAGGCCCGCGGCGGTTTCCACCGCGCGGACGGCCTCGTCGGCACCGTGCTCGCGGCCCAGAAAGCCAAGCGCCGCGTCGTCCAGCGCCTGCACCCCTAGCGACACCCGGTTGACGCCGGCCGCGGCGAAGCCGGCCAGCCGCGCCGCCTCGACCGAGGTGGGGTTCGCCTCCAGCGTGATTTCGATCGCCTCAGCGGGCGTCCACAGGGCCGTGGCCTTGTCGATCAGTGCTGCGACCGTGCCCGGGTCCATCAGCGACGGCGTCCCGCCGCCGAAGAAGATGCTGTTCGGCCGGCGCGGACCCGCCTCCTCGGCCGCGCGGTCAAGCTCGCGGAGATAGGCGCGGCGCCATTGGGCCTCGTCGATGCCGGCGCGAACGTGGCTGTTGAAATCGCAATAGGGGCATTTTGAAAGGCAGAACGGCCAATGCACGTAGAGACCGAAACCGGACATGGGTCTCAGGTCCGGTCGGCCGGTTTCGCGAAACAGGCGGCGACCAGCTTGGCAAAAGCGTCGGCGCGGTGGGTCAGCGGGTTCTTCTCTTCCGGCAGCATCTCGCCGAAGGTCCGGTCAAAGCCGTCGGGCACGAAGATGGGATCATAGCCGAAGCCGTGACTGCCGCGCGACGACGTGGCCAGCGTGCCGTCGACCCGGCCTTCGAAGCACTCCGCATGCCCGTCCGGCCAGGCGAGCGCCAGTGCGCAGACGAAGTGCGCCCGCCGGTCGGGGGTATCGCCCAGTTCTTCCTGGACCCGGGCAATGGCGACCGAGAAGTCCCGGCCGGGCCCGGCCCAGCGGGCGGAATAGATGCCCGGCGCGTCGTCCAGCGCCGCGATGCACAGCCCGGAATCGTCGGCCAGGCAGGGCCGGCCGCTGGCTTCGGCGCCGCTTTTTGCCTTGAGCACTGCGTTCGCGACGAACGTGTCGCCGGTCTCCTCCGGCTCAGGCAGGCCGAGGTCGCCCGCGGAGACGACCTCGAAGCCCTGGTCCGTCAGCAATTCGGCGATCTCGCGGACCTTGCCCTTGTTGTGGCTGGCAATAACCAGGCTGTCGCCGGTGAAGCTGCGTGTCATGCCGGACCGCCTCAGGGCGCCAGAGCAGCCTTCTGGAACTCGACCAGCTCGTCCACGCCCTTCCGGGCCAGGATCAGCAGCGCGTCGAACTCCTCCTGGGAGAACGGATGGCTCTCGGCGGTGGCCTGCACCTCCACCAGGCCGCCGGCACCCGTGAAAACGAAGTTCGCGTCCGCCTGGGCGCTCGCGTCCTCGTCATAGTCCAGGTCCAGCACCGGCATGCCTTCATAAAGCCCGCAGGACACGGCCGCGACCGCGTCGGTTAGCGGGATCGTGTCGATCACGCCGATGGTCTGCAGGTGCCGGAAGGCAAGGTAGAGCGCCACATAGGCGCCGGTGGTCGATGCTGTGCGGGTGCCGCCGTCGGCCTGCACCACGTCACAGTCAATCCTGATCTGGCGTTCGCCGAAACCGCCCAGGTCGGTCACCGCGCGCAGTGACCGGCCGATCAGCCGTTGGATCTCCATGGTTCGGCCTGAACCGGCCGCCCGCTTGCGGTCGATCCGGCTGTGGGTCGAACGGGGCAGCATGCCGTATTCGGCGGTCACCCAGCCCTTGCCGGAATTGCGCAGGAAGGGCGGAACGCTGTCGTCCACGCTGGCGACGCACAACACGTGCGTGTCGCCGAATCGCGCCATGCACGAGCCCTCGGCATATTTGGCGACGTCGGGTTCGAGGGCGACAACGCGCATTTGGTCGTTGGATCGGCCGCTGGGGCGCATGGGAACCGTGCTCTGTTGGGGAAGACGTGCGCAAGCTAGCGGTTGCGCCGGTCCAGGTCCAGGGCGGAACGGTGCGCCCGGGGGCATCGGTTGACCTTGCCCCGGACGCTCCCTAGATTCCGCGGCGAGATGATCTCCGAGCTGAACGAAAGATCGCGCGAAATCCTGCGCCTGATCGTCAAGGGCTACGTCGAGTCCGGCGAACCGGTGGGCTCGCGCACGCTCTCGCGCAAGCTGAACATGAAGCTGTCGCCGGCGACGGTGCGCAACACCATGGCGGACCTGGAGGATCTGGGGCTGCTTTATGCGCCGCACACCTCGGCGGGCCGGCTTCCCACCGAGGCGGGTCTGCGCCTGTTCGTCGACGGGCTGTTGGAAATCGGCAACATCACGGAAGACGAACGCAAGTCGATCGAGGCGAAATGCAAGGCGTTGGGCCGGTCCTACAACCAGGTGCTGGAAGAGGCCTCGTCGCTGTTGTCCGGGCTGTCCCACTGCGCCGGACTGGTAATGTCGCCCAAGACGGAGGGACGGCTCAGGCATGTCGAATTCGTCAGCCTGGGGCCGGGCCGGGCCCTGGTGGTGCTGGTCACCGAGGACGGGCTTGTGGAGAATCGGGTGATCGACGTGGCGATGGGGTTGCCGTCCTCGGTGCTGGTGGAGGCGACCAACTATCTGTCGTCGAAGCTGGTGGGCCGGACGCTGACCGAGGCCCAGGCCGAAATCCGGCGCGAGGTTGCCGCCCAGCGGTCGGAAATCGACGAGCTGACCAAGAAGGTGGTGCAGGAAGGGTTGGCGGTATGGTCGGACACCCCCGAAGATGCCGGCGCCGAAGCCGGCGTCTTGATCGTGCGCGGCCAGGCGAACCTGCTGGACGATGTCTCGGCACTGGCCGACCTGGAACACATCCGCGCCCTGTTCAATGCCTTGGAAACCAAAGAAGCGCTGCTCAGTCTGCTGGACGCCACCGACGGCGCCCAGGGCGTGCAGATCTTCATCGGCTCGGACAACGAGCTGTTCTCATTGGCCGGCTGTTCGATGATCATCTCGCCCTTCACCAGCGGCCGCGACAACATCGTGGGCGCGATCGGGGTTGTCGGCCCCACGCGGATCAATTATGCCCGCATCATTCCTATGGTGGACTACACGGCCAAGGTCGTGAGCCGCCTGATCGGTTGACCCTTTAGGATCGAAGAGCTTCATGAACGACGAAAAGAAGACGGCCGGCGACGTCGAGGCGGCTGAAGAAACGGACGCGCCCGCCCAGGAGGCGGAGACCGCAGAAGAGACGGCGGCCCCGGAAGCCGAAGCTGCGGCGGAGGAAGCGGCCGAGGAGGTGACAGCGGAGGAGTGCACGCCGGAGAGCCGCGTCGCTGCTCTGGAGGCCGAGGTCGCGGATCTCAAGGACCGGCTTGTCCGGTCGTTCGCCGAGGTGGAGAACACCCGCCGCCGGGCCGACAAGGAGCGCCAGAACGCCAGCAAGTACGGCGCCAGCGGGCTGGCGCGCGACCTGTTGGAGGCGATCGACAATCTGCGCCGTGCAATCGATTCCGTGCCCGCCGACGCGGTCGAACAGGACGAGGCGCTGAAGAACCTGCTGGTCGGTGTCGAGATGACCGAGCAGGCACTGCTAACCGGGCTTGAGAAGAACGACATCAAACGCATCGACCCGAAAGGCGAGAAGTTCACCTACGAGTATCACCAGGCGATGTCGGAACTGCCCAACACCGGTCAGCCGGCCGGCACGGTTGTGGAGGTTCTGGCGCCTGGCTACCTGCTGCATGACCGGTTGTTGCGTCCGGCGATGGTGATCGTGGCCAAGGGCGACCCCGAAACGCCGCTGGACGACGCCGAACCAATCGACACCACGGCGTGATCTGCCGACATCTATCAAGGTCAAACACTTACGCCGCTGGTCTCGTGTGACACTTCTGTCATGTGGGCGGCGGCCCATTCTCGTGTCACTTAAAGGACGGCAGCCAAAATATTGATTCACAACAACAAAATTAGATAACTCTACTGTTCTATGAGAGGTACCTCATAAGTACCTGTTTTTCATAAGTGATACCCCTAAAGGATCAGCGTCGCCCCTGTCGGGTCAGGAACCCGGCCACGTCACCCGCCTCAGCGTGAGGTTGATCCGCCCAGGCGCGCCACGCAGCGCCGAGGTGCCGAACGTGACCCAGTCGATGCCGTGGTAACAGTGCCGCGCCTCCCCGCCCAGCACGATCACGTAGCCGGACGACACCCGAAACGACCGGGTTGGGTCGCGCCGGCCCGTCCCGCCAATGCGAAACAGCGCACCATCGCCCAGCGAGATGGAAACCACCGGCGCATCCGCGGCCTGCTCGTCGGAATCCCTGTGCAGACCCATCTTGCCGCGGGGCGGTTCGTAGAGATTGATCAGGCAGCATTCGGGCAATGCCGGATAGTCCGCCAGCGCCCGCCAGATCTCCAAGGCCGGCGGTGGGATCGGCGGCCAAGGGGCGCCCGTCACCGGGTGGCGGGCCTCGTAGCGGTAGCCGGCCTTGTCGCTGATCCAGCCGAGTGTACCGGCATTGCTCATGCGCACCGCGAACGGCCGGCCGGAACCCGGCATCGTCGGCCGGTAGGGGGGTGCCGCCGCGAGCACGGCCTCGACCTGGGCCAGGAGGCCCGACTGGCCGGCCCTATCCAGATAGCCCGGATAAAGCCGAAGGCCCGCCGGGCCCGCCATCGCCGTGGGTCGCTTGGTCATGCCTTTCACCGGCCTTGCACGGGGCCTCGTTTCTAGCGCGAAACGACCCCGGAAACCTCGACTTTTCGCGGCCCACGCGCTTGCGTGGCGGGGACCGCCTGCCTATATACCCGTCAAAGTTCACGCAAAAGGGCATAATCCCCTGCAAGGAGCCCCGAATCGGCGCCGGGAACCCGGGCCGACGGGGCTTGCTGACGTAAGAGAGGTATTGATTAGATGAGCAAGGTAATCGGCATCGACCTTGGCACCACGAACTCGTGTGTCGCCGTCATGGACGGCAGCCAGGCCAAGGTGATCGAAAACACGGAAGGCCAACGCACCACCCCGTCAATCGTGGCGTTCACGGACGACAGCGAGCGGCTGGTCGGCCATCCCGCCAAGCGGCAGGCCGTGACCAATCCGGAAAACACGCTGTTTGCGATCAAACGCCTGATCGGGCGCCGCTTCGGCGACGACCAGGTAAAGAAGGACATCGACATGGTGCCTTTCAAAATCGTGTCCGGCGAGAACGGCGACGCCTGGGTCGAGTCCCGCGGCGAGAAGTTCGCGCCCAGCCAGATCAGCGCCTTCGTGCTTCAGAAGATGAAGGAGACGGCGGAAGCGTTCCTGGGCGAAACGGTCACCCAGGCCGTGATCACGGTCCCCGCCTATTTCAACGACAGCCAGCGCCAGGCGACCAAGGATGCCGGCAAGATTGCCGGGCTGGAGGTCCTGCGCATCATCAACGAGCCGACCGCCGCCGCACTCGCCTACGGGCTTGAGAAGAAGGGTACCGGCACCATCGCCGTCTACGACCTGGGCGGCGGCACTTTCGACATTTCGGTCCTGGAGATCGGCGACGGTGTCTTCGAGGTCAAGTCCACGAACGGCGACACCTTCCTGGGCGGCGAGGATTTCGACCAGTCGCTGATCGACTACCTGGCCGACGAGTTCAAGAAGGAGAACGGCATCGACCTGCGCGACGACCGCCTGGCGCTGCAGCGCCTGAAGGAAGCGGCGGAAAAGGCGAAGATCGAGCTGTCGTCGGCCACCCAGACCGACGTCAACCTACCGTTCATCACCGCCGACGCCTCCGGGCCGAAGCACATGAACATCAAGGTGACCCGGGCCAAGCTGGAAGCGCTGGTGGACGATCTGATCCAGCGCACCGTCGGGCCCTGCAGGGCGGCCCTGAAGGATGCCGGCCTCAAGGCGTCGGAGATCGACGAGGTCATCCTGGTCGGCGGCATGACCCGCATGCCCAAGGTAATCGAAACGGTGAAACAGTTCTTCGGCCGCGAGCCGCACCGCGGCGTCAACCCGGACGAAGTCGTGGCCATCGGCGCGGCCATCCAGGCGGGCGTGCTGCAGGGCGACGTCAAGGACGTGCTGCTGTTGGACGTGACGCCGCTGAGCCTGGGCATCGAGACCCTGGGCGGCGTGTTCACCCGGCTGATCGATCGCAACACGACGATCCCGACCAAGAAGAGCCAGGTCTTCTCCACCGCTGAGGACAATCAAAGCGCGGTGACGATCCGCGTGTTCCAGGGCGAACGCGAGATGGCGGCCGACAACAAGCTCTTGGGCCAGTTCGACCTGGTCGGCATTCCGTCCGCGCCGCGCGGCATTCCGCAGATCGAGGTCACCTTCGACATCGATGCCAACGGCATCGTTCATGTGGCAGCCAAGGACAAGGCAACCGGCAAGGAGCAGACGATCCGGATCCAGGCCTCCGGCGGTCTCAGCGACAACGACATCGAGCAGATGGTCAAGGACGCCGAGGCGCATGCCGAAGAGGACAAGAAGCGCAAGGAGCTGGTCGAGGCCCGCAACGCGGCCGACGGCCTGGTCCACACCACGGAACGCACCCTGTCCGAGCACGGCGACAAGATCGAAGAAAGCGAAAAGAGCCAGATCGAGGCCGATGTCGCTGCATTGAGGGAAGCCATGGCCGGCGAGGACCTTGGCGAGATCAAGGCCAAGACCGAGGCGCTGGCGCAGAGCTCCATGAAGCTGGGCGAGGCCATATACAAGGCACAGGAAGAGGCCGCCGGTGACGCGGGCGACGCCGAACAGCCGCATGCGGCTGACAGCGCGGAGCCCCAGGAAGACGTCGTCGACGCCGATTTCGAAGAGGTCGACGACGACAAAAAGGGCCAGGCCTGACCGGTTCCGTCGCCGACAGTGAAACATCCATGCGCAAGACGTGCATGAGTTGACCAGACGCCCCGGCCGCGTGATCGCGTGACCGGGGCGGATGGTGTCGGCGGGTGGCCAGGGCCGAAGACGCGCGATGGCAAAACGAGACTACTACGAGGTCCTGGGCGTCGACCGTGGCGCGGACGGGGCGGCCTTGAAAAAGGCCTATCGCCAGATGGCGATGCAGTACCATCCCGACCGCAATCCCGGCGACAAGGAGGCCGGAGCCCGCTTCAAGGAGGTCAACGAGGCCTACGAGGTCCTCAAGGACGACCAGAAGCGCGCGGCCTACGACCGTTTCGGACATGATGCCTTCGAGGCGGGCATGGGCGGGCCGGGTGCCGCCGGCTTCGACTTCGCGGGCGGCTTCGCCGATATCTTCGACGAGATGTTCGGCGAATTCATGGGCGGCCGGCGCGGCCCGCGGGCGGCGCGCGGTGCTGACCTGCGCTACAACCTGGACATCGCGCTGGAGGACGCCTTCCAAGGCCGGTCGATCGAAATCAAGGTACCAAGCACCATCACCTGCGAATCCTGCAAGGGAACCGGTGCGGAAGGCGGCAGCCAGCCGGTGATGTGCCCGACCTGCCACGGTGCCGGCAAGATCCGCGCGCAGCAGGGTTTCTTCACCATTGAACGCACCTGCCACACCTGCCAGGGCAGGGGCCGGATCATCGAAAAACCCTGCCGCGGCTGCAGCGGCACCGGCCGCACCCAGCGGGAAAAGACCCTGTCGGTGTCGATCCCGGCAGGTGTGGAGGATGGCACCCGCATCAGGCTTTCCGGCGAGGGCGAGGCCGGCGTGCGCGGCGCGCCGGCGGGCGACCTCTACATCTTCCTGACGATCCAGCCGCACCGCCTGTTCCAGCGCGAAGGGTCGGACATTTTCTGCCGCGTTCCGATTCCGATGACAACGGCGGCCCTGGGCGGCACGTTGGAGGTCCCCACGGTCGGCGGCGGCAGGGCAAAAGTGACGGTCCCGTCGGGAACCCAGACCGGCCAGCAGTTCCGTATGCGCGGCAAGGGCATGCCGGTGCTGCGGTCCAAGGCCATCGGCGACATGTATGTGGAAGCCGCGGTGGAAACGCCGGTCAATCTGTCGAAGCGCCAGAAAGAGCTGTTGAAGGAATTCGAGGGCGCCGGGTCGGGCACGTCGCATAGCCCCCAGGCCGAGGGTTTCTTTTCGAAGGTCAAGGAGTTCTGGGACGACCTGACCGAATAACGGGCCGGCCTGTCGGAAAGGACCACGCGTGGAAGAGTTCACCGAAGCCAACAGGATGAGCTGGGATGAGCGCGTCCGGATCCACCTGCGTGACCGCACCGGCTTTTACGACGTCCAGGCCGTCAAGGACGGCACCAGGGACCTGATCCCGATCGAGGCTGGCGAAATCGGCGACGTCACCGGCAAGCGGCTGTTGCATCTACAATGTCACTTCGGGCTCGACAGTCTGATGCTCGCACGGCGCGGGGCCCGCGTGACCGGCCTGGATTATTCTCCCGCGGCCATCGCGGCGGCACGGGTTTTGGCACAGGACTGCGGCCTGGATGCGCGCTTCGTCGAGGCGAACGTCTACGACGCGGCCTCTGCCGTCAAAGGGCCGTTTTCCGTCGTCTATTCGACGTGGGGCACGATCATCTGGCTTCCGGATCTGGACCGCTGGGCTGAGATCGTGGCCAGCCTGCTGGCGCCGGGCGGTTTCCTTTACTTCGCCGATGCCCATCCGGGGATCCTGCCGCTGGAGGAAGAGGACGGGCACCTTGTGTTCCGCTATGGCTGGCGCACCGCGCCCGGAATGCCCGATGCGTTCGACGAGGCGACGACCTATACGGGCGATGCGGACAGGCTGAGCCACACCCGCACCTACGAGTGGATCCATCCCTTCTCGCGCGTCGTCGGCGCGTTGCTGGCGGCAGGTTTGCGCCTGGACATGCTGAGGGAGCACGAACGGCTGCCCTAGCAGGCCTTCCCGATGATGGTCCCCGACAGCGACGGTCTGTTCCGGTTGCCGGACGGCCATTCCCGGCTGCCACTCGCCTTCTCCTTGAAGGCGTCGAAACCGAACTGAGCGGCACCCTCGCCGGTCACCCGTCGATGTGTTAAACGCGTCGAAACGGGCAAGCGAGGTGCGCAATGTCGGAAAACATGAAAATCGTGGTGGTCGGCTGCGGCGGCCGCATGGGCCGCCTGCTGGTGCGCCAGGTCCATGGCACGCCGGGCGTCGCCGTGTGCGGTGCGACCGAGGCCAGGGGATCCGAGCTAATCGGGTCGGATGCCGGCGCGCTTGCCGGGGTCGGCGAAATCGGGGTCCATGTGCTGGACGATGCGGCCGCCGCGATCGCCCACGCCGAAGCCGTTATCGATTTCACCGCGCCGGAAGCCACCGCCGAGCATGCCCGTCTTGCCGCCCAGGCCGGTGCGGCACTGATCATCGGCACCACCGGGGCCGGCCCGGCGGAGACCGAGGTGATCGAAAAGGCCGCGCATCACGTGCCGGTGGTGTGGGCGCCCAACTTCAGCGTCGGCGTCACGCTGTTGATGGCGCTGACCGAGCAGGCGGCCCAGATCCTGGGCCCCGACTACGATATCGAGGTGGTGGAGATGCATCACCGCCACAAGGTCGACGCACCGTCCGGCACCGCGCTGGGCTTGGGGCGGGCGGCCGCAAAGGGCCGGGGCGTTGACCACGACGAGGTCAAGACGGCGGCCCGCGACGGCCACACCGGCGAACGGCACCAGGGCGACATCGGCTATGCGGTGCTGCGCGGCGGCGACGTCGTCGGCGAACACAGCGTGATCTTTGCCGCCGAGGGCGAGCGGGTCGAACTCACCCACAAGGCAAGCGCCCGTAACCTGTTTGCCGCCGGGGCCGTGCGCGCGGCCCTTTGGGCCCGCGCCCGCAAGGCCGGGCTCTATTCAATGAAGGACGTGCTGGGGCTGGAGAACTGAGGCCGCGGTACAGACCGGATACATTCCTGACAATTTGGACCGGATACATCGCTGACACTTAAGTGGGTCGGCAGGGGGTACCTGCCGATGCCATGGAAAGAGAC
>Ga0209366_1000064_pt1 | contig 45813 bp, 41 predicted proteins | sample WorMetmaBAHAMAS2_FD_187391 | JGI IMG/M metagenome (GOLD analysis project Ga0209366, IMG submission 187391) | Marine gutless worms symbiont microbial communities from Max Planck institute for Marine Microbiology, Germany - Inanidrilus... | ecosystem: Host-associated > Annelida > Digestive system...
AACCCCCTCACCCCAACCCCTCTCCCCTTGGGGCGAGGGGCTTTTGGTCCCTTCTCCCCTGGGGGTAGAAGGTGGCCCGGAGGGCCGGATGAGGGGGTTACGGTGACTGCCCCGTCTCCACCCAACGGCTGATCTTCGCCGCCTCCACGATACCGTGGATCACGCGCTCCACGCCCAGTGCGGTTTCGAAGTCGGGGCCGATCTCCGATCCGCCGGCCAGGCCGGTCAGCAGGTGCCCGGCCTCGGCCACCTTCAGGTCGTTGAAGCCCAGGCCGTGGCCGGCCGACGGGATGAAGGCGCCGTAGGGCGGATGCTGCGGCCCGGTCAGGATCCGACGAAAGCCCTCCAGCGGCGCGCCGGTCCGCCCGCCGCCGCCGGCCTCGCCCTGGTAGAGCCACAACTCGTTCATGCGCTCCTGGTCGAAGACCAGGGTGCCTGCGGTCCCGATGATCTCGAGGGCAAGCCGGTTCTTGCGCCCCCAGGCCACCCGGCTGGACGAGATCACGCCGGTCGCGCCGCTGGCGAATCTGAGCAGCGCGTCGGCGACGTCTTCGTTCTCGACCGTGCCCATCTGGCCCGGTCGGTCGGGGTCGGGCCGTGCGTCGTGCACGATCGCGGTCTGTGCCAGGACCGCTGCGACGGGCCCCGGCCCAACGCTGACCAGGTGACAGGCAAGGTCACCCAGCGTGCCGGTTCCGGCATCGGCCACGCGACAGCGCCAGGAATAGGGGATCGTGGGATCCGCCATGTAGTCTTCGTCATAATGTCCGCTGAACCGCGCCGGCCGGCCGATGGTGCCCTCCTCGATGATGCGCCGGGCATGGATGACGGCGGGGTTCTTGATGTAGTTGTAGCCGACCAGGGTCTTGGCCGAAGCCGCGCGTGCCGCCGCCATGGCTTCGGCATCGGCCAGCGTCAGGGCCATGGGCTTTTCGCAATAGACATGCTTGCCGGCCTGCAGTGCCGCGATCGCCATCTCTGCGTGCAGCGCGTTCGGCGTCGTGATCGAGACCACCTCCACGCGTGGGTCCTCGATGACCCGGCGCCAGTCGTCGGTGGCGTGCGCGAAGCCGTAGCGGCGCGCCGTGGCCTCAGCGTTGGCGCGGTCCACGTCGCACAGGACCTCAAGGCGCGGTTTCAGCGGCACATCGAAGGTGCCCGCCGCGGCGGTGTAGGCCATGGCGTGGCACTTGCCCATGTAGCCCGCGCCGATGATGGCGACGCCGATTTCCCCCATGGTGCCCCCTCAAATGGAAATGACGGACCAGACTGCCACGACGCCGGCGGACATCACCACCATCGTGCTCAGACCTCGACCTCCACCGCGCGCCGTTCCGCATAGGATCGGACTGCCGCCTCGGCCAGGGCGAGGGCCGCCGCACCGTCGTTGCCGGTGGGGCTGGGCGCTGTTTTCGTCTCCAGGCAATCGATGAAGTGATCGAGCTCGGCCTTGTAGGCCTGGGGATAGCGTTCCAGGAAGAAGTTGTAAGGCGGATCCGAGTGAATACCCTCGGCGCCGGAATGGACGACGCTGGTGGGGCGCAGGTTTTCCGCCTGTAACATGCCGGCCGACCCGAATACCTCGATCCGCTGGTCGTAGCCGTAAACCGCGCGCCTTGAGTTCGAGATCTGGCACAGCTTGCCCGACGCGGTTCGCAAGGTCACAGCCGCCGTGTCCACATCGCCGGCGTCGCCGATCTTGCTGTCGACCAGACAGCAGGCATTGGCGTAGACCTCAACCGGCTCCTCGTCCAACAGCCAACGCGCGATGTCGAAATCGTGGATCATCATGTCCCGGAACAGCCCGCCGGAGACCTTGATGTATTCGATGGGCGGCGGCCCGGGATCCCGGCTGACGATCTGCACCATCTCCACCGAACCGACCCGGCCGGCCCGCACGCCGGCCTTCAGCGCCAGGAAGCTGGGATCGAAACGCCGGTTGAAGCCCAGCATCAGCGGCACGCCCGCCGCGTCCACCACCTCCAGACACGTCTTGACCCGCTGCATGTCCAGATCGATCGGCTTTTCGCAGTAGATCGCCTTGCCGGCCTTCGCCGAACGCTCCATCAGGTCGGCATGGGTGTCGGTGGAACTGGCGATCAGGACGGCGTCCACCTCCGGGTCGGCCAGCGCCGCGCCCACGTCGGCGGTGGTGCCGCCATACTCGTCGGCCAGGCGCTTTGCGGCGGCCTCGTGCACGTCGACCACGTAACGCAGGGATGCGCGGCGGTTGGCGGCAATGTTGGCGGCGTGGATCTGCCCGATCCGCCCCGCTCCGAACTGGCAGAAATTGATCATCGGCGCTGGTTCCTATTCATACGTTCCCATCACCATCTGGTCGTAGTCGATCAGCGCACCGGTCATGATGCCGGCATCGCTGCTGACCAGGAAGGCGACCATCTTTCCGATCTCGGACGGTTTGATCAGCTGGCCGAACGGCTGTTCGGCCTCGGCGCGGGCCAGCCAGTCTTCCGGCAGGCCCATCGTCTCCACCTGCACCTTGTGCTCGTTCGGCGTGTCGGTCCAGCCGATGTTCAGACCCAGCACGCGGATCCGATGAAACCCGAGCGCATTGGCAGCGTTTTTGGTGAGCGTGCCCAGCGCCCCCTTGGAAGCGGAATAGCCCGTCAGGAAGGGCTGGCCGCCATGGCTGGTCATGGTGATGATGTTGATGATTGCTCCGGCGACCCCCTGTTCAACCATCACCCGCGCGGCATCCTGCATCAGGATAAACGGCGCACGCACGTTGACGTCGAACAGCTTGTCCCAGGTCTGAAGGTCGATATCCAAGATGCCGCCCCGGTCGGTCGCGCCCGCCGCATTGACCAGAAAGTCGACCCGACCGAACCGCTCGACCGTCGCCGGGACCACCGTGCGGCAGGCGTCCGGGTCCGACAGTTCCGCCGGCACGAACAGACACTCGCAGTCCAGCGTGCGCGCCACCGCTTCGGCGTGCTCGGCATTGCGGCCGACCAGCGCGATACCCGCCGCGCCGCAGGTGGCCGCTTCGCGGGCGATGGCCTCGCCGACACCCTGCGTGCCGCCGGTGACAATCCCGATCTTGCCTTCCAGATTGGGCATGCCATGTCCTCCCGGTTTCACCCCTGTTAAGGCGGTTCCGTCGCCTTTCGGTTCGAAATCCGCATTCCGGACTTGCCAGTCAAATGGAGAATTTGTTTCTTTTGAGCAGGGCAAACGGAACACTTGGATAACGCCGCCCACACCCGCGACAGGGGAACACCGATACAATGACGCTGCATCTGACCGACCATCGCGACGGCTTTGGGCCCGGGTTTACCGCCGTGACCCGCTTTGACGAGCAAGAAGACAACACCGGCATCAGCTTCGGCGTGTTGAAGATGACCGAAGGCGAGGTCCACGCCATCGATACCACCCACGAGGTTGCCTGTCTCCTGATGCAGGGAACGGCCGAGGTCTCGGCCGGCGACAAGACGGTTCTCTTCCGCCGCGGGTCCCTGTTCGACGAATCGTCAAGCTGCGTTCACGTGAGCGCCGGCGTGCACCTGCGCCTGACGGCACAGACGGACTGCGAGTTCACCGTCTACGAAGTGGCGAACGCGCGCCATTTCGCCCCCCGTTTCTACGGCCCCGAGGACGTGCCCAACGAGCATCGCGGCAAGGGCCAGGTGGACGGCGCCTGCTACCGCTTCGTGCGCACCATCTTCGACGGGACGAACAGCGACGAACATGCCGAGCTGGTTCTGGGCGAGGTGATTACCATGCCCGGCCGCTGGTCCAGCTATCCGCCGCACCATCACCCCCAGCCGGAGATCTATCACTACCGCTTCACCGAACCCCAGGGCTACGGCCATGCCGAGCTGGGCGACGACGTCATGAAGGTCAAGCAGTACGACACCGTGAAGATCTTCGACGGCTTCGATCACGCCCAGTGCGCGGCGCCGGGCTACGGCATGTATTACGTCTGGGTGATCAGGCACCTGCCGGACAACCCCTACACCGTGCCGGACTTCACCGATGAGCATAGCTGGGTCATGGACAAGAACGCGGTGTTCTGGAAACCCTCCGGCGTCGAGTAACAGCGATGATCTCTCCCGGCGATCTGGCCTGGTTCCGGCCGCTCAGCCGTCGCATCGCCCTGATCGTCGTGTGCCTGGCCTGGGTGGTGTTCGAACTGGTGATGCAACACGGCGGGCTGTGGCTGACCCTGTCGATCCTGGCCACGGTCTACGCCGTGTGGCTGAACTTCAAGGTGCAGGAGTCGTTCAAGGAAGAGGACAGCGAGACGTCCGAGCGCTAGCAGCCACATGCTTCGTGACGCGGCGCTATTGCGCCGCTCCTCAGCATGAGGGGAGCGATGAAACCCTCATGCTGAGGAGGCGGCGAAGCCGCGGTCACGAAGCATGTGGCTGCCAATCACCACGACCCCAACCACGCCATGCACGCCCAACCGAAACACGCAGATGACCCCTGACAGCTACACAATTCGCACCATGACCGCCGACCAGCTTGCGCTCGCCATCGACTGGGCGGCGGCGGAGGGATGGAACCCGGGCCTGGAGGACGCCGCCTGTTTCCGGGCCGGAGACCCGGATGGCTTTCTGGTGGGCCTGATCGGCGACCGTCCCGTCGCCAGCATCTCGGTCGTGGCCTATGGGGAAAGCTTCGGTTTCCTGGGCTTTTACATCGTGCATCCCGACTTCCGCGGCCAAGGGCTCGGCCGGCGGCTGTGGCAGGCGGGCATGGCGCGGCTCGGGGCGCGCACCGTGGGCCTGGACGGCGTGGTGGCCCAGCAGGGGAACTATGCAAAATCCGGCTTCGTGCTGGCCCATCGCAACCTGCGCTATGGCGGCACGGTCGCCGTCGGGGACCCACCCGGCGGTCTCGCGCCCATACAGGCACAGGACATCGACCGGATCGTTGCCTACGACCGGGGCTGTTTTTCGGCCGCGCGGGACGCTTTCCTGCGCTGCTGGCTCGACCCCGTCAGGCGGACCGCCCTTTGGGCGCCGGGACCGCAAGGCGACGTGACCGGCTATGGCGTTCTGCGCCGCTGTCGCGACGGGCACAAGATCGGCCCGCTGTTCGCCGACACGCCCGAAATCGCCGAACGTCTGTTTCTGGGTCTTGCCGCGCATGCGGCGGGCGGCCCGGTTTATCTCGACCCGCCGCAGCCGAACGTGGCCGCGGTTGCAATGGCCGAACGCTTCGGCCTGGCCCCGGTCTTCGAGACGGCACGCACGTACAAGGGGCCAGCGCCGGATCTACCGCTGGACCGGATCTTCGGGATCGCCACCTTCGAACTGGGATAAGGCGCGACTGTTCGCCCATTGACCTAACGTTTTGGTTTTGTTTATGGACAGCACAGTATCCTGTCCTTGCGGTTTCACTATGGATGCACACGCCATGCGACGTCTCTCAACACCCGCGGCACGCGGCCTGCTCGGCGGCCTGGTTCTGATAGTGCTTGCCGCCGGTGCCCATGCCCAGCAACTGGGCGATCCGATCGCCGGCAAGCGGTATGCGCTGGACGTCTGTGCCGAGTGCCACATGGTGGCGGATGGACAGAGCGGGCTCTACCTGGCGGACGCGCCGCCGTTTCCCGATCTCGCCGCGATGCCGTCGACCACGGCGCTCAGCCTGCGCGTCTTCCTGCAGACGCCCCATGCCAAGCGCAACATGCCCGACCTGGTCCTGACCGAAAACCAGATGGACGACGTCATCGCCTATATCCTGAGCTTGCGACGGCAGTAGGCTGACAGCTCAGAACCAAGGGTCCGGCATGGACGCAGATGCCAGTGCTGGCGTCTGCGCTGTCGGGATTTTCGGGCCACCCCCCCCATAATGGGTATTCGATCTCGGTCCCAAGGCGGACGGGGCGGCCGATCTGTGGCCTCATTGACACCCATGCGACCCCTGCATTCACACCCATGCGCCCCCTGCATTCACACCCATGCGCCTCCTGCATTCACACCCATGCGCCCCCTGCATTCACACCCATGCGCCCCCTGCAACTGGGCCGGGCGCCGGCGCAAGCGTTCATATCGAATCGCCCGGATTCGGGGCCCCAGCCTGCCATAAGGGAATTCTCAACGCGGGGACCGCCGATGTAAGCTGTGACCCGGTGCGATAGGGGAGGTCTTTGTTCGATGACAGAGTGTGTACGGGTATCCGCCATCCTGGCGCTGGCGGCAGCGATTCTGGTCGGGTGTACGTCCCAGACGGTGCGCCAGTCGGCCGGCGGCGACCATGCGGCAATTGCCGAGACTGCCGTGAGAACCGGCGACTACAGCGTGTTCGAACCGTACGACCATCAGCTTGTCTGCGAAGCCCTGCTTGCGATCCGCCGGTACGGCGAGTTCGATCATTGTTTCGCCTCGTTGAAGCCCCGGGTCGAGGCGGGCGAGGAATTTACCGCTGCGGGCGGCGTGTATAACGCGAGCCGGGACTACCTGAACGCGGTGCTTGACAACATGGATGCCCAGCGCGCGCTGGAACTGGGGAATTACGACGAGGCCGCACGCCTGGCCGAACGGGCGTACCAAACGGCCCAAACGGGCGATCTGAAAACCAATTCCGACGCCCTGGCAGCCGTTGTCGGCATCCTGACCCTCGGCTTGAATGACATGGAAGAAACAAGCAGGGAATGGAACAGGAACGGTTTGTCCATCGAGGCACTGGGAACGGCCGCCCTTGCCCACCAAATGGGGGGAAACCGCAGCAAGGCACGGCAGAGCACTCAAGAACTCGAGGCCCTGTACGAGGGCCTGGGACACTACAGCCAATACGATAGTGTACTGTGGAACCACGACCCGAGAAGCCTCATCGCACGCTACTACCACCTTACCGGAGACTATGCGACGGCGTACAAGTGGCTGAATCGTGACGACCGGGATTGGTTCACCAAATTCGGCGACGGAATAGGAGACGCCGGCGCACCGATCCACGAAGGGTTTAGCCTGGCGATCTTGGGCGTCGGATGGGGCGAACTCAGGTATTACGAGGATCTTCCCAATCACATGATGACCAACCGCGTCGCCTTCGAGATGGGACGGCTGGACGAAGCCCGGCGGGGCTACGACGAGATCCTGGCGGCGGAACAAACGACCAGTTTCGCGGAGGTCCATTTCGCCGCGCTCTACGACCGCGGCCGGATCGCGCAGCGCCAGGGCAATCGGGAAGAGGCGATCGGGTTTTTCGCCCGGGCAATCGACGCGCTGGAGGCGCAGCGCGCCTCGATCGGCCAGGACCGATACAAGCTCGGCTTCGTGGAAAACCGGCTCGCGGTCTATGACGACATGGTGCTGGCGCAGGTTTCCGCCGGCCGTGCGGACGCGGCTTTCGAATATGCCGAGCGCGCCAAGGCGCGCGCTCTTGTGGACCTGCTGGCCGACCGCACCAGCTTCGGCGGCAGCGCCAAGCCCGACCGGGAACGGCTGCGGACGGCGCTGACCACGCTGAAGGCGCTTGAAGCCCGGCCGATCCAGGTGGCGCGGGCAGACACCGCCGGCGACGACGCCACGCGTGGCCTGACCATCGAGGGCATCCGCCAGGAGATCCGGACCGAGACGGGCTAGCTTGCCTCGCTGGTCTCGGTGGAGACCGTCTCCGCAGGCGACATCCGCGCCAACCTGTCGGACCGGGAAGTGCTGGTGGAGTATTTCCAGGCCGGCGACCGGCTGATTGCCTTCGTGGTGACGGGCCGCCGGCTGGAGGCGGTGGACCTGGACGGCCGCGGCCTTGCCGAGGCGGTGGCGGCGTTCCGCACCGCGCTCCAGGACAAGACGTCGGATGCCTGGCAGGCCCAGGCCAAAGCGCTTTACGACCGGCTGCTGCGGCCGATCGAGGACCGGCTGGACGCGCCGCTGTTGACCGTGGTGCCCCAGGGCCCCCTCAACTACCTGCCGTTCGCGGCCCTGCATGACGGCCGCGGCGTGGTTGCCGACCGTTTGGCGGTGCGGGTGCTGCCGTCGGCCAGCGTGCTGAAGTATCTCCGCCTGCGCGGACCCGCCGCCAACCGGGCGCTGCTGGCGCTGGGCAACCCGGATGTGGGCGACGCCTCACGCGACCTGCCGGGCGCGGAGGTTGAGACCCAGGCGATCGCGGCGCGCTGGCCCAGCGCAAGGCGTCTGGTGCGCGCCAATGCGTCGGAGACCCTGTTCAAGGAGAACGGCGGCACCTTCGGCTACCTGCACCTGGCCAGCCACGGCGAGTTCGACCCGGAGAACCCGCTTGAGTCGGGCCTTCTGTTGGCGCCCGACGCGCGGAACGACGGCCGGCTGACCGTATCGGAGATCTACGAGCTGGAGCTGGACGCGGAACTCATTACGCTGAGCGCCTGCGAGACGGCGCTGGGCGACCTGGCGGGCGGCGACGAGGTGGTGGGTCTCACCCGCGGGTTCCTCTATGCCGGCGCCCGGTCGGTCGTGGCGAGCTTGTGGCAGGTCTCCGACAACGCCACGGCGGAACTGATGGAACGGTTCTACGAGGAACTGAAACGCAACACCCCCGCCGAGGCCCTGCGCCGGGCGCAACTCGACACCAAACGCGCCTTCAAACACCCCTATTACTGGGCCGCCTTCCAGCTCAACGGAAACGGATAGCCGGACACGCCTGCTTAGCTGACAGCGGCTCGACGATCCGGCTGAAGGCCGCGAGCGTGATCAGCAGAAAGGCCGTGTTCAAGCCCCGCGACGCGGTCAGATCCCGGCGGCACGGCCCAGGGTCGCCCGGCCCATCACCGCCAGGGTTATGGTCGCCATCGCGCCGGTCGTCAGACCGTGCCGCCCAGGCTGCCTTCCAGCGTGGCCAGCTCCTGTCCGCCCGCCATCATGTCCTGAAGCTCGTCCGGCGTAATCTCACCGCGTTTGGCGGTGCCCAGTGTCGTGCCGCGGTTCAGCACCGTGAACCGATCCCCCACCGCCAGCGCATGACGGACGTTGTGGGTGATCAAGACCACGGCGATCCCCTGTTTGCGCACCTTGTCGACGGTCGCCAGCACATTCGATGTCTGGCGAACGCCAAGCGCAGAGGTCGGCTCGTCCAGGATGAGCACCTTGGCGCCGAAATGTACCGCGCGCGCGATTGCGACGGTCTGGCGTTCGCCACCCGACAAGGTCCCGACAGCCTGGTCCGGCCCGCGCAGGTTGATCCCCATCCTGCGCATCTCTTCCATCGTAATTGCGTTGGCTTTCTCATGGTCAAAGAACTGAAGGGGTCCGATTTTTTTGATTGGTTCGTTACCCATGAAGAAGTTACGGCTGACCGACATCAACGGGATCATGGCCAGATCCTGATAAACCGTCGCGATCCCGGCGGCGATGGAATCGCGCGGGCGGTCGAAGTGCATCGGCTTGCCTTCGAAAAAGATCTCGCCCTTGGTCGGTTGATGCACCCCGGACATGGTCTTGATGAAGGTCGATTTGCCGGCACCGTTGTCGCCCAGCAGGCAATGGCATTCCCCGGGAAACACCTCGAGCGATACCCCGGCCAGTGCGATGACCGATCCGAAATGCTTCTCGATGTTCTTCATTTCAACGATGGGAGCCTGTTCCGGATTCATCTCACTTCTCCCCGGTAATCATGCGGCGGATGTAGGTGTTCAGGATCACCGCGAACAGCAGGATCAAACCCAGGAACACCCGGAACAACGAGCTTTCCACGCCGGCAAAGAACAGCCCCTGTTGAACGACGCCAAAGATCAGCGCCCCCAGCGCAGCCCCGATGACCGAACCGTAGCCGCCGGTCAGTAGTGCGCCGCCGATAACCACGGCGATGATTGCCTCGAACTCCTTCAGAAGGCCCCGGTCGGCCCCGGCGGAGCCGAACTCCATCACCTGGCAGGTCGCGAAAACCGTGGCGCAGAAAGCCGTGCCCATGAACATCAGGATCTTCACGCGGCTGACCGGAACGCCGGTGTAGCGGGCTGCCTGTGCATCGCCGCCCGAAGCAAAGATCCAGTTGCCGAACGGCGTACGGGTCAAAAGGATATGGCCGACGACAATCAGAACAATTGCCCAGACGATCAGCATAGGAATGCCATCGACAACCGGCATTCCTTTCTTCACGCCGCGTTCGAAGGTCGAGATGATTCCCGCATCGCCCATCCACTGGAACAGGCCTGTCAGGATCTTACCGCCGAACAGCGCGGCCAGCCAATCACCTTCCGCCGCGTCGCGGATGCCGCCGATGATGGTCTTGCGTTCGATGGCTTGCGGCAGAAAGATCGTGAATCCCCGCAAGATGAAGAGAGACGCGAGCGTCACGATAAAGCTTGGCAGCCCGGTCTTGATGACGATCACACCGTTCAGCGCACCGATGGCAATACACATCGCGAACGTGACCAGGATCGCGATCCACATCGGCCAGCCCAAAATGACGCTGAAAATCGCGATCATCATTCCGGAAAACCCGATCATAGATCCGACCGAAAGGTCGAATTCACCTGCGATCATCAGCAGGCAGGCACCCACCGCGATGATCATGAACTGCGCCGACACGATCGACCAGTTCATCACGCCTTGCGCGTTGAACATGCCGGAATCGAAGGCAAACAGAAGGAAGAAGGCGAATACAACGATTGTGCCGCAGATGCCGCCAAGTTCGGGGCGGACCAGGGCCTGGTGAAACCGGGATCGCGACTTTATGCGTTCATCGACCGGCTGAACTGCTGAAGTCTCGGACATCGGGGGCCTCTCGATTGCAGTCTGAAACTGAAAAATGGGCGGCCGGTTTTCACCGGCCGCCCAATCGGGAGGTTTTCTTTACCGGTATTCGCCGGCGAACTGTTCCACCTTCTCAAGCCCATCGGCGGTCACGAAACCCGGGCCCGAGTTGATGTTGTTGCCCGGCAGCACGCCGTAGCGATCATAGTTGGTCAGGATGACGACCGGCAGATAGGCCTGCAGGAAAGGCTGCTGATCGATGCCCCAATTGATGACGCCGGCCTTGATGCCTTTGACAATCTCGTCGCCCAGATCGAACGTGCCGAAGTAGATGTCGCCAGCCATGCCATTTTCCTGCAAAGCAAGAATGGTCGGATCGGCGGAGACCGGACCAAGGGTCAGGATCGCATCCGTATCAGGGTTGGAGTTCAGATAGGCCATCACCCGGTTCTTGACCTCGGCCGGGTCCGCCCCGCTGTCGAGCATCGCATCACCCAGTTCGATACCCAGGCCGTCCGCAAAACCACGGCAACGATCGGCCAGGGTGGGCTGTTGAATGGAGTGGTTCACGCACAGGAACGATCCGACGCCATCGCCTTTTGCCCGCAGACCTGCCGCATAACCGGCGTCGTATTCCGGCTGGCCCACATACATCAGGGCGCCGACTTCCCGGGCCTGCTCGGGCGTGCCCGTGTTCATGATGATCACGTTGATGCCTTGATCGACGGCCGCAGAGATCGGCCCTTTCAGGACATCGTAATCGGCAAGCGTCGTGATGATCCCGTTCGGGCCGGACGCCGCGGCCTGGTCAATGATCCGTGCCATGTCAGCAATGTCGCCAGTGGGCGGATTGCGGTATTCGACCGTCACGCCCATCTGCTCGCCGGCCAGGTTGATGCCGTTCTTGATCGTGTTCCACCAGGTGTCGCTATCCGGCGCGTGGCTGACCAGAACGTATCTCTCGCCGTCGGCCGAAGCCGTGGTTGCGGCCATCAGTGGCGCTGCCACAATGGCGGTCGCAATAGCGAGTTTCTTCATCAGTGATGTCATGTTTTCCTCCCAGTTTGACCGGTTGTCCGGCGTAAAAGCGGCTTTCGTCCGCCGTTCAGCATCAAGATAAACACATCCCACGACCCTTTGCAACCGGTTGCAAAAGACGGCCGGAGAATGCATGATCCCCACTGGCTTACGCTACGACACAAGGCCTGTGCGACAAACAGGAGATTTGCGCGCCATGGCACCCACGTTGAAAGATGTTGCGGAGCGCGCAGGCGTATCGCGCTCGGCGGTCTCGCGCACATTCACCGACGGGGCCTCGGTCTCAGACAAGATGCGCCGCCGGGTGGAAAAGGCCGCGATCGAACTGGGATACAGCCCGAACGCGCTTGCCTCGAGCCTGACCACGGGCCGCACGAAACTGATCGGCCTGGTGTCCAACAATTTTCACAACCCGATCTTTCTTGAGGTCTTCGATCTCTTCACCCGTGCGCTTCAAGACAAGGGGCTGCGCCCGCTGCTGGTCAATTTGACCGATGAGACCGATCCCGCGAACTCCGTGCGGATGTTGCGGCAATACTCGGTGGATGGCGTCGTCGTCGCCTCGTCGACACTGCCACCGGGATTTGCCAGGGCTTTCCGTGATGCCGGCATGCCGGTTGTCCATGCCTTTGGCCGGTTCACCAGCGCGCCGCAGGTGCATGTGGTCGGCATCGACAACGTCGAATGCGGACGCATGGCGGCACGCACCCTGGTTGAGCGCGGGTATCAGCGGATCGGCTTTCTTGGCGGACCGGAGGTTGCAACCTCGACCCAGGACCGTTTGCAGGGCTTCATGGCCGAACTCGCGGGCCACCCCGACATTGCCGTCAGCCATTCTTTCGCCGACACCTATTCCTTCGTCGCGGGCCGTCGCGAGATGCTGCGGCTGTTGAAAGGGACCCCGGCGCAAGCCTATTTCTGCGGTGACGACGTGCTTTCGATCGGGGCGCTGTCGGCGATCGAGGACAACAACCTGTCCGTGCCGGGTGACATCGGCATCATCGGCTTGAACGACATGGAAATGGCCGGGTGGCAGAACATCAACCTGACCACGATCCGGCAGCCCGTCCAGCAGATCGTGGCCTCGTCGATAGAATCAATGGTGGCAATGCTGGACGACCCCGATCGCCGTCCCGAGGCGCGGATCTTTGCCTGTTCAATCGTTGAACGCGGTACCTTGCGCCCCATCAAGGCATCGAAACCGAACCGAAGCTCGAATTCCTGAGATTTATCCACATGGTGGCCATGGGCCGACGCGGCATTGGCCAGGCGCATTGCCAGTACGAATAGTCTTTCAATGGCTCAGAACGCTGTGACGTCCTGCCAGGATTTCGTTTCCGAAGATGCGAGCGCAGCGGCAACGACCCGATTGACTTCCATTCCGTCGCGGAACGTCGGCCAGACCGCCTTGCCGGTTTCGATGGCGGTCAAGAAGTCCTTGGCCTCGATGATGATCTGGTCCTGGTAGCCCGTGCCGTGTCCCGGATCCTGGCAAAAGGGTTCGTAATCCGGGTGCGCCGGGCCTGTCAGGATCTTGGTGAAACCGCGCGTCGCCTCCGGGCCCTCAAGGCGATAAAGCCATAACGCATTCTGATCCTCCTGATCGAACCGAAGTGCGCCCTTGGTTCCGGTGATCTCGTAGGCATAGCCCATCTTGCGCCCGGCCGAGATGCGGCTGAAATACATCTGTCCCATCGCGCAGTTTTCAAAGCGGCACATCATCTGGGCGTGATCGTCGTTGGTGACGGCACCGCCGGGCCGCTCATGGTGAACGGTCTCCACCTCCGCGATCAGGCGCACGATCGGTCCGATCAGGGCCAACGCACCATTGATCATGTGCGGAGACAGATCGCCCATCGTGCCGTTGGACATGCCCGTGGTGCGCCAGGTGGCGGGAGATTGCGGGTCGGCGTAGAAGTCTTCGGTGTGTTCGCCCCGGAACCATGTGATCTCACCGATTTCGCCGGCCGCGATAAGCTGTCGCGCATATTGGCTGGCCGGTGTCCGGATGTAGTTGAAGCCGACCATGTTGACACAGCCGCTGGCCTCTGCGGCCGCCACCATGGCGCGGCTGTCTTCCAATGACGCGCCCAGCGGTTTCTCGCAAAAGACCGGCTTGCCCAAGGCAAAGGCAGCTTCGGCCGCGGCGCGGTGGGTGCTCTGCGGTGTGGCGATGACAACGGCTTCGACCTTGGGGTCGCTGACAAGGATCTGCCAATCATCCGTGGCCCGCGCGAACCCGTAGGCCTTGCGATAGCGCTCCGCGCTGTCGGCGGAGCTGGCGCAGACCCTCTCCAGACGCGGTCGCAGCGCAGTGCCGAAAACGGCCCCTACCGCCGACATGGCAACGGCGTGGGCCTTACCCATATAGCCGCCACTGAGAATCCCGATGCCAATTTCAGCCATAGCCACGCGCCCTCCCTGTTCTCGAGCCGCAACCGGTTGCAAAACCAGTACTCTCGGTTGCGGCGGACCACAAGTCGGAATCGCAGCGCACGGCAGCGCGTTCGGCGTTGGTGATCATGAAACCAAGTCAATGGGCGCCCATGCAGGGCGTGACGCCGAAGGCAAAGGACGTTGATTCATCGAAAGATCATCGACTATTGGAAACGCTGCTGCCGGTTCTCGCCGCACTCGGCGAAGGCACAGGGGTATGATCAGCATCTGGACCGCATATCATTTCGGGCACTTGGCAGCAGAGCGGTCCATTCGTAATCTCCGAGGAACCAAACTGTCGGTGATCGTTCCCGGACTCGTATGGTTCCGACGGGGGACAAGCTCTCGTCATCGGCAAGAGCAAAAAACATGTCGCGATCCCTGACTTGCCGAGCTGGAACATTCGAACGTGAAGTCAGTCGACTCAAATTGAATGTGACAGCAGAAACGGATCCGTCCTTTCGGTTTTTCGCCGTTGTTTTCTGCGTTGTGGCGGCGGTCAAGCTGCTTTTGCTGGCCTACAGCGGTCCGTTCTTCGGGTCGGACGGCTATCTGCGTTTCGCACAGACGATCCTGGCGGACACGACGTGGTGGTACGACGCGCAGCTGGAGAACGGTCGGATCCTTTCCCACCGATGGCGAATGATCGGCTATCCCGCCGTGATCGCGGCGGCGATATGGGCGTTCGGAGATGCCTGGCTCTGGGCCTTGGCGGTTCTCCAGGTGATTGTGAGTGCGCTTGCGATCGGCCAGTTCGCCGATCTGCTTCGCACGGCCACCGGATCCCGGGGCGCGGCGATTTTCGGAACCTTCGCGGTTGCCACGTCCGCCTCGCTCATCTGGGACAATTTCACCCTGACGGACAGCCTGCATGCCTCTCTCCTGATCATCGTCTGCACGACCCTCGCAGGCGACCAGCTAAGAGGCGGCAGGGTGGCATCGCTGCCGCGTGCGGTCCTGGTCGGGATGGCGCTGGTGCCGGCGGTGCTGCTGCGCGATGTCACGCTCTACCTTGCGGTCATCATGCTGCCGCTGGTCTTTCTTTGGGCCTGGAAGCTGCAACCGACGCTGTTCCGCGCCGTCGCGGTTGTCATCGTCTTCTATCTGCCCATGGCGGCGACTGCAGGCCTTTATATGGGCTGGAATGCCAGCCGCGCCGGCCAGCCATTCCTGTCGACCTCGTCGCGAACAGCGGTCCTGGTCCCGCTGTTGCGGATGGCGGCCGCTGGCGAAGCGGTCTTCGAGCGCGACACGCCACTCGACCATGCCGCCCGCCGCGCTCTTGACGAGATCGGTTCGGACAAGGCCTTGGCGTCGAGTGTCGGTGTCATGGAGCATGTCCGGGCAGCCAACGCGATTCTGGCGACGGAATACGGCATGGACGCCGTCGCGATCAGCGGTGCCGCAAGCCAGCGTTTTGTTCGCATCGTTGCGACAAAGCCGGCGATCGTGCTCCGATACACGGCGACACAGCTACGGCCGGGCGAGACCCTGATGTTGTTCTTTCAACCGGTTCAATCCTTCACCGAGCTTTACGAGCTTCGGAACGACCGACCTGCCGTCGGCGCGTTGTCGAGCATCAGCACCTTGGTCGACCGCATCTCCGCCGGCGGAAACCGGATCGGCGACACGATCCTTCTGGTCGGCGAAGCCGCTTCGCGAGCCTTGGCCATCCTGCTTGGGGTCAGCTACCTGCTGGTGTTTCCAATCCTATATTTTCTCAACCCGGGGCGCGGATGGCGGCGCGTTCGTACGATCTGGTTCGCTTGCTGGCTGATCCCGCTCGGCACCGCATTGCTCTACGGGATGGTCGGCCTGGAGGCACGCTACCTCATGAGCGCCATTCCCTGCGCCGTCCTGGTGGGGGTTGTGACGGCCAGGGAATCGTGGACCTGGCCAGTACGTCGGCGCCTCGTCCCTCGCTAGGGGCGGCGCTTGCCCACGAGCGCAAAAGACCGACACACCGAAACCGGCATCGCCACCCGGCGTCTATTCCTCGGGCAGATTCTGTGTGGAACGGATCACGTAGACTCGTTTGTCCAAACCTTCGTGGTACGTGCGAACGATCACCTCAGCGAGCAGTCCCAGGAACAGACTCATGACGCCCATCAGCCCGAAGGTGACGACCAGGAGGGGCAGCGGCGTGAGGATGAACGACGCACCCTCGAATACCTTCCGGTAGACCGCCCAACTGGCGAATCCAACCGAGGCGCACAGGCACAGCAATCCGAAACCGCCAAAGATATAGATCGGCTTTGCCAAATAGCGGTGGAGAAACAGAACCACCATCAGGTCGAGCAAGACCTTCGGGACGCGACCGATCCCGTCTTTGGAACTGCCCGCCATTCGCGGCCGGTGATTGACCTCGACTTCAACCGCCTTGCCGCCAAGCCATGCGACATAAAGCGGGATGAAGCGATGCATCTCACCGTAGAGTCGCATGTGCCGTAGCAGCGGTCTCCTGAATGCCTTCAGCGTGCAACCGTAGTCGTGAAGGCGTAAACCCGATACGACCCCAATCAGCCAATTGGCAAGAGTGCTTGGCAGGCGCCGGCTGAAGGCTGCGTCCTTGCGATCGCGGCGCCAGCCGTAAACCGCGTCGTTGCCTTCCGCGATCTTCTCGAGCAGCTTTGGAATCTCGCCCGGATCGTTCTGACCGTCACCGTCAAGCGTGACCACGACGTCGGCGGAGGCATAGTCGAAGCCTGCCGTGAGTGCTGCCGTCTGGCCGTAATTCTTTGCAAACTCGATTACCTTGATCCGGGGATCCGATTCCGCCAAGTCGCCCAGGATTTTCCTCGTCCGGTCGATGCTACCGTCGTCGACCAGAATGAGTTCGAAATCGGCATTCTCGCCCTCGAGCGAGGATTGAATCTCGCTGACAAGCGCCGCAATGACCTCCGATTCGTTGTATACGGGAATAATGATCGATAGGCGGGGTTTGTCTCGTGTTCCGCTTTCAGGCAGTTCCATCCCGCTCGTTTCCTACCCTGCTCAACGCAGCGACCTTATCGCCGAGAGCCCGCGTTTGCCAGTATACAGGCATGTCATTGCGACGGACGGAACCAATGCCTGACTTGAAACCGCGACCATCCTTGTTCCGGGAAAACGTCTTGAGGGTCGACTGAATGTGCGGCTTGGCTGGCTTTGTCGGTTCCGGGGACGCGGCGACACTCAAACGGATGACGCAGGCCCTGGTACACCGCGGTCCGGATGAAGAGGGGTACCACACAGACGCCGATGCACCGGTCTTTCTTGGACATCGGCGTTTGGCGATCGTGGACCTGGCCGACGGCAAGCAGCCGATGTGGAACGAAGATCGTCAAGTAGTCGTCGTCTACAACGGCGAGATCTACAACCACGAAGCATTGCGTCGCGAACTCATCGACGTGGGGCACGTCTTCTCAACCGATCACAGTGACACTGAAGTTCTGGTGCACGGATGGGAAGAGTGGGGCACCAGCCTGCCGTCCAGGCTCAACTGGATGTTCGCCTTTGCAATCTATGATCGACGCCGGAAGGTGCTTTTCCTCGCGCGAGACCGGTTTGGCGAGAAGCCACTTTATTATTCGGACGCGCCTCGCACCTTTGCCTTTGCAAGCGAACTGAATGCGCTTCTCCTGCACCCCGAGATCGACCGCGAGGTCGATGAACTTGGCGTCAAGAAGTACTTCGCTTACGGCTACATACCGTCGCCGAATACGCACATCCGTGGCTGCAAGAAACTGCAGGCAGGTCACCATCTCACGTTCGATCTGGTCAAGCGCAAAGGTGACCTTCGCCCGTTCTGGACGTTTGCGCTTGAACCCGACGAGAGTCTCGGCGACCGCCAAGAGCCGCGCCTTGTCGAATAGTTGCGTCACCATCTCTCTGAGGCCGTCCGCCGAAGACTTGTAAGCGACGTCCCACTGGGGATGTTTCTGAGCGGAGGGATCGATTCCAGCGCTGTGGTTTCCCTGGCGGCGCAGCACCTTGACCCATCGCAAATCAGAACGTTCGCCATCGGGTTCGACGAGCCGTCCTATGACGAATCCGCTTTTGCACGCGACATCGCGCATCGGCTGGGAACCGAACACGGTGAGCAGGTGTTGGATCTCGCGATTGCGAAGAGCGTCGTGCCGGAGATTCTCGAAAGGCTGGACGATCCGATCGCCGACCCGTCGATCGTGCCGACATATCTGCTGAGCCGCTTTACCCGTCAATACGTCACGGTTGCCCTTTCGGGCGACGGAGGTGACGAGCTCTTTGCTGGGTACGATCCATTCGACGCTATCAGACCCGCGCAGATCTACAATGCCGTCGTGCCCGATTCGCTTCATCGGATCACCAAGTTCCTGGCTGATCGCCTTCCGAGATCGCGCCGGAACATGAGCCTGGACTTCAAGATCCGAAGAGCCCTCGTCGGGCTCTCGTACGACCCGAAGGTTCAAATGCCCGCCTGGATGTCTCCGCTTGAACCAAGCGACATCGCGGAACTCCTGAGGGAGCCGGTTTCTGTGGAGGATCTTTATTCCGAAGCAATAACCATTTGGCAGGAGAGCCGTACGGGTTCGCCGGTCGACAGAATGCTGGAGTTTTTCACGCGCATCTATCTTCAGGACGATATCCTGCCAAAGGTCGATAGGGCGTCGATGATGGTTTCGTTGGAGGTACGAGCGGTCTTCCTCGACAACGACCTTGTCGACTTCTGCAGACGCCTTCCAAATCGCTTCAAATATCGAAATGGAACCCGAAAGTACCTTCTGAAAAAAGCTCTTAGCGGAACCCTGCCCGATACGACGATAAACCGAAAGAAGAAGGGGTTTGGAATGCCTGTGTCCGAGTGGCTCATGTCCATACCGAAAGTACCGCCCATGCACGGTTTTGGCAGGACAAACATTGACCTCGCCAGGCAATACTGGAATCAACACCGCGCCGGATCGCACGACCATCGTTTGTTCCTCTGGTCTTGGCTGGCAATGCAGAATGCCTTTAAGAACACAGGATTGGCGTCAAGCGCCTAGGCTGGCAATCGAGAGATCAGTTGTCTCTCAGTACGATGGGGTTATTTCCCTTGCGGGGCAGGTGAATGTCCTCGCGTAGTCGATCCCACGCCTTAGGTACCGGCGTTGCGCGGCCAAGGTGTTGGGCACGGAGTTGCAAGAATATGGGTTTTGCTGGTCCCCTGCCACGACTGCGCATCTACACGACGGTCGGGCACTACACGCGCGTGGTCTCGGAGGCGCTGGCGGGGCGTGCGGACAAGGGTGATTCCATCCTGCGCATGGAAAGGTCGGTCGCAGAGCGAACCGGCACGAAACACGCCATAGCGATGCCGCTGGCACGCGTCGGGATCTATCTCGCAATCAAGACACTGATCTCGCCGGGGCAGAATGTCATCCTGTCGCCCTACACGATCGCAGATGTTGTCAACATGGTCGTCTCTGCCGGAGGCAATCCGGTATTTGCGGATATCGAGCAGGCAACCTGCAATATCTCCGCAGACGAAGTCGAGCGCCTGATTGATGACAAAACCGGCGCCGTTCTGGTGACCCACTTCTATGGCCTCGCGTGCGATATCGAACGCATCTCGGAGATTTGCCGCAGGCGCGGCATTCCCCTCGTCTAGGATGCTGCGCAAGCATTCGGCGTACGGGTAAACGGACGATCCGCCGGTAGTTTTGGGAGTGCGGGCGTATTCAGTTTCGGAATGTACAAGAACGTGAATTCGTTCCTGGGCGGGGCAATCGTCACGAACGACGATGAGCTCGCCAACAGTATTCGGAAACAGATCGAGGCTTTTCCGTATCAAAGCACCTGGAGTCTATTCAAGAAAGCAATAGAGGGGCTTCAAGTAGATATTGTCACGATGCCGTTGTTTTTTCGTTTTCTTTTCTTCTGGATATTTCGTTATGCTTATCTTCACGGGGTCGATTCGATCAATGACAAGATGAAGATCGATGTGAATCCAGTTCTCAAAGAGACGGTTCCACAACATTATCTTTGCCGGCTCACTCCATTACAGGCCAGGTTGGTGCTCCAGCAACTCGATCGCGTTGATCGGGATACTGAATCTCGGGTCGAAGCTGCGAAGCTCTATCATCGAGGCCTGAGCGACCTGCCGGGCCTCGTTGTGCCGCCCATGCGAACAGATGGATCCCACATGTACTGGTATTATCCGATCCAGTACGAGAAGCGAAGCGACCTTGTTCGATATGCTCTGCAGCGCGGGCGCGACATCACCGAGAGTTACCATCGGAATTGTGCCGACCTACCCTGCTTCGAACGTTGGTCCGCTGATTGTCCCAATGCACGCAAAACCGCTGATAGCGTGATCTATCTCCCGACATATCCACGCTACAGCAGAGACGAAGTTGAGAAGACGATCCGACTGATCAGATCCTACTTCGAGCGGTAGACATGCGGGTTGCGATAATCGGCAGTGGCCCAGCAGGCATTGCATATGCAAAAGCATTGGCGCGGCGCGGCGTGGTTCCAACAATCATTGATGTTGGCGAAAGCCTGCCAGCACCGCGTCAGGCGCTCGTCGACAGATTGGCCTCTCTTCCGCCAGAACAGTGGAACGATGCTGACAGGGACAAGATCTCGGATAACCCCATGCTGGGCCGGGTCCGAATCCCCCAGAAAATGGTGTTCGGTTCCGACTTTCACTTTGCTCGCGAACGTGCCTTCGGTTGCACTGTCTCCAGGCCACCACTCCCGACCGCAACATTCGCGCGCGGAGGCTATTCGGTAGCCTGGGGTGCCGCCGTTCTTCCAGCCTACCGGAGCGATATCGCATCCTGGCCGATCGCCAACGAGGACTTGGAGGACTCGTATCGAAGGGTGATGGCTGACATACCCCTATCCGCGGCCCGGGATGCACTTGAGCATGATTTCCCGCTTTATACCTCCGATACAACGCCCCTTCCCCTTACAAATGATGCGCGCGAACTGCTTGCCGATCTCGACAGACTCGTGGTGAAGGGAGGGAGTGCACCATTTCTCTGCGGACAAGCGCGTCTTGCTGTTGATGCCGCCAAGTGCCGCAATTGCGGCACCTGTCTGTCGGGGTGCGTTTACGGCGCCATCTACTCGCTGGAACCTGAGATCGATGTGGTTGAGAAGCAAGGTAAGATTATTTACAGACCGGGATTGTATGTAGAGAAATTTGAAGAAGATGCTGACGGGGTGTTCGTTCTGGCCAGATCAACCAAAACAAATGAGCCCCTAAAAGAGAAGTTTGACTATGTCTTCCTCGCGGCCGGAACCATTGAGACGACGCGAATCGCACTGACTTCTCTCGGTTTGTACGATCAAACCGTCTTGATGGAGACAAGCCAGAAGTTCGTCCTACCGTTTCTTCGCCTCAAGCGATCAGCACTAGAATGGCCGAAAGCCGTCGCATTGGCCAGTCTTTTCTTGGATTTCAAGATGCCGGACCTATCGGACAAATGGGTCCATGCCCAGGTATCGACCACCAATGATTACGTGCTGAAGAGCTTGGGCGTTCCTCCTTGGCACGATACTGTCCGCAGACGCTTGCTTGCCCCGTTCTTTGAACGTCTGTTGGTTCTCTGGTGCGGCCTGCACTCGGATCACTCTCCGGGGATCGCATTGGAACTGGAAAAGTCGAAAGATGGGAGAAGCATGCTGAATATGCGAGCGCTCTCGGAACCCGATCCTGGACCCGCGGCCCGTCACGTCGCCCGTCATCTGGCGCCTTTCGCCAGACAATGCCGTGGCATGATACCGGCTTGGGCAATGAGAATGAGTACTGCCGGCGGCGGCAATCACATCGGAGCCACCTTGCCGATGCGCGAACGACCAAGAGGCTCACAGGAAACGGACCGATTGGGACGATTGGCGCCTTACAAGCGTACCCACATCGTAGATGGTTCCGTATTGCCATCGCTGCCGTCCACGACGCTCGCCCTCCTGCAAATGGCGAATGCGGACCGGATTGCTTCAAACGTGCAGTTCGATTCTTGAGTGAAAACCCGAGAGTCGTCCCTTGTCCAGGTTCACCCTACCCCTCTCGAAAGATTTCAATCGCCATTCGATACGCTTCGTCTTCGTCGGCGCAAGCAATGTTGTCCTGACATACGCTATTTATCTGCTTCTTCTGGGGGCATTGACCCCCGTACAATCTATATTGTGCGCAACCGCCGCAGGAATCCTTTATACTTCGATATCGAACATCCGTTTTACGTTTTCCCAAACAATTCGGCCTGTTCTACTTATTGTTGTAATAATATATTATGTGATCTACACGTACCTTTCAGCAACATTACTTTCTCTCGCTATCGAGGAATTCTCTGTCCCGGCTCGCTTTGCTCCAGTGCCCGTCATGTGCGTTTTGCTGCCAATCCACTTCTTCTGTTCCCGACATCTAATCCTAAGGCTCAAACTCGGCGGCAATAGATGAAGGTCACTGTCAGAGAAACAAGTGACGTATCGACTGCCGCTTCAGAACTAGGCCGAATGCACTGCAGCTGCTTGCCCTCGTCTCTTGTATCGCGTTTGGGCCTTTCTTATGCCGAGACCGTCTATCGCTATTGCACAAAATCGAAGCTGGAGGTGGTCTTCGCCGCCAGCCTGCAAGATACAGTCGTTGGCGGGGCTTGGCTCAGTTTGGAGCCCTCTAGCCTGAGCCGCCGGCTGCTGCTCCGGACAACCCTGGTCCCAGCGCTCTTGGCTCATCCCAGATTGGCCCTGGAGTGGATTGGCCAGCGATACCGAGACGCTCAATCGAGAGAGTCAAACCGGACGGCAACTGGGTATCCAGAGGTTATTGCAATCTTCGTTGACGCTGGTCACCGGGGACGTGGTGTGGGGGCCCAGCTGCTGCTCGAGATCGAGGGATTCCTTCGAAAGCGGCATGTTGCGCACTACGTCCTTCGCACCCACGACTCGCCAGAAAACCGGGCGGTTGCCTTCTACGAGCGGGAAGGGTTCGAGGAATTCGGCCGCCACCAAAAACACGGGACCTGGCACTGCGATCTCATAAAGGCAGTCGGGCCCAGAAACGGGGAGCAGGCGCCCTCTGCCGGACAGGGCTCCTAGGTCATCAGCGATTGCAGGAGTGACAAACGCGTCGCGGCGGAAGAATGGTGGAGCCGAGGGGAGTCGAACCCCTGACCTCTACAATGCCATTGTAGCGCTCTCCCAACTGAGCTACGGCCCCGTCGCGGGTTCCTGGCGCGGTTGCGCCGGCGGGATTGGGGCCCGCCGCCCGAAACGCGCCTTATATAGAGAGGTGCCCTTCGTAGTGAAAGGGAAAAATGCGCGAAGGGTCGACCGACCCCCGCGTCAAACGTCGCGTTCTGCCGCCTCGGTGGTCGCAACGACCGGAACTTCGTCGTCCTCTTCCAAGTCGTCGGTGTTCTCCAGGATATCCTCGTCGTCGGTTTCGCCGGCGTCGAGTTCCGCAGCCTCCTCCTCGGCCTCGGCGTCGGTTTCCTCGACGGTGGGCGCCTCCTTGGGCTTCGGCTCCTGGGGCGGCGTGCGCCCGCGCTTTAGCTTGGTTGCGGCATCGATGTCGAACGCGGCCCCGCACTTCGGGCAGACGATCGGATTACGCGCCATGTCGTAGAATCTTGCACCGCAGCTCTGACAGAGCCTTTTCGTGCCCCATTCCGGCTTTGCCACCCGCCCGCTCCTCGTCTTTGTTCGTTCTTCGGTCACATCGTCATTGGGGGATGCTGCACCGGTTCGCGAACGGCCAACCGCCGTGAACCCCCAAGCGTCTGACCAAACTGCCCTTTGCCAAAATCAAAGGCGGCTGTCAAGAGCATTTTTGACCGACAAAACCATTTCTGGCTACCGAATTCGCGCAGGACTCGCCCATGGCGGAATCCTTGTGCTAGAGACGGAGCGCGCTGAATGGCAGCCGCGGCCGCCGGCGCGCCGAATCCCAACAGACGAGGCACGATGGTTCCCTATCTCAGTTCCCATGGCGGCCCGCTTTCAGGCGTGGCAGAGGTTCCGGGCGACAAGTCGATTTCGCACCGGGCCCTGATCCTGGGCACGCTGGCGGTTGGCGAGACCGTCGTGACCGGACTGTTGGAGGCCGAGGACGTCATGGCAACCGCGGCGGCCATGCGCGCACTGGGCGCGCACGTCGAGCGGCGCACCGACGGTGCCTGGTCGGTGCGCGGCGTCGGCGTCGGCGGGCTCAAGGAGCCGGCGGACGTGCTGGACCTGGGCAATTCCGGCACCGCGGCACGACTGATCATCGGAATGCTGGCCAGCCATCCGGTCACGGCGATTCTCACCGGCGACGCCAGCCTGCGCTCGCGCCCGATGCGCCGGGTCACCGACCCGCTGGAACTGATCGGCGCCCGTTTCACCGGCCGGGCCGGCGGTCGACTGCCCCTGGCGGTCACCGGCACGGACGACGCGCTGCCGATCGAATACGAGATTCCGGTCCCGTCGGCCCAGGTGAAGTCCGCGGTTCTGTTGGCGGGGCTGAACACCCGCGGGCAGACCCGGGTGATCGAACGCACCGCGACCCGCGACCACACCGAACGCATGCTGCGCGACTTCGGCGCCATGGTCGAGGTCACCCGCCGGGAGGACGGCAATCATCTGGTGACGCTGGACGGATATCCCGAACTGCGCGCTGCGGACCTTGCCGTCCCGGCGGATCCCAGCTCGGCCGCCTTTCCCCTGGTCGCCGCCACCGTGGTGCCGGGATCGACGGTCACGGTGCCGGGGATCTGCATGAACGAGACACGGATCGGCCTTTTGACGACGCTTGGCGAGATGGGGGCCGCGCTCAGCATCGAAAACCGCCGCGACGAAGGCGGCGAGCCGGTCGCCGACGTCACGGCAAGCACGGCATCGCTGCGCGGCGTGGAGGTCCCGCCCGAGCGTGCCGCCTCGATGATCGACGAATACCCGATCCTGGCATCGGCGGCGGCCTGCGCTGAGGGCAAGACGGTGATGCGGGGCATCGGCGAACTGAGGGTCAAGGAAAGCGACCGCCTGGCCGCGGTGGCCGGGGGCCTGCAGGCAAACGGTGTCACCGTTGAGACCGGCGACGACTGGATGGTTGTCCACGGTACCGGCGGCGACGTTCCCGGCGGCGGCACGGTGATCACCCATTTCGACCACAGGATCGCCATGAGTTTCCTCATGCTGGGCCTCGCCGCCCGCGCGCCGGTGCGGATCGACGACGCCCGCGGTATCGAGGCCAGCTTCCCCGGTTTTGCGGACCTCATCAACGGACTTGGCGGCCGGCTGGCGCCGCTGAACGCGCCGGCGGCATGATCATCGCCGTTGACGGACCGGCCGCCAGCGGCAAGGGCACGCTGGCCCGCCGCCTGGCCGAGGCGCTGAACCTGGTGCATCTCGATACGGGCAAGATCTACCGGGCGGTGGGACTGAAGGCGTTGCGCGCCGGCCTGGATCCGGCCGACCCCGCGGCGGCAACCCGCATGGCCAAGGCCGTACAACGGGCCGACCTGGACGATGTGGAGCTTGCCGGCGACCGGGCGGCCGAGGCCGCTTCGAAGGTTGCGGCCATCGGCGCGGTCCGGGCGGTGGTCCTTGAGTTCCAGCGCCGGTTTGCGGCCGAGCCGCCCCCCGGCAAGGACGGCGCCGTGCTGGACGGCCGGGATATCGGCACCGTGGTCTGCCCCGATGCCGATGTGAAGCTGTTCGTCACGGCGGACGTGGAAACCCGGGCCCAGCGACGGCACAAGGAGTTGCTTGAACGCGGCTTAGACAGTATATACCCCAGCGTCCTGGCAGACCTGCAGGAACGGGATGCCCGCGATGCGGGCAGAAGCGTGGCGCCTTTGCGGCCGGCACCGGATGCGGTCATCATCGACAGCACCCACCTGGATGCCGATGCAGCGCTGGCGACCGCGCTGAAAATGGTCTCGGAGAGGACCGCTTGAGGTTGTGATGAGGGCCCCGACGGTGGTCGGCGGCTCCGCATGGGGTTTTTTTGGGAAGCAGTACATGGCCGCGTGGCGAAACGCCCCGCCGCGCGGTCGTCGAACAGCAGGGGCAAGACCGCCGGACACAACCGGTCGGCCCATAACTCGGAACTTGAAAGGAACAAGTACGAATGGCCTCGGAAGCCGCACAGGTAAAAGAGAATTTCGCCGACTTGCTTGAGGAGTCGATGCGCGACCGCGCGTCGCTGGAAGGCACGGTCGCAAAAGGCACGATCATCAGCATCGAGAACGACACGGCGCTGATCGACGTGGGCCTGAAATCGGAAGGCCGGGTGGCGTTGCGCGAGTTCGCGACGGCCGGTCAGGAACCCGCGCTTAAACCCGGCGATACCGTCGAGGTTTATGTCGAGAGGATGGAAGACAAGCACGGCGAGGCCGTGTTGAGCCGCGAAAAGGCCAAGCGCGAAGAGGCATGGCAGCAGCTTGAGACCGCCTTCAACGCAGGCGAGCGGGTCACCGGTGTGATCTACGGCCGCGTCAAGGGCGGCTTCACGGTCGACCTGTCCGGCGCCGTGGCATTCCTGCCCGGCAGCCAGGTGGACATCCGACCGGTGCGCGACATCACCCCGCTGTTGGGCACCCAGCAGCCGTTCCAGATCCTGAAGATGGATCGCAGCCGCGGAAACATCGTCGTGTCGCGCCGGGCGGTTCTGGAAGAAACCCGCGCCGAACAGCGTTCGGAGCTGATCGAGAACCTGAAGGAAGGCCAGGTGCTGCAGGGCGTGGTCAAGAACATCACCGACTACGGCGCCTTCGTCGACCTTGGCGGCGTGGACGGCCTGCTGCACGTCACCGATATCTCCTGGAAACGGATCAACCATCCGTACGAAGCGCTGCAAATCGGCGCGAACGTCAATGTTCAGGTGATCCGCTTCAACCCGGAAACCCAGCGCATCAGCCTCGGCATGAAACAGCTCGAGGCCGATCCCTGGGAGGGCGTGGAAGCCAAGTACCCGATCAACGCCAAGTTCACCGGACGGGTCACCAACATCACCGACTACGGCGCCTTCGTGGAGCTGGAGCCCGGGATCGAAGGCCTGGTGCATGTCTCGGAGATGAGCTGGACCAAGAAAAACGTGCACCCGGGCAAGATCGTCTCGACCTCCCAGGAGGTCGAGGTGATGGTCCTGGACGTGGATCCCCAGAAGCGCCGGATCTCGCTGGGCATCAAGCAGTGCACCGCCAACCCGTGGGACGATTTCATGACCCAGTTCCCGGTCGGCAGCGAGGTCGAGGGCGAGGTCAAGAACATTACCGAATTCGGTCTGTTCGTCGGCCTCACCGAAGACATCGACGGCATGGTCCACATGTCCGACATCGCCTGGGACAAGTCCGCCGAAGAGGCCCTGGCCAGCTATTCCAAGGGCGACATGGTCAAGGCCAAGGTGCTGGACGTCGATTCCGAGAAGGAACGCATCTCGCTGGGCATCAAGCAGCTGAGCGAGGACCCCTTCGAAACCGGCATGAAGGACATCAAGAAGGGCAGCGTCGTCACCTGCACCGTCACCAACGTGATGGACGCCGGGATCGAGGTCACGGTGGCGGGCGGCATCCCCGGCTTCATCCGCAAGTCCGATCTCAGCCGCGAACGCTCGGAACAGCGGCCGGACCGGTTCGCGTCGGGCGAGAAGGTAGACGCCAAGGTCACCTCGCTGGACAAGAGCGGCCGCAAGCTGTCGCTGTCGATCAAGGCGCGCGAGGTGGAGGAAGAGAAGGAAGCCATGGCCAGCTATGGCAGCTCCGACTCGGGCGCCTCGTTGGGCGACATTCTGGGCGCCGCATTGCGTGACAAGCAGAAGAAGGACGATACCGGCAAGGACGTCAGCGTCGAGGCAACCGCCGAGGAGCCGGCCGAGGAGGCTGCCTCCGAAACCGAAGAGGCGGACGACGCCAAGAAGGAATAGCGCCGCCGCCGGCGGCGATAACCCCAGGTCGGGGCCCGGTTTCGGACCGGGCCCCTTCTTGTTTGCGCAAAGACCGATTGGTCTCACCTAAGTCCTTGACGGAACAACGCCGGTTTGGCAGTCTTTTCAATGCGATAGCTATCACTGGAAAATCAGGTCACAACGCTGCCCGGCGAGGTCGCAGGGGCCGGGAAAAGGCGAACAGAACAGGGAGGGGGGCAGTCCGCCCATGACACGTTCGGAACTCATTGCACGCATTGCACAAAAGAACCCGCATCTCTACCAACGCGATGTCGAAAGGATCGTTTCGGCCATCTTCGAAGAGATCGCCGGCGCGTTGGCACGGGGCGACCGGGTCGAGCTTCGGGGATTCGGCGCATTTTCCGTCAAACACCGCGAAGCCCGCGTGGGACGCAATCCGCGCACCGGCGAGTCCGTGGACGTCGCAGAGAAGACGGTTCCGTTCTTCAAGACCGGCAAGCAGCTTCGCGAACGAATCAACGAGGAATCGTCCGCCAATGTCTGAACGGCCGCGGCCATGATGCGCATCCTGTATCTCATATTCGCGGGGTCGCTGTTGGCCGCCTGCATCCTGTTCGCCGTCGAAAACACCCAGGAAATCGATGTCGGCCTGTTCCCGTTGCCGGGCCGGCAGGCCATGCCGATGTGGTTCCTGTGGCTTTGTACACTGTTCAGCGGCCTGGTGTTGGGCTTCGTCGTCACCTGGGTGACCGGCTCGCGCATGCGGGTCAGAGCGCGGGAGGCCAACCGACGGGCACGCTGGAAGGAGACCGAGATCCGGCAACTGGAGGCCCGCGCGGCGAAGGCCGAGGCGGAAGTGGCCACGTTGAAGCGCGCGCCCACGGAGCAGCCGGATGATGCGCCGCCGGGCCTGGCACCGCCGGCCGGCAAACGGGGCGGTCCAGATCGCGGCAAAGCCGTCCTGATCCGCAGGCGCGGCGCCGGATGACACAGCGATGCGTCTGATCGGTGCCGCGGAACTGGATGCCTGTCTGACCTGGCGGTCGCTGACTGAATCCCTGCGTCAGGCCTATCGCCGCGGGACCACGGCCCCGCCGCGCACCGACTATGAAATCCCCGCCGAGATGCCCGACGGCCGCCTGGCGATGGCGGCAGCCTGGGAAGACCGGCGCCATATCGGTGTGCGCGTTGCCACCTTCTTTGCCGGCAACACCGAGGTCGACAAGCCGGCGAGCATGGGTGTCTTCCTGCTGCTCAGCGCCAAGACCGGCCAGCCGCTGGCGCTGATCGACGGCCAGCATCTGACCCGGCGCTGCGCAGCGGCCCTCTCGGCGCTGGCCTCCAGCTATCTGTCACGCAACGACGCCTCGCGCCTGTTGATGGTCGGCACTGGCGCGCTGTCGGCCGGGCTGGTTCTGGCCCATGCGGAGGTGCGCCCGATCAAGGAGGTCGTCGTCTGGGGCCGCGATCCGCGGAAGGCCGAATCGCCCCCGACGACATCGCCGGCGACATGTTTCAGCTGACCCAGGGTGAAATCGCGGGCCGCCGGTTCTATGATCAGATCACCTTGTTCAAATCCTGCGGAAACGCGTTGACGGATCTGGCCGGAGCGCAGATCGCGTTCAGCCAGACCTGACGGACGGCTCGGCATGGAAAAGATGGCGGTTGCGATTGTCGGCGGCGGCATCATGGGCCTGTCGCTGGCCTGGGCCCTGTCCCGGGACGGCCACTATGTGCGCGTGTTGGAACAGGGCCGGCTGCCCAACGTGCTTGCGGCGTCCTACGACGAACACCGGCTGATCCGCCGTGCCTACGGCAGCCAGCGCGGCTATCTGGACATGGTCGGCCATGCCCACGCCGCGTGGGACATGCTCTGGCGGGACCTGGGCAGGCGACTCCATGCCGAAACCGGGACTCTGGTGCTGTCCAGCGCGGCCGAAGGCTGGGCTTTGGATACCGCCGCGTCCCTGGCCGACGCGGGAATCCCCTACGAGGAGTTGGACCGTGCGGCGCTGGAGGCGCGGTTCCCGACGGTCCAGGCGGACCGGATCGCCTTTGCCCTTCATCTCAGGGACGGCGGCGTTCTGCTGGCCAACCGGATCGTTGCGACGCTTGTCGACCACCTGCGCAACGAGGGTGTCGCCATCGACGAGCAGATGCAGGTCAGCGAGGTCGACCCAGACTCGGGCCGGATCATCGTCGAGGACGGCCCGCCGGTCGATGCCGACGTCGTAGTGGTCGCCGTGGGCGCGTGGCTGCCGAAACTGATGCCGGACTATGCGGGGCGCGTCACGCCATCGCGCCAGGTCGTCGCCTATGTGGACACGCCCGACGACCAGGCGGAGATGTGGGCCCGCCATCCGATGGTGCTGGAGATCGACGACGCCATCGGGTTCTACCTCGTCCCGCCGGTTTCGCATTCCCGCGTGAAGATCGGCGTCCATACCTTCTCGATGGAAGGCGACCCCGAGGAACACCGCGGCACCGAAGACTACGAGCTGCAGGACATGTTGAGCCGCATGCAGCACCGGCTGAACACCACCGGCCTGAAGATCGACAGCGGCCGTGCCTGTCTTTACACGGTGGCCGAAAACGAGCGGTTCATCGTCGAACCGGCGGGATCGCGCTGCTGGGTGATGACCGGTTTCTCCGGCCACGGTTTCAAGTTCGCGCCGCTCCTGGGCCTGGAACTGATGCGCGTGCTGTCCGACGACGGCGACGCGGCGGCGTTCTCGCGCTGGGCGGCCGGTCAGGGCGGCGACTGGGTGCCAAGCGTTGCTTGATCCCGACCGGGGCCGTCCTGTAGACCACCACCCATGACCCAACCCAAGGACCGCATTCTCGTCGCGCTGGACACGCCGGACGTGGACCGCGCCGCGACCCTGGCCGTCGCCACCGCAGATGCGGTCGGCGGCGTCAAGATCGGGCTGGAGTTCTTCAATGCGAACGGCCCCTCTGGCGTGCGCCAGGTGGTCGGCACCGGCGTGCCCCTGTTCCTGGATCTCAAGTTCCACGACATCCCCAACACCGTGGCTGGCGCGGTGCGTTCCGTAGCGCCATTGGCACCGCTGATCGTCAATCTTCACGCTGCAGGCGGTCCGGAAATGATGAAGGCCGGCAAGGCAGCCGCCGTTTCCGAGGCTGAGCGGCTGGGGGTTTCACCGCCCCGGGTGATCGCGGTCACGGTGCTGACCAGCCTGGACGACGGTGACCTTTCGGCGGTCGGGCAGGGTTCGGACACCCGGGCCCAGGCGCTCCGCTTGGCGACACTCACCCGTGACTGCGGTCTTGACGGTGTCGTGTGCTCGCCGCTGGAAATCGAAGCCATCCGTGCCGCCTGCGGACCGGATTTCACGCTGGTCGTGCCCGGCATCCGGCCGGCCGGGGCCGAGGTGGGCGATCAGAAACGGGTGATGACCCCAGCCGATGCGGTCGCCGCCGGCGCCGATTACATGGTCATCGGACGCCCGATCACCGCGGCGGCGGACCCCGCCGCCGCCGCCCGCGTCATCGCAGCAAGCCTCTAGGGGACGCGGGCTGGATGGCGGTACAGGTGAAGATCTGTGGGATCAACGACCCGGCGACGATGGCCGCGGCGGTCGGTGGCGGCGGCGCCTATGTGGGGCTGGTCTTCTATCCGCCATCGCCGCGCGCTGTCACGCCGCTGGCCGCAGCGGAACTTGCAGCAGGTGTCCCGGTTGCGGTCAAAACTGTGGGCCTGTTCGTGGACGCCGACGATTCCGACATCGACGAGGTGCTGGAGGCGGTGTCGCTGGACATCCTGCAACTGCACGGCAAGGAGACGCCCGAACGCGCCGCAGCGCTGAAGGCACGGACCGGCCGGGAGATCATGAAGGCGGTCTCGGTTGCCGACGCCGAGGACCTGGACCGCGCGCGCGCCTACGAAGGCGCGGTCGACCGGCTGCTTTTCGACGCCAAGCCGCCCCCGGAGATGAAAAACGCGTTGCCCGGCGGCAACGCGCTGATGTTCGACTGGACGCTGTTGCAGGGCCGGGACTGGGCCGTTCCCTGGATGCTGGCCGGCGGCCTCACGCCCGAAAACGTGGCCGAGGCGGTGCGGCGGACCGGCGCCGGGGCTGTCGACACCTCATCGGGCGTCGAGGACGCACCGGGACGGAAAAACACCCGGAAAATCTACGCTTTCCTGGAGGCGGTCGCGGCGCTGTAACGGGCGCTCCCGGCTGGACTCGGGCATCAGCCTCGGATAGAACCCAGACATACGCCGTCCGCAGCAGCGGTGGTTTGCGGAGCGGGTTTTCACGGGATTTCCATGGAACAGCTTAACACTTTCCGCGCGGGCCCGGACGAACGCGGACACTTCGGCCGGTTCGGCGGCCGGTTCGTGGCCGAGACGCTGATGCCGCTGATTCTGGCGGTGGAAAAGGCGTACGCGGACGCCCGGCGCGACTCCAGTTTCCAGTCGGAGCTGGATTATTACCTCAAGCATTATGCCGGCCGGCCCAGCCCGCTTTATTTCGCCGAGCGCCTGACGGCCCACTACGGCGGCGCCAAGATCTACCTCAAGCGCGACGAGCTGAATCACACCGGCAGCCACAAGATCAACAACGTCATGGGTCAGATCCTGCTGGCCCGGCGTATGGGCAAGCGCCGGATCATCGCCGAGACCGGCGCCGGCCAGCACGGCGTCGCCGTCGCCACGGTGTGCGCCCTGCTCGACCTGCCCTGTGTCGTCTACATGGGCGCGACCGACGTCGAGCGGCAGGCCCCGAACGTGTTCCGAATGAAGCTGCTTGGCGCGGAGGTACGGCCGGTCACCTCCGGTTCGGCGACGTTGAAGGACGCCATGAACGATGCGCTCAGGGACTGGGTGGCGACCGTCGACGAGACTTTCTACATCATCGGCACGGTGGCGGGCCCGCATCCCTACCCCGCGATGGTGCGCGACTTCCAGTCGGTGATCGGGCGCGAGGTTCGCGAACAGATGCAGGAGGCCGAAGGCCGGCTGCCGGACTCGCTGGTCGCCTGCATCGGCGGCGGCTCCAACGCCATGGGCCTGTTCCATCCGTTCCTGGACGATGCGAACGTCCGCATGATCGGTGTCGAGGCCGGCGGCCACGGCATCGAAACAGTCGAGCATGCCGCCTCGCTGACCGGTGGCCGTCCGGGCGTCCTGCACGGCAATCGCACCTACCTGCTGCAGGATGAGGACGGCCAGATCACCGAGGCACACTCGATCTCCGCCGGTCTCGACTATCCCGGCATCGGCCCCGAACATGCCTGGCTGCACGAGCTGGAGCGGGTGGAATATGTCTCGGCAACCGACCACGGCGCGCTGGACGCTTTTCAACTGTGTTCCAAGCTGGAAGGGATCATCCCGGCGCTGGAGCCCAGCCATGCGCTGGACTATGTGGGGCGCATCGCGCCCGATCTTCCGGCCGATCACCTCCTCGTCATGAACATGTGCGGGCGCGGCGACAAGGACGTCTTCGCCGTCGCCGAGGCGCTGGGCGTCAAGCTGTGACGTCGGAGGTGAATGGAACCGGCCGGATTGCGGCCAGGTTTGCGGCGCTCAAGGCCGAAGGCCGGGGCGGCTTCGTCTCCTTTGTCACCGCAGGCGATCCCGACCCGGAAACCTCGGCAGCGATCCTGGCGGGGCTGCCCGCGGCGGGCGCCGACATCATCGAACTGGGCATGCCGTTCACCGACCCCATGGCCGACGGTCCGGCGATCCAGGCGGCCAGCCAACGGGCCCTTGCGGCCGGCCAGACCCTGCGCCGCACGCTGGACATGGTGCGCACCTTCCGGATGAAAGATACGGAAACGCCGATCGTCCTGATGGGCTATTACAATCCCATCTACATCTACGGGGTCGAGGCGTTCCTGCGCGATGCGCTGGAGGCCGGTGTGGACGGCCTGATCGTCGTCGACCTGCCGCCGGAGGAAGACGAAGAGCTGTGCCTGCCGGCGCTGAAGGCCGGTGTCAGTTTCATCCGCCTGGCCACACCCACCACCGACGACCAGCGCCTGCCGACCGTGCTGAAGAACACGTCGGGCTTCGTTTATTACGTCTCCATCCTGGGGATAACCGGAACCCGCTCGGCGGACGACGCCGCCGTCAAGGACGCCGTGGACAGGTTGAAACGCCACACCGACCTGCCCGTTGCGGTCGGCTTCGGCATCAAGACAGCGGACGCGGTTGCAAGGATTTCCTCGCTGGCGGACGCAGCCGTGGTAGGCTCCGCCATTGTCGACCGGATCAAGGACGGTCTCGGCCCCGACGGGTCGGCCGGACCGGGGCTTGTCGATGACGTGCTGGCCTTCGTGAAAGAACTTGCGGCCGGCACCAGGCGTTCGATGAGGGAATCCGCCGCGGAATGAACTGGCTGACAAACTTTGTCCGCCCGAAGATCAAGGCGTTGGTCGGGCAAAAGGAGGTCCCGGACAACCTGTGGACCAAGTGCCCGAACTGCGGCCAGATGATTTTTCACCGCGATCTCGAAGCGCACCATCATGTCTGTCAGCATTGCGGGCACCATCTGCGCCTGCCGATCGAGAAACGTCTCTCTCTGTTGTTCGATGACGGTTCCTTTACGCGCATCGAACTTCCGAAAACCAAGCCCGACCCTCTCAAGTTCAGGGACCGCAAGCGGTATACCGAGCGCCTGAAAGACGCCCAGGCCAAGACCAAGGAACAGGACGCCATCATCGTTGCCCACGGCAAGATGGGCGGCGAGGACATCGTGGTCGCCGGGTTCAATTTCGCCTTCATGGGCGGGTCGATGGGAATTGCGGTCGGCGACGGCCTGATCGCCGCCGCACGGCTGGCGGTGATGCAGCACGCCCCCTTGATTGTGATTCCCTCGTCCGGCGGCGCGCGCATGCAGGAGGGCATCCTTTCGCTGATGCAGATGCCGCGCACCGTGATCGCGGTGGAGGAAGTGAAAGAGGCGGGTCTGCCCTACCTGGTCCTGCTGACCGACCCGACCACGGGCGGCGTGTCCGCCAGTTTCGCCATGCTGGGCGACATCCACATTGCCGAACCGGGGGCGACCATTGGCTTTGCGGGGCGGCGGGTGATCGAGCAGACGGTGCACGAGACCCTGCCGGAGCGTTTTCAGACCGCCGAGTATCTGCTGGAGCACGGCATGGTGGACCTGGTGGTGCCGCGGTCGAAGCTGCGCGACACGCTGATCCGCCTGATCGGCATGCTGATGCACGCCCGGCCCGCCGAGGAGGAATCCCTGCCCGCCCTGGAAGAGGATCTGGCGACCGACCTGGAGATCCCGCCCCAGGAGGTCAACAACGTCGCGCCGGACGAACTGACGAAGGACGTCCCGGTCAAGGAGGCGGCCGAAGCGGAGCCGGCAACGGCCGATGGCGATTCCGAAAAGCGTGCCTGACGGCGCGCCTGCCGAACCAGCAACAAGCGATGCGGTGCTGCAGCGGCTCAGCCAGCTGCATCCCAAGTCCATTGACCTCACCCTCGACCGCACGCTGGAGCTGCTGCGGCGGCTGGGGCGGCCCCAGGACCGGTTGCCGCCTGTTGTGCATGTGGCCGGAACCAACGGAAAGGGCTCGGTCATCGCCATGGTCCGCGCATTTCTCGAGGCGGCGGGCCACCGGGTGCATGTCTATTCATCACCCCATTTGGTGCGGTTCAACGAGCGCATCCGGCTTGCGGGCACGCTGATCGGCGAAGGCGACCTGCTGACGCTGTTGCAGGAATGCGAGCGGGTCAACGGCGAAACGCCGATCACCTACTTCGAGATCACCACGGCGGCCGCCTTCCACGCCTTCGCACAGGTTCCCGCCGACTTCCTGCTTCTGGAAACCGGTCTGGGCGGGCGTGCAGATTCTACGAACGTGGTCGACCGGCCTGTTGCCACCGCCATCACGCCGGTCTCGATGGACCATATGCAGTTCCTGGGCGACAGCCTCGAAGCGATCGCGGCAGAAAAGGCAGCCATCCAGAAACCGGGCGCTCCTTCGGTGATCGGCCCGCAAATGCGCGCCGCCGCTGAGATCATCGAACGGGCCGCGGCGGAAATCGGGGCTTGGGCCTACCGCCTCGGCGTGGACTGGACGCTGGACGCGGGTCCCGACGGCCTGCACTACGCCTCCGACGCGATGCAGGTCACGGTGCCGCCACCGGCGCTGGAAGGAACCCACCAGGCGCAGAACGCCGGCATTGCCCTTGCGCTGGGCGACCGCCTGCGCGCGGCGGGTTTTGCGGTGCCCGATGCGGCCTTCGCCGCCGGCATGGCGCAGGTGGACTGGCCTGGCCGGCTTCAGCCTCTGGAGACGGGGCAGCTGCACCGCCTGCTGCCGCCCGATACCGAGCTGTGGTTGGACGGCGGGCACAACCCCGCCGCCGGTCAGGCGCTGGCCAGGACGATCGCGGGCTGGCCGCGCCGGCCGCTGCACCTGATTGTCGGCATGCTGAATTCCAAGGACCCGGAACATTTCCTGGCGCCGCTGGCCCCGCTGACCACGACGGCCACCGCGATCGCGATTCCGGGCGAGAGCGCGGCGCTTTCCGCAGACGAGATCGCCGCTGCCGCGGACCGGACGGGCATGCCCTGCAACACCGCAGACGGCGTCGAGCAGGCCCTGGCCGAGACCAGGAACCCCGGCGCGCGGGTGCTGCTCTGCGGCTCGCTCTATCTGGCAGGCCAGGTCCTGCGGATGAACGGGACATCGCTGGAATAGAGACCCCTGCCCCCGGCGGAGAAGGGCGGAATCAAAAAGCCCCGCGGTGACCGCGGGGCTTCGTCTCAAAACGTGCGAGAAATCAGACAACCGACTCGACCCACTCGGTCAGCTGGGTCTTGGGCAGGGCGCCGACCTTTGTCGCCGCGACCTGGCCGTCCTTGAAGACCATCAGCGTGGGAATGCCGCGCACGCCGTATTTGGACGGCGTATGCGGGTTGTCGTCGATATTCACCTTCGCCACGGTCAGCTTATCGCCCATTCCCGCGGCAATTTCCTCCAAGTGGGGTCCGATAGTCTTGCAGGGACCGCACCACTCGGCCCAGAAATCCACAAGCACAGGCTTGTCAGCCTTCAGGACGCTGGTTTCGAATTCGTCGTCGGTGACGTGGACCGTGGCCATATAGAAGCTCCTTGTGCCGTGAGTTGCCGGCGACCGCCAACTCCCTCAATCTAGGTAGCCGGAATGTGACGGTCAAGCAACGCTGCCGGAAGCCCCATCAGCCGGGGCTTTTCGGTCCATAAAAGGGCGCAGGACACGGGTCGGCCGGGCCAGATCCGGGCCAGCACGGCCCGGTAGGCGGCCATCTGGCGCAGGTAGGCGACCGGCGTGTCCTGCGGGTCGACCGGCGGCGGCCGCATGGTCTTGTAGTCCACGATCCACAGCCCGTCGTCGCGCAGACAGAGCCGGTCCACCTGCCCGGAAATCGCCTGGGGCACGCCGTCCGGCCCCGGAACGAGGCCGGTCACCGCCACCTCTGCCCGGCTGCCAGGCCCGAACAGGACGTCGAAGTCCGGATCGGCAAGGACCCCCAACACCTCGGCCGCGATTTCCGCCCGGGCCGCGTCGCCAAGGCGGTGCGCCGGTTGCGCCAGGAACCGTTCCGCCGCCGATGCCCAACGGTCCGGCGGCAGCGACGGCAGGTGCTGCAGAAGTGCATGGATCAAGGTGCCCCGCCGCAGCGCCACCTGGTTCACCGCGCCGCCGGGCGAGCGGGCCGGCGGGTCGGCAGTGGCGGTACGCGACGGGGCCAGCGGCCGCGGCGGATAGGGTTCCGCCGGCGACGGTCGCAACGCCCAGTCGGGCCGAGACGGTTCCGCCGCCTCGGCCGGTGCGCGTTCCGCCGGCCGTTGCGGTTCGGCCCGCTGCGTCGTCTCGAACCGCAGGCCTTCGCCCGACCAGCCCAGCCCGCCCATATCGCTGAAATCGACGGTAACGGTTTCGGCACCGTCCAGCCCGCCGAGCCCCGCCTTGGTCAAGGCGTACCAGTTCCCTTCCGCGATCTTTTTCGGCCCGCGCCAACCACACAGGATCAGGCGGTCCTCCGCACGGGTCATGGCGACGTACAGAAGCCGCCGGTATTCCTCTTCCATGCGCTGGATACGGGCCTGGCGCAGCGGGTCGGTGACGCTGTTTCCAAAGCGGGTCTGTGGCACCCAGATGACCAGCCCGTCGTGCCAGAACAGCACCTCGTCCATCCTGGGCTTGGACAGAACGTCCGGCAGCACCACGACAGGTGCCTCCAGGCCTTTCGCGCCATGCACCGTCATGATCCGGATCTCGTCGCGCGACGTCTGCTCGGAATCGCGTTTGATTTCGGACCGGCCGGCCTCGAACCACTGCAGGAAAGCCTGTAGTGACGGCGGATGGGCCTGCTCGAAGCTGTAGGCCAGGGACAGGAACTCGTTGATCGGGTCTTCCGCCTCGGCACCCAGCCGTGCGGAAAAGGCGAGCCGCCCGCTGGCCGCCGTGGGACACGCCGTCGCCAGGACCCGGGCAAACAGCTCGAAGGGACCGACCATGTCGGTGCGCGCCAGCAGAGATTCCAGCCAGTCCCGCGCCGGCGCAAGGCGTCCGTCGTCGCGGACCGCCTCGCCTAGGCGTTGCCACAGCGACGTCTTGCCCCTGCCATAGGCCAGGCTGAAAAGCGCGTCCTCGTCCAGGCCCAACAACGGACTTTTTAATACGCAGGCCAGGGTGAGGTCGTCTTCGGGCAGCAGCAGAAACCGTCCGAGCGCAACCAGATCCATGACGGCGATCTGTTCCGACAGGACCATCCGGTCGACACCGGCAACCGGCGTGCCCTGGGCCTTCAGGGCGCGCACCAACGCGTCGACAAAGCTGTTGCGCCGGCGCACCAGCACCATGATATCGCCCGCCGCAACCGGCCGCCCCCGTGCGGGCAACGGCGTCTGCCCGATCATTCGCCCCAGCTCCGCCGCCAGCACGGCGGCCAGGCGCTGCAGCGGAATGGTCTCCGTGTCCCGCTCCAGCGGCAAGGTCCATGGCGCGGGCGTCTCTTCCTTCTCGCCGATGATTTCCGGCCACAGCTCGACCAGCCCCGCATGACCCGCCCGGTGCGCCCTGTGGTGCAGCGCCTGGCCGGTTTCGACCACGCCCTGGGCGGCCGCCGGGTCCTTGAATACGGAATCAACCGTCGCCAGCACCGCGTCAGTAGACCGGAAGGAAGTATCCAGCACCACGTCGCGCCAGGACCGGCCGGCATCTTCGACCATCTTGCGGAAGCGTGCGCGCATCTCGTCGAACGCCGTCGGGTCCGCGCCCTGGAAGCTGAAGATCGACTGTTTCCGGTCGCCGACGGCGAACACGGTCCGGGGCACGTCGCGCGCGCCTTCGCCCGCAAAGAACTCGCGCGCCAGCGCCTCGATCACCGCCCACTGGGCACGGTTGGTATCCTGCGCTTCATCAACCAGGATATGGTCCAGCCTGCCGTCCAGCTTGTAGAGCACCCAGGCCGCGGCTCCGCCGCCCGCATTCAAGAGGGACGCCGTTCGGGCGATCAGGTCGTCATAGTCCAGTTGCGCCCGCGCGGTCTTGGCAAGGGTGTAGGAGGACAAGGTGGCTTCCGCAATCCGCAACAGTGCCGCGGTCGCATCGGCGGTCACCTGGCGCCGCCATGCGTCCTCCACTCGCAACAGACGTTGCTGCTCCGCCCCCATGACCGCTTCCAGCCAGGGATGCGCCTTCCTGCATCCGGCGGTCGGCAGGTCCTTTCGCGGCGCCATCTCCGTCTTGGTCAGAAACAGCGACCGGTAGCCGGCATACCCGTCAACCCTGTCTTCAAGGCTCGACCCAAGCCAGGCTTGCAGGCGGGCCGCCGCAGGCCTGTCCGTCTTTTCGGTCCCTTCCGCCAGTGCCGACGCAGCCGCGGTCAGGTCGATCCGGTCAATCGCCTCGTCGGCGCACGCGTCGCGCAGGATTGCGTGCTCGCTGCCGTCTCGGTCGGCACGCAAGACCTCGTAGACCGCGGCGATCGTCCGCTCCAGGCCTCCGTGGTCTTCAAGCAGCCGCTCGAACCGTCCCCGGTCGCGACACAGGGCAAAGACCTGTTTTTCGAAACGCTGTTCGTCGGCGTGGCGGGTGGCAACGGCCAACGCCTCGGCGAAGGCGGCGTTGCGGCCGGCCCGCATGAACACCCGGTCGCGGGCCTCGCGCAACAGCGCGTCGGCGTCGCGTTCTTCAATCACCGTGAAGTGCGGCGGCACCCGCGCCTCCACCGGGAACCGGCCCAGCAACGACTGGCAGAAACTATGGATCGTGAGGATCCGCAGCCGGCCGGGCGTGTCCAGAACCCGGGCGAACAGACGCCGGGCCGCGTCCATGGTTTCCGCGTCTGGCGCGACGCCAGTCAGGGTGCCAAGGGCCACGTAAAGCGCCTCGTCGTCGATCGTCGCCCATTGGCCCAGCGTGTCGTTGACGCGAATCGCCATTTCCGCCGCCGCGGCCTTGGTGAAGGTGATGCACAAGATGCGTTCGGGCCGGGTGCCGCCCAGCATCAGGCGCAGGACCCGGTCGATCAGCACCTTCGTCTTGCCGCTGCCGGCCGACGCCGACACCCAGACGCTGTGTTCCGGGTCGGACGCGACCCGCTGGATCAGCGTGGGATCGGCCGCGGTCATTCCTGCTCCTCCCCGCCGGTCGACCACTCGCGCACCCGGGCCAGGTGTTCGAAGTCGTTGTAACGCGGCGACCATTTCGGGCGAGGGACCGAGAGGTAGGGGGTCTCGGGATCCTGGAACCGGGCAGCCAGCGCTTCGAGACCCTGCAGGGCCGCTTCGGCCAGGGCCCAGGGGTGCTCGTCCTCGCCGCGGGTCTCGACCGCACCGGCCGGGTCGCCGCCTGTGAGACGCCAGTACTCCAGGGACGCCACCGGCCCTTCGATCGCGTGCTGCTTCCACGCGCCCGCATGCACCATCGCCGCCTCCAGCGGCAGTTGCGGCGCAAATCCCGCCTCGACCTCGCGCTTCGACGGCGCGACGCCGGTCTTGTAGTCGATGACGGCAAACCCGCCGTCGCGCATCCGGTCGATGCGGTCGGCCTTGGCTGTCAACGTGAAGGCACCGTGCGGAAGGGCGATGGCAAGTTCGCCCGGCACTTCGGTGAACACCTGCTGCATGTCTTCTCTGCGCTGGCGCTGCAGGTCCAGGAACCACGCCGCGACCCGTTCGAATCGGGGCCACCAGAAGGCACGGACCACCGGCTGCGCCAGCGCGTCGCCGAATGCCTGCGCCCCGAATGCCAGCAGGCGGTCCAGCGCGTCGTCCGGCAGGTCGTCGGGAAACGCCTTCAGGAAAACGTCCAGCGCCTCGTGCACGAAGGTGCCACGTTCCGCCGCGCCCGGATCGGCTTCCAGCGGCTCCAGTGCCTCCAGCTTCAGGATCTGCTGGGCATAGATCGAATAGGGATCCCGCATCCAGGTTTCCACACGGGTCACTGACAGGCGCTCCGGCCGCACCTCGGCCGGCGGACGCGGCGCCGGCGGTGCAATCGCCTGTGACACCTTCGCGCGGTTCATGGCCGATACCATCGCCGCCCAGCGCACATCGTCCAGGTCCGGGCAGGGGTCGCCTTCCTTCAAGCGCAGGACGGCGTTCAGGCGGGACAGCCAGCGCGCCGGAACGGTGGGCTGTCCGCCGACTTTTTCCGCGCGTGTCAGGACGACCCGTTCGCCGCACAGGCCAAGCATGAAATCGTGTGCGGAGAGACCGATCTGTCTTTCCGGGCTGGGGAGCTCAAGCTTCTGGCGCATCGGCCGCGACATCCATGGATCGGCCGAAGGTTCGGGCGGCCAGCTTGCCTCGTTCAGCCCGCCGAGGATCGTCAGATCCGCGTGCTGAAGCCGGGCCTCCAGAACGCCCCATATATGCAGGCGGGGATGCGCGCCCACACGCGGCCGGACCACCTGTCCCGCCAGCAGGGCATCGACAAAGCCGGGCAGCTCGCCTGCCGCGATCGGCGGCATGCCGCTGCCATGCTCCCGAAGATCCACCAGGAAGGCGGCAAGCGCCTCGCCCGCGTCGCCCGCCCACAGCCGGTCGGCACCGGATTCGGTCCTGGTTGTGGCCAACGCTTCCACAGCTGCGACCAGCCGGTCGACCAGGTCCGGCAGGGCGACCGCGTCGGCGGCAAAAGCGGTCAGCAGTGTTGCCATCGCATCGGAAAACTCCGCCAGGAAAACCAGAAGTTCCTCGACCGTCCCGCCATCGACCGGGTGACGGCCGGTGCCGGCGGCACGGACCGCCGCCTTCAGGCCCGCGATGCCGGCCGCCGGCCGCGACCCGCGCAGGGCGGCATGTTCCAGGCGCCGCGCCATTCTCCGGAAGTCCGCAGGTTCCTGGCCGCCGCCGGCCAGCGGGTGTTTGAGCAGGCTCAGCAGTGCCACGGGCGCAAGCCCGCCCGCGGCCGCGGCAAGGCAGTGGCGAAGGAATGTGGCCGGCGGGGTGTCCATCAGCGGCCGGCCCGCGGAATCATCGACCGTGATGTCCCATCGCTCCAGCTCGGCGGCGACCCGGCGTGCCAGGCTGCGGTCCGCCGTGACCAGGGCCACCGTCCGTCCGTCGGCCGGGTCCTCCAGGGATGCGCGCATCATCAGTGCGATGGCAGCAGCTTCCTCAACCTGGGTCGGAAAGATCGCCCGGCTGATCCCCGCCAGCGCGTGCCGTTCGGGCGTCGGGCGCGTGCGCCAGGTCTCCGTCGTGGCGGCCGGCCGCATCACTTCCGACGCAAGACGCGATCGCGCCTCGCGCGCCGCACCGTCACGCAGGCTGAGCGGCCAGTCCTGCACGTCTTCCCGGTCCGCCCCCAGATGAGACAACAGCCTGGCAAGCCCGTGCTGGGGATGGGTCGGCTCTTCCGCAACCGCATGCCACGCCTCCCCATCAAGGTGCCGGTCTAGCCCGGGCAGCACCACGCGCCCGCGCGGCAGCCCGGCTACCACTTTCAAAAGCGCGCGCGTCGCCGGGATCGACCCGGTCGATCCCGCAGCGATCACGGGGTCGGCCGGTGGCGCGGCCGTCCAGGCCGCCGCCTGTGCTTCCAACAGGCGGTTGCGCCGGTCGGCCGGGTCGAGGCACGACCGTTCCTCCAGATAGGCGGGCCAGTGGGTCCGCAGGATTTCCAGGAATGCCAGCGTCGCCCGCCAGTGGTCGGCATGTTCGTCCGGCGCCAGCTGTTCAAGCCGGTCGAACGGGATGCGTTCGGTCTGCAACTGGTCCAGCAGCCGCGCCAATTCACGGGCCAGCAACGCCGCATGTTCAGGCGCGGCCTCGCCGAAATGCCGGGACCAGGCCAGGACGAGTTCCGTCAGGGCAAGCTCCCGCTGCAACGGCGCGATCGCCGGCGGCAAGTCAAGATCATCGAAACCGGGCGCGTCGCCCAGCGCCAGCGCCGTCTCGTCCACATCGCCGATGGGACGCATCGCCGGCAGCACCAGGGGTCGCCCGTCGGCAACGCGCAGGAACGCCTCACCCAGCGCCCGGCAGGCGCGCCGCGTCGGCAACAGCACCGTCGTTGACGTGAGCGCGAGGGGATCTCCGCCGGCCTCTTCCAGCAAACGGGCAGCCAGCACGTCCAGGAACGGCTCGCCGGGTGGAATCGAATAAAGCTGCGGCAGGTCGCCGCTCACCGGGTGACCACGGCGGTGTGGCCGCGCATGATTTCGTCCTCGGCAGCACGCAGTTCGTCCGGCGAACCCACGTGATACCACTCGCCGTCGTGGGGCAGACCGAAAAGCCGTTCCGTCTCTTCCAGCCGGTCGAAGATCCTGTTGAAGGAGAAAGGACCGTCCGGTGTCCCATCAAAGGCGGCGGTGGTGGTGATCTGCGCGCCGGCGAACAGATAGGGTGCGACTTCCAGTTCGGTGCGTCGCCGCGCCAGGCCCACGGTGTCAAGGAAATAGTCGCCCAGGCCCTGGTAGCCGGTGACCCAGGTCGTGGGCTGCAGCATCAACAGCAGGTCCATGGCATCCGGCTGCCAGGCGGCGATCAGCCGGGCCAGCGCCGGCTGCGGCCCGTCCAGCCAGATGGCGTCGGAATTGACCACCAGGAACGGCCCGTCGCCCAACAGCGGCAGCGCCTTCTTCACGCCGCCGCCGGTCTCCAGCAGCGTCTCCTCGTGGCTGATCTGGATGTCAGACCGGCCGGCCAGGTGCGCCTGGATCTGGTCCGCCTTGTAATGGGTGTTGACGACGATGTTCTCGATGCCGGTCTGCATCACCCGGTCCAGCACCCAGTCGATCAGCGGCTTGCCGCACAGTTCCACAAGCGGCTTGGGCCGGTTCTCGTCAAGCGGCCGCATGCGGGTGCCGAGCCCCGCGGCCAGCAACATCGCCGAGGTCACGACACTCATGCGGCCTGCCCCGAAACCGGCGCCGGGGTCACCCGTCGCACCGCCGGCAGGTTGGTGTCGAACCAGTCCTTCATGGCGGCCAGCGCCGGATGCCGCAGGTCCTGTTCCAGCCAGCGCCACACCCGCGCGACGTGCCGCAGATAGCCGGGCTTGCCGTCGCGGCGATCGAGCCGGGTGAAGGTCCCGATGATGCGGGCTGCCCGCTGGGCGCCCAGGATCGCGTAGGACGCCTCGAAGGCCTGGCAGTCGATGGCCGGGAAGGCCGCCAGGTAGCGGGCAGTCATCTCCTCGGCCAGCGCCAGCGGAACATCGCGCCGGGCATCCTGCAGCAAGGACACAAGGTCGAAGGTGACCGGACCCCGGACCGCATCCTGGAAGTCGAGAAGCCCGCAACGCGCCGGTCCCGACCGGTCGTCCAACGCCATCAGGTTGTCGACGTGATAGTCGAACAGGACCAGTGTCGACGGCACGGCCCGCGCGACCGGCATCAGGTCCCGCCACGCGTCGAGAAAGGCGTCCACCGTGGCCGCGGGCAGGGCATCGCCCAGCACGGCCGGCACGTACCAGTCGGTGAAACGGGCAACACCCTCCAAGGCGCGATCGTCGTCGTAGACCGGCAGGTCCGCCGGCACGCCACCCTTGCCGTCCTTGTGGATCAGCACATCGACCGCCAACCGGTACAAGACAGCTTCGTCTGCCCCATCCGCCAGCATGGCATTGAAGGTGCGGTCGCCAAAATCCTCCAGCAGCAGAAGCCCCGTTGCCGGATCGGCCGCCAGGACGCGCGGCGCGCTCAGGTCCATCTCCGCCAGAGCGTCCGCAACGCGCACGAACGGCGCCACGGACTCGGCCGGCGGCGCATCCATCACCACGGCAGACCGGCCGCCGCGCACCGCACGGAGATAGCGCCGGAACGACGCATCGCCCGCCAGCGGCGCCAGCGTCGCGTCGCTCCAGCCATGCGCTGCCAGAAACCGGTGGATGGCGTCGTCGCGCGCGCTCATGGCAGCAGGGATTCCAGCCGGCGGGCCCAGTGCGGCCCGCCCGTCAGGTGCGCCACCCGCCCCTCGCCCTCGAAATCCAGCCGCAGGTCCAGCCGGCGTGCCGGCAGCAGGGGCCCCAGGCGGTCGGGCCACTCGATCAGGCTGACGGCATCGGCGAAGATCTCGTCCAGGCCCAGTTCCTGCGCCTCGCCGGAATCCGCCAGGCGGAAGAAATCGCAATGCCACAGCGTGACGCCGTCTAGGGCATAACTCTGCATCAATGTGAAGGTCGGGCTGGGCACCGTCACCGCACTGCCGGCACGCGCCTGGATGATCGCCCGGGCCAGCGCCGTTTTTCCCGCGCCGAGGCCGCCCCACAGGGCGATCACGTCACCCGGCCCCAGCACGGGCGCAAGACGCCGGCCGAGATCCTCGGTGGCCGCGTCATCCGGCAAGGTCACCCGCCGGTCAAGATCCCGTCGTTCCGCGGCCGCACTCATGGACCGGTTTTTACCACCGGACCCCCCTCACCCCAACCCC
>Ga0209366_1000065_pt1 | contig 45182 bp, 48 predicted proteins | sample WorMetmaBAHAMAS2_FD_187391 | JGI IMG/M metagenome (GOLD analysis project Ga0209366, IMG submission 187391) | Marine gutless worms symbiont microbial communities from Max Planck institute for Marine Microbiology, Germany - Inanidrilus... | ecosystem: Host-associated > Annelida > Digestive system...
GTCCCCCGCATGCTCCCCTCTCGGCCAATACCTTTGGCCGAAAGTGAATCACCCCGCAGCCGACAACGCCATCGGATTTCTCAACACCCTGCTAGGCAACTAAATGCGGCTCAAGACCTTCTCCGCGCCGACCACCGCCGAGGCCATGGACTTGGTCCGCCGCGGCCTGGGCGAGGACGCGATCATCGTTTCGACCCAGCCCGGCGGCGATGGTCAGAGCGCCCGGGTCACCGCGGCGATGGAGGATCTCGACCCCATCGACGTCGCGTTGCCATGACGGGACGACGGCGACGAACCGGCCGCCGATGCGACGGCGGAAGTCCGCCAGGCCCTGGCCTTCCATGGGACGCCTGCCCTGCTAAGCGACCGCCTGACGGCGGCGGCGGGCGCGTTCGCCGAATCCGGCGCATTGATGGCGTTGGCCGGTGCCCTCGACACCGAGTTCGATTTCGCCCCGGTTTCCGACGCCACGGCATTGCGCCGGTTGATTCTCGTCGGCCCCCCGGGCGCCGGAAAGACCATCAGCACGGCCAAGCTCGCCGCCCGGGCTCGTCTTGCCGGCCGGGCGGCGGCGGTCATCACCAGCGATACCCGCCGTGCCGGCGGTATCGAACAACTCGGCGCGTTTACCCGGCTGCTCGACATCGAGCTGATCGAAGCGGACGGGTCGGCAGGACTGTCCGAAGCCGTCGGGGCAATCGAGAACGGTGCCAACGTGTTCATCGATACGGCCGGTACCAACCCGTTCAGCGACACGGAGATGGAAACCCTGGCCGCACTGATCCAGGCCGCCGACGCGGAACCGGTTCTGGTGCTCGCCGCCGGCGGCGACGCTCTCGAAGGCGCCGACATGGCATCCGCGTTCGCCGAACTGGGTGTGAACCGGCTGCTGGCCACCCGACTCGACGTGGCCCGCCGGTTCGGCGGCCTGCTGGCGTCGGCCGACGCGCCACGGCTGGCCTTTTCCGACGTCAGTGTCACCCCCCACATTGCCGACGGGCTCAGTCCCATCAACCCCGTCTCGCTTGCCCGCCTGATCATGCCGCACGCCGAAGAACCCGCCGCAACCGTCCAGCTCAACGAGGCAGCCCTATGACCACTGGCCCCTCTCCCGTGCCCCAGGCTCCTCCCCGGTCGAAGGGCCGCAACGTGATCGCCGTCGCCTCGGGAAAGGGCGGAGTCGGCAAAACGTGGCTGGCGATCACGCTGGCCCACGCGCTGGCCAGGGCCGGAGCGCGGACGCTGCTGTTCGACGGCGACCTCGGCCTTGCCAACGTCGACATCCAGCTCGGCCTGATGCCGAAGCACGACCTCGGCAGTGTACTTGCCGGACGGCTGACCCTGAGCCAGGCGGCGATGACCTACGAAGACGGCGGTTTCGACATCATCGCCGGCCGCTCGGGTTCCGGGCGGCTGGCGGACATCGCGCCAAGCCGGCTGCAGATCCTCGGTGACGATCTCGCCTCGGTCGCCGGGACCTAAGACCGTGTCGTTCTCGACTTGGGCGCCGGCGTCGAGCGGACGGTCCGCCACCTGACCCGGAATGTCGAAGCCTGCATTGTGGTCAGCACCGACGAACCGACCTCGCTGACAGACGCCTATGCGTTCATCAAGGTCACGCGTCTGGAAAATCCCAACCTCGACATCCGTGTCGTCGTCAACATGGCCAACTCGATCCACGAAGGCGAGCGCACCTACAACACGCTCAACAAGGCGTGCGAGGGGTTCCTGAAATTCTCGCCGCCGCTGCTTGGCGTCGTCCGCCGGGATACCAAGGTTCGCGAGGCAATCCGCAGCCAAAGTTCCTTGCTCATGCGGTTCCCCAACGCCGAAGCCGCCGCCGATGTCGAGGCGGTGTGCTCGAAGCTGATGGCGCCGCCTCCCGGTCCGCGTTAGCGGCGGAGCATCACCCCATGTCCCGATGACCACTGTCGCGCCGCCGCCCCCGCCTCCGCCAACGCCTCCAGCGCCGAAACCGGCGCCGCCGCCCGTCATCGTCGTCCCCGACCCGCCTGCCGCTTTGACCCGCCTCGCCGCCGGTTCGCGAATCGAGGCTCAGGTTGCCGCCCAGACGCCGGAGGGCCTCGTCCGCATCGCGACCCCGGTCGAGGTCCTCGAGGTTCAACCGCCGCTGCCGCTCCCCCGCGACGCCCAACTCCTGCTGGCGCTGCACACCCTAAGCCCGCGGGTGCAGCTTCACCTGCTCGCCGTCAACGGCCAGCCACCGCAGCTCGCCCTGCGGACGGAGCCCGGCGTCCCGCCCCCGACGCTGGGTCAACCGGAGTCGGCTTCCGCACCACCGGCCACCGGGACGGTGGCCCCGACGGCGGCAGCTCGGCCGTTGCCACTGACCATCGGAACGGCCCTGGATGCGACGCTCGTCCGTCCCGCCGGAACCGGCACACCGGCGTCGCCGGCAACGCCCGGCACCGGTCAACTCCAGGCACCCGGCACGGCGGCGCCCGCGGCAGCGGTGGAGACCGCACCTCCAGTGGCGGGACAGCCGGCGACGGCTCCCGGCCCAGCAACACGCGCCGGCACCGCGCCGCCCGCCGCCCCGGCGCCCGGAGCGCCGGCGGCACCGGCCCTCGCGGCCGGCACCCAGGTTGCAGTGCGTGTTGTCGCCATTCATCCCGCCGGTCAGGGACCGCCGGAGCCCGCGGGCGCGCCGGCACAGCCCCTCGCCGCGGGACGGATCGTCGCCGGCACCGTCACCGGCACCAATGCCGCGGGCCAGCCGCTGGTCCGAACTCCCCTCGGGCTTTTGACGCTGTCCACGAATGCCGGTGTTCCGCGCGGCGCTGTCGTCGAGCTCGAGGTGCTGACGCCGCCGCGACCACCGGAGGCCGCGCCGTCCGCGCCGCGCACGGTCGCCGCACCCCTGACCCGCGACGTGGTCCTGCGGGCTCCGGACTGGCCGGGATTGCGCGAGGCCATGCAGGTGCTCGCCGAGGCCGACCCGGCCGTCGCCCGGCAACTCGTCGAGACGGTGTTGCCCCGCCCTGAGGCGCGATTGACGACGACCATGCTGTTCTTCCTTTCGGCGCTGCGCGCGGGGGATGTGCGGAGCTGGGTCGGCGATGCAGCGACGCGCGTTCTGCAGCGGGTGCGTCCCGATGTGCTCGCCCGAATCGGCGACGACTTCACGCAACTCTCGCGCATCGCCGAGGAGCCGGCCCGCGGCGACTGGCGGGTCGCGCAGATCCCCCTCTACACCGGCGCTGAGATCGAGCAGATCCGCCTGATGATGCGTCACCACGGCGCTGACGACGAAGACGACGCCCGCGGGGCCAAGGGCACCCGATTCATCCTCGACGTGACGCTCAGCCGCCTCGGGCGGATGCAGTTGGACGGCCTTGTCCGCAGTGGCGGCAAGCACCTCGATCTCGTGGTACGCTCGGAACGGCCCCTGCCGCAGGTGATGCGCGACGAGATACGCGCCATCTTCCACGACGCCGCCGAACTGACCGGCCTCGCCGGCGGTGTCGGATTCCAAGCAGCACCGCCGGGCTTCATCGATGTCGCCGCCGACCCCAGCGACGGCGTCGCGCCGGACCTGCTGGTGTAGGTGAGAGGAAGCAAGCGATGGACCGCATCGAACGCCGCGGACGCCTCGCCACGAGGCCCAATCCCGACCCAGCCACCGACTATCTTATCGTCCTCGAGGCGAAGATGACCCCGTCGCCGCCGCTCGGCGATACCAACGTGCTGATACGATACGTTCCCGACCGGATGATCCTCGATCCCGGATGCATGGACGCTTACGTCTCCGCGTTGGAGACCGACACCTGGGAGGTTCTCGAAGAAGTCGCTGTCGCCATCCGCGACGACTTGTTGAACGAAGTTGTGCCGCGCTGGGTTCAGGTGGCGGTCAGCGCACCTGGCGAATGGGCCGGGGTCGACCATCACCTCGTCGTCGTCGAGGACCGCCAGCCGCGCTGGGACAACCCGGCCCTGCTCGCCCGCGTCCCGTCGGCAGGATACTGAGGGACGACAGGCGTCGAATCGGGCGCGGGAAGAATCCTAGGCGCTGGCCTCGTCGATATCCCACCACTTCGAAAGGTGCCGTTTCGATATCCGTTCCGGCATTCCTTCGTAGTGCGAGACGTCGTTGAACAGCATCAGCCGCGCCCGGACCGGATCCTTGAAGTCGAGCACGTTGAGGCAGGCCGGATGCTGGTCGAGGCGGTCGCGGTATCCGCGGGCGTCGATACCAAGCAGGCTGCTGATCAATAATCGAATGGTCGCCTTGTGGGAAACCACGAGCACGTATTCGTCTGCGTGGCGGATGACGATGTCGCGAATCACCGGCAATGCCCGGGACAGCACGTGCAGCCCCGATTCGCCCGCTTCCGGCGCGAACGTGAACGGGTCGGCCTCCCACGCGGCGTATTCCTCCGGGTAGGCGTCTTCCACCTCGGCCCGGGTCATGCCCTCCCACCGGCCATGACTGATCTCCCGCAGGCCGTCCTTCGGCCGGGCTTCGATACCGAAGGGACCGGCAGCGAGGGCCGCGGTCTCGCGGGTCCGCTTCATCGGACTGGCGTAAACGGCCGATAGGGGCTCACTTGCCAGCCGCTCGCCAAGCGCGCGGGCCTGCATGCGGCCTTCGTCCGAGAGATCGACGTCCGTTGCGCCGGCGAACCGATCCTCCGCCGAGAGCACGGTTGCGCCGTGGCGCACCAGGGAAATTCGTGTGGTCATCGTCCCCCCGAGGTCATTGCTTGGTTGATCGCGCGGCTACATCGCGCGGCGGCGATGGCCTTGCAATCCGATTTCGTCGAGCACCGCCTGGTCACGCCGTCCCTCCTCCTCCGCGGCGCGAAGGTCGCGAGCGTCCTGGGCGATCTCGTATTTCTTGAGTTCGCGGTAGGCGTCTCGCAACTCGTCGCGGGCGACGGCGATCTCCTCCTCGATCTGGTCGATGGAGGCAGCGATCCGTTCACGGCGTTTGATGGCGGCGCGGGCGAAGGCGCCATACACCACTCCGGCGTCGTTGGGCGCCGCTCGCGCCACCGCCTGTTCGGCGGCGATTTCGTCTTCCAGGGCGCGGGCCTGACCTTCCAGGTCCTCGACCAGGCGGAGGAGCTCGGCGAGCTTGCGGCGGGCATTGTCGACAGACCACTCGCGCAGTCGAATCAAGGTGTGCAGGTCGCGGGCCACGCTTCAGTCGCGCCTCACGAAGCGGTTTTCTCGGCCGTCGGCTCGGCCGCGGCGGGCATGTCGACCACTTGTTCGAGCAGGGCATACCCTTCTTCGAGCGTCGTGCGTTCGGGTTTCTGCTGGCGGAGGAATTCTTCCAGGTCCGGGTAATAGCGAATAGCCTCGTCCACGGCAGGATCGCTGCCGCGGCGGTAAGCGCCGAGGCGGATCAGTTCGGCCATGTCCTCATAGACGGCGATGAGCCGCTTGGCGCGGTCGACGACGGCATTCTCGCGCTCGGTGTTGCAGGCCGGCATGGTCCGCGAGACGCTGCGCAGTACGTTGACCGGCGGATAGCGGCCCCGCTCGGCGATGGCGCGGTCCAAGACGACGTGACCGTCGAGGATGCCGCGGACGGCATCGGCAATCGGTTCGTTGTGGTCGTCGCCCTCGACCAGAACCGTGAACAGGCCGGTGATGCTGCCCTGGCCCTCGACACCGGGCCCGGCGCGTTCCAACAGCTTCGGAAGCTCGGCGAACACCGACGGCGTATAGCCCTTGGACGCCGGCGGCTCGCCCGCCGAAAGGCTGATCTCGCGCTGGGCCATGGCGAACCGGGTGACACTGTCCATCAGCGTCAGAACATGGTGGCCCTGGTCGCGGAAATACTCGGACACCGTCATCATCGTGTACGCCGCCTGGCGTCGAATCAGCGGCGGTTCGTCCGAGGTGGCGACCACGACGACGCTCCGCGCCAAGCCCTCGGGTCCAAGATCGTCCTCGATGAATTCTCGAGCCTCGCGGCCACGCTCGCCGACCAAGCCGATGACGCTGACCTCGGCGCTGGTATGCCGTGCCATCATCGACAACAAAGTCGACTTGCCTACGCCGGAGCCGGAAAAGATGCCCATGCGCTGCCCGTTGCAGCAGGTCAGGAACGCGTTCATTGCGCGGACGCCGAGGTCGATCTTGTCGCCGACCCTTTGACGCGCGTGTGCCGGCGGCGGCGGGCCCATGATCGGGTACGCCGTGGGACCCAGCGCCAGGGGTCCCTTGCCGTCCACCGGTTCGCCGAAGGCATTGATGACTCGTCCGAGCCAGGCGCGGTCCGGGAACACCATCGGATCTGCGGCACCCGCTTCGGCCCGGTCGCCGAGCCCGATTCCCGTGAGTGCGCCGAACGGCATCGCCAGCGCCCGGCCGTTGCGGAAGCCGACCACCTCGCACAACACCGCACGCCCCCCGCGGCCGACGAGCCGGCAGTGGTCGTCCATCGAAAGGGCGCCCTGCGCCCCTTCAATTTCAACCAACAGCCTCACGATGCCGGCGACCCGGCCGTGTACAACATAGCCGGGCAGGCGATCGATCTCGTTGACGACAGTGTTGACCAGGGAAACCAACGCTCGCGACCTTCCTCGGCGAAGGGTTCCTATTATCCTACGGCCGCGTTTAAGGTTTGGTAAAGCGGCGCCCGATGGCCAATCCGCGGCTTGAACCGGGACTCGGGAACCCATATGGTTAACGAAGGTTAACCATGTCGCGAGGGGGCCGCGCATGCGGGTGCTGCTGGTCGAGGACGACCCGACGACGGCGCAAAGCATCGAGATGATGCTCAAGTCCGAGGGGATGGTGGTCGACGCCACGGACCTCGGCGAGGACGGCCTCGAAATCGGCAAGCTCTACGACTACGACATCATCATCCTCGACCTGATGCTGCCGGACATCGACGGCATGGAGGTGTTGCTGCGCCTGCGCGACGCCCGCATCACCACCCCGGTGCTGATCCTCTCGGGGCTCACCCAGGCCGAGAACAAGGTCAAGGGCCTCGGCACCGGTGCAGACGACTACCTCACCAAGCCCTTCGACAAATCCGAACTGATCGCTCGCATCCAGGCGATCGTCCGCCGGTCCAAGGGCCATGCCCAATCGGTGATCGAAACCGGGCGCATGCGGGTCAACCTGGATGCCCGCACCGTCGAGGTCGACGGTCAGCCGGTCCACCTTACCGGCAAGGAGTACGGCATCCTCGAGCTGCTGTCCCTGCGCAAGGGCACGACGCTGACCAAGGAGATGTTCCTCAATCATCTCTACGGCGGCATGGACGAGCCCGAACTCAAGATCATCGACGTGTTCATCTGCAAGGTGCGCAAGAAGCTGTCGGCCGCCACTGGCGGTGAGAACTACATCGAGACGGTCTGGGGTCGGGGCTACGTGCTCCGCGAATCGGACGAGGCCGTCGCCGAACCGGCGCGCGCCAAGGCCTGACGGTTCCCCTATTCCGCAACGCTCCCGTCCGGCACGAGCACGGCGAACCGCGCCTCAGTCCCGACAACCTCGGTTTCGATTTCTGCGCCGAGAGACGACGCCAGCAGCGCCGCCAGATGACCGTGCACCGTGCGGGCAGTCAATGTCTCCGCCGGCACGTCCACGGCCATCGCCGAGATAACATCCGAATCGATTCGCACGTCGGGGCCGGCGGCAGTGAACGCGGCACCGAGATCGTTGCCCAGTTCGGCAAGGCGGACACTGAGCGTGCCGCCCCTGGGCAGAGCGCCGACGCCCAGCAGCACAATGTTGAGAACCAGGCGCGCTACTGCCATCGGCCTTGGCCGTGCGGCATCGGCGCCGGCATCCGCCGGCCAGTCCAGCATGACGGTACCGCCGGCCAAGTGGCCTTCGGCCAGCGCGCGGGCCTCGTCGAGCGAAATGGTCCCGTCGCCGCCGCCGAAACCGAAGGCAATACGGAAGAACTGTAGCCGGCGTCCCATCTGACGACCGCTGGACGCGGCCAGGGCCAGCGCGTCCGTGTCACCGCCGGGCGCCGACCCGGCGAGTTCCAAACCGGCGTTCACCGCGCCGGCGGGGCCGACCAGATCGTGGCACAGCCGGGAGCACAACAGCTGCGCAACGCGAAGATCGATCCGCATGGTCCTGCCCCCCAAGAAAACGCCGCTTTTTGGATACTCGCGCCACGGCATTCGCCGCTATCCTGCAGCCTAACGCATCGCGGCGAACCCGGACAACGCACAGGACGGCAATGATGCCCGCAGACGACAGCTTTCCGCGCCTCCGCGGCGCCCGCCCCATCCCAAAGGGGCGGCCAGTCGATCCGGCGGCGGTAGACGAAGTCCGGGCGTTTCTGGGCAGCGACACGCCGGTCCGGGACGAACTCATCGAGGCGCTGCACGCGATCCAGGACACCACCCGGTGCCTGAGCGCGCGGCACATAGCCGCCTTGGCCGAGATCATGGGTCTGGCCCAGGCCGAGGTCTACGAGGTCGCCACCTTCTACGCCCATTTCGACGTCATCGCCGAGGGCGAAGCGCCGCCGCCGGATTTGACGGTGCGGGTCTGCGACGGCATCGCCTGCGCGCTCGCCGGCGCCGATTCGCTGGCCCGTGATCTCCCTGGCAGCCTCGGTCCCGGTGTGCGGGTCAAACCGGCGCCCTGCGTCGGCGGCTGCGATTCGGCGCCGATGGCCGTCGTCGGCCAGAACCGGATCGGCAGCGCCACCGCCGAATCGGTCCGTACCGCCGTCGAGACCGGCGCGACGACGACGCCCGTACCGGCCTACCGCACCCTCGACGCCTACCGCGCCGGAGGTGGCTATGCGTCTGTGGAGGGCTGCCGCTCCGGCGGCGACCGCGAGGGCACCATCGCAGCGATCGAGGCCTCGGGCCTTGCCGGTCTCGGCGGCGCCGGGTTCCCCACCGGGCGCAAGTTGCGGTTCCTCGACGGCACGCCCAGGCCCCGCGTCGTCGCCATCAACGCCGACGAAGGCGAACCAGGCACCTTCAAGGACCGACACTGCCTAGAAACCGATCCACACCGGGTTCTGGAAGGGGCGCTGATCTCCGCCTGGGCGGTGGATGCCGATGACGTGTGGATCTATCTCCGCGACGAATATCCCCATATCCGCGCGATTCTCACGACCGAGATCGCCGCCCTCGCCGCTTCCGGGCTCGCACGCGACATTCGGCTGCACCTGCGCCGGGGCGCCGGCGCCTACATCTGCGGCGAGGAATCGGCGATCCTCGAAAGCCTTGAGGGCAAGCGCGGCCTGCCCCGCAACCGGCCACCCTATCCGGCCCAGGCCGGGCTGTTCGGACGCCCGACGCTGATCCAGAATGTCGAGACCGCATGGTGGCTGCCAGAGATCATTGGCCGTGGCGCGCAGGCGTTCCGCGATGCCGGCCGCCCGCGGTTCTATTCGGTCTCCGGCCGGGTCGCCGAGCCGGGGGTCAAGCTGGCACCGTCGGGTGTCACCGCGCGCCAGCTGATCGACGACCATGCCGGCGGCCTGGCGGCCGGGCACACGTTCAAGGGCTACCTGCCTGGCGGTGCCTCCGGCGGAATCCTCCCCGCCGCCGAGGCCGACCAGCCGCTGGACTTTGGCGCCCTCGATTCGCTCGGATGCTTCGTCGGCTCGGCTGCCATCGTCGTACTTTCGGACGCCGACGCCCTTCGGCCCGTGGCCCGCAATCTTCTTATCTTTTTCGCCGAGGAGAGCTGCGGCCAGTGCACGCCGTGCCGTCTGGGCTGCGAGAAGATGATCGACCTCATCGACGCGCCGACGTGGGATCGGCCGCTGATCGAGGAGCTGTCTCAAGCGATGGCCGATGCGTCGATCTGCGGTCTCGGCCAGGCGGCACCCAACCCGGTGTTCTGCGCACTTCGGTTCTTCGCAGACGAGGTGACCTAGTCATCATGGACGCCCTAACACCCGAATTCCTGACCGTCGATGGAGTGCGCCTCGAATGCCGCTGGATCCGGGTTGGCGGAGAGGATCGGCCCGTGCTGGTGTTCCTGCACGAAGGTCTCGGCTGTGTTGCCTTGTGGCGGGATGTCCCCGACCGCATCGCCCGGGCGACGAGATGCGATGCGTTCGTGTGGTCCCGTGCCGGCTATGGGCGGTCCGACGCTTGCGCCCTGCCCCACCCGGTGCGGTTCATGCACGAGGAAGGCCTCAATACCCTGGAGCGCGTGCTGGACGCCGCCGGGATCGGCCGCGCCATCCTGATCGGTCATAGCGACGGCGGCTCGATTTCGCTGATCCATTGCGGCGGCACGCCCGCCCAGAGGATCGTTGGCCTTGTCACCCTCGCCGCTCACGTCTTCAACGAGGACCTGTGCGTGCGCAGCATCGAGGAAGCGCGCGAGGCTTATGCGACCTCCGATCTACGGGAGCGGCTCGCCCGCTATCACGGCGACAATGTCGATTGCGCCTTCCGCGGCTGGAACGACGTCTGGCTCCATCCTGACTTCCGCCACTGGAACCTGGAGGAGTTCCTTCCGGGAATCACCGTTCCGGCGCTGGTCATCCAAGGCGCCGACGACAAGTACGGTACGTCGGCCCAGGCCGAGGCCATCGCCCGCCAGACCGGCGGGCCGGTGGAGAAATGGATGGTCCCCGGCTGCGGCCATTCGCCCCATATCGACGCCGGTGAAGTGGTTGCCGAGCGCATCGCCGAATTCGTGCGTGGGCTCACTGACTCAGCCGAATAGGCGGCTCGACTTACCGCTTTAGAGCGCCATCGGCCGGCGGCGCACGGCCGGCGAGGATCAGTCCGGTCATGCGGACGTCGGCAGCGAGGCTCCAGAACGGGTGGCCGAACGTCGCCGGCCGGTTGCCCTCCATGACGAAGTGACCGGTCCAGGCGAACGCGTATCCGACCGCCGGTGCGGCAAGGATCAGCCAGGGCTCGCCGAACACAGCCGCACCCAGCAGCAAGGCGACACTCGACAGGGTGCCGACGACGTGCAGCGCCCGGTTGCCGGGCCGGCGATGGGCCGATAGGTAAATCGGCCAGAAAGCGCCGAACGACACCGGTCGGGCGTCGTCCCGGTCCACGGACGGCTCCAAGAAGGCTTCGTTTCGCGGCTGGTCCATGTACACCCGAGGGTTTTCCGCAGGCCCCATATCGGAGACGGGGCCGTCGGCCCACGTCCGCCTGGAGTCGCCCGCAGTGCAACTGCTGCCGTTCCGCGGATAGTCGGCGGCGGCGCGATCCGCTACCTTAGCCGAAAACCGGTCAACAGGGAGGCAGCGTGGAGCCGGTCACGTTCACCCTCGACGGCGAGACCGTCACCGCCGCGCCGGGCGAAACCATCTGGGAGGTCTCGAAACGGCTGGGCACGGTAATCCCCCACCTCTGCCACCGGGACGCGCCCGGCTACCGCCCCGACGGCAACTGCCGCGCATGCATGGTCGAGATCGACGGCCAGCGGACGCTGGCACCTTCGTGCCTGCGCAAGCCCGAGCCGGGCATGGTCGTCCGCACCGCGTCCGAGCGGGCGGTGACGGCGCAGCGCATGGTGCTGGAACTGCTGCTTGCCGACCAGCCGGATCGCGCCGGTGCCCATGATCCTGGCTCGCTGTTCTGGCATTGGGCCGACAAAGCCGGTCTCGCGGCGAGCCGTTTCGACAGCACCCACCCACAGTCGCACGTGCCCGACCGGTCGCACATGGCCATGGCGGTGCATCTCGACGCCTGCATCCATTGCAACCTCTGTGTCCGCGCCTGCCGCGAGGTGCAGGTCAACGACGTCATCGGCATGGCCCACCGCGGCGCGCGGTCGCTGATCGTGTTCGACCAGGGCGATCCCATGGGAGACAGCACCTGCGTCGCCTGCGGCGAATGTGTCCAGGCCTGTCCGACCGGCGCCCTGATGCCGGAGGGCGCGCTGCTCGCCGACGGCCGGTACGCCGGCGACCCCGATGAGCGCACCGATTCCCTGTGTCCCTACTGCGGCGTCGGCTGCCAGCTCACCTTCAACGTCAAGGACGGCCGCATCGTCTCGGTGGATGGACGCGACGGGCCGGCCAACGCCGGACGGCTCTGCGTCAAGGGCCAGTTCGGATTCGACTACGTCCACCACCCGCATCGCTTGACCGTACCCCTGATTCGCAAGGACGGCGTATCCAAACGCCCAGATGACGTGGTCGACCCCGCCGATCCGTCGAGCCATTTTCGCGAGGCGACGTGGGACGAAGCCCTGGATCGTGCCGCCGAGGGCTTCACGTCGATCCGCGACGCGCTCGGCGGCGGCGCGCTCGCCGGCTTCGGCTCGGCCAAGGGCTCCAACGAGGAGGCCTATCTGGTGCAAAAGCTGGTGCGCACCGGATTCGGCACCAACAACGTCGATCACTGCACCCGCCTTTGTCACGCCTCGTCGGTCGCAGCATTGATGGAAGGCATCGGCTCGGCCGCGGTGACCGCGCCGTTCACCGCCGCGGCTGAATCCGACGTCATCATCGTCATCGGCGCCCGCCCGGCGCAAAACCATCCCGTCGCCGCCACCTTCATCAAGAATGCGGCAAAGAGGGGCGCGCGGCTGTTCGTGCTCGATCCCCGCCGCCAGATGCTCAGCCGCCACGCCGAGATTTCGGTACAGTTCAAGCCCGGCACCGATGTCGCGCTGTTGAACGCGATGCTGCACACGATCATCGAAGAGGGGCTAACCGACGCCCAATACGTTCAGGGCTACACCGAAGGCCTCGAAGCCCTCGCCGAGGGGGTGAAAGCGTTCTCGCCGGAAGATATGGCGCCGGTCTGCGGAGTCGACGCCGAGACCATCCGCCATGTCGCCCGGGCCTACGCCACCGCGGAGCGGTCGATCATCTTCTGGGGCATGGGAATCTCCCAGCACGTTCATGGCACGGACAACGCCCGCTGCCTGATCGCATTGGCGCTGATCACCGGTCAAGTCGGGCGTCCGGGCACCGGCCTGCATCCCTTGCGCGGCCAAAACAACGTCCAGGGCGCCTCGGACGTCGGGCTGATCCCGATGGTCTATGCCGACTATGCATCGGTCGAAGACGCCGACGTGCGGCGGCGGTACGAGGACTTCTGGGGCCCCGGCCTCGATCCGAAGCGCGGGCTCACCGTCGTCGAGATCATGAACGCGGCACGCGCGGGGGACATCCGCGGCCTCTACGTCATGGGCGAGAACCCGGCGATGTCGGACCCCGACGTATCCCATGCCCGCGAGGCGCTGGCATCCCTCGATCACCTGGTCGTCCAGGACATTTTCCTGACCGAGACGGCGTTCCACGCCGACGTGGTGCTGCCGGCCTCGGCCTTCCCGGAGAAGACCGGCACCTTCACCAACACCAACCGCCAGGTCCAGCTCGCCCGCCCGGCGCTGCCGCTTCCCGGCGATACCCGCCAGGACTGGTGGATCGTCCAGGAGATCGCCCGACGGATCGGCCTTGACTGGGCCTATGCCCATCCCCGCGACGTGTTCGCCGAGATGCGCCAGGTGATACCCTCCATCGCCGGCATAACCTGGGAGCGGCTGGAGCGCGAGGACGCGGTCACCTACCCCTGCGACGACGAGGAGAAGCCCGGCAGCGAAATCCTGTTTGCCCAGGGCTTCCCAACGATGTCTGGACGGGGACGCCTGGTTCCGGCCGACCTGACGCCTCCCGACGAAGTCCCGGACCAGACCTATCCGCTGGTGCTCAGCACCGGCAGGCTGCTGGAGCATTGGCACACAGGGGCGATCACGCGGCGCGCGGCGATCCTCGACTCTCTGGAGCCGGAAGCGACCGCCGCCCTCCATCCAGGCCAGCTCGCCGACCTCGGCGTTGCCGCCGGCGCCCGCATTCGGGTCTCGACCCGCCGGGGCACCGTGGCGGTGACGGCGCGGGCCGACCCTACCGTGCCGCCGGGGATGGTGTTTCTGCCGTTCTGCTATGGCGAGGCCGCGGCCAACCTGTTGACCAACCCGCAGCTGGACCCGATCGGCAAGATCCCCGAGTTCAAGTTCTGTGCCGCCCGGGTCGAACCGGCGGCGTAGCACCGCCCATCTCAGTAGTTCGGCAATCCGGGAACCGAGCAGTCACCGCGCGTGAAGGCATCGCGCATGCGGCAGGTACGGGCGTCGAGATTGAGGATGACGTTGCCCGTGCACGACTTCATACCGATCCAGACTTCGACACCGACGACGGAGCCGCTGTCGGTCCCTTCCCTCTGCGGAATAACGTCGATTCGGGCGATATCGGCCGAGTTGATCCCACTGCTCCGTACGGCCTCGTCGACCGCCGCCGAGCAGCCGTCGAGACGATATGACCCCGCTGACGCGGGCTCGGTGACGAAGGGAAAGACGACGAAGGCGGCAAGAACCGCGTAGCGCAACATCCACGATCTCCACGAACTGTTTCGGCCGACGGCCGGTTGCCCGCTTCGTCGGCTCGGCGATGACTTACGTGGTGGCGGACGCGGACGGAATCCAGAATTCGGCGATCAATTCCGCGTGCGCGCCAGCAGCTCGGCCGCCGCTGTCTGGACGACCGAACTGCCTTCGGGTGTGCCGGTCAGTTCCGAGGTCCGATCCTTGACCGCCTCGCGAACCGCCTCGGCGTCGACGGGCGCGGCGCGCAACATCACTTCAAGAATGGATTCGATCGCCAGCACGTGAGCGGCCAGATCCTCGGTCTCCTGCAACCGCTTGGTGGCAATCTCAGCGACGTCGCCGATGTCGGCGCTGATCTTCTGCAGATTCGCTTGCAGGGTCGACAATTGCGCAAAGAAGCCGGCGTCCTCGAGCTGGCGGATGAGTTCGGCGGGTGCCGCGGTTTCGCCCGGTTTTTCGTCGTCGGTCATCGCCTTCGCTCCTGCGCAGTTTTCGTTTCCCGCGCCAACCTAACCACGTGGACCGGCGCTGTCACGGTTGCCGACATGGTTCGCCCCCCCTACATTCCATGTCGACGCCGACCAGTCGCAGGATCCCCTCATGTCCGAAGCCCACGACCACCTTGGTCCCAGAACCTACGTCGACAGCGACTCGCCCGAGGTGATCGCCTTCGCCGAGCAGGCCGTTGACGGCGCAAAGGACCCGATCGAAACGGCCCAACGCCTGTATCTCGCCGTTCGCGACGAAATCCTCTACGACCCGTACGTCGCTTTCGGCGATCCCGAGAGCTACCGGGCCGGCGCCATCGTCACCGCCGGCCGAGGCTTCTGCATTCCCAAGGCGGCATTGCTGGCGGCAGTGGCGCGGGCGCGGGGTGTTCCGGCGCGGGTCGGGTTCGCCGACGTGCGCAACCATCTGGCGACGCCCCGGCTGCTCGAACTGATGGGTGGCGACGTGTTTGCCTGGCACGGCTACACCGAACTATGGCTTGACGGCCGCTGGGTCAAGGCAACGCCCGCATTCAACCTGACCATGTGCGAGCGCTTCGGCGTCCATCCGCTGGATTTCGACGGAACACGTGATTCCATGCTGCATGAGTTCGACACCACGGGGCAGCGGCACATGGAATACGTTCGTGAACGTGGCGTCTTCGAGGACGTGCCGTTCGAGACCATCGTTGCCGACTTCCGCACCTACTACCCGACAATGTTCGGTGATGGCCTCCACGGTGTCGGCGGCGACTTCGCCACCGAGGCGGTCGACTAGAACGCAAAAAAAAGCGGGCCGGCAGTGCCGGCCCGCCCGTTCATCCACACCGCGCGGCGTCAGGCCGCTTTCTTGTGCTCGACGGTCTTCGGCTTGGCCTTCTTGGCCCCGGCCTTGACCTCGATCTTCTTGGTCTTGGCCTCGACCTCAGGCGCCTTCGGCAGGGTCACCTCGAGCACGCCGTTGGTGAACGTAGCCTCGACCTTGTCGGGCAGCACCTCGACGCCGAACGGGATGGTGCGATGGAAGCTGCCATAGCTCCGCTCGGAGTAGGTGTAGCCCTCCTCGGTCTCCTCATGCTCGGCCTTCTTCTCGCCCTTGATGGTGAGCGTCTTGTCGCCGAACACGACCTCGACGTCGTCCTCCGTCATGCCCGGCAGCTCGGCCGAGACATGGAAACCCGACTCGTCCTCGGTCACGTCGATCCGCGGCGCGACCACCTCACCGAGATGCCGGAAGTGCCCGGTCATCGGCAGGTCGAAACCGCGCCAGAGATCGTCGAACAGACGGTCGAACTCATGCTGGAACGACGCCAGCGGGTGGACATACGACTCGCGGGTGGGCGCAAGGCCCCGGCCCCGCGTCCAAGGGATCAAATGACGCATGGTCAACATTTTCTCCTCCTGTCTGTCGGACCGCGAGCCCATTCCCGCGGCCAACGGAGGAGGGGCGTTCGCCCCACATCCTCCTTTTCGAAGCGACGTGGCCCTCCGCCAATGAGATGCGGAGGCGGAACGTTGCACCGGTCCCATACTTGGCAACCGGCCCTAATATACTAATAAAAAAAGTATTATTTTTCAAGTCCCGGACCGGGGGACGACCGGTGCACGGATCCCCGAACGAAACCAGGCGATCGATAGCCCGCTTCTAGAATCGAACAATATATTTTATTTTCAATTTGTTAAGGGAACATCTGCTCGCAGCCAATCAACACCGCTGCGTCATTCCCACGGCGCATACCTGATATGCACGTGGTTTTTGTAGTTAACCTTCCGGATCGACGAGCAGATGGGCGAATTCGGCGATATGGTCGGCAACGGCGTCCTCGGCCCGGGCCTCGATGTCGCGGTAGCGGCGCAGTACTTCGTGGCCGACAGGCGTGACTTCGGCGCCGCCGCCGCCGCGTCCGCCTGTCGCCGCCATGACGAGATCTTCACGAAAGCACTTGTTCGTGTGGTCGATGAGTAGCCAGGCACGCCGGTACGACATGCCCATCCGCCGCGCAGCGGCGGCAATCGACCCGGTCTCGGCGATCGCCTGCAGGAGATCCACCTTGCCGGGGCCCAGCGTCGTCGCCGCGCCGATGAGCACCCGCACCCTGGGCTTCTTCTTCGGGGATGCCATCGACCCGAACTCCGTGGCCGGTTCAGCCGGCCGCCGCCGCGGCCGCGGCAAGGTCCTCGGGCCGATTGATGTTGAAGAACGGGTCTTCCGGCTCGACAGGGAAGTCGACGTGGATGAGGTTGTAGCGTGCCGTCCACACGTCGACCTTGCGGACGCCCTCCTCGACCATCGCCTTTCTGAGCTCGCCCTTCAGGCGCACCGGCCAGAGCCCGAACACCGGATGCGCTCGTCCTCCCGAGGATGCGCACGCCATGTCGGCGCCCGCCGATCCCACCGCCTCCGAAAGTCGGGCGACGAGGTCCAAAGGAAAGAACGGCGCATCGGTAGCGAATGTGACCACCCAGGGACACTCCTTGGCGTTGGAGGCAGCCCACTCCATGCCGGTGAGCACGCCGGCCAGCGGTCCGGCAAACCCCTCGACCGTATCGGGGACGACCGGCAGCCCAAAGGCGCCGAAGCGGGCCGCATCGCCGCCAGCGTTGATGATCAGCGCCGACACCTGCGGCGCCGCGCGCTCGATCACGTGGGCGAGGATCGGTCGCCCAGCGAGCGGGCGCAGGCATTTGTCGCCGCCGCCCATGCGGCTCGACCGCCCCCCCGCGAGGAGCACGCCGACAAAGATGCGGGGTTCGGCCGACGGCTCGCCGCGAAGGATGCAGACCATTACCGGGCGCCCTTGCGTTGCAGGTGAACGGGTTCCTCGTCGACGCTTTTCGGATCGGCATCGAAGACGATGCGGTGCTCGCCGGCGAGCGCAATGAATCGCTTGCCTTTGGCGCGCCCGACCAATGTGAGGTCCGCCTGCCGCGCCAGCTCAACGCCCCAGGCGGTGAAACCCGACCGCGAGATCAGGATAGGGATTCCCATCTGCACCGTCTTGATGACCATTTCGCTGGTCAGCCGTCCGGTGGTGAAGAAGGTCTTGTCAGACGCACCAATCCCTTCGAGATGCATGTAGCCGGCGATCTTGTCGACGGCGTTGTGGCGCCCGACGTCCTCCATGTAGATCAGCACCCGGTCTTCGCGGCAGAGCGCGCAGCCATGGATCGCACCCGCTTCGAGATAGAGGCTCGGCGTCGTGTTGATGGTCTTGAACAGGCGATAGAGCCACGAGGTGCGAAGCTCGACGTCCTTGGGCAGGACCGTCGATTCGAAGGTCTCCATGACGTCGCCGAACACCGTGCCTTGGGCGCAGCCCGAGGTCAAGGTCTTTTTCTTTAGCTTCTTCTCGTAGTCGGTCTTGCGCGCCGTACGGACGACGACGACCTCGACCTCGTCGTCATAGTCGATGCCGGTGATCTCGTCGTCGGCGCGCAGCATGTTCTGGTTCCGCAGGTAGCCGAGGGCCAAGTATTCGGGGTAGTCGCCGATGGTCATCATCGTCACCACCTCCTGGCCGTTGAGATACAGGGTCAACGGCCGCTCCACCGTCACCGAGGTCTCGATCGCCCGGCCCTCATGGTCGACGCCGGCGACCCGGCGGGTCAGCCGCGGGTCGGCGGGATCGGGTTTGACGACGAGTTCGTCGGCAAGGCTCACGCGTTGTCCTCCCGGTTACGGGCTACCGATCATATGGGATCGGCCGGCGGCGTGTCTAAGCCCGGCTGGATGTCCGGCTACCGCCCGCCGGTGACGCGGAGAACGGTTCCGGTGACGTAGGACGCCGCGTCCGAGAGCAGCCACAGCACCGCCTCGGCGATCTCGTCGGCGGTGCCGAGCCGCCCCAGAGGCAGTGACAGCGCTTCGCGCTCGACCCGCTCGCGCATACCCGAAGCGTCGTGGATCTCGGTGTCGACGTAACCGGGAGAGACCGCGTTGACGCGGATGCCTTCGTGACCCAGTTCCTTGGAGAGCCCGACGGTCAGGCTCTCGACGGCACGTTTCGAGGCCGCGTACCAGACATAGGTGTCCGGACTGCCGAGGCCCGCGGCACCCGAGGACATGTTAACGATGCCGCCGCCCGGACCGCCGGCGCGGACCGACATCCGCCGCGCCGCCGCCCGCGCACAATAAAGCGCGCCCAGCACATTGACCCCGATCACTCGGCGCAGGGTGTCGCCGTTGACATCGGCCAGCCGCCCGACTTTGCCGGTCAGGCCAGCGTTGTTGACCAGCGCGGTAACCGGGACGAGCGTCGACTGGGCCTCATTGAACAGCCGCTCGACGGCGGCTTCATCGGCGACGTCGGCGGCAAGGGCGCAGGCGCGCCCGCCCGCCGCTTCGATCGCCGCCACGGTCGCTTCGGCGTCAGCGGCGCCGGCCCGGTAGTTGATGCAGACGGCATAGCCCCGCGCCGCGGCCAAGCGGGCGACCGCCGCGCCGATCCCGCGCCCGCCGCCGGTGACGATCATCGCCCCGCTCATGTCGAACCTTCCCAGTCCATTCACCCGCAAAACAGGCTTCGCGGCGAGTCGACCCTGGCGAGCGCCAACCGCGCCGTCAACCGGGGCAACGCCTTGCTAGGGGAGTCGGGATCGATCGCGCGCCGCGGTGTTGTACGAATTCATGTTTTTTTTGTGGTTTTTTTGCGAGTTTTTCCGGTGATAGGATGAAATCGCGCATACTGGCTAAACTGGTCAAGGCCGAACGTTGTGACCGATTTTGGCGACGCATTCGCCGCCGCGCTGTCCCTCGTTGTCACCCTGGACCGGGATCTGGTCGAGATCGTCGTTCTCTCGCTGCGCGTCAGCCTCACGGCGGTGGCGGTCTCCGCGGTCATCGGTTGTCCGCTGGGTGCCGCGGTTGCTTTGTTCCGGTTCCCCGGACGTCGAACCGTGATCGTGCTGCTGAACGCGTTGATGGGTCTGCCGCCGGTCGTCGTCGGCCTGATCGTTTATCTGATGCTGTCGCGGGCCGGCCCCTTCGGCGTGTTCGGGCTGTTGTTCACGCCGACCGCGATGATCGTGGCTCAGGTCCTGCTGGTCACGCCGATCATCGCCGCCCTGACCCGCCAAGTGGTCGAGGATCTGTGGGTGGAATACGAGGAACAGCTCCGCTCGCTTGGCGCCGGGCCGGGCGAAGCCCTCGGGGCGCTGCTGTGGGACGGACGGTTCACCCTGCTCACCGCCGTCCTCGCCGGGTTCGGCCGCGCCAGCGCCGAGGTCGGTGCGGTGATGATCGTCGGCGGCAACATCGACCATGTGACGCGGGTGATGACCACCGCAATCGCTCTCGAGGTCTCCAAGGGCGACCTCGCCCTGGCGCTCGGCCTCGGCATCATCCTCATCGCACTAACAATCTGCGTGAACGGCGCCGCGTTCATGGTCCGCGAAGCGGCGGCGCGAAGCCAGGGATGATGGACGCCGGGACCTCGATCCTGCCGCTGGCCCTGGACGCCGTCACCTTCGAAGCGGGCGGCAAGCGGCTGATCAAGGAGATCACGTGCACCTTCGAGGCCGGCGCCCGAACCGTCGTCATCGGCCCCAACGGCGCCGGCAAGAGCCTGCTCCTTCGGCTCTGTCACGGCCTCATTCCGCCGACCGCCGGACGTGTCGTCTGGCACGGCGCCAATGGCAGCGATCCGGCGCTATCCCAGGCGATGGTGTTCCAACGTCCGGTGATGCTGCGTCGTTCGGCTGCCGCCAACATCGAGTTCGCGCTGGCCCTGCGCGGCCTGTCGCGCGCCGAGTGCCGCGAACGCACCGCCGATGCGCTGGCGCGGACCGGGCTTCGCCGCCTCGCCGGGCGCGCCGCCCGCGCCTTGTCCGTCGGCGAACAGCAGCGGCTGGCGCTAGCCCGCGCCTGGGCGCTGGAGCCAGAGGTGCTGTTCCTCGACGAGCCGACGGCGAGCCTCGATCCGGCGGCGACCCATACCGTCGAGGAGATCATCGACGCCATTCATGCCGCCGGCACCCGCATCATCATGACCACCCACGACCTCGGCCAGGCGCGGCGTCTGGCCGACGAAGTCCTGTTCCTGCACCGCGGCCGCATGTTCGAGAAGACGACCGCGGATCTGTTTTTTGCCGGCCCGAGGAACGACCTCGCCCAGGCCTTCATCCGCGGCGAACTGCTCTGGTGGCGAAAGCAAATGCGATGACGCAAGGGATGGAGACATGACCGAGGGTCTGGCCTGTCTGGTCGGCGCCGCCCTGCTGGCCGTCGGGATCGGCACCGCGAGCGCCGGCGACCGCTTCATCACCGTTGCCTCAACGACCTCGACCCAGAACTCGGGCCTGTTCGGCCACATCCTGCCGATGTTCACCAAAAAAACTGGGATCGAGGTGCGGGTGGTCGCCGTCGGCACCGGCCAGGCCATCCGGCTGGCCCGCAACGGTGACGCCGACGTGCTGTTCGTCCACCACTGCCCATCGGAAGAAAAGTTCGTTACCGAGGGTTACGGCATTGAGCGGTTCGACGTCATGTACAACGACTTCGTCATCGTCGGACCCAAAGCCGATCCAGCCAAGGTCACCGGCCTGACCGACGCCTCCAAGGCCCTGGCGAAGATCGCCAGATCGGCGACCCCGTTCACCTCTCGAGGCGACGATTCGGGCACCCACAAGATGGAGCTCGGTCTGTGGAAGGCTGCTGACGTCGACGTCGACAACGCGTCGGGAAGCTGGTACCGCGAGACCGGCTCGGGCATGGGTGCGACCCTGAATACGGCGTCCGGCATGAACGCCTACGCGCTCACCGACCGCGGCACGTGGCTCAGTTTCAAGAACCGGGGTGAGTTGGGCATCGTCGTCGAAGGGGACGATCGGCTGTTCAACCCCTACGGCGTCATCGTCGTCAATCCTAGGAAGTTCCCCCACGTGAAGGCGGCGATGGGCCAGCAGTTCGTCGACTGGCTGGTCTCCAAGGAGGGACAGGCCGCGATCGCCGGCTTCAACATCCACGGGGAACAGCTGTTCAAACCCAACGCCGTGCCGGCACGCGGCTAGCGGTTTCGGAATTGGGCCGGGCGGCGATGCCGTCCCGGCGTCAGCCTAGTCCACGACGTGCAGACCTGCCGGCCAGATGCGGGCCTGGCGGGCTTCGTCGGCGGCTTGAATCAACAGCATCTCGGTTAGCTCGAGATCGATGGGTGTGCCCAGGCGCGCGCGGCCGAGGGCCTCGTTGATCAGGTTGATCAGTTTGTCTTGGTGGTCGATGTACTGTTCCATGACTCGGCCCGCCGAATTCTCCGCCCTTGGTTGGTTGGCACGCTCGTGCGTGGCGGTACAAGATGTAGCGGGCTTTTCTAAATTTTTGGTTAGCCGTTGTGTTACAATCCCGTGGCAGGGGCCTCCGGCCGGGCCATGGTCACTGCATGGTTTCGCTGGCGTCCTCGTCGGCGGCGGTGGGTGGCGGCGAGGCGCCGGCCTGATGGTGGACCATCCGCCACGCCCCGTCCTCGCGGACGAAGACGTTGGTGGCAGCGAGGAAACCACCCTCCAGCACCTCGTAGCACACCACATAGGCCGCATCACCGAAGACGTGCGCGATGGCGTGATGGCAGGCGATCTTGGGGGCGTCCGGGTTGCCGAGGATGGCCTCCCACGTGCGTAGGACGTCCTCCCGCCCGACAACGGTCTCCCATCCCGGATGGGTGGACCTGCGCATCGCGCGCCCACAGGGCCTCCATCGCCTGGAGATCGCGGCCGGCGAAGGCGACGTAGAAGCTCTCGTTGGTGAACAGCACGGCGGCGTGGTCGGACATCCGGCGCGATTCCCTCTGGCTGGGCGTCTGGCGTGCTAGCTTACAGGTCCCGGCGCAGGTTTGGAATTGCGCGGGCTTTCCGCTACGGTACGGCGACGATGCCGGGGGAACCCATCTTTCACATCTGCCGCCGCGAGGAATGGGAAGCCGCCCTGGCAAACGGGGTCTATGGCGGTTCGTCCCAGGATGCCGCCGACGGCTTCATCCATTTCTCCACCGCCGCCCAGGTCGCCGAGAGCGCTGCCCGCCATCGTGCCGGCCAGACGGACCTGGTGGTAGTGATTGTCGATTCGGCGGCGCTCGGCGATGGGCTGCACTGGGAATCTTCGCGGAGCGGCGCGCTGTTCCCCCACCTCTATGGCCCATTGCCGCTCTCGGCCGTGACGGCCGTCGACGACCTGCCGCTCGGCGGTGACGGACGCCACGTGCTTCCACCCGGAGTCGTGCCGGGGAACGCCGATGTTTAGCTCCTACCAGGCGTTGGGGCCGATGCTCCGAACCATGGAGCCGGAGGCGGCGCACCGGATCACCATCTCCGCACTCAAATCGGGTCTGGTGCCCCGGGCGAAGCGCATCGCCGATCCGGCACTCGCCATGCACCTTTGGGGGCTGGAGTTCGACAACCCGGTTGGCATGGCCGCCGGGTTCGACAAGAGCGCCGAGGTCCCGGACGCGCTCATCGGCCAGGGATTCGGCTTCGTCGAGGTCGGTACCCTCACGCCCCGGGCGCAGTCGGGCAATCCGAAGTCGCGAGTGTTCCGATTGCGGCGCGAGCACGCGATGATCAACCGCCTCGGGTTCAACAACGAAGGCATCGACTCGGCAGTGCGCCGCCTCGCGCGACGCCAGCGCACTGGCCCCGGAATCGTCGGCGTCAACATCGGCGCCAACAAAGACAGCGACGACCGTATCGCCGACTACGCCCGCGCCGTTCCGGCCGTCGCCCGCTACGCCGACTATCTCGTGGTTAACGTCTCTTCGCCCAACACGCCCGGACTGCGTGCCCTGCAGAGTCGCGCCGAGCTCGAGGACCTGTTGTCTGCGGTCCTCGACGCACGGCCCAGCGAAGGCGCCGGCGCCGACGTACCGGTGCTGCTGAAGATCGCCCCAGACCTGACACCCCAGGACATTCGCGACATCGCCCGTGTCGCCCTGGCATCGGGGATCGACGGGCTGATCGCCACCAACACGACCATCGACCGCCCGAAAGGCCTCAAGGGCGGCTCCGCCGACGAGGCCGGGGGGCTCAGCGGTCCGCCGCTGTTCGACCGGTCGACCGAGGTGCTTTCGGAAATGTACCGGCTGACCAAGGGAAAGCTGCCGCTGATCGGCGTCGGCGGTATCAGCAACGGTGCGGACGCCTACGCCAAGATCCGTGCCGGAGCCTCGCTGGTTCAGCTCTACACCGCGCTCATCTACGCGGGTCCGGGCCTGATTAGCGAGATCGTCCACGACCTGGGCAAAAGGCTTCGTGCCGACGGCTTCGATTCCCTTGCCGACGCCGTCGGCGCCGACCACCGCTGAACGCCTATGCGGGACCGCCGGCGCGCCTCACCAGCGCGAACACGAGCGGTGCGAGCAGCACGATCAGGAAGATGCGCAGGAAGTGGTGGGTGGAGACGAAGGCGATGTCGACGCCCATCGCCAAGCTGATCAGGCACATCTCGACTACGCCGCCAGGCGAGAACGCCAGCAACACCACGCCGAACGGCAACCCAAGCGTCTGATGCAAAACCCCAGCGGCAATGGCCGCCGACGCCATGAGCGCCGCGGTGGCGCTGGCGGCGATCCCGATGACCCCGATCACGCTGCGCACCGGCACGCCGGCGAAGCGGCACGCCGGCGAAGCGGCACCCCAACCCCGCGCCGAGCACCACCTGGGCGGTCGCCACGAGGGCATCGGGCGGCCCCGCCTGGCTGAGCCCGGTAAAATGCACGGCGGCGCTCAGCACCGTAGGCCCGATCAGTGCCGGCGCCGGAAGGCGCAGCCGCGCCGCGAACCAAACTCCTGCGACGGCGCAAACTCCAAGAATGGCCGCTTCGACGTGGTCGACGCCGGAGAACCACGCGTCCCCGCCGCGGGTCCCTGGTACGTATCCCTCGAAGATCCGAAACCACAGCGAAATCACCAGAACCGTCAGCATCAGTCGGACGGTGTGCATCAGTGAAATGATCTTTTCGTCGCCGCCCACGGACGTGCCGACCAGCACCATTTGCGTTAGTCCCCCGGGCGCGGCGGAGAAGTACGCAGTCGCCATCGAGAAGCCGGCCCAACGACGGAGCACGAAATAGAGGCCGGTGCCGACAATCACGACGAAGATCGCCATGGCGCCGAGACTGGCCGGCCACTCGGGCAGCTTGTCGACGACGTCGGGGGTGAATGCGCTGCCGAGCATCAGCCCGAGTACGGCAATCATCGCTGTCCACAACCGCACCGGCCCGGCCAGCGGGACACCGCTCAGCGATGCGATTGTCGTCGCACACATCGCCCCGGTCATCCAGGGCAGCGGCAAGCCCGCCCACCAGAAGCCGGCACCGCCAACGGCGCCGAGGGCGAGCGCGCCGGCGAGCGGTCCCAGGATTGCCGCGGTCACGGCAGGAACTGCTCTTTGATGATCCGTTCCTCAAGATTGTGTTCGGGATCGAACAGCAGCACCGGTGCCGCCTCCTCATCGGTATGGACGAGCACGCTAGCGACATCGCGGATTTCGGCATCGTCGGCAACAGCGCTGACGGGGCGCTTTTCCGCGTCCATCACCTCGAAGGTCACGGTGCACTGCTGGGGCAGGATGGCGCCCCGCCACTGCCGCGGCCGGAATGCACTGATCGGCGTCAGTGCCAGCACGCCGGCGCCGAGCGGCAGGATCGGCCCGTTGATCGAGACGTTGTAGGCGGTGCTTCCGGCCGGAGTAGCCAAAAGGACTCCGTCGCAGATCATTTCGGGCATGCGCTCCACATCATCGACGAGGATTCGGAGCTTTGTCGCCAGCCGGGTTTGACGCAGCAGAGACACCTCGTTTATGGCCAGCGCCCCGTGGGTGTGCCCGTGGACGTCGGTGGCGGTCATCCCCAGCGGCTTGAGGGTGATCGGCTCGGCCCGCTGCAGGCGTTCGAGCAGCCCTTCCTCCTCGTATGCGTTCATCAGGAAGCCGACGGTGCCGAGGTTCATGCCGAAGATGGGCGCCGAGCGATGGAGATGACGATGCAGCGTCTCGAGCATGAACCCGTCGCCGCCGAGGGCGACGACGATGTCGGCCTGTTCCGGCGTGGTGTGGGCGTACCGTTCCTTGAGCCGCCGTTCGGCAGCCTGTGCCTCGTCGCTTTTCGATGCAACGAAGGCAACGGAATTGAAAATCATCGTGGAATCCGCGCTCCCCCGTCCGGCGCGAGTATAACCGAGCCGGCGGTCTCCGCCACCTGCCGATCAGCGGCTGTGGAACCCTCCGCCGAGGGCGCTAGAATGTCGCCGACTCACGGAGGAACCCATCCCGATCATGCCCAATGACCCCGCCACGATCCCCGATCTGCTGAATGCCGGCCGTGATGATGCGCCGGCCATCGGCGCGCCAGGACGCGCACCCCTCACCTACGCCGGGCTCCGCCGGCTGATCGTCGACACTGCCGTGGCGCTGAACGGGGCCGGGATCGGTCGTGCAGATCGGGTGGCCATCGTCCTCGCCAACGGACCCGAAGCGGCCACGGCGTTCCTCGCAACCTCGGCGGCCGCGGCGACGGCGCCCCTGAATCCGTCCTACCGCGAAGACGAGTTCGCCTTCTATCTCGACGACCTGGGGGCTCGGGCGTTGATCATTGAAGCGGGAAGCGAGTCGGCCGCCGTCGCCGTCGCCCGGCGGCGCGGCATCATCGTGGTCGGCCTGGTTTCCGAGGCCGACGGTCCCGCCGGTTCGTTCGCTCTCGAATGTGACGCGGCTCCCTCACCGGCGCCCGTCCGGCCGCCGGTGCTAGAGGATACGGCGTTGGTGCTGCATACGTCGGGAACCACCTCGCGCCCCAAGATGGTGCCGCTGTCACACGCCAACGTCGCCGCGTCGGCCCGCAACATCGCCCGATCGCTGGCGCTGACCGACGCCGATCACTGCCTCAACGTCATGCCGCTGTTCCACATCCATGGGCTGGTCGCCGCGCTCTCGGCATCCCTCTCCGCCGGTGGACAAGTCACTTGCTGCCCGGGCTTCAATGCGCTGCGCGTGTTCGCCTGGCTGCAGGAAGCCGACCCGACCTGGTACACGGCGGTGCCAACCATGCATCAGGCGATCCTTGCCCGGGCTTCCCACAACGCCGAGGTGATCGACAAGCTGAGGCTGCGATTGGTGCGCTCGTCCTCGGCGGCGCTGCCGCCGACGGTCATGGCGGCGCTGGAAGAGACGTTCGGAGCCCCTGCCATCGAAGCCTACGGCATGACCGAGGCGGCCCACCAGATGGCCAGCAACCCCCTCCGCGCAACGGCGCCACCGCGGGACCCGAGGTCGCGGTCATGGATGAGGCAGGAAAACGGCTCGCCGCGGGCGAGACCGGCAAAGTGGTTATCCAGGGCACCAACGTGTTCAGCGGCTACGAGGCCAACCCGAAGGCCAACGCCGAGGCTTTCACCGACGGCTGGTTCCGCACCGGCGACCAGGGGGTGATCGACGAGGGAGGCTACCTGACCATCACCGGGAGGCTGAAGGAGATCATCAACCGTGGAGGGGAGAAGGTTGCTCCGCGTGAGGTTGACGACACGCTGCTTGGCCACGAGGCCGTTGCCCAGGCCGTCACCTTCGCAGTCCCGCACCCCACACTCGGCGAAGAGGTCGCCGCAGCGATCGTCCTCAGAGACGGCGCCACTGCCACCGACGCGGAGATCCGCGGCTATGCCAGCGAGCGCCTGGCCGCCTTCAAGGTCCCCAGGCGGATCGTCTTCGTCGACGAGATTCCCAAGGGTCCCACCGGCAAGCTGCGCCGGATCGGACTTGCCGAAACCCTCGGTCTGACCTAAGCGGAGTCGGTCGGTGAAGATCGCCATCTTCGGTGCCGGAGCGACCGGCGGGCTGCTCGGTGCGGAGCTAGCGCTCGCGGGTGCCGACGTAACGCTGATCGCCCGCGGCCCCCATCTGGCGGCCATGCGCGAAAACGGGATCACGCTGATCCGTAGCGAAGGCACCCGCGTCGCGCGTCCCCTGTGTACCGACAACCCCGCTGCAGCCGGGCCGCAGGATATCGTCATCGTTACGTTGAAGGCGAACGCCGTACCGGGAGCGGTCGAAGCCATGGCGCCGCTCCTCGGCCCCGATACGGCGGTGGTCACGGCGATGAACGGCATCCCCTACTGGTACTTTCACGGCGTCGACGGCCCCCATCGCGATCGCACGTTGGAGAGCGTCGATCCAGGCGGCCGGCAGTGGGACGTGCTGGGGCCGGAGCGGGCCATCGGCTGCGTCGTTTACCCGGCGACGGAGGTGGTCGAGCCCGGCGTGATCCGCCACATTGCCGGTGACAGGTTCGTCCTCGGCGAACCGGACGGCAGCCGCTCGGAGCGGGTCACGGACTTGGCCCGGGTACTGATCGATGCCGGCTTCCGGGCACCGGTGCGTAACCGCATCCGCCACGAGATCTGGGCCAAGCTGTGGGGCAATCTGGCGTTCAATCCGGTGAGCGCGCTGACCGGTGGGACGCTTGTCCAAATCGCCACCACCCCGGACATCCGATCGGTCGTTCGCGGGGTGATGATCGAGGCCGAGGCGGTCGCCGAAGCGCTCGGCATCACCTTTCCCATCGACGTGGATGCCCGAATCGACGAGGCCGGCGCGGTCGGCGCCCACAAGACCTCGATGCTCCAGGACCTCGAGCGGGGCCGGCCGATGGAGATCGATCCGGTCGTCGGCGCGGTCTCGGAACTTGGCCGGCTCGCCGGCGTGCCGACGCCGAATCTGGACGCGGTCCTGGCGTTGGTCCGGCTGCGCGCCCGCACGACGGGCTTGGCATAGACGTTGTCCAGCCTGTAAGACGGCGCGGATGAGCACCAAGGCCTTGATCGGCCTGCTGGTCGGCCTTGCCCTTGTCGTCGCGCTGGTCGCCTGGCAGGGCTTGAACACGGTGGCCGGTATTCTTGCCCAGGCCGGCTGGGCGATCCTGCTGATCTGCCTGTTCGAACCACCGATGCAATGGACCAGTGGGGAGGCGTGGCGGTGCCTGTTCCCGCGCGGACGACGTCCGGCAAGGCTCCACGCGCTGTGGGCTTCGTGGATGAGCGCGGCGGTCAACGCGCTGTTGCCGGTCGCCACGATCGGCGGCGAAGTGGCGAAGGCGCGGGTGCTGACGCTGTGGTCCTATTCCCCCACCGACTCGGTCTCGACGATGGTCATCGACAAGACGGTGCAGGCCATCGTCGTGCTGATCTGGGCGCTGGCCGGCATCGCCATGCTCGCCGTGCTGGCGCCGGATTCGGGGATCATCGCCGGCGCGGTCCTCGGCGCGCTGGGTCTCGCTCTTGGCATCGCCGGGTTTATCGTTGTCCAGCTCCGCGGCAGCTTCGGTTCGGCGGCGCGGCTCGGCGGCAAGGTCTTCACCGGCGAGAAGTGGCAAGGCGTCGTCGTCGGTGTCGAACAGCTCGACCTGGCGATCCGGGCGATCTACCGCCGCCCGGGTGCGATCGCATTGAGTTGCGCCTGGCGCCTGGCGGGCCGCGTATGGCTGGTCGGCGAGGTGCTCCTGGCGGCCCACCTGATGGGCTATCCGGTCGGCCTCGCCGAGGCAATCCTGCTGAAGGGCCTGATCAACGCCATCCGCGGCGTCTCGTTCGCGGTCCCGGCCGGACTCGGGCTGCAGGAGGGAGGCTATGTCGCGCTCGGTGCGTTGCTCGGCATGCCCGCCGACTTCATGTTGGCGCTGTCGCTGGCAACCCGTGTGCGCGAACTGGCGCCGAGCATTCCGCTCCTCATCGCTTGGCAGCACGTAGAGGGGCGGGCGCTTTGGCGTCGCCAGTCGGCGGCAACGAAGCCGGTTCCGCCCCCTCCGCAAGGGCAAGGTTGAGCCAGCCGAACCACTGGCCGGGGTGCCGGAGAACCCAACGTTCGAGTCGAGCGGCATAGGCGGCGACTGCGGCTTCGACGGCCGCGCGCCGTGGGCCATCTCGCGGCAGTTCGATCGGTGGCTCGGCAGTGGCGACCGGGTTGCCCGCTCCGTCGATGACGGTGAACACCGGAATCAGCGCGGCTCCAGACCGGAAGGCGAGGTCGGAAGCTCCTGTTGCGATCGGCAAAATGCCCTCCAGGAACGGTGCGAATACGGGCTGGCTTCCGGTGTCACGGACACTGATCGAGACCACCGCGTTGGCCGCCAGCCGTTCGAGCAGATGGCGCATTGCCGCCACCGGTCCGGCAAGCGACAGCACGACGCGCTCCTCGAGATACGGGGCTTCGGCCGCCCGCCAAATGGCATTGAGCACCCGCATGCCGAACCGCGTGTCAGAGAAACCGTGGCGCGGATGGCTGAGATGGACGAGCGTAAGTCCCGCGCGATGAACTGCAACCTTCGTGAGGAAGCCGGCATGGGCGAAATGGCCATCCCACAGGATCACGCCTTTGCCCCGCGCCAGGGCGGCGTCGATATGTTCGCGTCCCTCGAGCGTCGTGGGAACGGCACGGGCGAACGGCGTCGCCGCGGAAACGACTCGGAGGTTGCGCAGGAGCTCGGCCTCGGCGATTTCCCGGACAATCCGTGCTCCGGCGCCGTCTGGCAGTCGTGTGCCCGCGGTCCGCGCGACGCATGCGCCGATCGCGTCTGGCCCCGGCCGCTGCATCCTGGCGACTAGGGGTGCTGTAACACGCGCCACCCACTGCCATTGACGGTGTGGCAATGTCCAGGCGAGCACGGCGAGCGGCAGCAACCCAAGAGCGATTCCAATGTCGGACACCGTAATCAGCGGTGGCTTCACCGCAGATCGCTCGCTCTGGTTCGATTTCGTCATCGCAGCACCTTAGTCGATTGAAGGACCCACGCGAAACTACGCCGAGATACATCGGACGATGAAGCGCGGCGCGGCCCGTGCCCGACAGGCATTCGACTTGTCGTTGGCGCCGCCCACCAATAAAGTGGTCGTTGGGCGGAGGGTGTTGCAGGCCGATTCTTCAGGGAAGACAGGCACCCATGTGCTGCCCATTTCGTTGCCTGACCGCTTGCCGTTCGCGAATCGGGAGGAAACGTTGCCGAAACCGGTCCGATCACTGACCCGCGCAACTGCATGGGCCGCCGTGCTGATGCTGACCGCCATTGCCTGGACCGCTCCGGCGGCCGCAGCAACGGATTCGACGAAATCGGCTGAATACCTGGAAGACGCCCGCAATCAGATTAAGAAGGGCGACGTTCGAGCGGCAATCGTGCAGTTGAAGAACGCGCTGCAGAGCGACCCGGACAACGTCAATGCGCGCTTGCTTCCGGGCCAGCTCTACCTCCGCGTTGGCGACGGAGCGTCGAGCGAGAAGGAACTGCGGACGGCGCGCAAGCTCGGCGCGCCCGCCGAAGACGTCCTGATCGATCTGGGCCGTGCCTATCTCCTTCAAAACAAGAACCAGGAAGTCCTCGACGAGATCACCAATGGCGACCGCACACCCGAGATCGAATCGTTGATCCTGGTTCTCCGGGGCAACGCCCACATGCGCCTCAACCAGATCGACGAAGCAGAGCAAGCGTTTGCCGCTGCCAACGAGATCAATCCGGAAGATGCCCTGGCGAAGCTCGGCACGGCCAATGTCTGGCGGTCGCGCGGGAAGCTCAAGGAAGCCGAGGAGGCCGTCGACGAAGCGCTCGCTCTTTCGCCCGAGCAAACGCAGGCGCTGCTGATGAAGGGCGAGCTGCGCCGGCTCTCCCGCGATTCGGACGGCGCGCTGGCAAGCTTCGAAAAGGCCATCGAACTGCAGCCCGAGGATATCCGCGCGCGCCTCGGCCGTGCCGCCGTACTGCTCGACGTAGGCCGCGACGAGGACGCCAAGGACGAATTGGGGCAGGTCGTACGAACTGGTCCCCGACTTCCCAATGACGCTCTACCTGAATGCCGTGCTGCAGGCGAAGCAGCGCGACTATGCCGGCGCTCAGTCGACCTTGCAGCGGGCTGGCAAGGCGCTGGCGACGCACCTGCCGAGCATCTTCCTGCTCGGATCGGTGCTCGACGCCCAAGGACAGTTCGAGCAGGCCGTCACTCACCTGCAACAGTTCGTTGCCGCGGTTCCCCGTCACATCGCTGCGAGAAAGCTTCTCGGTGCCGCACTGATCCGCAAGAACGAGCCGGATGTCGCAGTCAAGGTATTGCGGCCGGCCGTCGAGCGCGCGCCCAACGATCCGCAGTTGCTTGGACTGATGGGCAACGCCCTGATGCGGAACCGACAGTTCACCGAGGCGACATCGTTTTTCGAGAAGGCCGCAGCGACGTCGCCCGAATCGATTCCGGTAAAAACCCAGCTTGCGCTCAGCAAGTTGGCGACCGGCGAGGCGGGAGAGGCGGTCGCCAACCTCGAAGCCGCTCTGGACGCGGATCCGGAAGCGACGCGACCGGGGATCCTGCTTGCGCTCACCCATCTTCGGAGCGGTGATTTCGACAAGGCGATCGAAGCGGCGGACAATTTGGCCGGCCGGCTTGCGGACAACCCGTTGCCGTACAACTTCAAGGGCGCGGCGTTCCTTGGAAAGGGTGATCTCGAGTCCGCTCGAAAGACCTTCGAACAGGCGCTCAGCATACAATCGGACTATTTCCCAGCCGAAATGAACCTGGCGCAGATGGAGATCCGCGCGGGCAACCTCGAGAACGCGAAAAAGCGGTTCGAGGGAATCATCGAGCGCAGCCCGAATCACATTGGCGCGATGATGGCGCTGGCCGATCTGGCGCGGCGCGGCCGAGACACCGACGGCGTTGTCTGTTGGCTCGAGAACGCCCGCGCCGCCAATACCCAAGCGGCGTTGCCGCGGCTCAGGCTTATCGACGTCTACATCGCGACGCAAAAACCCGAGAAAGCCCTCGTCGTTGCTCATGAGGTCGAGCAGATTGCGCCTCGCAATCCCCAGGCCCTCGATGCGCTCGGACGGGCACGCATGGCCAACGGCGAGCCTGATCAGGCTGTCGGCACCTACCGGCGGTTGGTCGACGTAGCACCGAACTCGGCGCAAGCCTATCTGCGGCTGGCTCAGGCGCAAGCGGCGACGAATGACGAAGATGGCGCGCGCATTTCCCTACGGCGCGCGATCGAAATCGATCCTGAGCACGTCCCCGCGGTCACCGCGCTGACCCAAGTGGAGGCGCGGACGGGACGCCCGGAGGAGGCGTTGCGGGTTGCCGAAAGCTTGCGCAAAAAGGTCCCGGATTCGCCGGTCGGCCACATGCTCGTTGGCGACGTCTTGATGACCGAGAAGATGTACGCGGAAGCGACAGCCGCTTACGAAACGGCGATATCCTTATCGCAGTCCGGTGCTCTCGCACTTCGCCTCTACCGAGCGCGATGGGGAGGCGGCGACCGCGACGCCGCGCTGGACGTTCTCGCCGCATGGGTCGCGGAAAACAAGGACGACCGGGCCTCTCGGCTGGTGCTTGCCGGAGGACTACTCAACACCAAACGGTATGACGAAGCGACCAAGTTATATGAATCGTTGGCGGACGAGATTCTGGACAACGCCGTGATCCTCAACAATCTGGCATGGCTTTATCAACAGAAGGACGATCCCCGAGCGGTCGAATTTGCCGAGAAGGCCCACAAGAGCGCTCCGGACTCGCCACGCATTATGGACACGCTTGGCTGGATCCTTGTGCAACGCGGAGATACCGCGCGCGGTGTCGATCTTCTCGAAAAGGCAAGGGACAAGTTACCGCTGGAACCGGACGTCCTGTATCACTACGCCGTCGGATTGCATCGCGCCGGGCGCAGCGATGAAGCCGCCAAGTATCTCCGCAATCTGGTCAATTTCTACGGCGATTTCTCGGCCATCGATGACGCAAAGGCCCTGCTCGACGAGATCGGCGGGGCGGAAAAAGGCGGGAACTCCAAGAACTGAGCGGCCGGCAACGCGGCGCCAAAGGGTGACCGGTATTTCGGCCGGCTCCTGGTGACCTGCGGCGCCAACCCAAGGACTGATCGATGCCCGGAAAACGACTGCTGATCGTCGACGACGAGCCGAAATTCGCGACGTTCGTGAGCAAAGTCGCCGGGCGGCGCGGGTACGACGTTGAGGTCACCAATCACGCCCGCGAGTTTCAGGAGGCCTACGCGCGGGCGGTTCCCGATACCATCGTCATGGACATGGTGATGCCGGAAATCGACGGCAACGAACTGGTGCTGTGGCTGGTCGAACAAGGCTGCAAGGCAGACCTGATCATCATCACCGGGTACAGCCCGGACTACGCCGTCAACGCCCGCCTCCTGGCCGAGTTCAAGGGGCTGCGCTCGGTGACGTCGCTGTCGAAACCGGTCAGCGTCTCCCGGCTCCGCGAAGTGCTGTCGCGAAACGAAAAAAGCTGATCAGCACCCGTTCAAGGTGTGTCCTCGGGAACAGGCGCTCCAGGTTTTCCATTTCTGAAACTTCGAGCTGCAAGGTCCGACCGTTAGGCAATCCGTCACCTGCGACGAAATCAGAGCCGGGAAAAAGGTTCGAAATCTATTCGACGGCAGTGACGGCCAGCGCCCTACTCGTTGCCACCCTCATTCTCGATCCCCTTGCGCACCGCTAGATCGAGCCCGACAACCACGCTTTCACGGTCGGATATATCGCCGACGACTCGCCGCAGCGGCGGTGGAAGCTCCTTGACCAGCATGGGCGTGGCAAGAATACGCTCGTTTTCGGCGAGCTGCGGCCGCTCCAGCACGTCGATGACGACAAGCTGGTAGTTCTCCTGAAGATCGCCGCTCGCGCAGATCTCCTCGATATTGGCGACCGCCTGCTCGGTCCGCGGCGTACGGCCGGCAATATAAAGCTTCGGCACGAGATCGGTCATGTCTGTTCGTTCCTGACGCCGGGCACGGCCTCCTTCAGCCAGTCCTCCGCGCCAGTCCTCTCGGGCGCTCCCCAAGGCGGCACCACGTAAGACCTCTATAGAGCGTCAACAGATATCCCATCTACCCACGTAAGACCTCTATAGAGCGTCAACAGATATCCCATCTACCGAAGTACGATGGACGCTTCGGGAAGATCGACGACATCCCGCGGCCCCGTATTGGGCAACGCCCAGCGGTCGACGAATGCGTTCAACTGTTCCATAGGACGCCTCTTCCCTCGACCAACCGGTGCACGAGTGCGATGTCCAACATCTTCACATACTCGCTCAGAAACCGAGCGTGGTCATCGGAGGGCGCCGATCGGAGCGAGTTGCCTCACGAGCTTCGCCCCGTTTTTGACACCGGCGACGGCCCACACATCCTCTCCAGTTCGCCGGTATTGCCACTAACACATCGCAACCGGCATTTGCGGCCCACCCTTGAAGCGAGTGGCGTTCCAACGCACAGCGCACGAACCGCTCGAGATCGCCGAATCCAAGCTCGCTCGTAGCGACCTCGTCTTGAGCACTGGCACACAGCACCATCAGGTCGATGTCACCGTCCGCGCATTCCGGTGCGGCGCTCGCGAGGCTTCCGATAGGGACAAACCGAACCCGGTTCTTCTCGTCCGCGCCAACCAGCACATCGCGGACACGATCAATGACGTCGGGGTCTTCCTCGACCAACAGAACCGCGATCGGTCGGTTTTCCATCCCCTTGCACCCCCAAACGACCCTTTAACACAGTCATCGAAAAACCGACCAAATTTATTCGGGTTCGATAGCCGGCACGCTCGGGCGCCGATGGGCTATGCTCTACAGATCCTGCTGGGTTAGAGTTCCGGCCGCCATGAGCGGCACTTGAGGTGTGTCAACGAACGGGAGGTACTGATAAGGCGATGAAGGACCGGCGGCGCTTCTTGATCCTGTTCGCGATCTTGACCGCGGTCACCGTCGCCGTTGGCGGCGCTGCCATAGGCATCCTCTATCGTACCGCGCTCAAAGAGCAGGAAAGCCGGCTCATCGATGCGGTCCGCACCCAGGCCCGCATCATCGAGGCCGTGGCCAGCTACCAGCTTAGTTACGAGGCCGACCCGGCGAACGCCGAGGCGGCGACATTGGCACAGATCCGCGATGCCCAGGAACGCCTGCACGAGGGCGACCTGCAAAACACGGGCGAGTTCATCCTTGCACGTCGGCGTGGCGACGATATCGCATTCGTCTGGCGACGCCATGGCGAAGACTTCGACAAACCGGAATCGATACCGTTTCAGTCGACGCTCGCAGAACCTATGCGCCGCGCGCTATCCGGCCGCTCGGGTTCAATGATCGGCCCCGACTATCGCGGTACGACGGTGCTGGCGGCGTACGAGCCGGTCGCCGTGTTCGACCTGGGTGTTGTCGCCAAGATCAACCTTGCCGAAGTCAGTGCGCCGTTCGTTCGCGCGGGGCTGATTGTCGTCGGTATCGCCGTCGCGCTGATCGGCATCGGCACCAAAGTGTTCTTCTCGATCACCGATCCTATCGTCCGCCACCTTCGAGAAGGAGAGGTTCGGTTCCGCGAACTGTTCGACAACATGGGGACGGGCGGTGCCGTCTATTACCTCGACAAGGATGAAGATTGTTTTGTTTTCAGCGACCTTAATCGCGCCGGCGAACGCATCCTTAGACTCGACCGCACCGACGTGATTGGCCACAAGCTGACTGAAGTGCTGCCCGGAATTGAAGAGTTCGGACTACCGGCCGTCCTTCGCAGGGTTTGGCAGACGGGTCGTCCGGAACGCATACCGCCGACGTTCTACACGGACGACCGCATTGAAGGATGGCGGGAGAATTCTGTCTACCGGTTGCCGTCGGGTGACGTCGTTTCGCTGTTCGAGGATGTCACCGACCGCATGCGGGCCGAACGCGCGCTCCGCGACAGCGAAGAACGGTTCCGCCGCATCTCCCAATCGGCCAGCGATGCCATCGTCTCGATCGACGCGGATGGCATGATCGTGTCGTGGAACGAAGCCGCCGAGCGCATTTTTGACTATGGCTCATCGGAGATGATCGGCCAGCCGCTGTCGCGAATCATTCCGGAGCGTTTCCGCAATCTCCACAAGGAAGGTCTGAAGCGCATCGCAGCCGGCGGCGGCTACCACGTCATCGGCAAGACCGTGGAGCTTGAGGGGTTACGCGCCGACGGCACCGAGGTCCCCATCGAACTGGCGTTGTCGACCTGGACCATGGGACGGAACCGCTTCTACACGGGATTGCTGCGGGACATCAGCGAACGTCAGGCGACGGAACACGCGCTCAGAGAGAGCGAGGCGCAGCTCCGCTCAATCATCGATCTCGAATTTGTCGCCATCGTCATCGTCGATGAGGCGAGCACCGTCGAGTTCGTCAACCCGGCCGCCGAGGTACTGTTCGGCAAGCCTTCCGAGCACCTGATGGGCGCCCAGCTCGGTGTACCTATCGTCGCAGATGAAGCCTCCGAGATCGAGATCGTGCGCAGCGACGGGTCGATCCGACAGGCGGAGATGCGAGCGACGACGATGATGTGGCAGGGCAAGGAAAGCTACCTGCTGTCCATCCGCGACGTGACCAGCCGCAAGCGCGCCGAAGATGAACTCCGCAAGCTGACCTGCGCCATCGAACAGAGCCCGGCGTCGGTGGTCATCACCGACGTCAACGGCACCATCGAGTACGTCAACCCTAAGTTCTGCGAGGTCACCTGCTACGGTTACGAGGAGGCTCTCGGTAAGAACCCGCGCATCCTCAAATCCGGCAACATGACGCCGGCCGAGTACGAGGTCCTGTGGAAGACGATCTCTTCGGGAAGCGTGTGGACCGGCGAGTTCCACAACGTCAAGAAGGACGGCGAGCCGTTCTGGGAGCTGGCATCCATTGCGCCTGTCCGCGATCGGCGCGGTGAAATCACCCATTTCGTTGCCGTCAAAGAAGACATTACCGAGCGCAAAGCCACCGAAGAACGTCTGCGTCAAGCTCAGAAGATGGAGGTCATCGGCCAGCTGACCGGTGGAATAGCGCACGATTTCAATAACTTCCTGGCGATCATCGTCGGCAATCTTCAGTTGCTCGAAGAAGAGCTGTCGGAGGACGACGACAATCGCGAACTCATCACCGACGCCATCTGGTCGGCGGAGCGCGGGGCGGAACTCACCCGCCGCCTCCTCGCCTTCGCTCGCCGCCAGCAGCTGCATCCCGAGGCGACCGATCTGAATAAGACGCTTCGCGCTGTTACCAAGCTGCTGCAGCGCACCCTCGGCGAACGGATTGAAGTCAGAACCGATCTGGCCGAGGAACTATCCGAAGCGATGATCGACCGCGGCCAACTGGAGACCTCGCTAGTCAACCTTGCGGTCAATGCCCGCGATGCCATGCCCAATGGCGGTGTTCTGACGATTACAACGAAGAACGTCGTTCTCGGCGAAGATGCGGTCGAGGTCGGCGGTGCAGTCGCGCTGAGCCCCGGCGAGTATGCCATGATCGCTGTTTCAGACACCGGTGTCGGCATGTCGGAGAAAGTGCTCAACCGGATCTTCGAGCCGTTCTTCACCACGAAGCGATTCGGGCAAGGCAGCGGCCTCGGCCTCAGTATGGTTTACGGTTTCGTGCGCCAGTCGGGCGGTTCGATCGCCGTCGAGAGCGAAGCCGGCCAAGGCACGATCATTCGCCTTTACTTGCCCCGGGCGGTTAAGGACGCGCACGCCGATGATGCGGCGGTCGAGGCCGCGACCGCCGGTACCGGTGGCGGCGAGGTCATTCTGGTCGTCGAGGACGACGACCGGGTTCGGCGCACCGCCGTCAGCATGCTGCTCAAGCAGGGCTATCGCGTCGAAGAAGCACACAACTCCGCGGCAGCACTCGACATTGTCGCACGCGCCCCGCGGATCGATCTGCTGTTCACCGACGTCGTTCTACCCGACGGCCTCAACGGCCCGGCATTGGCCCGCGAAGTTTTGGGCTTGCGCCCCGATGTCCGAGTGCTGCTGACGTCTGGCTACGCTTTCGACGAAGGCGAGGCGGATACCGGAGAACCACATTTCCGCCTGTTGCCGAAGCTCTACCGGCGGGGCGACCTCGCCAATACCATCCGTTCGGTGCTCGATGAGCCGCCGCCCCACATTGAGGTCGTCTCGGTCGCGGCCAGCGAACCGGGCCAATAGGTCGGTCCCATCACGGCGCATGGCCCATGACGCAGACAGCCATGGGCGACAACTCCCGCAGCCGCGCGATATGCACGTCGGCCAGGCCGGCCGCGCACATGTCGGCGGCAATGGCATCCGCGGCCAAGTCGGCTGCGGCATCGGTGCGTTCGCCGGTGCGAGGCTGATGGGTGACGGCGATGCGTCCGCCGGGCGCAAGGCGGTCTGCGAGCGTCCCGAAAATGGCGGCCCGGTCGCTCCAGAACATCGCCGTATTGATGCCGTAGATTCGGTCGAACGGTCCATCGAGATTGGACATCGCACCCGCCGCGAGATCCTCGACGCGGCCGACGTGGAGGCGCAGACGGCCATCGGCGAGCGCGCGCCGACTGCGCGCCGCCGCGACGCCACGCATCGTTTCCGAATGATCGAGGCCGTACACGGTGCCTGGACCGACGCGGTCGACGGCGTCGGCAAGTGCGAGGCCGGGTCCGTAGCCGATCTCCAGCACACGGTCGCCGGGCCTGACGTTCAGCAGCTCGACGGTCCACATGTTGCGGCGGCGGTTCGACGGACGGTTCGCCATGACCCAGCCAGCGACACGGCCCAGCACACCGTGCGGCCGGCGGAACTGTCCGATGACGCTCCGCCTGAGAGCTCCAGCGTCAGCGGTGACCATGGCGACCACCGCCCGTTCCAGTCCGCAACACCGCCGCCAGAACGCCGGTGAAAACGACGAAGCCGAGGGCGTTGCGGAAACGGATGGGATCTGCGCCGAAAACTTCGGGCGCGAACAGGTTCCACGAAATGAGCACCAGCACGGCGGCCAGGATCAGCCATCCGATGCCCTTCGCAAGTGTGCATGCGCCTGCGGTCGGGCGTATGCGCGGGGGATGTCGTCATCGAGTCTCTCCTTCAGTTCTGCCGCGTTCGCCGGTGGCTTCGCCAACGGCGCTGCGCCACTCGGCACCCTCCAGCGCGTCCAGCACCGTCGCCAATACCCGTGCGGCAAGGTTCATCTCGGCGGCGGCGATGCCCAGGGGGAGTTTGCGGAAGGCGGCGGCCTCGCGGGCACGAAGCCGGTCATACGCGGCGCGGCCCGCGTCGGTGGCGCGCACCAGATGTGATCGTCGATGCGCCGGATTGTCCGCCGTCTCGACTAGACCATCCGCGAGCAGAGCATTGACGAGGCCCTGGATGTGCTGTCGGGAAACCGGCCGGACGCGGGCCATTTCCGGTACGGTCTGCGGCCCCTTGGCGATCACACTTTCCAGCACGGCACGCATCCCTGCGGTGATACCGGATTCGCTGTGAAGCGCCGTCACGTCATGCCCGAGACGGTGGAAGAGGCGGCGTACATAGAGCGTCAGCGGGTAGAGTGCCTCGATCTGCTCGTCATCCATCGTCAAAGCGTCCTTCCATCTATATGACAATTAATATGTCATAATGACAATCTATTTGTCATTATGACATCGACAACCCGGCCGTGGGCATCAGCAGGCCCTCGGTCTAGAGGGAGTCGCCGGATCCGAGGGCGAGAAAGCGTTCGCGGCGGCGCACGCGGAGCTTTCCGCCGTCTAAGGACACGAGACCGACCAACGCGGTGTCGATCGCCTCGGCCGCCGCAGCAATCGCCGCCGCCGGATCCCGCTGGGCGCCACCCACAGGTTCCGAGACGATGACATCGGCGATACCTTGCGTGGCCAAGTCCTCAGCAGTGATTTTCAGTGCTTCGGCGGCGGCACGAGACTCCTCGGCGTCCTCCCACAGCGCCTGTGCCGCCGCCTCGGGTGCGACGGCGGCGTAGACCGCATGTTCGAGGATCAGGATCTGATCCGCGCAGCTCAGGGCCACGGCGCCGGTCCCCGCGCCCTCGCCGATCACCGTCGCAATGATGGGCACGCGAAGCGCGAACGCCGCCGCCATAACCTCGGCGATGGCGGCCGTCGGGTCATCACGCGGAGCATCCTCGCCTGTGTCGGCACCGGCGACGTCGACAAAAGTCAGCACGGTCAGGCCGAACCGGTCGGCCAGCCGCATGAGCCGCGCGGCCTTGCGGTAGGCCGCGGCGCCCGCTTCGCTGCCGGCGCCCCGCTGCTGGCCAATGACGGCACAGCCGCGGCCACGAAACCGGCCGATGCCCCCGACGATCGCCGGGTCCTCGGCCGCGGCCCGATCCCCGGCCATCGGCACAAATTCGTCGATCAGCGCGTGAACGAAATCACCCGCACGGGGCCTTTCCGGATGTCGGGCGACCTGCAGCTTCTGCCAGGGTGTCAGCTTCGCGTAGGTCTGCCGGAGGAGCCGGTCGAGCCGATCCTGGAGCCCGTTCATCTCCTCGGCAACAGCCAGTCCGCCGCCGCTGCCTTCATGGCGCAGGCCGGCGATTTTGCCTTCCAGTTCGGCGATCGCCTTTTCGAAGTCGAGGGGAGCCGGCATGTCTGTGCGGGATGCTTAGGGCACGGACGGCGACGATCGTGTCATCCGGCGGCCCGGGCCGCGATGGCGGCGGCTCTACGAACCATGACCTCGGCCTGCCGTATGGACGCGATGTCGATCATCTTGCCGTCGAGCACGGTGGCGCCGGCACCCGAGTCCTGCGCCTCGTCCATCGCCGAGAGGATGCGGCGGGCGCGATCGATCTCGGCGGACGAGGGCGTGAAGATCTCGTTGGCAAGTTCGATCTGGCTGGGATGGATGGCCCACTTGCCCTCGAGCCCCAGCACCGCCGACCGCCCAGCCGCGGCGCGGAATCCGTCTTCGTCCTTAAAATCGGCGAACGGACCGTCGACCGGACGCAGCCCGTTCGCCCGGGCCGCAACCAGCACACGCGACAACGGGAAGTGCCACATGTCGTTCCAGTGCGCCTCGCGAGAGCCCTCTCCGTCGGCGTCCGTCAGCACGTGATAGCCGGGGTGCGGGCCGCCGATGGTCGTCGTCCGCGCTTGGACGGATGCCGCGTAGTCCCCCAGGCCCAGATGCAGGGACTCTAAGCGCGGGCTGGCCGCCGCAATGGCGCCGATGTTCTCGATGCCGAGGGCGGACTCGATCAGCGCCTCGATGCCGATCCGGCGATCGAACCCCTTTGCCGCTTCGATCTGGGTCAGCAGCACGTCGACGGTCTGGATGTCGGCGGCGGTACCAGCCTTGGGCACCATCATCAGGTCGATCCGGTCCCCGGCCTGCTCCGCGACGTCGATCACATCGCGGTACATGTAGGGCGTGTCCAAGCCATTGATGCGTACCGACAGCGTGCGTCCGCCCCAGTCGAGGTCGCGGATGGCAGCAATGACGTTACGCCTCGCCTGTTCCTTGTCGGCCGGCGCGACGGCGTCCTCAAGATCAAACAGGATGATATCGGCCGCACTTGTCGCAGCCTTTTCCAGGAATCGCGGGATCGATCCCGGAACGGCAAGCTCCGAGCGGTTCAGACGGACGCGGCGCGGTTCGACGACGGTGAAGCTCATCGGTGCCTCGGGGCCCGGGAAATAGAGGACAACCAAGACGTTATAGACGATCAGCCCATTGTCGCTCCACCCCGCTCTCGGGCCCGGTCTCAGCGACCGGTGCCAGCCAGTGGATGGGCCTGGTTGACCAACGCCTTCAACCGCTCTTCCAACACGTGGGTGTAGATCTGCGTGGTCGAGATGTCGGCGTGTCCAAGCATTTGCTGGAGGCTGCGGAGGTCGGCACCGTTGGCGAGCAAATGGCTGGCGAAGGAATGGCGCAACACGTGCGGCGAAACGCGTGCGGGATCGATTCCGGCCTCGGCGGCAAGCTCCTTAAGAAGCTGGGCGAATCTCGCTCGCGTAAGGTGGCCGGCCCGTGCCCGCGACGGAAACAGCCACGGTAACTCGGCGCGACGGGTACCGCGCCCGGGGAGGAACGTCCGCCGCGCACCCCCGGTGTAATAGGCCGCCAACGCCTCGATTGCCGGCTCGGTCAGCGGCACCATCCGCTCCTTGCCGCCTTTGCCGCGAACCATCAGGAACCGACCGTCTCCGGACACTGCTGACAACGGCAGGCCGACCAGTTCCGAGACCCTGAGCCCGGCGGCGTAGAGCACTTCCATCAACGCGGCGAGACGCCGGCCTTCCGGTCCGCTGCGCTGCCTCGTCGCCGCCATCAGGTGTTCGACCTCGTCCTCGGAGAGGTACTTGGGCAGCGCCCGGCCCTGGCGCGGACTGTCGATCACTGCCGTGGGGTCATCGCCGCGCAGCCCCTCGGCATACAGAAAGCGATAGAACTGACGCAGCGCCGACAACCGCCGCGCCGATGTCCGCGGCGCCACGCCTGCCGACGCAAGCTTGGCCAGATAGCCGCGCAACATATCGGCGTCGGCATCCTCGATTTCGCGCCCCCGGGCGGCGCCATAGGCGGCCACGTCTTCGAGATCGCGCCGGTAGGCGTCGATGGTGTTGGCAGCCGCGCCGCGTTCCGCCGCAAGCATTTCAAGGAATGTCCCGACGTGGCGGGATGCCGGTAGTTGCGGGGACTTCGGTCGCCGGCCTATCACAGTCCCGCGGCGGCGGCGGCCTCGACCGCGATCGCCCGCGCCTCTGCTACCAGACCCACGGCATGAAGGGAACGCACTGCGTGGCTGAGAGTCAGCGGTTCCACCGCCGCCGGTCCGCCATCGCCGAGCGCCAAGAGCGCCAGCATCACCGTTTCGCCAAGGCGTCCGTCCTCGGCCGCATTGCCAAGCTGGCGCCAAAGTGCCGGATGCGACACCGCTGCCGCTGACCGCTCCGGTCCGTCGAGCAGAACATTCCAAAGGGGCTCGGGGACCGGATCACCGACGGCGTCGAGCAATGAATAGAGCAATGTCGCACGGTCGCGGGCAGCGTCCTCGCCTTTCATGCCGTTCCACCAGTCGGCGAGGCCCGCGACATCCCACTCGGCGGCATCGGGCGCGCCGGCGAGGCGGGCGATGGGCATCAACGCGGCCAAGGCGTCGCCAGTCTGCGGACTGGCAATCGATGTCTCGCGAAGCAGCACCAGCCACGCGGTCGCGTCCTCGTGCTGTTCGGCGACCAGCAGGGCGCGGACAGCCTCTGGAGCGAACCACACCAGTTCTCCGCTCGCCGGTAGCCGACGCAGAATCGGAAGAAAGCCGCGTACCGTCGCGACATAGCGCCCGGCGTCGCGCGCCAGTTCGAATGCCCGTGCAACGGCCTCGGCCTGGGCCGTCGGCACGGTCTGCACCAGCGCCGTCCGGTACAGCAGTGCGCGGCTGAACGGGCCGCTCTCGGCTTCGGCCTTGGACAGGGGATTGGCCAGCGCTTCTTCGGAGAACGACACACTGGTGTAAAGCTGTCGCAGCGTGTCGATGGAGAGCGCGCCCGCGGCTTCGGCCCGCTCCGCAGCCTCCAACCGCAGCTCAACTGGCGCATTGGGGCTGATGGCGATGGCCCTCAGAACACCGGGCCGGTTGGACGAGATCACGTCGGGCGGCAGCCGCATCTTGGCCGCCCGGGTCATGGCCAAATGCAGCGGTGTCGGATTGGGCATCCGTTCCAAGTCCGTACTGCCGCCGCCGGCCAGCCCTTCGACCAAGGAGAAGAACGCGTTGTCGCCCTCACCGAGCTCGCGCAGCAGGTCTACACCCAGCGACGCGCGCGAGTGCTGGCCAGCCAGCGCCTGACAGAAAATGAACGCTTTCTGCCAATAGGCGCTGTCGTGTTCGCGGATTTCATTGGATGCCAACGCGCACGCCCTGGCATTGTCGTTGGCGAGGAAGCGGGCATCCGCCTCGATCTCCGCAAGGGCCGGATTGGCGGCGCGGCCAGGCGTCGCGTCCAGAAGCGCCGCGACGCCGGCAAGATCGCCCATCTCGGCCAACAGCCGTGCCCTGAGCGCGACAATCCCGCCGCGGCTCGATGGTCCCTCCGGCACCGCCGCGGCGGAGAGCAGCAATCGGCGCATCAGGCCGCGCATGGCCGAGGACGCGGCCTTCACAGGCAATCGGGGCAACAGGGCATCGACGACCCGACGGTCGGTCCCCCGCCACATATCAATGCCGAAACCCCCGTCCTCGACCGTCAGTATCCCGGCGGAATCGGGGTCGATTTCACTCAGCGAGTCGACCTGGATCGCCGTTCCGTCCGGTGGCACAAGGGGATCGGCCTTTTGCGGAACATCCGGCGGCGGAGCCTCGTCCGACGGCGTCGGAGCCGTCTGGTCCAAAGACTTGGGCGGCGCAAGTTGGACCGGCCCACGTGACGGCCGCTCGTCCTGCGCCCAGGCTCCCGCCGACACCGCCAAGGCCAGCGATATGAGGGCCACTCGGGCGGGAGCGATCGCCAAACGGCGGCGCTCAGCGCGGGAAACGGTCATCCGCGATCACCTTTTCGACCGGTGTCGTAGGTGTCGGGATGTCCCACGTCGCCAGGAACGCAGCGCCGCCGAGTACGACGACCGCGAGGACGATTAGAACGAATCGCGACAGACCCTTCATCTGCTCCTTCCCCACCGTCCCTCCCAC